>Ga0134103_1000371_pt1 | contig 55385 bp, 50 predicted proteins | sample 14_taG_2_FD_94445 | JGI IMG/M metagenome (GOLD analysis project Ga0134103, IMG submission 94445) | Switchgrass degrading microbial communities from high solid loading bioreactors in New Hampshire, USA - 14_58_20_212_A1 metaG | ecosystem: Engineered > Bioreactor > Semi-continuous > Anaerobic >...
AATTTGCACAGGACCTCTAACAATTCCACAATTATACTCCAAAGCCATGACTGCGCCAAAGGTTCTAATATCATAGAAATTATCGCACATAAATTTTCTTAAAACCTGAATGTCTTCACGAGTAGCTTTACCCTTTTTAATATTTGTTCTGTCATATGCCAATTTATGAGCTTGATTTAAAACAGAACGTTCTTTGATATAAATCTTGTAACCTTCAGCATCCCCTTTTACCAACTCAACATAATTTCGAATTTTTCTCTTAATACAAACGTCAGTCACTATGCCATGTCCTGTTTCAGGATCAATCCTAGGCATATTTCCGGCATCAGGATCTCCGTTTGGATTTCCGTTTTCAACATCGAATAAGATAACAAATTCATAACGATTTTTAATGGCGCTCATTTATTTCCCTCCTTATTTTCTTTTTCCTGTTTTTTGTAGAATGCATTAACTTGATGATAATAACCAATAACAAATGTTCCTTGTTCTTCAAGACTTAAATATGATGGAAATTCCGTACCTTCCATTTTGTCTAAAATCTCAGAAATACGACGATCTGAAACAATTCCAAAATCTGCTTTTGAAATGTGATTCTGAGCTAATTTTAGTAATACAGGAAACACCGATGCCGGTGTAGCACAAGCTGATGCGAAATACCGATCCTTAATGGTTGCTTCAATATTAGGATTTGCATCCTTTTGAGCTTTTTCTAAAACTGCAAACAAGCGGCCTAAAAGGTATGGAACTTGTGTTGTCTGCTCATTTAAACTCACAGTCAAAACCTCCTTTAAATCTTTTTTATTATAGAATCGTGCAAATCGATTCAGATAAGCCTTAATAATTGAAACCCTGGTATAATTTAATTGTTTCACATTTTCATTATCGTGGTCACAACGAATTCTGTTAATTATTAAATTATATAAGAGTCTAGGATACATGCTTCCGTTAATAATAGCTCTTATCAAACTCCCTTCTAATAAAGGATTGGAGTCCTTTTTTGACTCTGGTTTCTTCACCTCGCTTAAGATCTTCAAAATTGGTATTGAGTCAAAATCGTTTTTATATTGCTTTTCAATTCTCATGTCCTGATAATGTTCTACAAGTTTATTTACAAAAAATTCAAAAGTATTTACGTAGAAAAACCGAATAGAAATTCTTGCTGCATTCGGAGAAAGACCTAAAATATAGGTCTTCGTATAAGGATTAAGCTGAAGTTCCTCAAAATCAATCATTTTTCCTTCTTTTATTGCCGTGAAGAAACTATGAATGATTTTTTCCTTATTAACATCCCTGACTTCCCCATCTTCTTTATTTTCAGAATCAGGATTTAAAAACAAGCTAATAACATCTTGATAAATTGGATTTGAACTTTCTGCCCAAAAAACTATCGTTGTATCGCTGATACTAATATTTTGATGATCATTGGACAGCATATAGTTTAAAACGGTGGTATATTTGAATGCGACAGTTTCACTTATCGGCGCATTTAAGCCTTGGGATGATATCGGAGTATAGGATTCAAAAGCAGTTGCATTAAAAGATACAATTGAAGCTCCAGAGGTTTTAGTTCCTTTTACACCTTTTATTTTGGGGTGCACTTTAGCTATTCTAGCTTTTTTACCTGTTATAGCACATTGCATGAAAACGCTATCAGTACTGCTGCTACTCTCCCAAATATTTAAGATTTCCTCGTCTTCATGGAGATATTTTCCATCAACTCGAAATACTATCAAACCTTTTGCCAATTTATCTGAATAAGGCTTGATTAATTCTTCATATTTTTCGTACTGATAACCATCAATAAATTTTAAAAAAATTTGTGCCCTAGTACTCGTACAATTATCTAAATATTGATGATGTAATTCCTTAAACAACTTAAACTTTTTTTGTGCATCTTTTATGTCTTTTTCTTTTTCTGAATTGGTAAAGCCGATTGCGTATTCTGCGTTTTCATACAGAAAATTTGATTTTTTTCCGGATGTTTTTACTACGCTTTGAGGAACCGTCATAATTTTCGGAACAGAATACTCTTTTTTGCCAACTTTTTTTATTTGTTCTAAGGGGACAATTGCAACCAATTCAGCGTTTTCATTAATTACAAATTCAAAGTATATTTTTTCCTTTGAATATCCCATTAAAGGGATTTCATAACCGTCCTTTACTAAAAGATCATAATAATTACATAAAGCTGATAAAATCATTCAACTCTACTCTCCTTTAAGCATTTCGCAACATCAATTACCCCATCAACCATGATGGCACGGTAGAAAATCGGTTCCGCAAGGTTATAATGAATATCTTTTTTTGGTCCTTCTTTAAATTTCAAATCATAGAGCATGAATCCTAAATCAACTTCTTTTGGACCTTGAATTTTAGTTTTAATTGGCTCGTCCAAATACTCAAAATGTGCCGGAAATTCACGTGTTCCAAAGACGGGTTGATGATGGAATTTGCCTTCCTTTATTCTTCTTAATGCAATATTATAATGCTTTTTCTCATCATCTCTTTCGCCTGCTTTATCAGTTAATTCAAAGTGTGCTTCAATGCAATAACAGACGTCTCTAAGAATCAGTGCTGACCTTTGCTGCCTATTATCACAGGTTTCATAAAATAATGGTTCATCGCTGCCATTAATTGCTCTTAAAACATTACTTATTAGTATCTTATCCTTTACTTCGTTTCTCCGAATATTAGTAAACCTTATCGGATTAATCACATGAATTTTATCAATAATCCATTTTATTGCTGGTTTCCAATAAATGGCCTCAATTATCCCCCTTGCGGCGGATGGTGTAATCACATCATAACTTACCCTTTCAACTTTCATTTCTGGCCGAGTGAAGCATGCATAATCTCCCCAAACTTTTAAACATATTCCATAACCCATTTTCATTCCTCCTTTCAAAAAATACTATCTTTAAAACCTTCATCGTAATAAATATTTAATCCTGATTTTGAATCATATAAAAGATAATCAGTCAAAACATAAATGTTTTCTATAATCGGTTTAATTTTTCTATCTTGAAACAATTTATTGAATTCGAAATTATATAACATTACTGTATCAGTTTGTAGCTTTCGAAAAAGATTTGGATAATTATTTAAATAGGGCAATGATTCTAAAAGTTTACGATTCTCATCATTAGGTATGACAACAGGTTTTTTATCATCATCAATTAACCGAAATTTATCTGATGCGGTTTTATATTTAAAATCAATTACTCCATTATCTACTTTAAAGCAATCAAGTATATCCTGAAAATCTAAGTTTTGAAATGAGAAGATATGATTAAAATATTCATTAATTGCCTTTAAATTCAAAACATCTTCATATTTATTTATAAACATTTTCCCAAGGGAAACGCCTTGATTTATGAGGCTGGACTTTATTGGTTTGTAATCTTCAAAACAAAATACATAAACATCACCATTACTTTTCTTCCCTTCTCGATTACATCTTCCTGCTGCTTGAACGATGGAATCTATTCCAGTAATTTCGCGGTAAACAACAGGAAAATCAATATCAACGCCAGCTTCTATTATTTGTGTCGACACAACAAGGCAATCTTTTCCTTTTTCCAAACAATCTTTAATATTTTTAATAGCAATTTCACGATCATTCGGGGTCATTAAAGTCGATAAGCAATATAAATCTTTATCGTTTAGTAATTCTTTTAGGGAATTGGCCCTCTTCCGAGTATTAACGATTACTAAGGCTTGCTTATGCTTACGTATTCTCTCAACTAAATCTTTATCGGAAATATTTCCGAGATAATTTATTTTTGTTCTCCTGAATATTTCATTTAATTCCATTGGATTATCAATAATATCAATAATATCTAATTTTCTAATTACCGATTCAAAACTTGGTTGAGTTGCACTGGAGAATAAGGCAGTACATGAATAATGAGAAACTAATTCTTTTATAGAACTTAACATCGGTTTCAAAAATTCATAAGGGAACATTTGAACTTCATCAAAAATGAGAACAGAGTTGCATATATTATGTAATTTGCGACATCTGCTTGTCCGATTGGAAAACAGGGATTCAAAAAATTGTTCATTCGTAGTAATGATTATTGGAAAATCCCAATTTTCAGTGGCAAGCTTGAATTTTTGCATTTGATCGGTCAGTTCACCATCTTCCTTTTCTTCAAAATTAAAATTATAATGGTGTTCAAGAATATAATCCGAGCCGAAAATCTCGCGGAATACTTTACCCGTTTGTTCAATAATACTTGTATAAGGTATTATATAAATAATCCTATCCATTTTGTTTTTTAAGAGATGTTTTATTGCGAAAGCCATGGAAGTCAGTGTTTTGCCACCGCCAGTAGGGACTGTCAAGCGAAATAATCCTCTGTCCTCATCAGCAAACTCGAGAGCTTTATTTAAAATCTCTCGCCTCTTTTCATTAATTAACCCCTTTTTATCTTTTAATTTTTCCAAATGGCTTTGTAATTGTTTCCACATCAATTCAAAATCATATCTTACCTCACGATCAACATCTGGTTTCATAAATTTTTCTGTATCCAAAAAATCAGCGTCGACAAGGCAAGAAAATAACATGCGAATATAAAAAGAAAGTGATAAATCCTTAGAATCTGAATTTTGAAGTATATTTTGAATTGCATTAAGACTTATTGTTTTTGGAATTTGAATCTCGTTTTTATAATAACCGTAATCTTCCAAATCTTTTTTTAGTCTTCCATGTAAAGTAGGATTATCCTTGTAATCAATCTTTGTTCCGGTATCAGGTAACCCTCCATGATGACCGGAAATGCAAAAACCCAAAATATAAGCAATGTGCTTTTGAAATTCTTTAAAAGCCAGTTGCAAACCTGCAGTTGAATGATCAACCTTTTCATTAGTCCCCCTAATTCTTCTTTGGAATGTATTTGAGTATTTTCCGATATCGTGCATTAATCCGATTGTATACCCTAATTCTTCTGAGGAAAACTTGCTTGCGAAAAAAGCAGTCATATTCGCAACATTTATCAAATGATCAACTAAACGTTGCTCGAAACCCATTTCATTTTTCCTGGCAATATATTGCATAATTCCTCCAATAAAAAAACCCGGGCCTCTATTATGCTCGGGAAAAGTTCAAAAATATTCTCCACATAGCATAACACCCATTCCTTCAAGATTTATTTTACCAAATTTCGACTTAAAGGTCAATTTAAAATCAAATTTACAAAGAAAAACCCTATTTAAAAATAGGGTCATGGTTTATTTCAGAAACTTTTTGAGAAGCTTTAAACTATCTTTAAACGGGGGATACCTTAACGGAACATCAATGAGATTTGATTTTTTCATAATGCTCTTTTTATGGCTGAAGGTATCGAAACTTGCTCTTCCATGATAGTTTCCAATTCCGCTTTCTCCGACTCCTCCAAAAGGAAGGTAGTGCGTCGCGAGATGTACAACTGTATCATTAATGCAACCTCCGCCATGGGAAATGCTGTTGAGAATGTACTTTTCCTTAGCTTTACTTGTAGTAAAGAGGTACAAAGCAAGCGGTTTGGGTCGCGCATTTACTTTCCTTACAACCTCATCCAGGCTGTCGAACTCCAAGACAGGAAGAATCGGTCCGAAGATTTCCTCCTGCATGACGGGGGAATCCCAATCGACCTCATCCAGGATCGTCGGTTCAATCCTGTTCAAATCCGGATCGGATTTTCCTCCATAGTAGAGTTTTCCGCTTCCCATCAAACCCAGCAATCTCTGGAAATGCTTTTCATTGACTATTCTTGGAAATCTGAAATCTTTCTCCAAAGCCTTTCCGAAATATTCTTTTACATATTTCACCATGCTTGTAAGCAGATCATTTTTTACGCTTTTTTGCACAAGAACATAATCCGGAGCCACGCAGGTCTGGCCGGCGTTGATGAATTTGCCCCAGACGATTCTTCTCGCAGCAAGGTCGATTTTCGCCGTTTCATCCACGATGCACGGGCTCTTCCCCCCCAGTTCAAGCGTGACGGGCGTGAGATGCTTCGATGCTGCTTCCATGACCACTCTTCCAACCTTGGTTCCGCCGGTGAAGAAGATGTAATCGAACTTCTGCGCCAAGAGGTCCTGGTTCGCTTCCCTGCCTCCCAAGACCACGGAAATGTATTCTTCGGGAAAAGTCTTCCCGATCATTTCCGAAATCACCTCCGAGGTGTAAGGAGAATAGTTGGAAGGTTTAATCAGGGCGCAGTTCCCCGCGGCGATCGCTCCGACCAGCGGCGCTATTGCCAATTGGAAAGGATAGTTCCACGGCGACATGATCAGTACGACGCCGTATGGTTCTTTGTAAATGATTGATTTCGCAGGGAATTGGGTAAGGGGTGTCTTCACTCTTTTCGGTTTCGCCCAGCGTTTGAACCGCTTCAGGACAAAACTGATTTCCTCAAGGACGATTCCGACTTCCGTCATGTATCCTTCATATTTGGATTTGTTCAGATCCAGAGCCAAGGCGTCAAGAATCCGCTCTTCATATTCACGAACGGCTTCCCTTAATTTCAAAAGTTGCTCTTTCCGGAATTTCAAATCCTTTGTTTTATTGTTAAGGAAGAATTCTCTTTGCTTTTGGGCAATCTCTTGGGTTCTGGACATCATTTCTCACCCCTTTCCGTAACTTCCAGGTAGATTTTTCGGAAATCATCTCTTGTGAAGATCATGGGGACGGGATAGAGAGGATTGGCTTCGTGATAAGCTCGCTCGATCATCAAGTCGAGGTTGTCCAAGTCAGGAACCTGGATCTTCTTCGGAATCCCCATTCTCTCGTTCATCTTTTCAATCGCTTCAATGAAGCGCTCCGCTTTCTTTTCGGTGGTCTCTCCGGCTTCGCTGAGCCCCACCAGATCCGCCAGTTCCGCAAGCTTTTTCTGCGCCTTCTTTCCGTAAGCCTTGAGCACCACAGGAAGAATCACCGCGTTCGCGAAACCGTGGGGGATGTTGTAAAACCCGCCGAAGGTGTGGGCGATGGCGTGGACGTTTCCGACATAAGCCCGCGTGAAGGCCAGTCCCGCATAATAGGAAGCTTTGAGCATGTTCAGGCGCGCTTCCAGATCATTTCCGTCCTTGTAGGCCTTTTCCAGATTATCGAAAATCAACCGCACCGCATCCAGAGCCAGTTTCTTCGTCTCCCTAGTGTTGCTTCTGCCGATGTAGGCTTCAACGGCATGGGTCAAAGCATCCATTCCCGTCGTCGCGGTGAGATGGGGCGGAAGACCTGCGGTCAGGAGCGGATCATGCACGGCGATGTGGGGAATCAGGTTCACGTCGTTGATTGCGTACTTGTCATGGGTTCTGGGATCGGTGATCACCGCAGCCAAGGTCCCTTCGCTTCCCGTTCCCGCGGTCGTGGGCACCGCAACCAGCAGGGGAATCCTTCTTCCGACCTTCAGGACGCCTTTCATTTTGTTCAAAGTTTTCTTGGGTCTTGCGATCCGCGCTCCGACTCCCTTGGCGCAGTCAATCGCCGTGCCCCCTCCGAAGCCGATCAGCGCCTCGCATCCCTTTTCCAAAAACATCCTTGCTGCCTCTTCCACATTATCCACCGTCGGGTTGGGCACCGTTCCGTCATAAACGTGATAAGCGATTCCGGAATTCTTGAGCCCAGTTTCCAAAGTTTCCAAAAGCCCAAGCTTCACAATCCCCTTGTCAGTGATGATCAAAACGCTCTTGACGCCTTCCTTTTTCAGCACTTCCGGAAGTTCCGCCAAGGAACCCTTGCCGGAAAGCAGGCGCGGCTTCCGCCAGTTCAGGAAGCAGGCAAGAATCCGAAACACGAATTGATAGGTCCTGAAAAAGAAGTTTTTCATGAATCCTCCTTATTCATTGCTCTGCCTGTTTTCGGCAGACATTAGCGAGATTGATTGCAGGAGTCTTGCGAAAGCGAGATCCTTAAGATTGACTGAAAGCTGCGGGTCCATTTCCGCATAAGTCCAGGCGACGATCGTACAAGCGTACATCAGCATCTCCTGTTTGGGAACCAAGATGCTCCGGAAAGTCTTGTATTCCAACAGTCCCAGATAGGCTTTCTCAACCTGCCCCGCAATCGTTTCCGGATCGGCAGGCAGGGTTGCGAGCAACCCCAGGAAAGGAAGCCCCTGATCCCTGTGGATTTTGATTCCCTTTCTGTTCAACAAATCCTTGAGGGAAAGGAGTTTCTTTTCCGGATCGAAATAATCCTCATAAACGCACAAAGCATGGGAAGTTTCCAGCAACCTCCACCCCGGGGAAAATTCCTTCTTCAAGTTCTGGTAGTGTTTCTCCGCTTTCTTTAGGAGCAGGGCGTAATCAATTTCGGAGGTTCCGAAAACGGCAGCCATCAGGCAATAGCGGGGACTCGTGAGGAAACGGTGGTAATTCTTCATCCCCTCATAGACGAGGCGGGTCTTCTTCAACAGAAACCCGCGGCTCCCCTCCTCACTTTTCTTCACGATGAACCAGCTCGTCAAAACCAAGTATGGATTCGGACTGAAACCTTCATTCTTCAAATCCTGATAAGTTGCAAGAACCTCAGCAAATTTCTTTTCGCCCTCATCCTCCAGCGCGAGCATCGCGGACAGAAACAAATGGTAGTTCCAACGGAAAGCCGAAAGCCAGCCCGTCTTCCTTTTAATCAGGTCATAATAGAACCTGATCCGCTCAAGGTCGATCTTCCGACCGTTTAATGCGTAAAGGAGGGCGGCGGTCCTTTTGAAATATTCGTTCTCCAATGGTTTTTTCAAAGCCAGGGAGTTTTCATGGAAAGCTTGGACAATTGTTTGAATATCTGAATCCATTTTTATTCTTCCTTTGAGGTTATTATAACATAAAAAGCGAAAACAAGGTTCAATAAAATAAATAAAAAAGCCAGCCTTTATTTAGCGGTTCAACCTGCTCCAAGCAATTAACAATTGCTCGCTTTAGGCTTTAATTTAAAAAGCTACCCGGTTTGAAAAAGGGTAGCTTTTCCAAGCCTGAACGGACAGGGTTGGTATCATCTTTGACCATATGTCGCGTTCTTTCCGTGTTTTCTGCTATAATGTTTATTCAAAATGTATTCAGGAAGCCGGATGTTCTTCCCCGGAATCGCTTCGGTGTAAAAAGCCATTTTCGCGATTTCTTCCAAAACGACGGCATTGTGGACTGCGGATTTTGGGTCTTTCCCCCAAGCAAAAACTCCGTGACCTTGGAGGATGCAGCCGGGAACAGCCAAAGGATTTCCATCGCCAATGGTTTCAATGATGACCTTTCCGGTGTTTTTTTCGTACTCATCCATCTCGTCTTCGAAAAGGAATCTTCCACAAGGAACCTCCCCAAAGAAGTAATCGGCATGCGTGGTTCCGTAAACAGGAATCGCTCGGCCTTTTTGCGCCCAGGCGGTCGCGGAAACGGACAAAGACGGTTCCGGTTTCCATAGAACCTGGACCACCGGCAGTTTGGGCATCTCCCGGCCTTTGATAATGTTGATTTTGTTGACGATTAGTCGGAAGCGGTCTCCCTTTTTTAAAAACTCCCGATATTGTTCCAGGACCAGCAGGGTGGCGACACCGACATAGGCGCCGTGAAAATCCGGGATTCTTCCGGACGCCAACTCCCAGCACTCCCAAAAATGCACGAGCATATGTTCCGCCCCGGAAGCCGGCCGCGAACAACCAGCATAACCCATCGCGATTCCCGTTTTCAACAAGCCCTCAAAAAGCCTGAGGGCTTTTTCCTTATCTCCGACCTTTTCGCTGGCAAGGGAAAGGACGTCATCCGCCGCCGACCGGACAAAATCAGCGATTTTCGGACAGTAATTTTCCCCTGTGACAAGGCGGGCCGTTTCCCAATCAACCAACGCGACATATTTTCAATCATGTCCCCGAAACCCGCGGCTTGCAAACGCCAAGGAGAGGCGGCCAGGACCTCCGCATCCGCAATCACTACATCCGGAGCCTTGGCGGGCACGCTCCGCTTAAATCCAGAAAAAATGATCGGAGAAGAGTTTGAGGCGAAGCCGTCCATGCTCGGAGCAGTTGCGAAGACAGCCAGAGGCCGCCCTTTTCGGTGGCAAGCCAGTCGGCAGACATCTGTGAGCGAACCCGTTCCGACGACGAGCACCCCTTCCACCTCCGAAATCCGTTCGGATATCCTTTCGACTTCCTCGATCCTGGGAATCCGGAAATCACGGTAGACCTGCAGCACAAGATCGAAACCTTGCAAACTTTCCAGGATCCCCCGGGCGGCGGAAAGGGTGTTTTCGTCCGCGACCAAAAGCAGTTTTTCCGGAAAGCCGTTTTCCTTCAGGATGGCTCCGACCCTGCCTACCAATTTTTCTCCGATCCTTATGTCCTTTATCAAGCATTCATGTTTTCTTCCGCAACCGCAAGCGGAAAACGCTTCGTTCAGTTTGCTCAAATCAAACATTTCCAAACCCCTTTCCCATCTCATACCCATTATACATCATCAAAAACCAAAAGCAAATAAAAAATCCAACTATGTATGAACATAATTGGATTCATTTTTTACATTCCGAACGGACTTGCCATCGGGATGCAGATGATTTGGCCGATTCTCAAGTTGTAGGGGTCAATTCCGGGATTGGCCGCCATGATCGCCTGCACCGTTGTGTTGTATTGGCGGGCGATCAGCCACAATGTCTCACGATAGCGTACTGTATGAGCGAATGTTCCGAACGGGCACATGTCGAATCTCCTTTCTTGCAATATATTGTATGCATTGTAAAAACCTAAGGTATATACGGAAGTCCCAGGTAGAAGAAAAAGGAGCGGAGCTCCTTTCCATTCATTTTATTTAAAATCAAGCCTTCTGTTCAGATATAGGCCGACTCCTATCGCAAGTCCCGTGAAGACGAGGTTGGCCAGGATCATCCAAATAAAGTTGGAATCATAGAGGGTGAAACTTCCAGAAAGCTGCAGCGGTGGCAGGAAAATGAGGATGATCCTCATCGTCTCCGACCCCAGTTTCGAAAACAAAGCGAAAAAGATGATGTTCAAGAACAGAAGCACCGCAAAGAGGATTCCGAAAGCGCCGAGAAAGGATTTTGTAGAATAAACGAGCAGTTGCAGAAAGGCGTAAAGGAACAGCGTCGCCAGAATCGCCACCAGCCAATGCTTCAGAATGTTTCCAAAACTCACTCCGGCCGACCCGAGGAAGGCCTTGGTCAAGGCATAGTTAAGGAACGAGTAGGCTGTCATCGCCAAGAAGGCAATCGTTAGCGTGAAGATCGTTCCGGATAGGTAGATTGCCTCTTTCGAGTAGCCCGCAACAACCTTGTTCCTGATCGTGTTCTGGTTGAAATCGGCCAGGAGGATGATGATCATGAAAATCATCAGCATGAGGCCGTAGTTGTTCAGCGGGCTGAAAGAACTGTAAAATGCTGTTTCGGCGGACATCCCGATATCGAAGTTCTCTCCGAGCCCCTTGAAAACCAAGCTCAGAAAAGCGGAGCTGAGCAAAGGAAAGACGACGAGCAGCACCATCATCACGATGAACAATTTTCCGGACAGGAATTTTCGGAAATCGGCTTTCAGAATCCTATTCATTTTTTCCCTCCGATGATTTCCAGGTAATAGTCCTCGATCCCCTTGTTCAACACTTCCACGCTCCCTACTCCGACATTCGCTTCTATGAAAGCCTTCATCAGCTTATTGATGTCCGAATGCCCTTTGATCAGTACGGTTTTGTCTTGTAATACTTCAAAATCATAATCGGCAAGGAGGGCTTTGATTCCGGCATCGATGGGATTCAGGAAGGTGATTTTGATCGCTTCCTGGGAAGAATGCAGTTCGGCCGCGTCAACTTCCCTGAGAAGCTTACCGTGGCTCAGGAAGCCGTACTTGGTCGCGACCTTGTCCAACTCGGACAAAATATGGCTCGAGATGAAAAAGGTGATTCCCTTTTCCTCATTCAGGCTTTTGATAAGTTCCCTGATCTGGACGATGCCCATCGGGTCGAGTCCGTTCATCGGTTCGTCCAAAACGATGAATTCCGGATCACCGATCAAGGCCATCGCCAGGCCCAAGCGCTGTTTCATTCCCAAGGAGAAATTCTTGGCGGTTTTCTTGGAACCGATCAAGTAATCAAGCCCGACCGTTTCCAATGTTCTTTTAATCCTTTCTTTCGCACCATCCAAGCCGAGCAGACGGCATTGATAGGCCAGATTCGCTTCCGCGGAAAGCGAAAGATGCAGCCCCGGGCTTTCCACAACCGCAGCCATCGCCCCCAAACGATCCGACTTGTTCAACTCAAAACTTCCGCTCGTCGGCTTCGCAATCCCCGTGATCAAACGGATCAGCGTCGATTTTCCCGCGCCGTTCTCCCCGACGCAGCCGTATATGTCTCCCCGTTCGATGGTCATGTTGACCGCGTTGACGGCGATTGTGTCTCCGAATCTTTTCGTTAAATCATGAGTTTTCAAAACATAAGCCATTTCCACACCTCGTTTTAAATAATGCCTCAATATATAATAACAGTAATATTCCCCAGCGTCAATAACCCTATGAACAAATTGTTAAAAAATGGAAAGAACGGGCACCAGTTCGATATACCCCCTGGTTCCGATCGGCTCCAGCTGAATTCGGGGGCTTTCCGGATTCACCTTCAGTCCATGGGCTGCATAATCGAATTCCGCAATCGCTTGCTGCACATTCCTGATCGCATCCACATAATCCTCTTCCTTGAACTTCGGTCCCTTGAACACCAGGTATAAGGATTCCGGCAGTTCGATGAGGTCGAAGCCTTCCGGAAGTTCCCCAAAGAATTCGGTAGCGACTTCGACGCCCTGGACATATTCGGATGTTCCCGGTTTCACGTATTTTTCCGGAAGCCAGAGGCACTCCGGTTCCGCAACCCCCTGAGGAAAAGATTTCAGGAAATTCCAGACGTCGCAACCGACTTCTTCGCAGTATTCAAAGTATTCCTTCGCCTTTTTCCCCCGTTTTACAAGCATCTTCCTTTCCGGTTTTACGACTTTCGAGACGAAAACAGTTTGTTCGTTCATATCTTTCCGCCTTTCATTTATTCTGTATTTATCTTTCCTTTTTAGAAATCCTTACTTCCTCAACTCTTCCTTTTTTCAGCCGGATGACTTCATCGAATCTGTTCAAATAATCCTCTTCATAATCATGGGTGATCAGAATGACGGTGACTCCATCCAATCCGATAAGGAAATCCGTGATTTCTTTTTTGTTTTTCTCGTCAAGGTTTGCGAGGCTTTCATCTAGAACCATGACTTTGCTGTCCAAATTCAGGGCCCGCAAAATCGCGATTTTGTTCTTCTCGCCGCCGGAGATATTCATCCCCAGTTCACCGAGGTTTCTTTCCAGCAATTCGCGGGCTTTGAGTTTGTCAATGTTATCGTCGAGGTTTTTTGACCTCTTGAAATCGAACAAGGTGACATTATCCATTCCGGTGGCGTTGTAAAGGAAAATGTCCTGAGAAATGTAGGCAACCAATTTGCTGACATCGAGTCCATCTATGTCAATTTCGTCATAAAGAACCGCACCGTCATCCGGCTTGAGAAAGCCCAGAAGCAGTTTTACCAGCAGGGACTTCCCGGATCCGGATTCTCCGACGATTGCATATTTCCTCCCCTTTCGAAATTCCAGGTTGATGGATTGAAGCCGGAAATCTCCGATTTTGTAGGAAACATTGTTCAGGGTTATCCCCTCCCTGATGTCGGCAAGCTCCGTTTTTTTCGGAAGGGCGGTATGCGAAAACGGAAAGGAACTTCTCTTTAATCTTTTTCGAGGATTTGATCGCAATCATCTCATAGACCAGGTCGCGGAACGGAAGCGCGGCCAGTTCCACAAACCCCAGCAAGGCCACGAATCCTCCCAAATCAAGTCGGGAAAGATGAACAAGGACCATCCCGGTGATGAATGCTCCGATGTTGACCAAGTAAAGGGAAAGGCCTCCGAAGATTTGAACGAAAGAGTTGAATTTCGCATACCCCGATACTGCCTTCTCCTTCTTCCTGGCTGCGGAGATGAACATATCGGAGAGGATTTTCCTGGCGGAACCTTGCGCGACATCAATCCCCAGGGTGATGTCCTTCAGTTTCGCGATGTACTCCTTGTTCGCTTCCGCCTGCTCGGCCCGTTTCCGGGAGAGTTTTCCTCCCGAAAGTTTCGGGATGAACAAACCCAGCAGAGACAAGGCGATGATCACAGCCGCCATCAAAGGGTTCAAGAATAACATGATGGCGCTATATACCACAATGTATATGCTTGTTTTCGTCAGATCCAAAACTACATCAAAGTAATCCGAAAAGAGGAGATTCGCTTCTTCTGTAAAAAGGGAAAGATAATGGTCGGTATCGTGTTTATGAAAGTCGGCGTAGCTGTATCCGAGGATTTTCGATAGCAGATCCTTCTTCAGGTTCAGCATGACGTTTTCTCTGTACTTGATGTTCATCAGCTTGTTTCCGTATTCAGAAAGCAGGATAAGCGCGACCGCACCGATATATTGGAGACCGTAGCGCAGGACCGTCCCCGCGTTCAATCCCAAGGTCGCCCGGTTTATCAGGTTTTTGGTGATGAGCGGAAGAGCCGATGTGGAAAGAGCGACAAATCCGGAAAAAATTATGCTGAAAATAAACGGACACAAGGCTTTCCTAATATATTTTCCCATCATCGTTCACCCAAAATGCAATCATTCGTATGATAACAAATTTCTTCATTTTATGCAATATCGCCGGGAATTCATTTTTTATCGGAAGGCTTTCAAAGGCAAAAAATATGGTAAAATTTGCTTGGATATTTAACCGGGAGGGAGTTGTGATGGTACTTTTTCATCAGACTCGAACTTTCCTTCTTTATAATATTTGTGATGTTCCTCATCGGCGTCTTCATCATCCTCGCGGTGAGCGCCATCTTCTATGTCTGGCATGACACCAGAAAAACACCGTAAGTGACTTCCTCATGACCGAAATATATTAATCTGCTTTGAATTTGAAATTTTATGGTATAATAATCAGGATGACCTATGAATAAAGTAACGGAAAACGTATTTCAAATCGGAATCAACGACTACAAGACGGATTTGTTTGAGGGACAATACCCCCTACCGAAAGGAATCGCCTATAATTCCTATGTGATCATTGATGAGAAAACAGCGGTGCTCGACACCGTCGATTACAAATTCTCCGATGAATGGCTTTCCCAATTGCAAACCATCCTCCGGGGGAAAGCTCCCGATTACCTGGTAGTCCACCACATGGAACCCGACCACTCGGCGAATCTGGAAAGATTCATCAACTTGTATCCCGATGTGGAAATTGTCGGGAACAACAAGACTTTCAAAATCATCGGACAATTCTTCCCGAATCTGAAATATAAAGCTCTGGAGATTGGAGAAGGAAGCGTTCTTGATCTGGGTAAAGGCTCCCTCACCTTTTACAACGCTCCGATGATCCACTGGCCGGAAGTGATCATGACCTATTATGATCATGGAAAAATCCTCTTTTCCGCCGACGCTTTCGGAAAATTCGGAGCCTTGGACCAAGATGAGCAATGGCTGGAGGAAGCGAGGCGCTACTACTTCGGAATCGTCGGAAAATACGGTGCCCAGGTGCAGGCCCTGCTTAAGAAAATCCGCGGCCTTGAGATAGAAAACATCTGCTCGCTTCACGGCTTCGTCCTGAAAGGAAACATCGATTATTACCTGGACATCTACGACACCTGGTCGAAGTATGAACCGGAATTGAAGGGAACCTTCATCGCCTACGCTTCAATGTACGGGAATACAAAAAAAGCCGCCCTCAAGCTCTACGAAGGCCTGAAAGCGAAAGGCCATCCCGTGGAAATCATGGACCTGGCCAGGGAGGATATCTTCACGGGGATTGCGAAAGCTTTCGCTTACGAAAACCTGATCATCGCCAGCCCGACCTACAACATGGGAATCTTCCCGTTTGCCGACCGGTTCCTGCAGGGACTGGTCGACAGGAACTACCAGAACAGGAATGTGGGTATCATTGAAAACGGAACGTGGGCGCCGGCGGTAATCAAAAAAATCAAAGAGAAACTCGTGAACTCAAAAGACATTCGTTATTTTGAAAATTCAGTTTCCATTAAATCAGCATTGAATGATGAATCGCTCTCAGCAATCCAAGCCTTGCTAGATGAGATCAAATAAAAACTCTTGAGCATACCTCAAGAGTTTTTTTCATCTCAATTGAAGAACAAAGAGCGATCCCGTCTTATCCGCAATGTCCGGCTTATTATGGTATCCCTCGATTATCCGTTCAAACTTGAACCCGTGCTTCAGTAAGACCTTCTTGGAAGCGAGGTTTTCGGTCATGGCGACGCCGACGATTTTGTTGATGTCTAAGTAGTTTCTTGCGAAATCAAGGACCAAGGACACGGCTTCGCTGGCATAGCCTTTTTGCCAGTAGTTCATGTTGACGATGTAGCCGATCTCCACGGCCTGGAATTCTTCGGAATAAGAGAGGTCCACCGTGCCGATGACTTTCTCATCTTCAAGGTGGTAGATGACCCAGGTCAACAGCTGCCCGGCCTTTTCCAAATCATAGACGCTTTCGATGAAGGCGTAGGTGTCCTTGTAGTCACGGTGCCGCTGCCACATCACGAATTTGGTGTTCGCGACGTTGGAAGTGTACTCAAAGATGTCTTCCATGTATTTCACATCAATGGATCTGAGTTCTATCCTTTTCCCTGTCAGCTTCCGATATTGGAAGTTGGGCAAAGGCACATAGAACTTCTTCTCTTTGTTAGCAAGGAGATCATTGACAGCCCGGACCAGGTCCTGGGCGTACTTCTCCATGTCCAGAGGGACTTCCTGTTTTTGGCCGATGAGGGCGCTCTTGATGATCTTGGCTACCAATTCGCTTTTCAGATCCTGGGTGTTGCGGGCGGATTGGGCTGCTTGCGCAAGCACGGCGAGGACATCATCCAGCGGTTCGTTCATCTTGGCTTTCAAGACCGCGACCAAAGGAAGGGCCGTGGCTTGGAAGTTTTCGGATTTGATAACAGAAAGCTCTTCAATATCCCGTTGGTATTTTTCCTTTCTGCCATAATCCAGAATGTCCAGAAACAGCCGCGCTTTGAAAAGCCGCCAGTAGTTGTTCACCAGTTCCGCATACATCTCGGCATATCCGTAATACTTGTAGGCCTTCTCATACTTCCCCATGAGAATCTGGATCAAAGCGATCATTTTTGTGGAAATGGCCATGCCGTTGAAATCACTGAGGGATTGGGCGATTTCCAGGTTCTTTCTTAAATACAGCAAGGCTTCGTCGTATTTGCCCATGTAAATCAACAGCCGGCCCAATTCCCCGTAGCAGATCTGGATTCTCTTCAGATTGAAGACTTCCAAAGCCTTTTTCAAAGCCTGCCGGAAGTGGACTTCGGACATGCTGAAGGAGAGTTCGTCCTGGTAGATGTTGCCTTTCAGGACATTGTAGCGGATAATGTATTCATCGTCTTCCGCGTCGCAGTTTTCCGTCGCGATTTCCAGGATGTCCTTGACCTTATCTTTCTTCCCGGCGTCAAGGAGCAATTCCATGTAATCGAAGAGCAAGGAAATGTTGTAGATGTTCTCCTTCAACATCAGCTCGAAAGCTTCATTATATAGAATCTCCGACTTTTCCAGTTCGTCGGTGCAGAAGTGGACATAAGCCTGGTGGTATTTCGTTTTCCAAAGGTTGGCGTCGATGTTCAGATACTGCCCGGTCTGGAAATAGTGGATCAGCAGTTTTTCCGCAAGATAGTCGAATTGGTTCGTCGAGGGGATGTTGTTGGTCTCGCAGGCTTCGATAATGATGTTCGCCAGTTTGAACAAACCCGACTTCCGGAACCTGATCAGCAACTCGTTCAAGGCCTTCTCGAACGTGCTCATCCCGACCAGTTTCACAAACATCTCCTCCTCCGAAATCATCAGGGAAAGGAACTTCTCCTTCTGAGCATCGTTCATCCCGTTGATGATAGCCGTGGGGAGATTCCTGGTCTCGAGATACGCCAGATAAGAATAATAGGGCTTCGCGTCCTCAATCATCAGGAAATCCTGGTCGGTGACCATCAGACCTTTTTCATTGAACAATGTCAGCGCCAGCCGGTAGTACAAATACTCCGCGTTGGATATCACATAGCCCTGATGGGTTTTCTTGACCAGGGATTTGGTGGCGAGGACCTGCATCAGGTCTTCGTGTTCCTTCACTTCGTTCGCCATCACCCGGTTGATCCGTTTCCGCAGAATGAGGGAAAACAGGGTTTCGATGACGATGTCGATTCCTTCGTAGTCCCTGATCAGACTGTTTTCGATGATTTCGAAAATGTCGGTGATGTTGTAGTCCTGGTCGGCATAGCCTTTGTAGTTCTTGATGCTGGATAGGACCAGCTTCAAGACGAAAGGTGTCCGCAATTCCTTCAAAGTGGGCATGATGAGGAGGGTTTCCAGATTCCCCGCCAAGGGAAGCCCGATCTCCTTCGCAATCATGTGTACGTATTCCAAGGTCTCGGATTCATTCAGGACATCGAGATGATAGTTGATGTCGCTGAAGGAATGCTGCAGCTCCGCCGCCAGGTTGATGAACTCCTTCGGAACGGCGCAGATCACGGTCACATTGCTTATTTCCAGCAAGTTGGCGATGAAGTTGAACTGTTCCTGCTTGTAGACCTTGTCGAAGACGATGAAGAGGTGTTCGAAAGCGGAAACATCGATCCTGGAGAAGATGCCGTAATCATCGGCGCCGTCGACGTAGAGGATCGGATAATCGTTGTTGTGCCATCTTAGGACTTCATGGTAGATGATGGCGGAGGCGTCAACGTTCTTTTCATAGGTGATGATTCCAAGCGGTCTGCGGTTTTTGATGATGAATTCGAAGAATTGGTTGAATTCCTTCCTTTGGAAGACGTTCCTTTCCCGTCCCAGGAACCTGTTGATCTGCGCGGCTAACAAATCTTCCGGATTGATGTCCTTGTTTTCCAAAGGAAGAAGCTTCTTTACTGCATCAATCAGCCTGTGCATCTCCTCGACCTGGAAGATCTCAAAACTCCTCAGTCCGTAAGGGATGTCGGAAAAGTTCACCCCTTGTACAAACCCGAGAATGTGGGCGTTCTGCTTGTGTCCGCTTTTGATTTCGTTGGCGAAGCTTGACCATTCGTATTTCACATATGGCGTCTCCAAGAAAGCCGGGTTGGTGCAGACATAGATGAGGATGGATGCGGAATTGAGGGCGTCGTCAATCGCATGGGCGAAAGCTGAATAACCGGAGGAGACGACCTCTTCGTCGCTGAAGAAAGGGGTGTACCCTTCCTCGAGCAGCCTCTGGTAGAGGGACTGGGCGATCTTGCTGTCCAAGGTCACCTCATCCTTGTAGGTCTTTTTGAAGGATATGAACACATTGTGTTTTTTCATTTGTCTATGACCCCGTACCAATCCTCAGGCAATTCGTCCATCACTTTCTCAATCGTCTCATCCAGCAGCGACTGGAAAACCGCCGACTTCTTCTCCCATGTCTCCTTGTTCCAGGGAGCGAACAAAAGAAAATCCATCTTTTCTTTATAGTCCTTGGGAAGCCATTCCAGCTTGAAGGACCTGATGTAGCGCCATTTATAATCGGGAGTCCAACGGCGGTTGATGTCAAACAGGAGTTCGAGAAAATGGTTCACGGAAGTTTGGGCGACGAAATACGCGTTGTTTTCGCATCCCCGCAGGAACCACAAATCCTTCGGCAGCACCCACAAGTATCCTTTTTTATATACGTTCCGAAACGGAGTGTAAACCCAACCGTGCCAGGCGATCTTGAAGATCTTTGTGAGCATGTTCTTGATCCTTGTCTCAGCATCATAAACAAGAGCTTGCTTCAGGAATTCGCTCACGGCGCCCTGAGGGTCATAGGCAATGAATCCTTCCTGGTAAGCCTCCTTTTGGATTTCGTCCCAATCCTCAAAGCCTTTGTTGATGGCGATGTTGAAAACTTCGATGATGCAGCCCGGTTCAACTTCCCGCTCTCCCAAAGCGATGTCAATCGGATCGTAAGAAAAAACTGCGATGTCGATGTCGGAATACTCATCGGCGTAGTTCCTTGCGATTCCCCCCAAATGCATGATTCCCACCACGTCTTCCCTTTTCTTCAATTCTTCGATGAAACGATCAGCAACTTCCCGGTATTTTTCCAACATGTTCATAAAGATACCTCTTCCTTTTTTAATCTTCAAAGACCTTTTTCATTATAACATTTTATTGGAAATTATTTAATAACCATTGTGGATTTTTGTAGATATTTTGATTTTACAAAAAAAGCCGTTGCAACGGCTTTTTTTCCTGGGAACTGGGATTATCTATCGTCCTCATCTTCTTTTTGCCTAACGTATTTTGTTTTGATGACGAAGAGCGTTTGCTTCCCGAAAAGGATGTGATAGATGGGAATCAAAAGGAAAATGACCCAGCCGGGATGCCAAAGATTCCAGAGACTTCCCATCACCAAGTAGATGACGACCACGACCAACGAAAATGTGATTTTGATGGTTTTGACGCCAAGCAAAGTCGGCATGATGGGAATCAAAAGAAACACGAGCAAGCTCTTGTCCCAAATGCCGGTCGAAAATCCTATCACCAGATAAATGAACAGACAGATCAGGGGCGTTGCCGCGATCAGCCGTTTTCGAAAATCATTTCTAAACATATTGCACTCCAAATTTCTTTATTATTATCACGATATTATTTTACCACATTCTCTTCAGAAAGCATAATCATTTCCCGCTGATGCGTTGAAAATTTTTTTCGCTGTTTAAACGATGATGTTACCCAGAATCAAATAATGAATCACAAAACCACTGATGACCGAAGAGATGGTGACAATCCGCACCGGGGACTGCGTTTCCAAAGCCCCTATTAATGAGAAAAATGATGAAAAGAACGAAAGAGCAATAAGCCTGAAATAAAGCAAAAGATCGGCACTACCCGGATATGGTTTCTATTTTTGGGAAACGGAATTGTATGAATTATTAGTGATTTCACCCCTGAAAATGATACAGGGTTTCTTTCTTTTGCGGACCGGACTCGGCGCTTTCTCTATAATTCATGCATACCTTGTCCCCCGCCTGAATTTGATAACCGCAATTCTTACAATACATCATCACTTACCTTCTTGTTTTCTACTTATATTTCAAAAACTTGGGATGTCAATATGGAAAGGCGAATTAACCTTTTTCACCTATCCCTTAAATCTTGATTTTAAATGGATTTTTTAAAAACCTGTTTATTTATCCTGAAATTTATGATATAAAGTAATGGAAAAATATGTGGATAGAAAAAGAAAAAAGCTGAGTAAATAAGGTTATTATCTGAGCCATTCAGAATATATTAAATTTTAGAGAAGAGGAGAAAGTATTAAGAAATTCAGATTTGCGTTCGTCATTATTGCTCTTTTTGCCGCTTTGTGTGCCTGTGACAATAACTCACCTCCAAATTCAGAAGAAAAATCTTACTCCATTAGGGTCCATGAAACGGTTTCCGATTGGGTGAGCGTGAACAAGACCTCCGCAAAGAAAGACGAAACGGTGACCGTCACCGCCAATCCGCCTTTCGGGAAAACGCCCTACCTGACCGTGCATGCCATCCCGGATGCTTCCCACGAAACAAACTTCTATTATGTCGACATCACCAGAAACAACGACAACACCTACACTTTCAGAATGCCCGCAGCGGACGTGGAGATCCACGGCAATCTCTTCGAGGCTTCCGACACCATCTATTCTATGGAGTTGGACGGACGGACACTCAAATGGGACGCCCACATCCGGGACGGCGAGACCATAAAAGTCGAGATGAAGACGGCCGGAGGTTCCCGGTGGACGAGCGTCTCTTTGGAGAAAGACGCAAGGGAACTCGACCTCTCCACGCTTCCCTACTTCACGGATTTCCTGGGGAAAGCCGTGGTGATAAGCGTCACGATTGTCAATAGTTACGGCTGGTCGGTCGGAAGCGACGGATACCGCGAACTGCTTGCGGTCATCACCGATGATTCCCTGCCGACATTGAACGCCCCCACGGATTTGAAGGTGGAGAACAACACTGTGTCCTGGAAATGGGTCGACGTCAACAATGAATGCGGGGGCTTCGTCGTGACGGTGAACGGCCAAGACTACGACCTCCAGTATTATCCGTATTTCAAACTTGATGTCGGTTTCACCGATAAGACTTATGAAATCAGCGTCTACGCCCAAGGCGTCACCGGCAAAAGCAACGCCAGCCAGGAAGCCAAAATCACCTATGAATACAAAGTCCCCGTCTATGAGGTCACTTTCAACCTGAACGACGGAAGCAACCGTACCGAAAAAATCCAGACCGTCAACGGGAAAATCAGCGACTACACCCCGGAACGCCAGGGTTACATCTTCAACGGCTGGTACACTTCCAACGACGGCGGCCTCACACTCCAGCGCCGGTTCACGGACACCGAACTTGTGACTGAGAACCTGAACCTTTATGCCGACTGGGTGGAGAAGGAAAGCACGGCCGGCATCCAAAGGCTTGCGAAACCGAAAGTCACGGTCCTGGGTTCGCTCGCCCGTTGGCAGGCGATATCGGGAACGAACGGCTACCATGTCCAGATCATCAACGGCGGAGAGGTCGTCTATGACCAAACCATCGACTCCACGGAAATCGATGTCGCCGATTATGTTTATGAAGAGGGCAAAACCGTGACCCTCAAAGTCAGGGCGAGGGGAAATGGCGAGACGACCGCCAACTCCGACTACACGACCGTAAACGTGAAGACGGCGTCCCTTCCGGAAGATTTCATCAAGAACATCTATGTGGACTACAACATCGGCGTCGTCTATTGGACGCTTTACGACGAAGTTGCCTATTATGTAACCAGTTTCACTTCCGAGGTTTATGACAAAACAACCGGAGATTTCGTCGGAAACTACTTTTCCAACAACCCGGAATTCGTCTTAAAACAGGATCTGCCCGCGGGAGATTACAGACTGAAAATCTACCTGGGCGGAATTTCCCACGAGGTCGTCACCACCTTCACAAACATCCGCCTCAATTCCCCCGAACTCCAGGTTACGCTAACCGAAAATGGTTTCAGGATCAGTTGGGGAGCCGTAAGGTACGCGGATTCGTACACGGTTTCCGTCAATGGAACGGAAAGGACAATCGAAGACACTTATGTGGATGTGCCTTTCGCCGATCGCCTTGAAGTGACCGTGAAAGCCAAGGACAGCGACGCCGACTACATCGTGAGCAGAGCGAGCGCACTTCTGATTGAAAAACTGGGGGACGGTGAATATAGGCTGACGATGCCCGGCCGCAAGGATGCCCTTTTGGTGAACAGGGAAGAATACACCATCGCTTCCGGAACCTTGAAAACTTCCCGCTTGATCTTTTCGGGAAAGAAACTCACCGTTACCGGCGACTTTTCGGAAGTTCCTGAAGGCGCGGTTTCCAGCTCCACGGTGGAGCACCTGGTCATCGAGAACCTGAACAGAGATGAAAAAATACTTAAGATCTTCGCGAATACGCCGGAAACCCTCACGGCCGTGACAATTTCCTCCGGCCTTGAACGCATCTCCTACGCTTTCTCCGGTTTCACGACGCTCAAGAAGGCCAATCTGGGTTCAGGAATCAGAAAGCTGGATTATCCCGCTTTCTGGAATTGCATTGAGTTGGAAGAGTTGACCGCAACCGATCTCCTCATCATTGACAATTCCTCTTTCAGCACCGGCACTCCGATCGTGAATTATGAATCCGGGATTTATTATCTCAGGGCGAACGGGAACGACCATTACGCGGTTCTGAAGGCGGATCCCCGCTACGGAGGTTCATCCTTCAGTTTGCATGAAGATACGAAAATCATTGCTTCACTCGCTTTCCAAAATTTGATGGGACTCCGGGACCTCGCCTTCCCTGAGGGCCTGCTTGCCATCGGCGACGGAGCTTTCGCGGAAACGGACATCAAAAACGCGTACCTTCCCGATACATTGAGGTACCTGGGGCATGATGCTTTCTACTTCTGCGACGATCTGGTCTCGGTGAGGATTCCGGAAAGCATCACGGAAATTCAGGATAGGACCTTCGGAAACTGTTTCGATTTGGTCGACTTCCACATCCATGACAAGATCAGGTTCTTCGGGATTGACAATGTGGAAAACCTTGTAAACCAGGTGACATTGCTTAATGGAATCTTCTATCTGGGCACGGAAGACAACCCCTATTTCCTGGCCTTCAGATTGGACGGTTCATCATTCAGAGAGATAGAATTGCATGAAGACTGCGTCGTCCTGGGGAGCGCACTGTTCCGAGACTGCAGCCAATTGAGTAGATTGGAATATTCGGATAAGGTGCGGGGCTTCGGAGAATATCTCTTTGAAAGTTGCCAGGAACTGAAAGAAATCTCCATTTCCAAGGGTTCCACAATCCACGAAAGGGCGTTCTTCAACTCCTACTTGGAGAGGATCAACTTCTCGGGAACCAAGGAAGAATGGAACGAAATCTTCCAAACCGATTTCGTCGGTTGCTTAAGCACCATCACCGTTTACTGCACGGACGGAACCATCGTCTTGGATTACTAAAAACAAAGACTCCGGCAATCAATCGCCGGAGTCTTTTTCATTTCCTTCATACATGGGATAGCGCGTCTTTTCCGCAGCAGTGATTTCCCGGATCACCCTGCAGGGAACCCCGGCCGCGACCACATTGCCGGGAATCGTTCCCTTCACGACGCTTCCTGCGCCGATCACGGTGTTGTCTCCGATCGTGGTTCCCGCGAGGATGATTGCACCCGCCCCGATCCAGACGTTGTTTCCGACCACGATCGGTTTCGCAACCTCGATCCCCGCCCTCCTCTGTTCCGGATCGATCGAGTGCTCGGCCGTCGTAAAGCAGCAGTTGGGGCCTACGAAGACATTGTCTCCGAAAACGACCTTAGCTCCGTCCGTGATGATCAAATTGTGGTTCGCGTAGAAGTCGTTACCGATGTGGATGTTGTATCCGTAATCGCACCAAAAGGGAGGGGTGATCATGACATTTTCGCCGACGCTTCCAAGCAGGCCCTCCAGAATCTCCCTCTGCTTGGTTCTGGCATTCGGAGAAAGCTTGTTGTATGCAAAGCAGACTTCCTTGCATCTCGCTATTTCTTTCTCCAATTCCGGGTTGTTGCAGGCTCGGAAATAATGGTTGATTGGAACAAAAGGCCTTTCTTCCATGGGCAGTCCCTCCATTTAAATTTGCTTTCATTTTATCACAAAACTCCGCACCGATAAACAGCCTGTATGCATTTTAAAAAAACTCCAAAAAGTTAAAAGAAAAAGAGTGTTGAAAAATTGAATTTTCCACACTCTCTCAAAAAAAGCAGTGAAGATCAACATCCTGCGTTTAAGTATTCATGCATTGCTTCGAAACCCTTTTATTATTTATCCGTTTTTAGAGTAAAAGACATAAGGGATTCTACTGCCAATACCATCATGATTAAAATGATCGACCAGGCCAAAATGGCCGAACTATTCAAAGCGCTTCTTTCTAATTGCAGGAGATAGCCAATCGTTCCGTTCGGTTGGGCGATGAATTCTCCCATGATCATTACTTTAAGTCCCAAACCAAATGATTGGATGATCGTCATTAAAACAAAGTTTATAATTAAAGGAAAATAGAAATCCTTGATAACCAGCCAGTTAGTATTGCTTAGAGTCTTGAGATCATCGATTAATGCGGGACTGATGCTTTTGAGGCTGGTCAGCAAGCCTTCATACATTATCGGGACGACCACAAGCGCGGTCATGATGTATGGGCTTAAGTTCCTCCCAAACGAAATCAACAGGAAGATGATTATCGCGATTACTGGAATGGTTTTTAAAAAGACCAGCAGCGGTTTGATGAAGCTTTCAAATCCTTTCGTTTTGAAGGAAAGCAGAGCCAAGATAAGGGCAATTATTAATGACGCCACCACAACCAAGGCGAGCTTCAAAAAAGTCATCAATATAATAAGGTAAGTATTGTGGCTCAATAAGATGTCCTTAAGGGAAATAAGAACGTCTTTAATTGATGGCAGGACCAGGGAATTATTCACAACCAGACTGCAGCCCGACCAAACAACGATGATGAAAAGAACACCAAAAAGCAAAAATCTGTTCTGAGAGTTTTTATTCATAGAAATCCCGGTCAGGAATCTGCCCTCCCAAGAGATTGGGATCGTAATCATTCAACATGCGGAAGAAGCCTTCACAAAGATCGATGTTCCCGCGGGCCGCTAAATAATTGATGTTGCTTCTCGGGATGCAGTGTTCAATTGTTCTTGTTCCCAGGTTTTTAAAATATTGGTGTTTGGACACAATTCTTTGCGCATAGCCCTTAGGATTGCCGTTCAACGATGAGATGTTTTCCCGGACTTTTTCCAGGACTTCCCCAAGCGATTCATAATGTTCGCTTTCAGGATTGATGAAAACGGCGGCTTGGGGAATGAGGCAATCGCCAAGAGTTTCCTGCAAATCCAAAATGTTCAAATCCAGGCCATAATCAAGTTCCAGTTTGCTGAGATAAGGTTCAGCCGCCAGAATATATTTCGGTGTGGTTTCCGGGATGTCGTAAGGATCCTCGGGATTTCCGACAAAGAAGGGAATGACCTCATCAATTCCGCTTTGATAACTTATTCGTGCGTTGACATTCGCAAAGCCGAGCGCTTTTCTTAAGATGATGTCGGGGACCGCGTTTCTGCCGTAGGCCAATATTTCCTCGCTTTCAAGATCCTGAATTGTTTCCAAGGGAGTGCCTTTCCGAGAAACCAGGTAGGTGTTTCCGAAAGTGATCAAGGCGGCCAGTTTATAGGTTGACGAATTGTTCAGATAGAGTTTGGCGCCCAAATTCAAGGGAGCGATGATTAAGTCGTGGGACTTTGTGATGAGACCTGATACTAGGAGATCAGGTCCCACCACCGCTTCAATTTGATATTCATCAACCAAGTCCCCGAAAGCCAGGAGCGGAATTCCGCTTGGAACAAGGATGGAAATGTCTTTTTTATCTTCAAACTCACAACCCATCAAAGCAAAAGCAAGAATCATGAGACAAAGTATTTTTTTCATTCTTCTCCCTTATTTGGTATAAATATCTCGTTTGCTATACTCGGTATGCAACAGATGGTGTGCGAGTTCGCTCCCCGGTTTCTGCAGGAAGTCTTGATATAGGGCTTTCACTTCCGGGTTTTGGTGGGACTTCCTGACGTCCATAAATTCGTCAATTTTATGGAGAGCGGCAGCCCTTAATTTCTTGACATTTACTTTCTCTTGAACCGGAGCCGGAACGATGGGCTGTCCCCCCCCGTTGATGCATCCTCCCGCACAGGCCATGAATTCCACAAACACATACTTCCCAGGATTCTCGTTGATCCTCTTCAACATTTCCGGGAAATTCGCGGCGCCGTGGACGACGGCGACGGTTCCTTCCAGATCGCCTATCTTGACCATGGCTTCCTTAATGTTTTCGTCGACATTCCGCAGCTTGTTAAGTTCAACGATTCCCTTGTCTTCCGGATCCACGATTTCCTTGACCGTGCGGAGGGCCGCTTCCATGACCCCGCCGGTGGCGCCGAAAATCGCTCCTGCGCCCGTGTATTCAGCCAGAGGACTGTTCGGGAAATAGTCTTTCAGTTGAGCGAAGTCGATGTTTTGACGTTTAATGAGGCGGGCGAGTTCCCTTGTTGTTAAAACGTAATCGACGTCCCTGATGCCTTCAACTTCCATGTTCGGAAGTTTGGCTTCATGTTTTTTGGCGATGCAGGGCATGATGGCGATAACCTTGATTTTTTCTTTGTCGACGCCGATCTTCTTCGCATAATAGTGCTTGATCAAAGCCCCCTGCATTTGTTGGGGGGATTTGCATGTGGAAAGGTTGGGGATGAATTCCAGATAATATGTTTCCACATAGCGGATCCAACCGGGCGAACAGGAAGTGAAGAGCGGAAGGGCGGCTTCTTCATTTCTTCTCGCTTTTTCCAAGCGTTCCAGCAATTCCGTCCCTTCTTCCAGAATGGTAACGTCCGCAGCGAAATTGGTGTCGGTTATGTTATCAAATCCCAGCAGTCTTAAGGCCTGATATGTCTTCTTTTCAACATTGGTTCCGATATCAAAACCGAACTCTTCCCCAAGGGCCACTCTGACCGCGGGAGCCACTTGGGCCACGGTGTAGTACTCTTTATCCTCCAAGAGATTCAGCACTTCTTCCACATCGTCACGTTCTTGCAGAGCTCCCACCGGACAGGATTGGATGCACTTTCCACAATATATGCACCCCGCGTCATCCATGTCATGATTGGAAGCCGGGCCCACATAAGTGGCGAAGCCCCGGTTGTTATAATTGAGGATTTCCAGCCCGGAATACTTCTTGCAGGCGGAAATGCATCTTCCGCAGTTCAGACATTTGAAACTGTTGATGACGATGGCATCGGTGACATTCAACACCTGGCTCTTGCGTTTGAAATTCTCGTCTTCGCCCATGTCGTTGGCGACATTATATTTCCTGAGCAAATCCAAGAATTCGCAATTCCTTTCGCGGCTGCAGCGCCAGCATTCGAAATGGTGGTTCGCCGCAAGCAGTTCCAAGTTGTTGATGACCGCGTTCCTGATTCTTTTTGTATTGGTTTTAACGACCATTCCGTCCCTCACCTTGACGGTGCAGGAGTTTTGAAGGGTCCTGACTCCCTCCACTTCAACGACGCAAATCCGGCAGGCCGAAGTTTCATTGACGTCCTTCAAAAAGCACAGCCTCGGAATATAGATATCGGCCAGGTTTGCGGCTTCCATGATTGTCATATCGCCGGGAACGCTGATGACGGTATCATTGATCGTGACTTTTACTTCTCCCATAGTTCCCTCCTAAGCTGTGATGATGGCATGGGTCGGACACCCGAGCGCGCAGGCGCCGCATTTGATGCAAACATCCGTGTTGATGGCGTGTTTTTCTTTGATCTTGCCGGTGATGGCTTCCACCGGACAATTGCGTTTGCATTTTCCGCACCCGATGCAATCATCATTGATGTAGTATTTAATCAAAGCCCTGCAGACGCCCGCGGGACATTTTTTGTCCACAACATGGGCAATGTATTCATCTTTGAAATGTTCAAGGGTTGACAGGACAGGATTGGGGGCGCTTTGGCCGAGCCCGCAAAGAGCCGAATCTTTGACCGAATGGGCCAGACTCGTCAACATGTCGATGTCCTTCAAAGTCCCCTGACCTTTCGTGATCTTTTCCAGGATTTCGAGCATCCGCCTTGTGCCTTCCCGGCACGGGGTGCATTTTCCGCAGGATTCATCGACGGTGAATTCCAGATAAAAGCGGGCGACGTCAACCATGCAGTTGTCTTCATCCATGACGATCATCCCGCCCGAACCCATCATCGAACCGAGGTTTACCAAAGTGTCGTAGTCAATCGAAGCGTCAAGGTGTTCCGCGGTCAAGCATCCGCCGCTCGGTCCCCCGGTTTGGACGGCCTTGAATTTCTTCCCGTTCGGTATCCCCCCGCCGATGTTGAAGATGACTTCCCGCAGTTTCGTTCCCATGGGGATTTCCACAAGCCCCGTATTGTTGATCTTTCCGCCCAAAGCGAAAACTTTGGTTCCTTTCGATTTCTCGGTGCCGATCGAGGCGAACCATTCCGCCCCTTTCCTGATGATCCTCGGAATGTTGGCAAGAGTCTCAACATTGTTGATGACGGTCGGTTTGTTCCATAAGCCGGCTTCGGCCGGATAGGGCGGCTTATTCCTCGGCATTCCCCGTTCGCCCTCGATGGAAGCGATCAAGGCCGTTTCTTCGCCGCAGACAAAAGCTCCCGCGCCCAAACGGACTTCGAGGTTGAAAGTGAAGCCGCTCCCGAATATGTTTTCCCCGAGCAGCTCGTACTCATAAGCCTGTTTGATGGCGTGGTTGATTCTTTCCACAGCGAGCGGGTATTCGGCCCGGACATAGATGTAGCCCTGGGAGGCTCCGATGGCATAACCGCCGATGACCATCGCTTCGATGACCGAATGCGGATCGCCTTCCAAAACGGCGCGGTCCATGAAAGCCCCGGGGTCGCCTTCATCGGCGTTGCAGATGATGTACTTCATGTCGGACTTATTGCTCCGGGCGTACTTCCATTTCAGGCCGGTCGGAAATCCGCCTCCGCCCCTGCCTCTGAGCCCCGATTTCACGACTTCCTCAATGACTTCCTCAGGCGTCATTTCCATCAGGGCTTTATACAGACCAAAATAACCGTTGCGGGCGATGTACTCTTTGATGTCTTCCGGGTTGATGATTCCCGAATTCTTCAAAACCCTTCGCTCTTGTTTGACATGGAAATTGGCTTCCTGATATTCAATGATCTTCTGTTCTTCTTCCGGAGTGATGTCGCCCAATACGAGGTGCGATACCACTTTCCCTTCCAACAAGTGCTTCCGGCAGATTTCGTCGACATCTTCCGCCCTCAAGGAAGCATAAACGGCGCAATCGGGATAGACAATCACAACCGGTCCTTTATCGCAGAAACCAAAGCAGGTGTTTGTAAAAAGGCTGACTGTTTTTTCAAGTCCGTACGCTTTGATTTTCCGGATGAACTCTTCTTTGATTTGAGCGGAACCCAAGCATTGACAGGCTTTTCCTTCGCAAACGACTACTTGATAACGGATCATTCCAAATAACCTGCTTTCTTGTGTTTTACGAGCAACAAGTCTTCCACGACAAATCCTTTCATGATGTGGCGGTTGATTATCCTTTCCGCATCTTCCGACCTAACCTTGCAATAAGTGGTTCTCGTGCCTTTGGAATCATACACTTCCACAATCGGCTCCAAGGCGCATTCCCCGATGCACCCCACTTCCACAACTTCCACATTCTTCAAAGAACTTAATTCGACTTCATGAACCAGGGCGTCATAGACTTCCTTGGCTCCGGCGGTTATCCCGCAGGTGGCCATCCCGACGGTGATCCGAAAATGGTTCTTTTTCTTGCGCAGGTTCTCCTTGAAATTGTTCTCCGATTTGATTCTTTCCAAATCTGCTAATGTAATCAAAATCAAGTACCTCCTATCCCCAATTATTGGCTCTCTTCTTTTAACAATTCTTCAATGACACTGCGGATGGACTTGGAAGTAGCGTTTCCATATACTTTCCCGTCAATCGTCAATACCGGCGCCAATCCGCAAGCCCCAATGCAACGGGCCGCAGCCAAAGTGAAATTGCCGTCGGGAGTCGTTTCCCCGGGTTTAATTTTCAAGATGCTGCTTAAAGTGTCAATGATTTCTTGCGATCTGCGGACATAACAGGCTGTTCCCATGCAGACATTAATGAGGTGCCTGCCCTTGGGTTCCAGCGAAAAATGGGAGTAAAAAGTTACTACACCGTTGATTTTGGAAACCGATTCATCCAATTCCTCGGCGATGATCTTCTGGATGGGAATCGGAATACATCCAAAAATCCTCTGGGCGTCATGCAAGGTCGGCATCAACGGACCCGGCTTCTGTTTGTGTTCAGCGATCCTTTCTTTAAGTTCTTGGATCTGTTCTTCTGTGATTCGATACTTCATGGCATTTCACTCTCCTTCTTTGCATTGATCTAGACATTATGCTTATATCGGAAATAGCGATAACCTAATTTAAAAAGACTCTTTTCATTTTTTGAAAAAGCAAAAAATGAACCAAAAAACAAAATCCTTTATTGATTCTATCTATAAAGATTATAATATTTTTCTTAAGAAATGAAAACGGAATGAAAACGTGTTCTAATATTATTGCCTTAATAAATATTTATAATAAGTTTTTTTACATTAGCAACGCTTTATATAACCAATGGTTTTTCGTTCTAAATAGAAATTGGTTCTTTCATTCTCAAAAAAGACCTTTCATAAAAACGGGGTGCGACAAATCCCGCTCCTACACCGTCGAATTCTATGCCAACGATGCCCTGGTTGAAAAGAAGACGGTGAAAAAAGGGGAAACCGTTACCTACCCGGAAGCTCCGGAACTGAGGGGCTACACCTTCAAGGGTTGGGATACTGAGCCCGCCCCCGTCCAGGGAAATTTGAGGATAAACGCACTTTATGAAATCATCCGTTACCGGATTACCTATATAAACGATGGTAGCCCGGCGGACAACCCGGAAACCTACACGGTTCTCGATGAGGTAATCCTGAAAAACCCGGAAAAGGAAGGATATGCCTTCATCGGCTGGTTCCTTGACGGGGAGAAGATTGTAAAAATTGAAAGGGGAACCGTCGGGGACCTCACGCTTACCGCCATGTACGAGGAAACCCTGACAATGGTCGAACAGGACAGGGAGGAGCTCCTCGAGGATTACGGGGATGTCCTTAAAGGGACTGTTTCCGTCATAGACCGCCTGCCCCTCGCGGGAAAGGTGAATCAGTCAAAGATTACCTGGCAATCAAACTCGACAGCTGTTTCGGTTAACCCGGAAACGGGGGAGGTCACCATCACCCGGTCGGCATTTCCCCAGGAGGTCACGCTCTATGCGCTTATCGTGAAGGGCCGCGGAAATGTGCTTGTTCCATTTCACAGTTCCGGCTATTTGATTGGTTTTTCGGTTGTTTTTTAGAAAAAACAATCTTATAATAAATCTCAAACTTCGTAAGAGGAGGATAGTGTGAAGAAGTTTATCGCAGTTGTTTTGGCCTTAATTGTTTCTCTTGCCTTATCCTTTGCTCCCGGGGCGAATGTTAAGGCAGAAAGCATGACACCGGAAGAAATGGTTCAAACCGACCTCAATTTGGTAGTCTATGATTTATTATCAGTAGATGTGTTGAACCAAACGCAAACTTACTCCGATTTGGACATCACCACCTTCAGCATCCAAAACACTCACCAGACTTCTGGTAGTGTTGGCCAAGTCTGGATTCTTTCCATCATCATTACTTACGTTCCAATAAATTGAACTGCTCACCAAATCATTGAAGCGGATATCGATGACATTAATATTCCCTATGTTATCACAGGAAACATCGAATTACCCGCAAAAGGAAAACATGGTTCCAATATCGCCTGGAGTTCTTCTAATCCAGATGTTTTAGACGGTTGCGGAAATGTCACTCAAGGAAACGAGGACATTTCCGTAACCCTTACGGGAACCTTCTCCTATCAAGGCGTGATAATAACAGTCGAATATTATGTCATCGTTAAAGGGATTGAAAGTTGGAATGATTATTATGCCTCCATTGATGATGATCTGGTCGGCATTGCCTTGCTTTTGGCTTTGCGGGAGCTGATTACAGAAACCCAGACCCACATCACATCATACGAGGAGTTGAAAACCTTCCTTCAGGATACGGATGAAGATCCGAATAATCCCGATAACATCATCCTGTTCTACTGCGGTATTTCAATCGATTCGGATTGGAGTAACACCTGGAACCGAGAACATGTATGGCCCCAATCCCTGGGCTGGTTTTCGGAAAGCGGTGCGGGGGCCGACCTGCACCATCTCCGCCCGACCGATCCGAGCGTCAACAGTTCCCGCGCCAACAAGCGCTTCGGGGAAGTGGAGCATGGATATGAAGTCAAGATCAGCATCACCAACGGGGGCGGGGGAAGCGGCTGTTACGCTAACACCGAATTCTTCGAGCCCCGCGACGAGGTGAAAGGCGATGTCGCGAGGATCATCTTCTACCTCTTCACGCGCTATCCCCAAAGCGATGCGTATGACTTTGAGGATGTTGCGGAAAGCTTGGAGTTGCTGCTTGAGTGGCATACCATCGATCCGGTCGACGAATTCGAAAGTCACAGGAATGATGTGATTGCGGAATACCAAGGGAACAGGAATCCGTATATCGACAATCCCGAGTACGCCTATTTGATTTGGTCATAAAACAAGGAAAACCAAAACCCCTCTGCATAGGTAAATGCAGAGGGGTTTTTTGATGGCGTTAGTTTTTGAAAAAGTGATCATACTTATCTTGATTATATACTTTTTAGGAAAATGACACTGTTGTCTTCTTTATTATAGCCTAAGAGCATTTTGTTTCCTTCAATGTCGTTTCTAGAATAGCTATCTGATTCTATTTCAATTTTTTTATTGCCGCCTACAGGAATTTTTATAAGAAACTTAACTTGATTTAAACCGACATTAATTGGGGTACCCAAATTTACCGTTAGCTCAACGTAATTATCATAATTATTTTTTAAGTACAAAATCCTTTTAAGATGTGATGCAATCAACCACGCAAACACAATGAAAAAAGGTGAATAAATAACTAGGATGCTAACAATAAGGACAATTGAGTACCGCTTTGGCATAGAGACAATTGTTTAAATAAAAACAATGATAATACCCAACACATAGAACGCTGCTACAATAGAAACAGCTAACAAAACTCTGTAATTTTTCTTATATTCAATTGTTTCCTTTATATCAATGGTGTGCTTCATATTTTTTTTATTTTCTGAAGGTGCCTTTTTGGATTCCATTTTAAATCAATGTTACCAAAATATGGTTTACAAAAATATAATAACACTTTTAAGGATTTTTCCAATACTTTGGACATTTTTTCAAAGTATATTAAAATCTAAATTAAAAAGGCTTGGTTGTATTTCCAAGCCTTTGTTTTCTCATTGGTGGAATAGAGGGGAGTCGAACCCCTGTCCAAACTTTAATCCATCATAACTTCTACATGCTTAGTCCTTTGTTCGGATTTCATCCAGCGATGTACAAAGAACAAAACATCGCTGAACTAGCCTCTGGATCTCGAATCAAAAACCGAGGCGCTTTTTTGATTCAACCCTCAATGTCTGAGCCTGTTGACAAGGCTTGAGGGGGACCTCGTCACAAGCGCAGCTGTTTAACTAATTAAGCTGCTAAAGCGTAATTTTGGTTTGCAGTTAATTTTACCTCGGCGTTTTTACATGCGCAACCATGGCATGCCGTTACAACTTCATAAAGCCTGTCGAATCCACGTCTATCCCATGTATATAGAAGTTTTTGAACTTCTATTTCATTTTATGATTGAACTGACCAAACTGAACACCAATTTGAACACGGAAACAGCGACCGCGATGTTCGCAAGCCACTTTCCCACAACCTGGAAGGGAACGAGTTTCACTTTCGCAAGTTTCACCGAAAAGATGTAGGCGAGGGTCGCGAAGAGGAAGACGCCAATCAGGAAAAGGATGACGATGTCCTGATTGAAGAAAAACAGGGCCATAGAGATGAAGGAGAGGATTCCGAAGATGAAGCAGAGGATCGGGTTGTCTACGAGGCTGCTCTGCTGGTCTTCCGGAACGATCGGATCTTCCTTCGTCTGGTACAAATGGCGGTATTTTTCGTACTCGTCGAAATCGAAAGCGCAGACTTCGCAGACCTTCGTGTCGTCGGGAACCATCTTCCCGCAGCGTATGCATTTCTTCATCCTACCACCTGGATTTGCTCGCTTTCTCGATTTCCCTTCTCACCGCTTCCTTCTTGATGTCTTCGCGCTTGTCGAAGAGTTTTTTGCCTTTGCAGACGGCGATCTCCAACTTCGCCAGACCGTCCTTGATGTAAAGCGTCAAAGGGATGAGGGTGTATCCCGCCCTGGAGACGCTCGCCTCCAATTTCAGGATTTCGCGTTTGTGGGCAAGGAGTTTCCGGGGGCGCGTCTCTTCGTGGTTGAAGATGTTCCCCTGCTTGTATTTCGCGATATGCATGTTGAACACAAACAGTTCGCCGTTCTTAATCTGGCAGTAGGCGTCCTGGATTGAAACCTTGTTGTCGCGGATCGATTTGATTTCCGTACCAGTAAGGACGATCCCCACTTCATATTTCTCCAGAATGAAATAATCGTGGTGCGCCTTCTTATTTCTTGCGACGACGTTTTCCTTCTCCATGCCCTTTCACCCGTCCGTCCTTCTTGGAAGGGCCCTTCTTTCTCCCTTCTTTATTATTATACACCAAATCGAAATCAATTTCACTAGTTTTTTTATCCGCTTTCGTAACCACCACGGTGACTTTGTCGCCGAGCCTGTATGTGGGAGCGCCGATGCCGATCAGGCTTTGGGATGCGGCGTCAAACACATAACGGCCGGGAAGTTTCCGAATGTGGATTAAGCCCTCGACGGTGTTCGGAAGCAATACGAAGAGTCCGAACTTCGTGACCCCGGAAATCACCCCTTCGAAGGTCTCGCCGATGAAGTCTTCCATGTACTCCGCCTTCTTCATGTCCTCGACCTGGTATTCGCATTCCATCGCGTCCCTTTCCTTCTTCGAAGCCTGTTCGGCGATGTCTCCGATCCTTCCCTGAAGGTAAGGGAATTCCTTCGCGTCGATTTCACAAGCAAACAGATACTTCCGAAGAAGCCTGTGGACGATCAGGTCGGGATAGCGGCGGATGGGGGAGGTGAAGTGGGTGTAGCACGAACTCGCGAGGCCGTAGTGGCCGACGTTCCGTTCGCTGTAGACCGCCTTGGCCATCGACCGGAGAAGCAGCGTCTTCAGGAACGCGTCCTCGTCCTTGATTACGTCCAGGAAATCCTGGAGCTGCCTTGAGTTCACCTTCCGCTTCAGGGTCTGGTAGCCGAGGTTCCGCGCCAGGAGCTTGAAGTTTTCCAGTTTGACCTGGTTCGGTTCCTCATGGATGCGGTAGATGAAGGGGAGATCCATGTGGTAGATCCGCTGGGCCACGGTTTCGTTGGCGATTAGCATGAACTCCTCGATGATCCGCTCGCCTTCGCCGCGGACGATTTTCTCGACCGCGACCGGCTTCCCTTCCGAATCGACTATGACCTTCCCTTCCGGAACATCGAAATCCAAGGCGCCTCGCTCCATGCGCATCCTGTTCAGGACCTTCTTCAGTTCATGCATCAACAAAAGGTCTTCGTAAATGTCCCGATAGCGTTCAATCGTTTCCTTGTCTCCGTCAAGGATCTTGTTCACGTTCGTGTAGGTCATCCTATGCCTGGAGACGATCGCAGAGGGGAAGATTTCGCTGTTTACGACTTCCCCGGCCCGGTTAATCTCCATCTCGCAGGCGATGACGAGTTTCTCGACTCCCGGATTCAGGGAGCAGAGGTTGTTGCTTAAGAGGGGCGGAAGCATGGGGATCACGCGGTTCACGAGGTAGACGCTCGTCCCCCGCTGATAGGCTTCCCTGTCCAAGGCGCCGTTCTCCCGGACGTAATGGCTCACATCCGCGATGTAAACGCCCAAAAGGTAGTTCCCGTTCTCCAGTTTCCTGATCGCGACCGCGTCGTCCAAGTCCTTGGCGTCTTCCCCGTCGATCGTGATGATGTTGGAAAGGGTCGGCTTCCGTCTTGAAGCAGCCTCCTTCGCGATGTCCTGGTCGAGGTTTTCAGCTTCCTTCAGCGCCTCTTCCGAAAATTTCAGCGGGAAGTTGAAAGAAGCGGCGATTTCGAGGATGTCGACACCGATGTCGTTCTTGAAGCCAATCTTCTCGATGACCTTGCTTTCGATCGGGTCGCGGTCGTAGTCGATAATCTCGCACTTCACGACGTCCCCTTCTTCCAGGTCCTCCCCGACTCCGACGACCCTCACGAGCCGGTCCGTGCTTCTGGTCTTGAGATAGAAGCGCCCCTTCTTCCTATAAAGTTCGCCGACGAGCGTGGTGAGGTTCCGCTTCAGGATGTCGAGGACCCGGGCCTCCTGCTTCAACCCTCCGTTCGCGTTGTATTCCCCGAACGCCTGGAAGACCACGAGGTCACGGTCCATCGCCCCGTTCAGATCCCGCTTCGCGACATAAAAATCCCGCTCGAAATCGGGCGCGGTGATGAAACCGAAATCGGGGTTCTTGATGCTGATCTGGCCTTTGTAGATGTTGACCGCCCGGGGAAGAATGTAACGCTTCTTCCGGCTCAGAAGAATCTCATATTCGTCCAAGAGTTCCGAAAGCGCCTTTTCCAGGTCGTCCTTTTCGCTTTCATCCAAGCCCAAAAATTCAAAGAGTTCCTCAAAGTTTTTCGGCTGATAATCGGGCGCGTAAAATATTTCCAATAATCTTTCTTTCATATCCATCCTTAATAGTTTTCGTAAAAACGTGATAATTATCCAATAAAAAAGGCCTGTCTGCCAGGCCTGCTTTCCTTAGAATCTTTGTACAAAGAATGCTGATAAGATGGAAAGAATGATGAATGCAACTGACAATCCGCCCGTGATGTAGCTGATCCAGACTTCGATTCCTCTTTCCTTCTTGTTTGCGAACAGATCGGACTTTTCTCCGGAAAAAGCCTGAGTCGCATCTTCTTTGGATTCCTGCAAAACAATGATGGCAATGAGCAAGCATGAAACTATAAGCAATAAAATGTCTACAGCGTGCATATTTCCTCCAAAGGCGCATCGCGCCGTCACTATCTTTATCTGATAACACGGTTATTATAACACAAATCGAAAAGAAATGCAAACAAATAATTACATATGTAATTGAAAAGACCACGGTTCGTTCCCTGGTCTTTTTTGAAGGAAAATGAAAAAATTTATCAGAACCGGTTTTTGTCTATCCACAAGCCCAAAGCCGGGTTGGGGATGAAGTACAGTTCTTCGCCGTTCACTCTGTTCCAACCGGGAACCAAGTTGTCTATTTCATATTTATTCGCAATTTCGTCAAAATCGGCGTAAGCGAAATGGACCCCTTCCACTTCTTCCCGGGATAGAAGTTTGACCGCATAGGTGATCTTGAATCTCCCGTCGGAAGAACTGTGGATGAGATGGGCGGCGGCGCCCAGATTCTGGCGGAGGTCTTCGTTCTCCTTGACCAGTTCCAGCACCTTCAGCCTTCCGCAGTAGCCGTATTTCCGGATGAGCTTGTCCACGCCGTCGTCTTCCCCGAACCTGTGGACACCGGGGGCGAGAATGATCAACTCCCCGCCGTCCTCGATCGCCATGCGCGTCCGGTAGATGGCTTTGTTTCCGAGCCAGGTGCTCTTGAATTCCTTCGGATCCAGGTAGACGAGGCATTTCCTGATTCCCCTGTCCAGGAAATCGATGTTCTTCTCTTGCGCCAATTCCACGGCCGCTTCCAGAACATCCCGCTCCTGGCCGATGAAGAGTCCGTGGGTGCGGATCGCGCCTTCCGGGGCGGTCGTGACCGTCAGCACGAAGAGGAATTTCCTCTTGTCCAGGAAGTTCTCCCAGCAGTAATCGAGAATCTTCCGGACCGGGGTGTGGTCCTTCCCCATCATCCTTTCCATGCCGTAGACGGCGCCGATCATGTGGGTTTTATTGATTGTGTCCTTCCCGCCGCAGCCGACGAAGATGTTCTTCGCATGGTTGGCCATGCCGATCACTTCGTGGGGAACGACCTGGCCGACGGAGATGACGAGATCATAGGAGGGATCGACCACCTTGGCGTTCACCTCGCAGGCGAGGCCTTCGTTCCAAAGCCCCTCGGTTGCCCCGCTGATGAACTCGGCGGGAACCTCCCCAATCTTTACGAGACTCTCCCGCCAATTATGAACGAGGAACCGTTCCCGGGGGATGTCTCCATACATCTCCCTAATCTCTTCCTCGCTCATCGGATGGTGGGTTCCAAGCGCGGGCAGCACGTCCACTTCCGCTTTTCCTTGAAGCATATGGTAATAGCGGTTGACGATGAAGCCGGCGTTGGAATGGAGTCTCGTAATGTCGGGACCGATGAGAAGAACTTTATTAAGTTCGCGTCCCTGCAAGGACCGAGCGAGAGCCTCGGTCATCTCTTTTTTCGTCAATCCTTGGGGACGGTCAGATTTGAGAAAGATTGCCATTTCTTACACTCCCGAGTAGGCGGAGAATCCGCCGTCTACAGGAACGATGATGCCCGTGACGAAACGGGAGCTTTCATTATCCAAAAGCCAGAGCATGGTGCCGACGAGCTCTTCCGGTTCGCCGAAGCGCCCCAGCGGCGTGTGGTTCAGAATTTTCTGCGTCCTGGGAGTCGGCGTTCCGTCCGGATTCCAAAGCAGGGCGGCGTTCTGGGCGGTCGAGAAGAATCCCGGGGCGATCGCGTTCACCCTGATCCCGGCCTTCGCGAAATGGACCGCGAGCCATCTTGTGAAATTGGAGACGGCGGCCTTGGCGGCGCTGTAGGCGGGGATCTTCGTGAGCGGGGTGAAGGCGTTCATCGAACTCACGTTCAGGATCACCGAGCCGGGTTTTCCGATCATGTCCCGGGCGAACACCTGGGTCGCAAGCACCGTCCCCGTCATGTTCAGTCCGAAGACATTTTCGAATCCCTCCTGGGTGATGTCGAAAAAGCTTTTGTGACCGGGAAGATCGAACTTTTCTGCATCGAAGAACTCCGCGTCCGTCGTCGCCTCAGGGCTGTTCCCGCCGGCGCCGTTAATCAGGATGTCGCATTTTCCGAATCTTTCCAGAACCAATCCGTGGGCGGCCTCCAGGCTTTCCTTGTCGAGGACGTTCGCGGAGAGGCCGAGGGCTTCAAAGCCTTCCGCTTTGATCTCTGCCTCCAACTTTTTCGCCTTTTCTTCCGAACGACCCAAAATTGCGACTTTCGCGCCGCAGGCGGCGAGCGCCTTCGCGAAAACGGAACAGAGAACGCCCGTTCCGCCGGTGATGACGGCGACCTTCCCCCTGAAGTCGGGTTTAAAAGGAAGTTTCATGTTCCCGTCCTCACGCATTGTAGGTAGTCGAAGAGGTGGAACCTCCTCTGCCCGTCCAGTTGGTATGGAAGAATTCCCCGCGCGGGCGGTCAACTCTTTCATAAGTGTGGGCGCCGAAATAATCCCTTTGCGCCTGCAGCAAGTTCGCCGGGAGCCGGTCGCTCGTGTAGCCGTCGAAATAGGTCAGAGCTGATGCGAGCGCAGGAACGGGGATGCCGTTTTGAATCGCCGTGGCCACAACCTTCCTCCAGCTGTCGACCAGGGATTGGATCGTCTCCACGAAATACGGGTCAACCAGGAGGTTGCTCAATTCGGGATCGCGGTCGAAAGCGGCTTTGATCTTGTCCAGGAAGACGGACCTGATGATGCAGCCGCCCCGCCAGAGAAGCGCGATCCCACCGAAATTGAGTTTCCAGTCATAAGTCTTCGCGGCTTCGCGCATCAGGCTGAAACCTTGTGCGTAGGATACGATCTTCGCCGCGTAAAGCGCCTTCCGTAAATCTTCAATAAACTCCTTCTTGTCTCCTGCAAAGGATGCGGGCTTCTTCGGATAAAGCTTGGAAGCTTTGACGCGCTCGTCCTTTTGGGCGGAAAGCGAACGCGCATAGACCGCTTCCGCAATCAGCGTGAGCGGCACGCCTTCCTCCATCGAGGTGATGCTCGTCCATTTCCCCGTGCCCTTCTGGCCGGCGGTGTCGAGGATCTTCTCGACAAGCGGTTCGCCGTCTTCGTCCTTATGGGCCAGGATGTCGGCAGTGATCTCAATCAGATAACTGTCAAGTTCGCCCTTGTTCCAGGCGGCGAAAACGTCCGACATTTCGTCGGAGGTCATCTTCAAAAGCTCCTTCATGATCTGGTAGGTTTCGCAGATCAGCTGGATGTCCCCGTATTCGATTCCGTTGTGGACCATCTTCACGAAATGGCCGGCGCCGTCGGAGCCGATCCAGTCGCAGCATTTGGAACCGTCCTTGACTTCCGCGGCGATCGCCTGGAAGACCGGCTTCACATGGGGCCAGGCGTCAAAGGACCCTCCCGGCATGATCGAGGGGCCTCTGAGCGCTCCCTCTTCTCCGCCCGACACTCCCGTGCCGATGAAGAGCAATCCCTTGCTTTCCACATGCTTCGTCCTCCGGATCGTGTCGTGGAAATTGGAGTTTCCGCCGTCGATGATGATGTCTCCCGGCTCCAGCAAGGGGATCAGTTTTTCAATCATCTCATCGACCGGGCTTCCCGCCTTGATCATGAGCATTATCTTTCTCGGCTTTTTCAAAGCCGCGACGAAATCTTCCAACGAATAAGTGAAAAGGATGTCGAGGCCTTTGCCTCTGCCCTCTTCGAAACGCTTCACGGAACTTTCGCTCCTTGAAGACACGGCGACGGTGAAGCCCTTGGAAACCATGTTCAATACCAGGTTTTCACCCATCACCGCCAAACCATAGAGACCGATGTCAGCTTTCTTCATGTTCTCCACCTCTCTTGCTTTATCTTTTTACCCTAGCGTTGCCTTCCCAAATGCTCCAGATCTGATCTTCATCAGCCGGCAGACCGAAATCGTCCAGTAAGGTCGCGACATAAGCGCCGCTCGCCCAGCCAAATTGGACGGCCTTTGCGGGATCCATCCCTTTAAGCAGCCCGTAAAGCAGGCCGCCGACGAAACCGTCCCCGCCGCCGATCCTGTCCAAAACCTGAATCGGGCGCGGTTCGATGACCGTCCATTCGTCCCCGGCAAGGAGCAACGCTCCCCAAAGGTGTTCGTTCGCGGAGACGACTTCCCGGAGGGTGTTCGCGAAGACGGAGGCGTTGGGATAGACCTTTTTCACATTCGCGATCATCGCTTTGAAACTTTCGATTTTCTCGCCGATCTTTTTTCCGCCCGCTTCCGGACCTTCGATCCCGAGCGCCAATTGGAAATCCTCTTCGTTTCCGATCAGGATGTCGGAAAGCGAGGCGATCTCCTTGAAGATTGGTCCGAGCTCGGCTTCCCTGTTCTTCCAGAAGGAAGCCCGGTAGTTCAGGTCGAAGGAAATCTTCGTCCCTTCGCTCTTGGCCTTCCTTGCCAGATCCAAACAGAATCTGCTTGTCTCCGGCGAGAGGGCCGCGATCAGCCCTGATATATGGATGAGTTTCGCTCCTTCTTGTCCGAAGATTTTATCCAAATCGAAATCCTTGCTTTCGAGGGTTCTGCCGACTTCCCCGGCGCGGTCGTTGTGCACCCGCGGCCCCCGCGGCCCGTAGCCGCTGTCCGCGATGTTGAACTGGTGCCGGAAGCCCCAGGGTCCGCCCTGTTCCCTTTCCGGACCCTCATAATCGATGCCCCGGCGGCGCAGGTCGCCTTTGATGAAGTTGGCAATCGGGCTACCCTTGACGAAGCAAGTCAAGACTTTGACCGGCAAGCCTAGGGCGGCGGAAATGCTTAAAACGTTGGTTTCCGCGCTCGTGGCCTGCATCAGAAAAAGGTTGCTGATGTGGACCGGAAGCCGGTTCACAGGAGTGATTCTCACGCCCATGCTTGAAGGGGCGATGAGCGCATATTTCGCATTCTTCTTGAATTCCATGTTGTTTTCCTCCCTATTTTTCGAATCCGGAATAGAGCAGAAGCAAGTGCTTCCCGATGTGTTCATAGAGCATTTCCGAATAGAGGTCCTCATGCTTCCGCCAAAGGGCGTAAAGCCGGTCCTTGAACCGGTAGGTGCCGTCCTCGTTTCTGGCGTTCAGGATGAATCCGTAGGTGATGTGGATGAGCTGCCGCGCGTCGTTATTCCGGAAATAGAGGGGCAGTTCCTCATCCTTCATGTCTTCAAGTTTCGGAACCCTGGTGAGGTCGGTGGTCACGTGGTAGAAGGCGCGCGCCTCCGCAAACTTCTCCAAGGCGTAGGCGTGGATTTCCCGATAAAGAGCGGGATCCTTCAGCGCGACCAGGCGCATCGCTTCCAGCCAGTTCGTCCCCGCCGTCTTCACGTGGAACCTTCCCCGGGTGTGTTTTCCGACGAGTTGGAAAATTGAGAACTTGTCGGATCCGGAATGGATGCTCAGGCGGTAGCCGAACTTCCGGGCAATCGCCGCGTGGACCATGAGTTCTTTTTCGAATTGGTTAAGATCACCGATGTAGTCGATGCCCTTTTGGAACTCCCCGCAGAATCTGGGGGCGAGCGTGTCCACCTTCACTCCCGCATCCAAAAGTTCGTTCGCGACGAAGAAATGCTGGGCGGGCGTCGTCGGTGTTTCCGTCTCGTCGATCGAGATTTCAAAATTTATCCTACCTTCCGCCGGAGCGATGTACTCATGGTAGATCACTGCGGCGTAATTGAGCGCTTCTCCGTAGACATGGAGGCATTCCCGCAGATCCGCTTCCGAAAAGACGATTTCCTCGTCCTCGACCGCAAAAACCTTGTTCAGATACCTCTTCCGGATTTCTTCCGGAATTTCCAGATTGGAAGCCTCTCCTTTTTTAATGTGCTCGCTCAGGTCGAGGGTAATCATCGTGTAGCCTTCTTTCAGGGCGGCTTCGATTTCATCGGGCTTCTTCAGATGGTCGCCGTCGGCGCCGAAGCCCTTTTTGAAGCCTTCACGGAAGACGGCGAAAGTTGCGGCGTCCAGGACATCCCCGAAGGTCCTCTTCGTGAGGTTCAACTCCCGGACGGATTGCTGGGCGAAGACCGGACGCGCGTCATATTCCTTGAAGACGCGGATGTGTCCGAAGCAGGCTATCCCCAAGCGGTCGCCGACTCCGAAGGTCCTGTCGGCTTTGAGAACAGGACTCGGAGCCGTGAAAGGAAACAATTTCCTCAGCGCGCAGGCGTTCTCATGGTTCAATTCCGCAAGCACCAAGCCGCTTTCGGCTTTGCCCCGGAAGAGTTCGGCGGCGCCGCCAAGAATGGCGAGTCTGTCTTTTTCTCCGTCCTTAATCATGAAAACCCAGGAGTCTTCGCATTGGTTAACCGATTCCGGGTAAATCCGGTATTTCTCCTTGAAATCACCTGGCAACAAGGTCAGCAATTCCTCTAATTTCTCCATTTTATCCTCTTTCATCATTTTTTATCGTTCGTATATATGACCGTTGTTTGTAATATTACATTATTTATTATACAAAAAGAAAAGGTAAAATGCAATCCTTTTTAAAACAAAAAACATCCGCTTTCAAGAAGCGGATGCTGTTATACGAAGATGTTGTCGATCGCTTCGTCGATGCTTTCGATCGAAACGATTTCCAATTCCTTTCTGACGCTTTCGGGTATCTCATCGATGTCCTTCAGGTTCTCCTTCGGAATCAGGATCTTCATGAGACCGCTCCTGTGGGCCGCAATCGCCTTCTCGCGGATGCCTCCAATCGGAAGCACCCTGCCCCGGAGCGTGATTTCGCCGGTCATGCCGACGTCGTGCTTCACGAGCCTGTGGGATAGCGCCGAAATCAGCGCGGTCGCAATTGTGATTCCCGCCGAAGGCCCGTCCTTGGGAACGGCACCTTCAGGAACATGGATGTGGATGTCGTTGTTCTTGAAGATCTCGGGATCGATTTTGAACTTCTCCGCGTTCGCTTTTACATAGCTTAGGGCGGCCTGCGCGGATTCGCGCATCACGTCCCCGAGTTTCCCGGTGAGAACGAGTTTTCCGTCGCCCTTGAAATAGGTGACCTCGACCTGGAGGGTGTCCCCTCCAAACTGCGTGTAGGCGAGTCCGGTGGCGACGCCGATCTTGTCGGTGTTGTCGATGCGGTTGAAGAAGTATTTCGGACGTCCGAGCCACTCCTCGAGATTGCCGTCGGTGATTTCCACCTTATCCAACTTATCCATGAGGATCGTCTTGATCGCTTTTCTGATCAGGGAACCGATGTTCCGCTCAAGGTCGCGGACTCCCGCTTCCTTGGTGTAGTTCCGGATGATCATCCAAAGCGCGGCGTCGGTGAGGTCGAACCTGCTCGCATCCAAACCGTGCAGTTCCAGCTGTTTCTTGATCAGATGCCGTTTCGCGATCTCGAATTTCTCGTATTCCGTATAACTCGAAAGCTGGACGATCTCCATCCTGTCCCGAAGCGGCGCCGGGATGTTCTCCAGGTAGTTCGCCGTGCAGATGAAGAAGACTTTGGAGAGGTCGTAGGGCTCTTCGAGATAGTGGTCGCTGAAGTATTTGTTCTGTTCGGAATCAAGAACCTCAAGCAAAGCGCTCGCGGGGTCGCCCTTGAAATCGCTCGAGAGTTTGTCGATCTCGTCGAGCAGGAAGACAGGGTTGATGACGCCAGCGCGCCTCATCCCTTGGAGGATTCTTCCGGGAAGAGCTCCGAGGTAGGTCCGCCTGTGCCCCCTGATTTCCGCTTCGTCCTTGATGCCGCCGAGCGACTGTTTGACGAATTGCTTGTTCAAAGCGGCCGCGATCGATCTGGCGAGGGAAGTTTTCCCGACGCCCGGAGGACCGACCAGGCAGAGTATCGCCTGCGGGTTCTTCTTCGTCATGATCCGGACGGCCAGGTACTCGAGAATCCTGTCTTTCACGACGTCAAGCCCGTAGTGGTCCTTGTCCAGCTGTTCCTTCGCCTTCCTGATGTCGTTGGTCTCTTCCGATTCCTTGGACCAGGGGAGGGCGATGACGAAATCGAGGTAGGTCTTGATGATTGCGCTCTCGCCGCTGGTGTTGCTTAAGGAGGCGTAGCGGTTGAGCTCGGACAGGGCTTTTTCCTCCATCGACTTGGGCATCTTCGCGTCCAGGATCTTCTGCTTCATTTCATCGATTTCGGTATCCCGCTTCGCGCGGTCGCCGAGCTCGTTCTGGATGACCCGCATCTTCTCGCGGAGGTAATATTCCTTCTGGCTTTCGTTGATTGATTTCCTGACTTCGTTCTCGATGTTGTTTTCCAGATCGCGGATGTATTTCTCGCGCCGCAGATCCTCAAGCATGAAGCGGAGGCGCTTCCCGACATTGGGCGTGGCCAGGTACTTCATCTTCGAATTCAGATCGAGGGGAAGATTATAGGCGAGCACGTCCGTCAGCTTATCCGCGGTCACTCCCTGGGAGATGACGTTGGCCAGTTCCGCATTCCCTTCGAACAGGAACTTGGAGCCGGATTGCAGCTCTTCGATCAAAAGCCTGACATAAGCCAGTTCCTTGTCCAGATCGTCGTTTTCAATCGGGAGGGTGATGATGGAAGCGCGCCAAAACGGTTCCGTTTCCACAAATTCCACCAGTTTGCAGCGGACGATTCCCAGGACTTTGACCTTGTGGATGGTCTGGCCTTCCATGTTGTAGACGATCTTCGCGACGAGTCCGTTCTCATAGACGTCCTTCGGCCCCGGATTGTCCATGTTGTGGTCCTGCTGGACGAAGAGAGCGATGTACTTGTTGCCTTCGACCGCCTCCTTCAAAGCCAGGATACTTTCTTTCCGGCCGACATCGATCCTGATCTCGTTGTTCGGCAGGGGCACTCTTCCGCGGATTGCCATCGCCGGCAGCGTCGCAGAAACGACTGTTTGGTTGGAGAACATAATCTTCACCTCCTTACGTTCATTAGTTGATACCGTCAATGATTTTGTTGTCTATGCAGTACTGCAACACCCGGGCTTCGAAGGCGTGCCGGTTGATGAACTCCTGGTAGCCGTCGATGCGCATCGGGTTGTTGAAGAGCATTTTGTCAAGTTCGTATTCTTCGTAGATCTTATCCATGTAGGAAGGATCGATGTGGGAATTGTTGAGGTTGATGAGCCAGATGATGTACTCTTTCGCAAGATCCTTCTTGACCTCCGCGATGTATCTTTCCCTCTCCTTCTTCCCTTTCGGAGCATATTCGTTGTCCAGAAAGAAATCGATGACGTAGTCGTCGAAAGTGATTTCCCCCGATTGGAGCGCATATTCCGCAAGATATTCCAACAGCACGACGATCGTGCCGGAGAAGGTGATGATGTCGGAGATTTTTTTGTTGAAGTCGGAGACGGTCTTCGTGTTCAGGAAATTGAGTTTCCTCACGATTTCGTCCGTCAGTTTGTTCACGACCAGGTTCTTGATCTCCTTCACCTTCGCGGTCACCGTCACCTGCTTGTCGTCGTCGAGGACGATCTCGTCCCCGACCTTAGCGTTCAGGAAGAGGTTCCGTTCGGGCTGGTCGACTTCGTTCAGGTTCGTCTCCTGGTCTTCGACTTCGCTGATGACGTAGTCTCCGCGTTTGTAGACGACGTCGTACTTGACGACGCTTCCCCGCTTCGCGACTTCTCCGGGAACATATTCATATTCCCCGTTTTCGATCAGGATCTGGCGGATGATGCCCCGGACCGTTTCCGGAACATGGGAAATCTCGAAGGCCTTCTTCGGAATCTTGGCCGGAAAATCGATCTTCAGATCGGAAGGAAGGATGCAGAACTGGCAGATGACGAGGAGGGGGTTCGTGGGCGAAAGCCGCGTGAGATACCTGAACTTCCTCCCGTAGATCGGAATCACGTCCAGGTTCATGATCTCCCGCTCGGTGATCTCTTCCTCGAGCTTCTCCATCACCAACTCTTCAACATATTTCCTTTTCCGCTTCGCTTCCTTCTGGGACAACCCGTGAGCTTTCAACACTTCATTGAAGATCTCTTCCATCTCGCGGGCCGAGAATGTGAAGTACACCTGATGAAATTGATCGCTCACAAAATCCTGTCTGATTTTCATACGCACCTTTTATGCCGTTTTCATTGTTTTCTTGATGATTTTTACATCCGCCTTGGAAGTGACGACATCCTTGGTGATGACGCACTTGTAGGCGTCTTTTTCCTCAGGAATCCTGTACATGACGTCGAGCATGATGTTCTCAAGGATCGACCTCAGGCCCCGCGCTCCGGTCTTCTGCTTGTGGGCTTCCCGGGCGATCGCCTCGATGGCTTCTTCCTCGAACTCCAGCTTGACGCCGTCCATCTTCATCATCCTCTGGTATTGCTTGATGAGGGCGTTCTTCGGTTCCTTCATGATCCGGATCAAAGCGTCCACATCCAAAACGTCCAGGGTTGCGATGACCGGAAGGCGGCCGACCAGTTCGGGGATCAGGCCGAACTTCTTGAGGTCCTCATGCGTGACCTGATGGTAGAGTTCGTTGTCCTCGACCTTTTGGACGGTGGCGTTGAAGCCGATGCCCGTTCTTCCGACCCTGTTCCTCACGATTTCGGTGATGCCTTCGAAGGAACCGCCGCAGATGAAGAGGACGTTGGTCGTGTCGAAAGGAATGAATTCCTGGTGCGGATGCTTCCTGCCTCCGCCCGGGGGCACGTTCGCGACCGTCCCTTCCAGGATCTTCAAAAGCGCCTGCTGGACGCCTTCCCCGGAAACGTCCCGGGTGATGGAGGGGTTGTCGCTCTTCCTTCCGAGTTTATCCAATTCGTCGATGTAGACGATGCCTTTCTGAGCAAGCTCGACGTCGTAATCCGCCGCCTGCAGCAAGCGCAGCAGCACGTTCTCGACGTCCTCGCCGACATAACCGGCCTGGGTCAGGGTCGTCGCGTCGGCGATCGCGAACGGCACTTTCAGGATGTTCGCAAGCGTCCGGGCGAGCAATGTCTTCCCGCTTCCGGTCGCTCCCAAGAGCAGGATGTTGCTCTTTTCAATCTCGACGTCGCTTTCCTCATACAGGTTGTTCTGGACCCGTTTGTAATGGTTATAGACAGCGACGGAAAGGATCTTCTTCGCCCTTTCCTGACCGATCACGTATTCGGAAAGTTTCTCATAGATGGTCCGAGGTGTCAGGCCCAAAGTGAAGTCGGTTTTCGGCACTGCCGCCTCTTCCTCATAACGCCTGCTCAAATCGAACATCTGGTGGCAGACGTCGACGCAGAAATCACAGATGTAAGCATTGTCTCCTTCAATGATCCGCCTGTCGCTGCTTTCCGGAAGACCGCAGAATGAACAAACCCGACGCGCCTTTTCTTTAGCCATAACAATCACCTCTTTTCTTTTTTATTTGCTTCATCCTCATTATATACGAAAAACTTAAACATTACTTAACAATTGCTTTCTCTTTCAGAAGGTCGATCGTTTTCTCCAGGAGGAAATGGTAGGCGACCCGGTCGCGCGGAAGTTCCTTTTCGACCGCTTCCGGATCCATCCCATAGTGCTCCGCAAGATGCCGGTAGCCGTGTTCGAAGTCCTCCTCCGTCAGGTTGATGTTTTCGACTTCGATGATCTTGTTCAGGACGAGTTCCCTGAGGACATCGTTCTTAGCGGCCTCCGCAATCTGCTCCTTGTATTGGTCAAGCGTCATGCCCTGATAAGCGAGGAGTTGCGCGAAAGTGAGGTTGTACTGCCTGGCGCGCTCTTCCTCCCGCCTGATGATGTTTTCCTGTCTCTGCTCAATCAGCACTTCCGGAATTTCGACCTTCGCGCCCGCGCAGACCTTATCCAGGAGGTCAGCCTCGAACTTCGCTTCGCTCGCTTCCCGCTTTTCAGCTTCAATCGCCTTCCTGATGTATTCCCTGTATTCGTCGACGGTGTTGACGTTTTCAATCTTCAAGTCCTTCACGAACTCATCGTCCAGCTCCGGCAGGACCTTTTTCTTAATCTCATGCAGTTTGATCTTGAAAGTCGCCTTCGCTCCTTTCAGTTCCTCCGCCTGATAATCCTCAGGGAAGGTCACCTCGATCTCCCTTTCCTCGTCCGGCTTCATCCCCACCATCTGTTCTTCGAATCCGGGGATGAACCTTCCGGAGCCGATCTCCAGGCTATAGTTCTCGGCCTTCCCGCCTTCGAAGGGGACGCCGTCCTTGAAGCCTTCGAAATCGAAGACGGCCGTGTGCCCGACTTCGAGCGTCCCGTCTTCAACGAGTTCGAGGTCGGCCTTGCTGTTCAGGGCGAAGCCGATCCTTCTTTCGACTTCCTCGGGAGTCGCTTCCGTGCTCTCCTTCTCGACTTCCAGCCCGAAGTACTGGCCGAGTTCGACTTCCGGATAAACGGGGACGGTCGCCGTGTAGGCGAGGGCTTTCTCGGCTTCAAACTTTTCGAAATCTATGTCGATTTCCGGATTCGCGAGGACCTGCAGTTGGTTTTCCTCGACGGCCTTGTAATAAGTCCTGTTCACGGCTTCGTCGATCGCTTCCTGCAGGATCTTGCCTTCGCCGAACCTCTGGAGGTAGACGCTCCTCGGGACCCGGCCCTTCCGGAAGCCTTTGACTTCGGCCGTTTCCAAGACTTTTTCAAATGCTGTTTTGTAGTACTCTTTGAACTCCGCGGAATCAATTTCAACCTTGATCTGAACCTTGCTTCCGGGGATCTTCTCAATGTTCACGTTCATGATTTATTCTCCTTTGCACCTTTTTCTAACCAAAATATTATACCAGATTTCCCCTTCTTTTACAATCCCAATGCCATCCTTTTAAAGCGACAGATTGAAGATGATCTTCATCGCGTTCGTGAGTTCCTGGATGATTTTCAGGGGATAGCCCAGCTCATAAACCAGGTTCACGAGGTCGAAGAACCGGAAAAGCAAGAGTTCGCGGTTGATTTCCCGCATTCCGCTGCCCTCGCGCATGATTCCTTTCACGAAATTCGCAAGAAGAAGCGCGAGCGTGAAGGAATCGTTGTAATCGGCGTAGGGAAGCAGATTGGAATAGTTGGCTCCGCCTTCCTGATGGAACTCCCGCGCCTCCGGGGAGGAGAGCAGTTCGCTCTTGTTGATCAGGGATGCGGCCTGGAACATGTCCTCGTTCGCAATCAGGGAAAGCAGGGCATAGTAGACTGTCGAATAGGTCTCGACCCCCCGCTTCTTCAGTTCGGAGTAGATCAGCACGGCGTCGTCGAAGTTGCCGATGAGGAATGTGGAAAAGATCAGATCCTGGAAGATCCTGTTGTCCAGGATTCCGGAGTTTTCCAGGATCCTGTCCTTGAGCTTGTAGACTCCGAAATAATCTCCGCGCGCGAGGCATTCTTGCACTTCATGGGTTATCAGCACTTTTTCCTTGGGGAATTTCATCGTTCGCACTCTTTATTATTGACTGAAAGACCGGCTTTAAACCAATTTTGATTGGTCGAAACCCTCGAGGAACTCGTTCAGCTTCTCCGCGACCTTGGCGACGGTTCCCGGGACGAAGGGATTGTCCAGCCCTGCGAGCCGGAGAAGTTCAAGGAAGGGTTTGCTTCCGCCGGCCCGGCATAAGCGGAGATAACTTTCCCAGGCCTTTTCATGGTTTTCCCGGTCCTTGATCCAATACTGCTGGGCCGCGACCTGGGCCAAGGTGTAGTCGATGTAATAGAAGGCGGTCGAGAAGATGTGCCCCTGCCGGAACCAATAGGTTCCCTTTTCCAGGAAGCCGTTCTCGTAGACCTTGTAGGGCAGGTACTGTCTTTCCAGGTTCCGCCAGACCGCTTTTCTCTCTTCCGGCGTCATGTCCGGATGCGCGTACACTTCATGTTGGAAGTGGTCGACCAGGACCCCATAGGGGATGAAGGTGATCGTCCCCGCGAGATGCTTGTAGCGGTATCTGTCCGCGTCATCTCCGAAGAAGAGTTCCATCCAGGGCCAGGCGAAGAATTCCATGCTCATCGAATGGACCTCGCAGGCCTCCAAAGTCGGCCAGAGGTATTCCGGGACCTCCATGTCCCTGCTGGTGTAGACCTGGAAGGCGTGCCCCGCCTCATGGGTCAGGACGTCCACGTCCCCGCTCGTACCGTTGAAGTTGGAGAAGATGAAGGGGGATTTGTAGTCCGGGATGAAGGTGCAGTAGCCGCCGCCCACTTTTCCCGCCTTCGCTTCCAGATCCATCAGTTCATGGTCGTTCATGTAGCGGAAGAACTCTCCGGTCTCTTTGCTCATTTCGGTGTACATCTTCATCGCGGCGTTCACCAGGTATTCGCGGCCGCCGATCGGTTTCGGATTCCCGGAGGGGAAGTCGATTCCGAGGTCGTAGCTCTTCAAATCGACGATTCCGAGCCGCTTCGCCTTCGCTTCGATGATATTTTGGGCGACCGGAACCAGTTCCTCCAGGACCTGCTTCCTGTATCCGGCGACCATCTCGGCGTCGTAGTCCGTCCTGCCCAGCCGGTAATAGCCCAGCGGAATGTAGTTCTCATAGCTGAGTTTCTTCGCCATGGCCGTCCGGACCTTCACAAGCCTGTCATAGATTTCATCAAGCTTGGCTTCGTTCTCTTCGAAGAACTTCATGACCGCCGCTTCCGCTTCCCTCCGCACGCTCCTGTCGGGAGCGATGCTGTAGGGACCCATCTGCGGGAGGTTGTTGATTTTCCCGTCGAAGGGGATTTTCGCGCTCGCGATCAGTTTCCGGTATTCGGTGACCAGTTTGTTCTCTTCCTGCATCTTCTCGATGATCTCCGGACGGAAACTCTTGATGTTCGCCTCGATCAGGGCGAAGAGCTGTTTTCCGAACCTTTCCTCGAGTCCTTCCCGGAATTTGCTGTAATAGAGCGCCTTCAGGAATCTATTCTCGTAATCCGCGTAAAGGGGACCGTTTTCGTCGAAGAAATTGCGTTCCGCTTCATAGAAGGCGTCGGTCGTGTCGATGTCGGAGCGAATGCTGCAGAGCACTTCCATCGTCTGGTAATTGCTTCTGACCTTGTTGATCCTCTCCACCGCCGCGATTTGCTCAGAAAGCGAATCGGCCTTGTTCAGGACTTCGATCGCTTCCTCAAAATCTCTCTTGACCGCTTCCATATCCGGTCTTGCATAGGGGTAATCCTTGAATTTCATTTCTTTATCCTCGCTTATATCCTAAATCTTAACATTTTTATTATACCACTAATCCGCGGGGAAAAGCAAATATTCACGCATCCCGGTTTCCCACATATTCTTTGCATCGGAAGCAAACAATATTTATGCTGTGAAAAGTTTTTCGGTAATCAATAGATAAAAAAAGGTGTTTCGCATGATGCGAAACCCTTAAAACAAACCGCCTCGGGCACTTACATCATTTTGATGTAAGCCGTAGAATTAATCTACACGGGCATTATTATGATATCATTATAAAGTTTTTATGTCAATACATTAATATGCTGATAATTTTTAATTGATACAAACAAAAAGGAGGTAAGATCATGGAAGTTCCTTTGCTTGATGCCTTGGAGCGGTATCAAGTGGAGTTTGATGGTTTTTCTCTTCAGCGTATTTTCTGGCTTATTGATAGGAGTTGAAAAATTTAATGAAGAATGCTTATTTAACTAAAAATGATATTAATAGTTCCGGAAAAATACGCCGCTCCTCCTTGATTAAAAGGCGATTTTCCTCCGATTATTCGAAAAGATTGGAAAAATTGCACAACGGGTTTAAATAATTGACAAAGTCCATCTAAAATAATAGAATAAAGATAATATTTTAACGTGGAAAAAGAACATGGTTGAAAACATAGAAAAAAGAACAAGAATCAGAAGGCTCATCATCTTCCTGATCGGAATTCTCATCATCATCGGCATCATCCTCGGCGTCTATTTCGGCTTCGGGCTGAATCGATTCAACAGCCCCGAGGCGACCAAGGAATTCCTTTTACAATACGGAAGCTTCTCCAAAACCTTCTACGTCCTCCTGCATTTCCTGCAGACGACGCTCATCCCGATTTCCAATCTTCCGACCATCATCGCCGGACTCCTCCTCTTCAGTCCCTTCGAGGTCTTCCTGTTCACCACGATCGGCGTCTACCTCGGCTCGATCGCGTCCTTCCTCTTCGGAAAACTCTTCGGCAGGAAGGCCGTGGAATGGGTGCTCGGACCGAAGACGGTGAACCATTATTTGGAACTGGCGAAGGGAAGGGAACAGGCGGCAATCTTCCTGATGCTCCTTCTGCCGAGTTTTCCCGACGACATCCTCTGCATCATCGCCGGCATCACGCCGATGAGCTTCCGCTTCTTCCTCGTGACCCTCGTGCTCACGCGGACGCTTCCGACGGTTGTCTTGGTGTACTTCGCGGACAGGCTTCCGAAACTGGGCTGGTGGGGCGTGATCGTCGCCATCGTCTACATCGCCCTCTTCTTCCTTTTCAGCCGGATTATAATCAAGAAGTGGGATTCCATTTCCGCATTTATGGACAAAGTCAAAGCGAAATTCTCAAGAAAATCCAAAGGAAAATGAACCACCCGGGCAAAGCCCGGGTTTTTCATAAGACTTTCCGCACATCGAGATACTCATCCACCAAGAGCCAGGTCGGACGGTAATAGTCCATCAGGGTCCAGAAACTCAAGCCCCCGAGCCCGTACTCCCGCATCAGGAAAATCTTCGCCCGGATGCTCCGCGGGTCGTCGAAATGGACCTCCCTTTCCTGGCCGTCCTTCCGGTAATTGAAATGGGGCGTCATTGATTCCCTGTCGAATTCAATGCTCACGCCCTGCTCCTTCGCAAGTTCGATCGCCCCGTGGTTTGTCAGGATCGTCGCGGGCACGTCTTCTATCCGCGGGACGTTGAAATCATACCCGTAGTTCGGCATCCCCATCAGAATCTTTTCGGGCGGAATCACCGTCACCGCGTAGCTGATGACATCTTCGACCTTGTTTAGGGGGGAGACGGGCATCGCCTCGCTCCAGAGGTATCCCCACTCATAGGTCATGATGATTACATGGTCCGCGACCTGGCCGTGGAATGCGTAATCGTGGGCTTCATAAAGCAATCCCGCCTGGGCTTCACTGGTCTTCGGGGCGATCGCCGTGGTCAGGATGAAGCCTTCCTGATGGAGCCTCTCCCCGAGCCGCGCCAGGAAGCGGTTGTAGGCCTCCCGGTCTTCCGGATAGAGGTATTCCAGATCGACGTCCAGACCGTAGTAGCCCTTTGCCTTCAACTTGGTGAAGATGTTTTCGATGAAGTTCGCCTGGGCGGTCTCATTGGTCAGCACCGCATGGCCGATGTCGCTTGAAAAACCTCCGTTTTCGATGTTCGCGATCACCATCATTGGCGCGACCCGGTAGCGCTTCGCGAGTTCAATCAGCCCCGTGTCCTCGATTTCCT
>Ga0134103_1000377_pt1 | contig 54943 bp, 54 predicted proteins | sample 14_taG_2_FD_94445 | JGI IMG/M metagenome (GOLD analysis project Ga0134103, IMG submission 94445) | Switchgrass degrading microbial communities from high solid loading bioreactors in New Hampshire, USA - 14_58_20_212_A1 metaG | ecosystem: Engineered > Bioreactor > Semi-continuous > Anaerobic >...
ATCATTCCCAGAAAAATAACGACACTTACAAATACCGATATAAACCTTTTAATCTGTTTCACTCAACTACACCCCACAAGTCGATAGATTGAAATACTTTTCCTAACAACAAACGAAATTGCGCTGCAATTTCATATGACCGGACTACACCGGCGAGCGGGAACCCATAAGGTTCTCCGCCGTCCGTTTCTTCAGCGGACAGTAAACCTTACCCCGTAAATTCCCGGGTAGACTGTTACAGCGTTTCATTTGTCCATAACAAGCTGTCGCACAGATACACCTCATTATTTATATCGTCACAGGACGGCATGATTATTATATCGGCGAAGCTGGAAACTTATCATCACCTAATGGTAATTTTATCATATACTGTTTAATAAAGAATCCAGTTAAAAGGTGTTTTTTATGTGGTATACCGTCATTGCAGGGGACAGCCTGTATAAAATAGCCCAGAGGTTCGGAACAACCGTTGAAATTCTCCAGCAGGCCAATAAACTCCAAAGCACAACCCTGAACATCGGCCAGGTACTTTATATTCCTCCTGTTCCGGGCAGAGTGTTCCAGTACATAGTCCAGCCCGGCGACTCACTGTATAAGCTTGCCGGCCTTTTCAGCACTACAATCCCAAGCCTGATAGAACTTAACGGGATAGAAAATAGCATTATATATGCGGGGCAAAGAATCCTGGTACCTTTTTATACCGAGGTTATTGTTAATGTACAAGCGGCAAATATAAGAAGCGGACCTGGAACCAATTATTCAGCGGTTGCTGTAATGCAGCAGGGAGCACGCCTTCCTGTCACCGGTTACAGAAATGGCTGGTACCAGGTAGGTCTTTTCAACGGTACAATCGGGTGGATATCCGAGAATATAGTCATAATAAACGCACATGACAGCAGCAGACCCATTCAGCCGATTATCGGTTTTTACACAGTTGCTGAAGGCCCTGGACTGCCGGGTTCCTATGCATCATTTGTTGAAAACGTATCCCAGCTGTCCACTGTTAATCCGTTCTTCTACCAGATAAGCCGCAACAATCCCACCCAAATCGACAAGTTCTTCCAGTTTACGGATCAGGATTTAAGGGTGATTGTGGCAATTGCCCATCGCAATAATATTAAGGTTGTTCCTGTTGTCCACAACCTGCTTTATCGTCCCGGCGGAACGGCCCTGGCGAAGGAGCTGGTGCGGCAGTTGGTTTCTTCTCCGCAGAACCGCAGGACATTTGCGCAAAACCTGGTCCAGCTGGTTGAACAATATAATTTTGACGGAATTAATATTGATATTGAAGATGCTTATACAGAAGACAGCGCAAATCTTGCCCGGCTTTATGTTGATATTGCCGAAGCATTCAGGCCAGGAGGGTACTATTTGTCTGCATCTGTTCCTTCAAGAATAAGTGATGAACCATTCAATCCCTTCTCCGACCCGTTTGACTATGCAGTTATTGGAAGTGCGGTGGATGAGTTCATTGTCATGCTGTATAACGAATATGGCTGGCCCGGAAGTCCTCCCGGTCCTCCTGTTTCCATTCCGTGGATGAGAAGGGTGCTGGATTACACGAAAACCAAAATGCCCTGGTATAAAATAGCAGCAGCCGTCTCGGTATTCGGTTTTGACTTCAACTTAACCACAAACAGGAACTCATATGTTTCCTTTGACAGGGCTATGCAGCTCGCCAACCAGTATGGCGCCACAATTCAGTTCGATATGCGCCAGCAAACGCCATGGTTCGCCTATACAGATGCCCAGGGACAACAGCACCAGGTATGGTTTGAAAACGCAGAGAGTATCCGCATGAAGGTAAGAACAGCATGGAACATGGGCATTAACGGGGTTGCGCTTTGGAGGCTTGGAATGGAAGACCCCGAAATATGGGATATGCTTGCAAACGAAACGGTGGTGAAGAAAATCGTTGAAAGATAAAGACCGCATCATAAGCGGTCTTTTATTCTTACATCAAATTATAATGCTGCAGCATTGTACTTATCTGCCTAGCCGTGTTAGATTCTTGTTATGCCGGTAAGTTCGCTTTCTATAAAAATGAATCATATGTTGATTCTCTTTTTTATGGTATAATATCTTAACCATATACTAAAATTACGTGCCGGTACACCGGGGCATTTTATCATGAATTCTTACCATTGACTGCATTACTGTTCAGCGGTTCGAATAACGCAGGGTGATTAGGGTGATTTTGCAGATGGATACTGAGAACCGACCCCTATTGGCGGTAAGTTGATTACAGGCTCCTTTCGGCTGCATCCGGGAGAAAATCTTACGATTTTCTTGTATTCATGATATAATAAAACCGGATTATTTTTTGCTTGTCCTCATCTTTTTAAACAGGGGACGCATTACTTGTTATACAAACCGAAATTATTCTGTTAATTGAATGGAGAATAGGCATGGAGTTTCAACTTTCCACAGATATGCTGTTTTCGGACACACCCGTTCCCGATGTGTTTATATATGATATAATGCCGTCACTTCCGTCAGACTGTGTGAAGGTTTATATATACGGGCTTTATTTATGCAAATACAATAAAAGCATCACATTGGATGATTTTGCAAAAAGGCTTGGCATGTCACGAGATTCGCTGAACGCAGCACTCGTACTTCTTGAGAACGAGGAGCTGCTTGTCCGCACCCATACGGGCATAACTTTTACCAATGTGAAGGACAAGCTGTTAAACCGCTTATATCGTAAAAAAGAGGAGTCAACACCTGAAGAGGCACTGTCCAACACCCAGTTTAACCAACGCAGAAGCCAATGCATACAGTCAATGAACCAGATGTTCTTCCAGGGCAGCATGCCCGGCAGCTGGTATACTTTTATCGACAACCTGTTCAGCCAGTATAATTTCGATGAAGATGTCATGATTTCGTTATTCCAGTATTGCTACAACAGGAATGCCATGAACAGGAAATACATAAGCCAGGTCGCGTCCAGCTGGGCCAAGCGCAATATTACATCCCACATAGAGCTGGAAAAATACATGGAGATTTTCCAGCGGACCAGGGACCTAAGCTACCAGATATCCAAAGTATTGCGTTTCAACAGGAGTCTTACGGTTTTCGAAGAGGAGTTTGTGGATATATGGGCCAACCAGTATGGCTATGGAATGGATATAATTGAACTGGCCCTCAAAAAAACATCCGGAAAGCCGGACCTGAACTTCAGGTATATACATAAAATATTGACCGACTGGCACGATGCCGGACTTAAAACAAAGGACGATGTAATTGCTTATTTATCCAGGAAGGAAACAACACCGAAGAAGGAAGCCGCAGCTGCAAAAGTGCCGCAAAAAAATAATTTCAGTCAACGGGAATATGACAACGACTTTTATGAAAAAATCAAGAATTCGGCTTTTAAATAATATACAATTATTACAATTGGTTTACTGTTCATAGGTTAGTATGACAGCGGGTGATTCGGATTATTTTGCCAACAAAGGGCAACACGCTTCGAAGCCTTTCCGCATCCCGTGTAATTATGAGCGTGAAAGTGAGCGGCCCCGGATATGGAGACATCGCACCTGAACTATTTTAGGACTAAAAGCGTGTATAGAAGTACGTGCTTTGTTGCCCGGGAAGGCAAAACACCCGAAGCAGGCCGCTTGCGAACCAATCTTCTGGACATCAAAACCAATTGCCTGATAAATTAAGCAGGAGGGGTTTATGAATACCAACTGGCAGGAGTTAAAGAGAGAATTCAATAAGCGCAGGGAAAACGCTATAACAGCCCGGGAACAAAGAAAAGAAGAAGTTTACCGGAAAATACCCGAAATAAAAATACTGGATCAGCAAATTGCAGAGCTGGGCCTGTCGTTTACCCGCGAAGCAATAAAGCAGCAGCTGACACTAGACTGCGCCGGTTTTTTTGAAGAGAAAATAAACAGACTGATTGAGCGAAAGAAGAAGCTACTGACCGATAATGGCTTTCCTGCCAACTACCTCGAGGTTGAATATACCTGCAAAAACTGCAATGATACCGGGTTTGTTCTTGACAGCGAAGGGAAACCCGGTACAATACCGTGCCATTGCTACCGTCAGCTTCTCATTGAAAGGTTTTATGATGTTTCAAACCTGAACAGTGATGGCCAGACCGGTTTTGAATTCTTTAATGAATTCTATTACCAGGATAACATTCCCGAAGGTTCAAATTACAATATTACTCCAAGGACCCAGGCCCTAAGGGTGAAACAGAAATGCCTTGACTTTGTAAACAACTTTGAAGACAAAAGCTGCCCCAATCTTTACTTTACCGGGCCCACGGGGGTTGGGAAAACGTTCCTGTCCAAATGCATTGCGCTGGAAATCCTGAAAAAAGGGCATACCGTCCTGTATCTGCCTGCTCCTGCAATGTTTGATATTATTTACAGGAGCAAATATCAATTCGACAGCAGCGAACAGGACAACGCCTACCAGAATATACTTAACACCGAACTACTTATTATAGACGATCTTGGTACCGAATCACCGAGTGCGGCCAAATACATGGAATTATTAACCCTTTTGGATTACAGAAGCGCAAGGAATATTACAACACCATGCAAGACAATTTTAGCTACAAACCTTGAACCACGCGACCTGCACACGATATATTCCGAGCGGGTTGAGTCACGCATCCTTGGCGATTATGATATTCTTTACCTCTTTGGAGACGATATCAGGTTGGTTAAACGATTCCTGAGGGATAACATATAACCTGTTATCGGTATTATTATCTTACTTTTCAGAGGTTAGCTCAATAATGGGTGATTCGGGTGGTTTGACACAAAGCAATATACTTCAAAGCCCGGCCGAACATATAATCAGATGCTCCGGCCATGATAAATTGATTATAACCCGGAGCAGGACCGCAGATGGATATTACCGACCGGTACATCTGACAATAACTATATTAAATCACTGATTGTTAACCTGCAAATAATTTGAGGTTGACATTTCCATTTTTTTATTGTATCATCATAAAAAACATCCGGATGTATACTTAATTTCATTACGAGGTGAAATGATGGTACATAATTCCAAAACCAGGAACATGATTCTTGTTGCTCTTTTTACCGCACTGATTATTGTCGGGGCATTTATAAAAATTCCAAATCCCTTCTTCCCCGTACCGTTTACTTTGCAGGGCGTTTTTTGTGCAATGGCCGGGCTTCTGCTGGGCTCAAAATACGGTTCAGGTGCAGTGGCCCTTTATATCGTCATGGGACTTGCAGGATTGCCTGTTTTCACAATGCCTTCGGGTCCCCAGTATATTTTCCAGCCAACATTCGGTTTCTTAATCGGGTTTGCCGCTACTGCATTCATAATCGGAAAGGTTACAGAATTAAACAGTGCCTTTACATATGTAAAAGCTTTCATGGCGTCATACCTGGGCCTTATCGTCCAGTACGCGCTTGGAATACTTCATATGTACCTGGTATATAATTTTTACAACAAAAGCCCAATTGGATTTTGGGCTCTTGCATCAAGCATGTCTCTTTATTTCCTGAAAGACCTGATTTTATATTCGGTTGTGGCTTCCATATCGGTAGTATTAAGGAAAAGGATGGTACCGATATTGCACAACAGGTAATCTAACATATCAGCCAGGTAATCCTGCAATGAAAAAGCAGCGCTCTGATTTTTCAGAAGGAGGATTCTGGGTATATTCCTCGAAAATATCCATCAGCTTCAAATCCGACTCATCAAGTGCTGCTTTTACCTCATCATAACTCCAGGCCTTTTGCTGCTGCTCCTCTTCAATTCTGTTATACAAACCGCCCCTTTCCCTGACGAAAAAGGTTAAATCGAGGGTGCAAATCCTGGTATCCGGGTTATAGGCATTCCTCCATAAATATGCAATATCATCCCCGATTTCGTAAAACAGGTTGTTGTTCAGGATGTTCTCAAACTTGTACGGAGTATTCATATCAAAAATGAAAAGGCCGCCCGGGTTCAAGTAGTTTTTTACAAGCCTGAATATGGATTTCAAATCGGCGAAATCGGTAATGTAATTCAGACTGTCCATTGTGCATACAATGGCATCAACCGTTCCATACAGCTCGAAATTTCTCATGTCCTGGCAAACCCACAATGGAGACACCTGGAGATCCATGGACTTTTCCAGCGCGCAATTCAACATATCCGGGGATGCATCAATGCCTATCATGTCATATCCCCTTCTTGCAAATTCCAATGTCAGGCTGCCGGTACCACATGCCAGGTCAAGCATAAGCTTCGGCTTTGCTGCTCCGTATTTCGACAACAAGACTTCAATATAATCAGCCAGTTTTGAATAATCCATATCCCTCATCAAGCGATCATAAACATAGGCAAAATCGCTGTACATTTGAACCCCCACACAATATCCGGATTAATTGCAAACCGTTTATGACACCTGTTTTATCCAAGCTTTTTTCTTTTTGACAGTAAACCGCCTATCCTGCCGGTTTCCTTTGAACTTAAGCTTTTCCAGCCTTCCTTTTGTACTTTTTCCAAAAGTCCCAGTTCCTTTGCAATTTCCAGCTTCAGTTTTTCATTTTTTTTTGATGCCATAAATAACCACCTCGTAGAGTATTATACCCCCAGGTGGATGCACGTATACTATAAACTTGAAATTGGTCCTGCCTTGGCAGGACCAATTTCGCTCATTTTTTGGATTCCTTCTCTGAAATCATTCTGCTTACCTCGTCAATCGCCCTCAATAACTGCTTATCTTCTCCTTCAGGAATTTCATCAATGCTGTAATACTTGTATTTTTCATCATTTTCTATCTCTATATCGGGTGTAACTCCCACCCCGTGTATGCTTATACCCGAAGGTGTAAAATATCTTGCAGAAGTAAACTTCAGTCCGGCATTCCCTTCAAGTGGTATTATGGACTGAACAAGCCCTTTACCAAAAGTGGTTTTGCCTATAAGGGTTCCCTTTTGATAGTCCTTTATTGCCGCTGAAAGAATCTCGGAAGCGCTGGCGCTGTATTCATTGATCAGCACTGTCAGCGGTATGTTAAGTTCACGAGAGTCGGACTTTTCCTCATTGCGGTTTCCATTCCTGTCCTCGGTGTAAACTATCAAACCTTCGGGAACGATGATATCTGCCATGCGGACTACCTGGCTGTAATCACCGCCCGGGTTGTTCCTCAGATCCAGGATCAGGCCTTTCGCACCCTGGGAAAGGAGCCTGTTGACATGAGTCACAAAGTCCTGCGTAATGTCTTCGTCAAACAGTTTCAACTGTATATAGCCTATGTTATCATTTATCATCCTGCTTTCAATATATACCAGGTTGATTACTTTCCGGACCATTGAAAGCTCCACGTAATTATTGACTTCGGGCCTGAATATGGTGAGTGTGACCTCGGTATCAGGCATCCCCTTTATTTTCTGAACAATCAGGTTCAGATCGGTTATTGATGTAACATCCTCTCCATTAACCATGACAATCTTGTCACCATTTCGCATTCCGGCTGCTTTTGCGGGCGAATCGTCAAAGATATCGGCAACGGTGGCCAATCCGTCATCATCCAGGAAAACGGTAACTCCTATACCGACATAACTCCCGGTCTGCTGCTCCATAAAGCTTTTCATCATTTCAGGAGTATAATAAACGGTGTACGGATCACCGACCGCATCAACCATTCCTTTTATAGCACCTTCAAGAAGCGTATTTTCATCTATTTCCTGGTAGTAACTGCTTAACAGAAGGGACTTAACCCTGTTGAAATTTATGATGTTTTCCCTGGACACATTCTGGCTGAACAGGATTTCATATTTCGGATTCAACGCTTCCACAAGATTGTTTGTGAAAAAACCCGCAGCAAAAAAAGTAATGGCAACAACAAAACAAACAAGGGCAAATAACCAGTTCTTTTTCATTTTAACACTTCCCATACTTAATTTATGAGTTATTACGAAATTATTGCAGCATGCATTAAAACTCTACATATAAATATATATTTACCATGTTGATTAAAATGTCTCGCGTAAAAGTCAAATTTGTGCTGCTTAAAAGAAAATACCCGGTTACCCGGGGTTTAAGCACAGCTCTATTCAAACAAAACCAAAATATATATCTATGGTTTTACGTATTCAAGAGGATTCTGCGGTGTTCCGTTCTTTCTGACCTCAAAATGCAGATGAGGTCCTGTGGCAACTCCTGTCTGACCTGCATTTGCTATTTTTTGGCCTGCCCTAACGCTTTGGCCTGTCTTTACCAGGATACCACGGTTGTTAATATGGGCATACAGGGTGGTAATACCGCTTCCGTGATCAATAATTATGCAATTTCCGTAACCGCTGCGTGTTCCTGCAAAAATAACCACACCGTCGGCGGCCGCAACAATTCCTTCATTCAATTTTGAACCGATATCTATACCTGTATGCATTTTCCACACCTTATATATCGGATGGAGCCTGTTGCCGAATGTGGATGAAATCTTTTTGTTTGTGGGCATGGGCCAGACCATCTTCCCTCCAAACTTCAGGTTGCTTTGGCTTTCCAGGTTCTTAATCAACTGTTCCAGCTGTTTGGACTCTTTGATTAACTCATCTTCATCTCTTTCATACTGTTCCTTGGTTCTCTCATCTTTTTTAATGGCTGCGTCCAATGAAGATCTCGATACTTCAAGCTCCTGTATCTGTTGTGTATAATACCTTGCCTGCTCTATACAATTTTGCACTTCCTGTTCTCTTAACTGTTTCAGTTCTTCAATTTCCTGCTTTTTCTTGTCAACGCTGTTCAGCAGCATCTTGTCGTATTCGCTGATTTCGTTCATAAGCTTTATACGTATAAAGAACTCGTTCCAGTTTCTGCTTTTGAATAACTCGTCCAGTTTCCAGACCGTACTTGTACATTTATACATTACACGCAGGCGCTCTTTCAGCAAAGCTTCCTGCTCCTCATATTCCTGTTCTGCCAATGCTATTGCTTCATCAAGGGAATCTATTGCCGATTCAAGAAGCTGAATCTGCTGTTCAATCTCAGCTTTCTTCAACCCCATTGCTTCTAGCTCTTTAACAACTTGTTCAAGCTTATATTTTCTCCAGTTCAAATTTTCTTCTATTTTTTTAATCTCTTTCTGTATATTCTTTAATTCAGAGGTAGTTTCCTTCAATTCCTTCTGATATGTGGATACATCGTTGGCGAAAGCATGAAAAACCAAGACTGACACCAATGAAAACACCGTAAAAACAAAACAGGCGCGTTTTATCCCGGTTGTAAACATCCTATGCTTTTTATGCATCATTATTGTCCTCCAGTGCATGTTTATTTTCCATTGTTTATCTATCTGTTTTTCCTGTTGTAGGAAACTGCTCCAATATCAATTATACCTAAACAAGCCCTAAACATTCAAGTGTTTTCTGACGGAAATTACGCTTCCTATGCTGCCCATAACCACTCCGATTATGGCATAGATTATAAAAATCTGGCCACCGACGTTGCCAAGCGGAACCAGTTTGATCAAATCATTAATGCCATATTCCAGGGTTTGTCCGTTTACATAGGATTCCACCGAATTATAAAGGTAGCTTGTCAGGATGAATGAAACAAGCGCTCCTGTAAAACCTATAATCATTCCTTCCAGAAAAAACGGCCACCGTATGAACCAGTCGCTTGCTCCTATATATTTCATTATCTCTATTTCCTTCCTCCTGGCGAAAACCGTAAGCTTTATGGTATTCGCTATGATGGATACTGAAATAATGAGAAGCAGTGTAAGTACAACCATGCTTCCGGCGTTGATCCAGTTCAGCACCGTACTCAGCTTTTTAAGCGATTCATATGGATAGTTAACATCCTCAACACCCTGCAAACTGCTCATCTCTTGCGTAAATGCAGAACTGTCTTCAACATTTTTAAGGTGTATCCTGAATGATTCGCTTAAAAAATCGGGTGTAAGTCCTTCAATAAGATCGGAATCTTCAAGGTATTCTTTCACCAGTGTCGCGTACGCCTGTTCCTTTGAAATTCTCGTATATGTTAAAACCCGTTCGTCATTTTTTATTTTTAACTCTATTTCATCGGCTTCCAACCGGGATATATCTTTTTCCAGGAAAACCACAATCTCAACTTGCGCTTTAAGCCTGTTCAGGTTGTATGAAAAATTTATGATAAGCATCAGGAATATCCCGAATACCAAAAGGGATGCAATGACCATGGATAAGGATGCAAGCGACATCAGCAAGTTTCTATGTGTATTTGTAAACCCTTCCTTTACAATATATTTTATTGTCCTAATCTTCATTTGTATAATTCCCTTCCTGTACGTCCCGAATAATTCTTCCGTATTCAAGATTAAAAACTCTTTTCTTCATCTGGTCCACTATGTTTTTTTCATGAGTCGCCACAATCACCGTAGTACCTCTTTGGTTTATTTCATCCAGTAAACTCATGATTTCCCAGCTTGTTTCGGGATCCAAGTTACCTGTTGGTTCGTCGGCCAGTAATACAGAAGGATTGTTAACTATAGCCCTTGCCAGGGCCACTCTCTGCTGCTCCCCCCCCGAAAGCTGGTCGGGGTATACCTTGGCCTTTTTGCTTAAGCCTACAAGGGCAAGAGCAACAGGAACCTGCCTGCGGATATCCTTGGGCTGGGCTTCCACTATCTGCATTGCAAAAGCAACATTTTCATAAACCGTCTTGTTGGGCAGAAGTCTGAAATCCTGGAAAACCACGCCCAAACCTCTTCTGAGGTACGGTACTTCCCTTCTTGGCATATCATGTATGCTGAATTCATTAACATAGACCTCGCCCTCAGTGGGAACTTCCTCGCGAAGCATAAGCTTCAGCAATGTGGACTTGCCTGACCCGCTCGGGCCTACAATAAAAACAAATTCACCTTTTTCTATCTTGAACGTTGCATTCTGCAAACCAACGCAACCGTTTTGATAAAGCTTTGTAACATTCCTGAATTCTATCAATGTTGTTCATCCTTTGTTATTCTGATAATCACGGCATGTCCCAGGTAAAAATAAAATTAATCACCTGGTGGTTTCATCCAGATACCTTTTAACCATCATTGCCACTTTAAAAAGCAGCGCGTCTTCAAAATTACGCAAATCCATCCCGGTAAGTTTCTGAATCTTGTCCAGCCTGTACACAAGGGTATTCCTGTGCACAAACAACTGTCTTGAGGTTTCGCTGACATTAAGACTGTTTTCAAAAAACTTCTTGATGGTAATCATTGTTTCCTGATCTATATGATCATAAACGTTGTCTTTAAAAACTTCATTCAAAAAGAGCTTGCACAAAGTAGTAGGAAGTTGGTATATTAAACGGCCTATCCCCAAATGATTGTAATCAACAATATCCTTGTCGGTCTCGAAGATTTTACCTATGGCTAGGGCGGTCTGAGCGTCTTTATACGAACGGGAAATATCACGCAACCTTGTTACTTCGGTGCCTATTCCCACCGATGCCTTTACCATAAGCTCGGTATTTAATGTATCGATAATTATTCTTGCCTTACGATATATATCGTCTTCGGATTCCTTATCCTTTAGCTCCTTGACCAGGACAGTGTTCTGATCATCCAGAAGGACGACAAAATCCTTTGTATCGTTCGGGAAAAGACTCTGAATAATGTTGTATGCATGAATGTCTCTGGATTTTTCGGTGTGAATGGAGTATATTATTCTGCGGACGTCGTCTTTTACTCTTAATTCTTTTGCCCTGAGTGAAATGTCTCCCGGTAATATGTTCCCAAGTACAACATTTTTGATAAAGTTGTTCTTGTCAAATTTCTCTTCATAATACAGCCTTGCGTTCTCAATGGACAGGGAAACCAGTTCCATTGCTTTTTTACGCTGATCTATATTTCCGTAGACAACTGCGATTAAATCCAGGTTGCCCCTGTTCCCGACCTTCATATAAGCTGCATTTTCTTTCTCGGTATAGTCTTCGTTGGAGTCTATAAACTCAAGGACTTCATCGTTATAATCTCCAATTACATTCCGCCTTGTACTTGCAAAAACCACACCGTTGGAATCGGTTATATCAACGTCACAGTCCAGGATTTCCTTAATTCGGTACACCAGGGATTGAAAAACTTTGGCCGACAAAAAAATACCCCCATTCCTTCCCTTCAAAACATTCAAAGGGAATGAGACATATTTGTGCATTTTCACCTATACATTATACAACAAAATTTTCTGGCTGTACAAGGTTTGAAGACAAATATAAAATGAAAATTTATGAAAAATGTGCCAATATTAATCATTTAATGCTGTTACTCTGCCTGAGAAAACCTGCATTATGGTATCTATCAGTTCCTTGTTGCTGATATCGGATATATTGTGCATGATTATCTGCCTGGGGGCGGCAGATATGAGGAAGCTGATCAGAAGATCCTCCTCCTTGATTATACCGTCTCCGTGTTCACCGGCTATTTCTACCAGCCATTGATCTGAAATTCTTTCCATGTTCTCATCGTATATCGAGAAGCTGGAATCTTTCTCAGCTATTATGTGAACACATCTGAATTTGGGCTTTTGCATCTGCACAAAGCATGTCAGCAGTTTTATAAATTCCTGGTACTCCTTCTCAATCAGGTATTGCCTTACCGCCCAATCCATGATATCTTCAAGCTCTTTTACATATTCCTGCATCCTGAATGTAACAAAGCCCTCAAGAATTATATGGTTGCTCTGGTTCAGGAAATCAGCAAGTTTCTTTGTAACCAGGTTTTTTCTTCTGATCCTTATAACGGTATCAATTATATTCTGATTATTCTCTTTTATTTTTTTCTGGGCTATTTGGATAATTTCTTTCCGTTCATTCGCCTTTAAATAACCGTAGTTTTTTTTTGCTATTCGGTTTAACAGCATACCGTCGTAGGCAGTGATCAAATAATCCGCCAATACCTGCGACAATTGCTCGACGAAAGTTCTGTTTCCCCTGTACTTGTCTTTCTTTGTGCATTCTACAGCAATAAGTCCGTCTTCCTGTTCCTGGTTCACCTTGAATAATTCTCTGTCAGCATTTGTCTCAACGAGTTCTTTCTGCAAAAAACTCAAAAGTTCACCGGCTCCGTCTCCTGCTGCAATCCGGACAGGCTGCATATTCACACTTCCTTTCTCAGGTGTAGTATATGAAGGTCTGAAAGTGCGTATACTGTCGCAGTGTATGTAAAAAATGCTATGGTAAATTCTAATATTTTCTTATTTTTACCGTTACAAGCATTCATAATATCTCCTTTTGACAGCTGCCTGCCACAATCAGAAACTTTTCGGCCAATTCATCACGAAGATATTGATTTGGCCTGCTTTTATATTTTATTCATCCCGAAAAGCTTAGGTGCTAGAACAATATCAGTTTAATTGTTCGCCCAGGTATTTGAAATCGGGCTTTACAATCAAATCCATCAGGTAAGCTGATTTTTCGGAATTCGCCGCCCTGTTCCTGTTCAAATCCCTTATAATTCCGTCTGCTGTTTTAATTCCGATTCCGTGCCCGTAATAGTAGTCATTCAGCAATTTAATCACGTTTTCACCCTGCCACTCGGGAGTATCCGGGTTAACATCAGGATTCTTGAAATACAGGCAGTCTCCGGGTATTGCATCTTTTACTCCACGGTAGTTCCGAACCCCCAGATCCTTGTCCAGGTATTTCCAGTCCATCAAGTAAATATCGGAAAACAGCCTGTTGAACAATTCCTTTGGATACACTTCAACCAGTGCAAGATAAAAAACAATTACAATTGCGGTAGCGCATTCGGTCCCATACATCCTGCTGTTTTTCAGTATATCCCGCACTGCGTCATAGGCACTGGCATCTTTTTTCAGCCTGAATCCTCCCTCTTCGGTTCTGTCCCAGTACCTTTTATTGCAGACAGAGTCTTTAAAGAGCCTGAATGAGAAAAAACTGTTGTTAAGACGTTCCGAAGCCCTTACCAGTTCTTTCCTCATGGATACTTCAAAGTCAAGAAGCTCTTCATTCCTGTATGAAAAAACAGTGCCTGCATTCAACATCATGTTTGCTATCTGGAGTTTTGTTTCATCCGAACCATACCTTGTTGACAACCAGTTCTCGGTAATTATATTTCTTCCAACTGTTATCATAAACATCCCGTCCTTTTTTAATGCCTTACTTCATCATATGTACAAGGCATCAAAATGGTAATATGGACAACCCATTTTTTGCGTTGCCGAAATAAAAAAGCTTTTCCTGTTGACAATGAATGGAATATGATGTATTATTGTATTAAGCACTTAATACAATAATACAGTAATACAAAGGAGTGATAAGATGCCCTGGGACCTTAAGCCTGATCGTCCTATTTATACACAGTTAATTGAACAGATTGAATTAAAGATTTGTTCAGGTGTCTATCCCCTGGGATCAAAACTTCCTTCTGTTCGCGATCTCGCACAGGAAGCCTCGGTTAATCCCAATACAATGCAAAGGGCCCTTGCAAAACTTGAAGAAAACGGACTGCTTTATACAAACCGTACAAGCGGAAGGTATGTAACGGAGGATGTGAAAATGGTGCAAAAAGTTAAAGATAAACTGGCGCATGAACTCATACAGGAGTTCCTTCAGAACATGAAACGCCTTGGATTCGATGAAAAGGAAATAGTCTCAATTTTAAATAAAATGACAGGAGGTGCAGAAAATGCATAATATTCTTGAATGCGAAAATCTGTCAAAATACTTTGGAGCTGCGAAAGCACTTGATTCTGTTACGCTGAGCATTCCCAAAGGCAGAATTGTGGGTCTTTTAGGACCAAATGGAAGCGGAAAAACAACTTTTATTAAAATCTGCAATGATCTTCTTACTCCAACAAAAGGTAAAATACGTATTGGAGGGTTTGAACCGGGTATTGAAACAAAAAAAATTGTTTCATATCTACCTGAAAAAACATATTTGAATAACTGGATGAAAGTTTCTGAAATCCTGGAATTCTTTAAAGACTTCTATCCCGATTTCAACACCGAAAAAGCCTATGATATGCTTGGCAAATTGAAAATAGATGCAGGCACAAGGCTGAAAACTTTGTCCAAGGGAACAAAGGAGAAGGTTCAGCTCATCCTTGTAATGAGCAGGGAAGCAAAGCTGTATCTGCTTGACGAACCAATAGGCGGTGTTGATCCGGCAGCCCGCGATTATATTCTTGACACGATAATTAAAAACTACAGTGAAAATGCCACTGTTATTATATCCACCCATTTGATATCCGACATTGAAAAAATACTTGACGATATCATCTTTTTAAAAGACGGGCAGGTTATTCTTTCGAAAACAGTGGATGAAGTTCGTGATGAATCCGGTAAATCAATAGATGCGCTTTTCAGGGAGGTATTCAGATGCTAGCTAAATTAATGAAATATGAAATCAAGGCTACTTCACGCTGGTTCTTGCCACTTTATGGAACAATATTGATTTTTGCGCTGATAAATAAATTTACATTTATAAACCCGCTGGTGAATAACCCGGCAGCTTTTAACAACAAATCCTTCGCTTCGGTTATAAAAGGAATTATGTCGGTGCTGCCCATGTTTATATTTGTTATGTTGTTTGTCGGAATCTTTGTCACCACTTTAATTGTGGTTATACAGAGATTTTATAAAAACCTTCTTGGTGACGAGGGATACCTCATGTTCACCCTTCCTGTCAAAGCATGGCAGCATATATTAAGTAAACTCCTTGTTTCCATGTTATGGTACCTTTTCAGTTCAATAGTGGCATTGTGTTCGATACTGATACTTATTCCGGGTGAAACTCTGAAACAAATCACTTATGCGCTTGGTATACTAATTGAATTTCTGGGCTTACCGAGTGTCATCATACTGGTTTTGTGTGTCGTGACAACACTTATAATGGGCATACTGGAGATATACTCTGCAATCTCCCTTGGCCACCTGTTCAACAAACATAAACTGCTGCTTTCTTTTGCCATGTATCTTGGCATTAGTATGATTAACCAGTTTGTATATTCATTGGTTATTTTTCTTGTTCTGGGAATAGCTTATATTCCGTTTAATGCTATTGGGGACATTACTATTTCATTCAGGTATGTACTGAACATATTGACAATTTTATCTGTAATTTTTTCAGTGGGACATTTTTGCCTTACAAGCTATCTCATTAAAAGAAAGTTAAACCTTGAATAGGTTGTATTATAACACCCTGTATAACATGATGAACTGAAAAAAACATAATTGTTTAAAGGTCAGGACCGGGAGGGGTGATGCCAATAAGAGAAATATAGGTTTTTTAAAGCAGCTGCCGGAAATCACCTCATCAATAATCCGCCGGCAGCTTTGCCATAGTTTGTGTTTGTATGGCGGATGAAACCCGAAACTGGGCAAAACAAACAGAAATCATATGATATTTTGGGAGGGAGCTGTTATGGAATTAGTTTTGGATTCTGTTTCCAAATTATTAAGCAACCTGGTCCTGCTTTCTGCCATTCCATTTTTATGGTGGATGATTGGTTATCGAAAAAAAGAAACCTTCTTTAAGTGGATTGGTTTATACAAACCTTCAGTTGTTGAAAACTGGTGGATTGTTTTAATTTTCGGAATTGTTCATATTTTCTTTTCCATATTTGACTGGACATTATTAATGCCGTCTTCAGACCTTGCAATTTTGGAGCAAAGCGACGTATATGCCGCCAATGCATATACCGGGCTTGCCTGGGCAGCGGTACTTCCTGCCTTTATCGAAAACTTCCTTGCAAACGGATTATGTGAGGAATTATTTTTCCGGGGATTTTTAACAAAGCGGCTGGTATCAAGGATTGGTGTTATTAATGGTGTCGTAGCTCAGGCAGTTGTTTTCGGGCTGTTACACAATCTTTTATGTCTTGCCGGCGGTGTTGGAGTCAGTTTCTCATATCATGCTGTACTGTTTATGATTACAGGTACTTCCGGATTTATGCTGGGACTTCTGAATGAAAAAATCCTTAACGGCTCCATCATACCCGGTATCGTTCTTCATGGACTGGGAAACTTTATAGTATCAATGCGTGCCGCATTTTTATAACAGTCATACTATTGCATCACTGAAACATTGGCAGACTTCTGTTTACCAGGGAAAATTTTTTTGAATCAGCTGTAGAAACAAAACTTTCATAATTTATATAAAAGCTGCTGTACCACTTTACCAGTAACTGCCGGCAGCTTTTTTTTACAGATTGTATTCAAGGGGTATTATCTCATATTTTCTTTATACTTGCGTAATTTATCTTCCAAAGTATCATTTTCACCATATTCTGTTTTATTGTCGTATAACCAGGAGAACTCTTCCCTTCTGGTTATTTTACTGTTTTCTGTACTGTATGCCAGTTCACCGTCCTCTGTGCTTAATAATAAAATGCTTTTGTCCAGGTACTCATTTATTTCATTATAGAAGGCCACCATTTTATCTATATCAAACTCGTCCACTTCACCTGTTATGCTGAAACTGACCGCACCTTCCTTCAATACTTTTTCAGTTCCCCGTTCATCAATTGAAAACAACTTATATCTATAGTCACCGAAACCTTGAATCATATACGGATTATATCTCAACAGAAAGTCTTTGCCATCGATGGTGCACAAAAAGATGGAATTCCAGCCGGCATGCGGCAGCCATGCGGATTCCTGCCATATAATATTGCCCTCATCGTCCAGAACTTTCAGAATTGCTTCCTGGGTTTCATCCACTTTTGAAATATCCACTGCTATTTTTTCTTTGACACCGTCATGTGTAAGATCTGCATACCCTGATATAATATCAGCCTGGTGCCCGGCACCGTTTTCTGACGATACAGGGCCCTTTGTTTTCTCTTCACTTACATCATTCACAAAAGCTTTGGCGGCGTCGTTATTCCCATTTACGGTTGAACAGGCAACCGCAATAAAACATAATATAAGGATTAGCCAAAAAGTATACAGATACCTTTTCTTTTCATTTCTCCCGTTCAATTAACCTCACTCCCCCATGTACCGCCGTAAGTCCATAGAGCAGCATCCTGTGAAAGTCAGCGGAGAATATTACATATAAAATTGTAGTTTAATTTCTGCATATCATCCACTATTACATAAGCTTTGGACAGGTCCTGGCTGCCCGAGTTGGGATTCGAAAAGCCAATACACCTGATACCTGCAGCAGATGCCGCTTCAACCCCTGCGGATGAATCCTCTATAACTATGCATTCATCGGGTTTTATGTCCAATAAGCTTACAGCTTTAAGAAAAATATCCGGAGCGGGTTTGCTTTTTTCCACTTCCTCCCCGCTTACAACAGCCTTGAAGTATTGTTCCAGCTTAAGCTTCCTGATTACAGCCTCTATAAATATTCTGGGTGATGAAGAAGCAATTGCCGGTAAAACATCATGCGAGGCCAGATCCAGGATCAACTTTTCAACTCCGTCAATGGCAGTCAATTTTGTTTCATTCAGCGCCTCAAGTAAAAATTTTTGTTTTAAATCCAGTAATTCATTTATGCTTAAACTTATATTGAACTTTTCCCTTATATCAGCAAACATCTCGGGATTTGACACACCAACATACCTGTTTAGAAAATTTTTGTCAACTTCCAATCCGGCCATCCTTAACAGCTTTTTATCCACTTTAAAATGCATCGGCTCGCTGTCAATTATCACGCCGTCCATATCGAAAATTACCGCTTTTAACACAGAAATCAATACCTCGTTTTTTTAATATAAAAATCCTTAACCGCAGCCGCTTATAAATAAGCAACCTGCTCATTTTGCCGCATTTTCGGCTATTTTGACAATTACTTCAACAGCCTTCTTCATGGAATTTATTGATACAAATTCAAATTTGCCGTGGTAGTTCTGCCCGCCGGTAAAAATATTAGGTGCAGGGATACCCATAAATGAAAGCCTTGCCCCGTCGGTACCGCCCCTTATCGGGCTTACGAACGGCTTAACCCCTGCCTGCTCCATGGCTTCCCTGGCAAGGTCGATGATATGCATTACGGGTTCTATCTTTTCTTTCATATTGTAATACTGATCCTTCAGTTCAAGAACAACTGTACCGCAACCATATTTATAATTCAGAAAGTCCACTGTTTTTTCCATTAACTCTTTTCGTTTTTCAAACCTGGTTTTGTCATGATCACGGATGATGTAACTTAAATTTGTTTTTTCAACAGTACCTTCCATGGAATTCAGATGAAAGAAGCCTTCATAATTTTCGGTGTGGGAAGGCGTTTCGGCCGGTGGAAGCATGCCGTTCAGTTCCATCGCAATAAGCAATGAATTCTTCATCTTGTTTTTTGAACTTCCCGGATGGACATTGACCCCGTTTATGGTAATTTTCGCAGACGCAGCGTTAAAATTCTCATATTCTATGCGCCCTTCAATGTCGCCGTCAACAGTATATGCGAAATCTGCTCCGAACTTATCCACGTTAAAAAGATCAACTCCCCTGCCTATTTCTTCATCGGGAGTAAAGGCGATTTTTATTGTACCATGCCTGATTTCAGGGTGTTTTATCAAGTATTCCACAGCCGTTACTATTTCTGCTATCCCTGCCTTGTCGTCGGCGCCAAGAAGGGTGGCTCCGTCGGTGACAATAATATCATGCCCTTTTACGGTAAGCATGTTTGGAAAGGTTTTCACCGACATGACAATATTCTTATCACTGTCAAGCACTATGTCATTACCGTCATAGTTCTCAATAATACGGGGCTTTACTTTTGCCCCTGTCATGTCGGGGCTTGTATCCATATGCGCAATAAAGCCTATTACAGGCACATTTTTGTCAACGTTTCCCTCGAGTGTTGCGTAGACATACCCGTTTTGATCTATTTCAGCATCACTCAGGCCAATTTCACGAAGCTCCTCAACCAAATATTCCCCAAAGTCATATTGCTTTCGTGTACTGGGACAGGTTTCAGAATTTTCATCAGATTGCGTATCAAAAGAAACATATTTCAAAAACCTTTTAACCAGATTGTCCATGTCCGTACCTCCCGCAAAATGTTACGATTTAAGTTCTGATTCACAGCTAAATATTATAACCTTCCAATTACGATAATAACAGACTTTGAGCAACCCTTCAACAGTAATGTCGCTGTTCAGGGATCCGTATAACAACGGGTGAATCGGGTGATTTAGCCACTAAGAGAAACACTGTATGTTTATTTAATACCTTTCGTGATGGTTTCCCAATAGAAAACAGGGGCGTTTAACCCCTGTCGGTTTATTTTTTTCAAATTTCTGTGCATCATTTTTACCGCTTGCCATATCCATGCGCCTGCTCGAGCATCATGTCCTTGACTTTCATCAGCCGTGTCAGGTTGGAACGCTCATTTTCATCAAGCTTCATTACAATGTATTTTATTGTTTCTTCAAGGTTGGGTATCAATACATATTCCAGTGCATTTACACGGCGGCGGGTTCTTTCTATTTCATCGGCAAGGAGCTGGGCGGACTTCTCAATTTCTGCAAGTTTCAATAATTTCGGAGTAAGTTCCGACAATGTTGAAATGGCTTCGTCCAGCTCGGCTGTAGTATTGGCAAATCCGTAGGGGTATATATCCCCTTCGGTATTTATATCTGTCGTGAACTCCAGCACAGGAACATCAACACTCATGATATTCCGGGTAGAGGTCTTAAGGCTCACTTCAACCTTCGGAAACATCAGCGCTTCCTCAACAATTTCAGAGCTCATCACGGCTCTAGCCATGACAAACCGGGAATGGACCAAATTAAGTTTCTCTTCCACTTCTTCACGCAAAATTTTATTTTCACGCACTATTTCAAGAAACTTCTTCATTAATTCATCCCGTTTGTCCTTTAACAGCTTGTGGCCTCTCCTGGCCGTACGAAGCCTTTTCTTCAACCCGGTTAAAACCATCCGTGTAGGGTTTACATTCATTCTTGCCATGAAATAATCTCCTTGTATGCATTATAAATTGCAATAATATTCTCAGCGGGGCATGTACTTTTCGATGTACTTCGGATCTATACGCTTGAGTTCGCTCACCGGCAGAATGGACAACAGCTTCCAGCCTATATCCAGGGTGGTCTCTATGTCCCTGTTCGTATCAAACCCCTGGGATACATATTCGGCTTCAAATGCATCTGCAAACTTCGCATATAGCTTGTCAATCTCGGTAAGCGCTGCGTCGCCCAAAATAACCGCCAGTTCTTTAGCCTCTTTTCCGCGTGCATATGCCGCAAAGAGCTGATTCATTGTATTGGCATGATCCTCACGGGTCTTTCCTTTGCCTATACCTTTATCCTTAAGTCGCGACAGTGACGGCAGTACGTCAATCGGCGGTGTGATTCCCTTTTTATACAGCTCACGGCTTAATATAATCTGCCCTTCGGTAATGTAACCCGTAAGGTCGGGAATGGGATGGGTTTTGTCATCCTCGGGCATTGTTAGGATGGGTATCAGCGTTATACTGCCTTCCTTTCCGCGTATTCTTCCTGCGCGCTCGTACAGTGTTGCAAGGTCGGTATACAAATATCCCGGGTAACCGCGCCTTCCCGGTACTTCCTTGCGTGCTGCCGAAACTTCGCGTAGAGCATCGGCATAGTTTGTTATATCGGTTATAATAACAAGAACGTGCATATCCTTTTCAAAGGCAAGGTATTCGGCTGCGGTAAGGGCCATTCTCGGCGTTGCTATACGCTCAACGGCCGGGTCGTTTGCCAGGTTCATAAAAAGCACCGCACGCTCAATGGCACCGGTTTTCTTAAAATCAGATATAAAGAAGTCAGCTTCTTCAAACGTAATACCAACAGCACAGAACACAACGGCAAACTTGCTGTCGGTTCCCAGAACTTTTGCCTGCCGGGCTATCTGGGCGGCCAATTGTGCGTGGGGAAGGCCCGATCCAGAGAAAATCGGCAGTTTCTGTCCTCTTACAAGAGTATTCAAACCATCTATCGCCGAAATACCTGTTTGGATGAATTCCGAAGGATAATTCCGCGCCGCAGGATTTATCGGCACACCGTTGATGTCCAGCCTTTTTTCGGGAATTATTGCCGGACCTCCGTCTATCGGTTTGCCAAGACCGTCAAAAACACGCCCGAGCATATCCATTGAAACCGGAAGTTCCAGGCCGCGGCCAAGAAAACGCACCTTGCTGTTTGACAGGTTTATACCGACAGCGCTCTCAAACAACTGCACCAACGCATTTGAACCATCAACCTCCAGCACTTTGCAGCGCCGTATTTCACCGTTCGCCAATTCTATTTCTCCCAGTTCGTTATAAGCAACTCCTTCTACATCCTGCACCAGCATCAACGGTCCGGCGACTTCATAAATGGAACGGTATTCCTTAAGCATCACTGTTCACCTTCCTTTGCCATAAGTGCACCCATTTGTTCAGCCAGCTCATTTTCTATTACAGTAAACTCTTCATCCACCTTATCTTCACTGGTGTACTTTGCACGGCCGATTCGTTCTATAACAGGAAGGCTGAAAATATTTTTCAGATCCACACCCTTGCCGACAGCATCCTGGGACATGTGATAGTATGACAGGATCAGTTTCAGCATCCTGAACTGCTTATGCAAGGTAGCGTAAGTATCCACTTCATGGAAGGCATCCTGATGCAGGTAGTCCTCGCGGATTGAACGGGCTGCTTCCAGTGTTACCCTGTCTTTGGGTGAAAGGGCGTCAATACCAACGAGCCTTACAATTTCCTCCAGTTCTGATTCCTCCTGAAGAATTCTCATCACTTCGGCCCTGTATTTATTGAAATCCCTTGATATATTCTTTTCATACCAGCTCTCCATACGATCGGTGTAAAGCGAGTAGCTGATAAGCCAGTTTATAGCAGGGAAATGCCGCCTGTAAGCAAGATTCGAATCAAGACCCCAGAACACTTTTACAATACGGAGGGTGGCCTGGGTTACAGGTTCGGAAAGGTCTCCTCCGGGAGGTGAAACAGCACCGATTACCGAAACCGAACCAATTCGCCTGTCACTTCCAAGAGTTACAACCTTGCCGGCGCGTTCATAGAACTGAGCCAGTCTTGAAGAAAGGTATGCGGGATATCCTTCCTCTCCGGGCATTTCCTCAAGGCGCCCCGACATTTCTCTCAATGCTTCTGCCCATCTTGACGTAGAGTCGGCCATTAACGCCACTGAGTAGCCCATATCCCTGAAGTACTCTGCAATTGTAATTCCGGTGTAAATTGATGCCTCACGGGCTGCAACGGGCATGTCTGAGGTGTTTGCAATAAGCACCGTCCTTTTCATCAGTGATTTGCCCGTCCGCGGGTCTTTCAGTTCGGGGAATTCCATTAAAACATCGGTCATTTCATTTCCGCGTTCACCGCAACCAATGTAAACAACCAAATCAGCATCGGCCCACTTTGCCAGCTGGTGCTGTACAACGGTTTTTCCGCTTCCGAAGGGACCCGGAATGGCAGCTGCACCGCCCTTTGCGATGGGAAATAAAGTATCTATGATTCTTTGTCCTGTTACCATCGGTTCGTCAGGCGACAGTTTCTCACTGTAAGGCCTCTCTTTACGTACAGGCCATTTTTGCATCATTTTAACGGGTTTTAAATCTCCGTCTTTTGTTTTTACAGTGGCAACAGTCTCCTCCACTGTAAACTCTCCCTCTTTTATATCCTCGATGATGCCTTCCATCCCGTACGGCACCATAATTCGGTGTTCAAAAACTTCATTTTCCCGGACCGTACCTATTATGTCACCTGGAACAACCTTGTCCCCTTTTGCCAGTACAGGTCTGAAAGTCCATTTTTTGCTGCGATCAAGAGCATTAATATTGACACCGCGGGTTATATTGCTCCCGACCTTGCTGCGCATAGCTTCCAAAGGCCGCTGAATACCGTCAAACATGTTTTCCAGGAGGCCTGGACCAAGTTCAACACTTAATGGTTCACCGGTGGATACAACCATGCTTCCCGGTCCGAGTCCCGAAGTTTCCTCGTAAACCTGTATCGATGCCCTGTCGTTGTGTATTTCAAGTATTTCACCAATAAGTTCATGCTCGCTGACGCGTACAACATCGAACATATTGGCGTCCTTCATACCTTCTGCTATGACCAGAGGACCCGCAACTTTTACTATTCTTCCCTGGCTCAAACCATATCCCTCTCTTTCAGTGCCTCATGCGGCTTTTATTCGTTAAACAGAATGTCGGCTCCCACGGCTTTCTCAACACATTCTTTCACGCCCTGCATTCCAATACCCAGGCTGCCCTGAATGCCCGGGATGGGAATAACTGCCGGAAAGCGACTTTCCCTGTATTGATTAATCTTATCGGTAATATTAACCGCTGTTTGCTCGGTTATATAGATCACTGCATAATTATCTTCCGCCAGCATGGCTAAAGTCTTTTCAGCCTGTTCCCTGTTTTCAACGGGGAAAACCGAAAACCCCAGGGATTTAAAACCTAATACCGCATCCTTCTCTCCAATTACACCAATTTTATACATAAATCGAACGCAACCTTTCACGAATCAAATCATTGGACAGTTGATTGATTTTTCCTGTCAGTATGATCCTGACATTTTTTATTTCGGTCTCTTTTGCAAAAAGATATGCAATAAAGGGTTCAATCCCCATTGTAACCAACCTGGCCCTGTGTATGAATTTCATCAGGTAATCGTCAAGGGCTTTCTCCAGGGCCTGTATATTTTCATTTCCGCCGGTTTTCAGGCTTTTCAGCATTTCAGAACCATACTCGGTTTTACTCAAATCATTTATAAAATCATTGACGGGTTTATCGTAATTGTTGAAATATACGGCCTTGTCAATTTTACCTCCATCCAGCAGAATGCTCCCGATAAAGGACAGTGATCTGTTAAGAGACCGCGCCCGGGCAAACATTTTGATATTCGTGGTATCCACAATTATATCGGCCAGTTCGCCTGCAAATGCATTGCCTATGCTTTTCAGGTCTTCATAAAACCGGCGATATAACGCCCTGTCCATAATCAAATCAATAGCCTGCGGGTCGCGGGTTCTTGAAAAGACATCATATACTTCAAGAACGGCTTCTTTCATAACAGGATCAAGCTCATCATAATTCCGTTCCCTGATAATTCGTACTATTTCGGAAACAGAATGCGTTCCTGTTTCAACAAGAATGGGCGGTATTTCCTGGTTTGACAGCTCGGCTTTTAACAATACCTTTACGTTAAAGAAGTCATACCGCTTCCTGAATGCCTCTACTACTTCCTTGTCCGGTGCAATTTCAGACAAAAGGGCATATGTTTTTTTCATCTCGTCTGCCAAAAGCATATCAAATGCATAAACATTTTTACTGCTGTCCGTCCCCATACCATACTCTGCTTCAGCCAATATTTTATATGCTTCTTCCGCATCCGGTGCCTCAAGCATTCTGTCAAACCTGCTTTTATCCAGAAGCTTTGCTTCTCTTGCCCTTATTCGCCCTGCGGCATAAGCGTAATCGTCCTGTTTAACTTTAATCATTCCATTCCCTCATTTATTTCAAGGCTTACGAAAAAAGAATTCTTACCACATCATTTTCAAGCCTGGGCTTAAGCATTTCAAACAGTACTTCAAAAGTATTGTTTATTTCCATATCATCATACCTGATAACAAAGCCGCCCGCCGTTTTTATGCTGTCCCTTGACAATACAAGCTTGCCGTTCTTGCCGGAGGATGAAATCCTCTTGTTTATGTTCTTTATAAAGTCTTTTTCAATCCTGTTTCTGTCCTTTTCTGACAAGAGTATTTCTCCTTCTTCATCGGTTGCCGCTTCGGCCGCCATATTTTCAAGCAGCTTCTGGTAATCCTTGTCCGGAAGCTTGCACAGCTTATCCAAAGCGAGAGAAAACGCCGATTCAATCAGCTCCTGCTTGGTCTTAAGAATTTCCTTCCGTCCTTCAAGGTTTGCCTCGGAAAGCAACCTGCGGTAAAGTTCCATACCATCGGATTCGGCTTTTCCAAGTATGTCAGCTCTTTTACGTTCAGCTTCCTTCAAGGCGCTTTCAACAATTTCCCGCGCTTCGGCTTTAGCCTGCTCAAGTATCTGGCTGGCTCTTGATTCCGCATCCTCAAGAATCTTCGCTTTTATTCTATCTGTTCCTGTCATTTGGAAAGCTCCTTTATTTAATCACAGCTTTTAAACGCTGCGCAATTATCTTATCATCAGGATGGAAACAATCAGTGACAAAATAGCGAACATTTCAACCATCAATGCAAGTGTAATGGCACTTCCTAAAGCTTCGGGACGTTTTGAAATCATCTGTATACCTGCTGCAGCAACCTTACCCTGGAAGATAGCCGAAACCAACCCTACTATACCCATTGGCAAACCTGCTACAAAAAGGCTTAACCCTTGTTGAAGCGTCATAGCATCATTAATATTGCCAATGATCAGGAACGCAATAACAAAACCGTAAATGGCCTGTGTGCTTGGAAGCGCTTCCAGCAGCATTACAGAACCGAATTTAGACGGATCTTCCGATAAAACTCCTGCACCGGTCTGTCCGGCCAGTCCCACTCCTTTTGATGAACCTAATCCGGCAACCAAAAAAGCAACAGCTGCGCCAAGATAAGCAAAAAATTGTCCGGTAAAAATATTCTCCCACAACATTGTCTAAAACCTCCACTTTCCTATCCTGTTCATGCGGTATGCATCGGCTGCATTTCATATTCCGCATTGGATTTCAATTTGGTATATTTTGTATTAATTTTTAAAGGATTGAAGGCTTCGCCTCCACCTGTAAAAAACTTGCCGAAAAATTCAAGATATTGAAGCCTGCAGGAATGTACATATGCACCAAGGACATTTATGCCGAAATTTATCAAGTGCCCTATCAACAATATTAACGTTGCTGCTATAACTTTTAGTACAATCGGCATATCAAACATGACACCCAACTGGTTTACGATGGATGCGATAATTGATGTAGCAAGACCAAGTGCCAGCAGTCTTGAATACGACAATACATCGCTCAGAAAACTGACAACATTATATATACTGGACAGACCACCGGTTATTTTGCCGATAATATTCTTTTTGGCTCTTCCCTGAGTGAGAATCAGCAAAACCCCTCCAATAACAAGCATATATTTGCCTGCATTAACAAGAGGAACCACTTTATCCGGGTTTACAGCCGGTATATACGGCAGAAGGAAAAATACTGCACCGGTATAAAAGATATATACAAAACCTACATCAAACAAAGCATCCAGGTATTTCTTTTCACGTACCAGATTCGCCGCCTTCAGTGCAAAACCGGCATAAATGTGGACAACTCCAAACAGCAGTGACCAGCTCAGCAATCTTTCAGGTTCACTGACCATGTCAAACCATACGGCATACTCCACAAGAGCACTTATACCGAACCAGCCGCCAAACATCAAGCCCCAGAACATTGTGGAAATACCGCAGAAAAACATGAGCTTCATAAATTTTCTCATGTCGTCTTCCAGCTTGAACCGCCACAATATAATCCCGGTTATCAGCGATAATATCAATCCATAACCTCCATCGGAAAACATCAAACCGAAAAGCATGATAAAAAACGGTGCCATTACAGAGTTCGGATCAATTTCCCTGCTGTTGGGAAGGCTGTACATTTGCATTACCGGCTCTCCGGCTTCTGCAATACCCCTGTTCTCAAGCAATACCGGAAACTCCTCATTTTCTCCCGGTTCTTCAATTTCCACGCTTACAATGAATTTTGATTCAAGAAACTTTTTAACATCAAGGGCGTTTCTTTCAGGAACCCATCCTGTTATCTGAAATACCCTGTTAGTCTTAATAATTCTTTCAGTAGCCTCAAGGCGGCCTTTCTCCATCAGGAGCCAATCATACAGAACTTCTATGGCATTCCTGTTGCGGCTCATGTTTTTAATCTGTTCTATGGTTTTTTCCCGCTCGGAGGATATTTCTTCAATCCGTTTGTTTATTTTTATGATATTGTCTGCCACCGTTCCGGTCAAACCCGCAAAAGCAACCCGGTTATAGCCTTTAGACGCAAGATACGACAGGCACTCCTGTTCACTGTCCTTATGAACGATTAAAAACAGGTAATGCTGATCTTTATCGCTGTTGATTTTTTCAATATACGAGTCCGGAACTTTTTCATACAGTTCTGATTGAACCAAATCCCATTCAATAACCGAAGGCAGGGTTCCATACTGAAAAACAGTCTTATGACTGCCTTTATATTCCAACGGAGCATCAAGTTCCTTCCATGGGAGAAGGGATAAGTACAGATTGTTAAGCTTGTTTTCTTCTGTTTTGAGATTAATTAGATGTTCTTCTTTTTCCAGTATTTGTTTAACCGAATTCCGGACGGTTTCACTGTTCTTTACAATATTATTGAAATCAGATACTGTAACTTCCCTGCGGCCGGCAAACATTGGTTTTTTTACCGGAGAATATTTATTCAAGCAGCTTAACGATGAATCAACCTGCGAAAGTTCGGTCTCAATACGCTGCAACTCGGTTTGCACATCAGGATTCCCGATTATTTCCCTGTAATCTTCTATGTCAATTGAACTGATTTCCACAATACCAAGTCCCATTAAGGCTTTTGTCAACTCTTCACGCTGATATTCCATACCAAGCAGCGTTATTCTGTTCATCTTAACGATCACTATGCTTCACAATCCTTCCAACTATGAAATCCGCAGCTTGCTCAATTTTTGAGCCGGTCATTTCACGTATGTTCCGACATTCTTCCTGAATTTTAATTCGTAAATTTTCCATATCATCTAAAGCTTTTTTTTCCCGTGATTTTATAATTTCCCGTCCTTCAAGTTCTGCTGCTTTTTCCTTCTCCGACAGTAAAGCTGAGGCTTCCTTCTTAGCTGAAGCAATGATATCCCTCGCCTTTTGCTGGGCTTCCAGCTCCTTCTGCTCTGCTGCTTTTTCAACAGATACTATATCTTTCAGTAATGAAATTGCCATTTAACCACCTCAGTTTATTAATTTGGAACAAGATACCGACTACTATTCATGACGAACCATAAAAACCGCCTAGTGTCAACAATTGGATTAAATACAATCCTGATATATTATATCAGCTTTTTCGTTAATTAACAACAAAGACATACATTTTTCCGGGGATACATCCAGGAACCGGTGGACATCGGTGAATGGACAAAGCAATCACTGTATTATCCTGTTATTTTTTCAGCAATATCACATTGTTACTGGATGATACTGTTTGCAAGACTAAATGCGACTATCTCCCCTGTAGGGGTGATATGAATTAAAGATTTTACTTTTTGAAAGACTAATTGCAACCGAAAATTGCAAGACTAAATGAGACCGGTTTTCTGTTAAGGGGTTTTAATTGCTTTAACAATGAACTGGCGGTTTATCCGCAGGTTATCAAACTGCAGATTGACAAAAACAGGCGGCGGCCTTACAATTGTATATAAATACATATATATTATAAATCCGGTATTGTAATTAATTATGTACCTAACACTTTTTCAAGACACATTTCCTCCATTGCAATTTTATGTATGGCATATTCTTTTGCCTGGTGTACATTACGTACTACATTATTCTAATGCAGTTATTTTACCGTTTTCATACAAGATTAATCTGAAAGGAGTGATTTTATACCTGCTGAAAGGAAGCAGGTACAGCCCTGTTATTTTTCACAATCCGGCTGCATAGGCAACTGCATTATAATTTGAATGAATAAGAAAAAAATAAAGTAAACATTATTTTATGAGAGGAAGCGAAGTGAAATGAATATTCGATTCGGAGTTGACTACTATCCCGAACATTGGGATGAAAAACGCTGGGAAGCAGATGCGAAACTTATGCATGACATGGGAATTGACGTTGTAAGACTGGCTGAATTCTCATGGAGCAAGCTTGAACCCGAAAAGGGAAACTACCGGTTTGAATGGCTGGATAAAGCAATAGGCATTCTGGCTAAGTATAATATACGCGTTGTTCTCGGTACTCCGTCAGCAGCACCGCCCGCATGGATTATCGAAGAAATACCCGATTTACTTCCAGTTGATTCTCAAGGCAGGGTCAGGGGTTTTGGCGGAAGGCATCATGTATGCCAGTCAAACGCCGACTATAAAGAGTTAGTTAAGTTACTGGTTACTGAAATGGCCAGGCATTATAAAGACAACCCAAGTGTTATAGGGTGGCAGATTGACAATGAGCTTGGCAACAGCCATGACGATTTCTGCCACTGCAAATCCTGCCGCAGGCATTTTCAAAAGTGGCTTGAGTCCAGATACATAACAATTGAACGGCTGAACAGGGAATGGGGAACGGCTTTCTGGAGCCAGACCTACGATAAATTTGAGCAGATTCCCACGCCAATGATCACGCCGAATTCCCACAGCCCGTCATTATTGCTGGACTGGAAAAGATTCCACTCGGATCTGATTGTTGAATTCCAGCAACTGCAAATTGACATACTGCGTGAAATCTGTCCCCACCATTTCATAACTCATAATTTCATGGGGTTCTTTAACCTGGTTGACTATTTTGATCTGGCCAGGAATCTCGACTTTGTAAGCCACGATCAATATCCTATGGGTTTTTATGACATGCCCCAGCCCATGAAGGAACCCTCGGTGCTGGCAGCCGATCTGGATCTGATACGTGGACTGAAAAATAAAACATTCTGGATTATGGAACAGCAGGCAGGGCCTACAGGCTGGGAGATTCTCGGCAGAACCCCGAAACCCGGCCAGCTTGCCTTGTGGGCAGCCCAATCCATTGCTCACGGAGCAGATACTGTTGTATTCTTCAGGTGGAGGACATGCGCATTCGGAACCGAGGAATACTGGCATGGCATTTTGCCGCACAGCGGAAACCCCGGGCGCAGGTATTTTGAACTGCAAAAATTTATCCACGAAATTGCTCCGCATATGCAGAATTTCAAAAATGCACTTCCCCAATCCGAAGCTGCGATACTCTATTCCTATGAGCAAAGCTGGGCATTCGAAATACAGCCGCATCACCCGGAACTGAACTATATTAAGCAAGTCAGGAAATATTATAAAGGCTTGTACAATCTAAACGTTCCAGTGGATTTTATATCCGAAGAAGATGATTTCAATAAGTATAAACTGATCCTGGCTCCGTTACAGTTCCTGGTAAGCGATAACCTGGTGAAAAAACTGACCGGGTATGTTTCAAATGGCGGAATTCTTGTACTTACAATGCGTTCGGGAGTAAAAGAAATGAACAACCAATGCCACATAGAATCCGATTTACCGGGAAAACTGGCAGAGCTTGCGGGTGCAACGGTAACGGATTACGACTGCCTGCGGGATCAGGATATGGGAATACGATACAACGGCAAGGATTTCCGCTGTGAACTCTGGTGCGACATATTAAAGCCGGTCAAAGCCGAATGCATTGGCGTATACACCGAAGACTTTTATGCAGGCCAACCCGCAATAACTGTCAACAGATTAGGCAAAGGCATGGTTTACTATATCGGAACCGAGCCTGAGCAGAAGCTGGTTGACGATATCCTGGCGAATATAGTTAATGAATCGGGTATTGAAAGAATATATGAGAACTCCTCCGAGGTGGAATTTGTACGCAGAAGGACAAAAGATGCCGATTATATTTTTGCGCTAAATCATACTGGCAAAACGCAGGTTATAAACTGCAGGGACAACTGGAAAAGAGTTATTAACAGCGAAAAGCTCGAACCTTACGGATATGCATTGTTTATCGCCGAAAGGACCAATAACCCGTAAACCGGGAGTTTGCATAAAGATAATCAAGCCCCCCATAACGGGGGGTTTACTGCCTGAGCAATTCTGAAAAATCATTTATTTTTTCATCGGTGAACCGGTATGGCGTAGCGTTTGCATCACCGAACCTGACAATACTGTTATAGTCATAATAAAACGCCCTCTGCATCAATAAACTATACAGTTTCTTCCATTGGCCTTTGCCATGTATACCGCTTTATCAGCCATTTCAATTATTTCAGCATCGGTACGGTTGCGCATTTTTTCAGTTTTTTCTGCAATCCCTATGCTCACGGTTATTCTAATTTTTTCTGATCCTCCCGGGGGAAGAACATTTCCTTTGGGTCTTTTCTTTGGCCTGTTTGGACCCCTGATAATAAAAGGTCTTTTCTGCACTCCGCTTCTAACCCGTTCCAATATATGCAATGTTTCCTTTATTGATTTTTTCGGGAATATAACGACAAATTCCTCGCCACCGTAACGGAACACCTTCCCGCCTCTTGCATATTTCTGGAGGCATGACGCCACCATTCTCAGCACTTCGTCACCGACCTGGTGGCCGAACCTGTCATTAACCTGCTTGAAATGATCCACGTCAACCATAGCCAGGGTATACCTGTTGCCGATTCTCAAAAATTCCTGCTCCATAGCCCTTCTTGACAAGAGGCCGGTCAGAGTGTCGTGAAAGGCAAGGGAGTACGATGCTTCAAACAATGCAATGATAAAAATCAAAAACACCGCTGACGAGAATAATGACAGAATATCCGGGAACTGGGTAAAATGAAGGATAATAATACACCCGAGGGCGGCTCCTGTAAATGCCATATCCATGTTGGATGACATGATAAAATACCTCGTAAGCAGAACACAAAGGCACAGGAAAAACAGGAAAACGCTTATTACCGGTATCCCCTGGACATTCCCGGTGTTACCGAGTATAAACTCCATGGGTTTCAGCCTTTCAAACCATGGTTTTACATTGCCTGCATCTATTACAACAAAAAGAAGCATTCCTATAAAAACAAGGCCTTTAATAAGCCCTTGCCTGCTTGTAATACCCCTTTCTTCAACAGTAGCCAGTATTATGAAAATTACCGGTATAAGAATGGAAACACCATTTTTAAACGCCTTCGGATTCAGTTTGCCAGGCGACGATAAGACAGCTATGGAAATCAGGAGTACGCATACGGCATAAAAAACCCTGCTGTGCTGAAACCAAACGCTTAAAACCATTGCAAAAAATGCAAATATGTATGGGATGGCAATAAAGACAACATTTAGTTCGCTATTAGACACGAAAGCACTCATGGCTAACATCCAGGCTGTTAGCAGGATAAGAAATGGTATGACTGCAACTACAACTTTCTTATTGTCCAATTTAAACATAAAGCCCTCACAACACTTTCAGGCCAAAAAAACAAAAAATCTCCCATATACAGCTACAATTAACAGTATTTTTCTACAATTAGATTATATAATATCTTCATATAGAAAACAACCTGTATTTACCACTAAAATAAAAGGGAGGATTTCTCCTCCCCGAAGTTACGAAATATTTACCTTCTGCGGCGCTTGTCATCATCACGATCTTCTCTTGCTTCCCTTTCATCTCTTTCCCTTCTCTTTTTGTCCTCTTCTTCAGCCTCTTCAACAGGGAACTCGAATATTTGCGGCGGGAAGAACTGGTCAAACGGGAACTCAATTGTTTCAAACAAATCGCAGGGATTTTCATCCGTGGAAGCAATACATTCACGTGTCGGGATGCAGAAATCAAATGCAGGAATCAACAGCTGAACCAGTCTCGTTAATTTAATTATTGAGAACAAGCCTAATGTAACCACTACACGTCTCGGCGGGAAGAACCTTCTTCCACCTACGACATTATCCCTGCCGTCGTCATCATCATCGTCATCGTCAAATTCGCTGCCAAACGGTTTTACAGGACTGCAATGCACACGTTTTATCTTGGTATTCAGTACCAGGGGTTCTGCAACCTCTATCTTGATATTCGGTGCATTATCCTGCTGTATGGTCGCATTGCATCCATCCTCATCGCCGCCATGGTAGTTTGTCGGATCAACCGAGCTGAATATTTTTACCTGGCCTTCGGAACCAAAGAGAATAACCGTCTTGCTGAACCATACGAATCCGACCTTGGTGTCCGAAACGCACATATTTCCAAACTGGTCGCGATAGGTAAATTCAACACGCACCTTAATCTTATAGCGTACATTTACAGTGTAGAACCCTTTTTTAAACGGTACATCCTCCAGATCGGCAAAAACTTTAACAACTTCGGCATCCCTTGCCCGTACCTTAACCGCTCTGTCAATCAAGTTCTGTACATCTTCTACAAAATCCACTACCGCATCTTCAACGCAATCTTTTTCTCTGCAATGATCGTATACTTTTTCAACCTGCACGCAAACAGCTTCCCGGAGTTTGCAGATATCTTCGCCGTTTATCAGGCCGGCAACAACCTGATCTTTTCTCATAGAATACATTCCCCCATAAGTCAAAAGTATCTCAATTACATAATATGATTGAAGTAATATTTGGTGATAAAAAGCATACCATGAATAATCTATTTTGCCTGTGAATATAAATGCTAAGAGTGGAAATGTCCTGCCGTATGGCGGTAAAGGAGGAGTGAATGTACAGCCTCGGGCAGAAGCAATACATACTTAAAAACAGTTTAGGTGTATCATACCATGTCTACTTTGAGCAGGGACGCGGTTTATGCATACGAATGCTCAGCGACAGCAGAATATGGTCAAGAGGGTATATGCTTGACAAATCGGCAATAAACGATTTTTCGGCAGTTCTGGACAGGAACGATATTTTTCACTTCTTTTTTCAAACCCAGGACGGAAGGCTTATGTATGGACATGGCATGCATGGACAGATTGAACTGCAGCCGGTTCTGAACAGCAGGGATTCAACCCCGTGGCCCAAGCATGTGTCATTGCTTTTCCTGGAAAGAACAGCTCTCTGTTTTTATGTTATAAAATACCAGAACCGGAACCTGGTATCCATGCAAACAATCCAGGATGGAAACCTTTCCAGGCCGATTGCCATTTCTTATATAGAAGATTCGTGCTACCTTTCATTTTCAGACGCAGAAGGAAAATGCCACCTTTTATATGTAAGTTCCGATAAGTCCAAAAAACATTTATACCACAGGATACTGAAGGATGATTTCAGCACCTTTAATTTACCTGAAAGGCTGTTTTCCACCGATTACACCATTGGCCCTCTTTCAGCCGTATGCACCGAAGCAAACAATATACATATTGCCTTCGAGGTATCGGGGGACGAATTCCATGAGATAATATACATGAAACCGGCATCCGGCGGTAAAACCGTAACATTGTACAGGAGCGGAACAGCCCCCGGCAGCACAGGTCTTGCCTATATCAACGGTGTTATATACTTTTTCCGTGTTAACGATGAAAAAATATATTTCAGATGTTCTGAAAACAATGGTGAATCCTGGTCTGATGAGGCATTGTATCCTCTTGGGAATAATATTGTATGTTATTCGTATTTCTCCAACCACCCGAAGGATAAAACCATATACGCAAGGGAAATTCCGGGCAATTTCACACGCGGCTACCAGCTGGCCTTTCTGGATGAAGAGAAAGTAAGGTCCGCGCAGGACAGAAAAATATCGAACAGCAGGGAAAATGATTACATAAGCAACCTGGAAAAGAAAATCATACTGCTTCAGAATGTCACCGACAATATGCAGAGAGAGCTTACAAAACTATGGCTGACTCAGAAGAATTTTGAAAAAAGGCTTGAGTATTTGATCCGCTCCTTCTCAGAGATGCAGGATCAAACCCAAAACCCGCCTCTTGACGGGTATAATGAAGAAACCCCGTCCGAACCTGGGGAAGATGCTTCCGAAACCATTCAAACGGGGGATAACTGCGAAAACGTATAAACATTATTACCGGTCTGAAGAATGGACCAGTTCGCGCCATGCAAAATCGCCACGGTACAGACCGTTAATTAATATTTCAGCGGTTGCAAGATTTGTTGCAAAGGGGATGTTATTGGTATCACAATGAGCACGTATGGTGTTGAAACCAACAAGGCGGTGCTCACTTCTGTTCGGATCCATGAAAAAAATAACAAGATCCATTTCATTGTACGCAACCCTTGCAGCCATTTGCTCTTCACCCAGATGCCCGTACTCCAGGCAGTTCACCTCAAGCCCGGTTGCTTCGGCTATCATGGCTCCTGTTCCTGCGGTGGCATAGAGAGTATGATCCTTTAATATAAACTTATAGGCTATACAGAAAGCCTCCATTAATTCCTTTTTATTATCGTGCGCTATTAATGCAATATTCATCTATTGCCTCCAGGCAGTTCAGATTTATATGTATCATCTTCCAACATTTTTAACGCTTTTTATCGGTATATTCGCTATAAGGGCAGGTACCTGACCTTCGCCTTCTTCGCTTGTTGTCTTGGTAAGCTGTATATCAAGGGACTCTTCGTCGATCTCCATGTAATTCTGAATAACTTTTATTATTTCCCCCTTAACCATTTCAAGAAACTGCGGAGAAACATTGGCCCTGTCGTGAATGAGTACCAGCTTCAGCCTTTCCTTCGCCACATCTTTCGATGTACGTCTTCGGGTCAGCTTACTGAATAATTCAAGCATAACAGCACCCCCTAAGCTGACTTGAATCCAAGCAATTTTTTCATCTTGGACAAAAATCCGTCGTGACCGGCCAGATTAATCAGGGGCACTTCTTCTCCCATAAGTCTTCTGGTAATATTCCGGTAAGCCTGTCCGGCTAAAGACTTGCCCTCAGCCACCGCCGGCTCGCCGCGGTTTGTTGAGATGATAATATTTTCATCATCCGGAACCACACCGATTAAGTCTATGGCAAGAATATCAATTATATCTTCTATGGACATCATATCCCCTTTTTTTACCATTTCCGGCCTGACACGGTTAATTAGCAACATGGGCTTTTTAATTTCATTTGCTTCCAAAATACCTATTACCCTGTCGGCATCCCTGACTGCGGATACTTCAGGAGTTGTTACAACTATTGCCCTGTCGGCACCCGCAATGGCATTTTTAAATCCCTGCTCAATTCCTGCAGGGCAGTCAACAAGGATATAATCAAATTCTTCTCTTAAATCATCACACAGTTTAACCATCTGGTTAGGGGTTACGGCATTCTTGTCCCTTGTTTGGGCAGCAGGAAGCAGGTATAACCCCTCATAACGTTTATCCTTGATTAATGCCTGTTTAATCCGGCAAACACCTTCCACAACATTAACAAGATCATATACTATTCTGTTTTCCAGACCCATTACCAGGTCAAGATTTCTAAGACCAATATCGGCGTCAATCAATACGACCTTTTTCCCTGAAAGGGCCAGGCCTGTTCCAAGATTGGCAGTAGTTGTTGTCTTGCCCACACCGCCTTTACCTGAAGTAATAACTATAACTTCACCCATATTCATTCCCCCGTCCAGAACAACTGTTCATTAGCATGGCATTGCATATATTCTCATTACAACTTACTAACACTACTGTCTAATTGTAACTATATCGGTTTTTGAATTAAATGTCAACCAAAGTCATTCGGCAACCGGCGAAAAATTCAGTTGCTGCTGTCACTTTCATGCTCATAATTACCCGGGATGCAGAATGGCTTCGGACTACCGGACAGTAACAAAAAGTCATACCGGCTCTACATATATAACCCCGTCTTTAACAAATGCAATTTCGGGTTGGATTTTTGATTCCTCGGATGCATCGGGGCATCTTGTTATAATATCTCCTATGCGAAGCTGTGTCGGAGCCAGCTTCAGGGCAGCTACAAACGCATCCCTGTTTCCGTCCGCTCCCGCATGGACCATTCCCCGCAGCGTGCCAAAAACAACTACATTTCCCGCTGCCACAATTTCGCTTCCGGGATTTGCATCCCCGATTATCACCACGTTTCCCTCATATAAAATACGCGTTCCGCCCCTTATCGTACCCCGGACAAACTTGCAACGTCCCTCTTCAAGTTCCTTGAAAAATATCCTGCGGATGGGCATTCCCGATATATTGGCAGGCTTGTCCCCCTCAACCTGCTTCGGAGGTTCCTCATATCTAATCCCCTCAATTGTAACAGAACTGTTCTCTGTCATGACATTAACCAGTTCTTTTTCTTCTTCCTCCGTAAGCCGCCTGCCCCTGTATATCACCTTAAGCTTCGCACCACGGAAAAACTTCTCGGCTGCCTTGACCTTCATGGCCACCTGGTCCAGTATCTGTTCAACTTCCATTTCTTCAGGAATTGCTATGACCAGGCCTTCCGCCGTACCTTTAAATGAAATGCTTTTTGCTTCGTTCTCCATGTCCTACCCTCTTTTTCAAATATTATCAAGCCTTCAGAAAAGTCATCCTCAAGCACCGGTGGGTATTGCGGCAATTTGGCTTATTTTGTCTGATCCTTCAGGTTAAAATATGCCATTAATACATCCCTGGCTATCGGTGCCGTAAATGCTCCCCTGACACCTTTCTCTACAACGACTGCCACAGCAATTTCAGGATCGTCTGCAGGCGCATAGCATACAAACAACGCATTGGACGACTGGGTACCTTTTCCGGTAGTTTCGGCAGTACCTGTTTTACCGGCTACGGTAAAAGGAAAATCCTTGAATATTTCAACCGCAGTTCCGTCCTGGGAGTTTGCCACCGCAACCATTCCTTTCTGTACCGCCTTTATCGTTGACTGTTTTACTGTGGAGTCCCTGTAATTTATTTCGGTATTTATAACCTGACCTGTTGAGTCCACTTTTTTTCTGACCAGGTGCGGAGTGTACAGCCTTCCGCCGTTGCCAATGCTTGCAACATAGTTTACAAGCTGGATTGGCGTAAAGGCATTATATAATTGCCCTATTGAAGCATTACAGGTGTCAGCGGGCACCCATCCTTCGCCCAGGTACTTCAGTTTGAATTCCCTTGATGCAAGAGAGCCTATGCTTTCGGCGATTTCTATGCCTGTTTTGCTTCCGAAACCAAAATTCTTAGCCCATTTCACTATGTTGTCAATTCCGGTCTCATATCCAATCATAAAGAAGAACATGTTACTGGACGTTGCCAAAGCCTTCTCAAGGTTGATTTCCTTCTGGTTGCCCTCAGGGTTTGTCCACATTAATCCGCCTATTTCTTTTTTATATGGCGTATAGATTTTCTTTTCGGGCGTGATTACACCTGTCTCCAATGCTGCTATGGCAACAAGGGGTTTATATGTTGAACCCGGCGCATAAGCACCGTTGCATGCCCTGTTCAAAGTAATATTATCGGGATGGTTGATGAGATACCTTATTTGCTCATAATCACCTTTCAGAAAAACCGAAGGATCAAAAGTAGGATAACTGACCATTGCCAGTATTTCCCCGGTCTTAACATCCATTGCTACAACAGCGCCTGCATTTGCATCATGAAAGTTATCCTTGTGATCCTTTTCCCTGATAATCTCAATATTTCTTGCGAGGGATTCCAGCGCCGCCTTCTGCAAATTCAAGTCTATGGTCAGATAAATATCCTTGCCCGGCTTTGGTGCAACTTCCACCTCATAATATGCAAGCCTGCCTTCGGTATCCACCTCTTTCCGGGTTTTGCCGTTTACTCCTCTTAACTCCTTCTCAAGAGCGAGTTCAATTCCCGATACGCCGACCATGTCATTTGGCGTATACCCAAGCTCGGGGTATTTTTCCGACCAATCCTCATAATAGCTGCCGATATTCCCCATATAACCCAGAACATGAGCAACAACCTCGGCGTCGTAATATTCCCTGAACGGTTTTGAGAAAGTACTGAACCCCGGGAATTCGCCGTTTCTTTCCTCCAAAATGGTAACGGTTTCAATTGATACATCTTCGGCAATCAACAGGGGATTATTTATAGTAGCAGGCTTTATAAGCATTTCATATCTTAACTCCATAATACCGAACGCTTCTTCATCGGTATATTTGGATTCGATACCGAATGTTTTTTCCCTCATATACCTGAAAACCTTTTTTGGTTCTGCATCCATCAATAGTTTCTTATCTTCATCGTTCAGTCCAATCTGCCTTATAAGACCTTCCCTGTTAACCCTGAAAGTGAAATCGTTAATGTTAAAGATGGTTCTCAGTGTGGATTTATAAGTATCACCGTTCTGTTCAAGAAGCTTTATAAGCTTGTAAAGCATTTCATTCTTTTCCTTGCTTGACAATTCGGTATCCACATATTGGATACAGTATCCCATACGGTTTCCTGCAATGGGAATGCCGTTTCGATCATATATATTGCCGCGGTTGGCATAAATCACGCCGTTCGTGATAATTCTCTTTGTGGATGTGTCAAGGTATTCCTGCCCGTTGACAATCTGTAAATTGACAAGATGGCGCAGGAAAACGGCACAGCATATTATTATAATTATCAGATAAATGATAAATCTTCTTCTCAGATCCTTAAGCTTCTTTTTTTCCTTATCCTGTTCGCTTACCTTGTATTCTTCATCCATTATAACACCTCCCCGTATAATATTACCTGATAATGTGTTTTATTTCAATTTCCGGTTGATAATCTCAAGGTCCGAAGCCACCCGGTAATATTATTGACAGGTTAAAGCCTCGTATGAGTATAACTGTACTTGTCAATTTTTTTATACAGGTATGAAACAAACAGGAAGACCGGGATGGAAAGTATTGCGTTATATAAGCATTCGGGAAGAATAATCTTTGTCAGGATAAATACAAAGTCTTCATATCCTTTAAGGAAATAAGTGATTAAATAATACAGTGTTTCTATTGTCAAAGTGGAAACAAATACGAAGAAAGAGGGTATCAGCGGATTTTCCCTGTAAAGCTTGGAATTAATCCGGCCAATAACGAAATTAACCAGGAAAAAGCACAATCCATACCAGCCTAAAGCCCTTCCAATGAGAATATCCATTCCGAGGCCGCAGGCAAGTCCCATAAAAGCAGCTTCCAGGTCGCTCCTGATAAGGGCAACCGATATGGCCACTATCAGAAGCAGGTTTGGCCTTATGCCATATATCTCGATGTATTCGAGAACAGTACTCTGAAAAAGACATGAGGCATAAATCAAGGAAGTAATAATCAAAATCTTTCTACTCATTGCTGTTCCCCTGTTCTGCGCCTACCTTTATTACGACAACCTCTTCAAGCCGCCTGAAATCCACAGCGGGTTTTACAATGGCATAGTAATCAAACTGCCCTTCGTTTTTAATAATCTGAATAATCTCTCCTATCATAATGCCTTTTGGATAGATACTGCTCATCCCGGATGTTTCAACCTTGTCGCCCACCGATACTTCCACGTCGGGAGGAATATAGTCCAAACGGCACAAACCTTCGGTCCTGAGCTGCGAGTCACCCCTTAATATCACCAAATCCCTTGACTTGGAAAGCCTCGCTGAAACCGAGCTTTCGGTGTCAATAATTGAAACAACCTTTGAGGACAACAAATCCACCCGTGCGACACGCCCCACAAGCCCATTGGCATTTATTACGGGGTCGTTTACGCTTATTCCGTCCTTGCTGCCCCTGTCTATTGTAAAGGTCTCAAACAAGTTCCCCGAATCTTTCGCAATTATGTTGCAACCGACTGTTTCCTGAGTAAATTGCTCCTTAAATGCCAGAAGTTTTTTCAGGTTCTCATTCTCCTTTTGCAGGCTGTATACTTTTTCAAGTTCATGCTCCATCTGCTGGATCTGTTTTTTCAGTTCCTGGTTTTCTTCCCTCGCTGTACGTACTTCCCTGAAAAAATTAACCGAATTCTTAATCCATTCCGAAACGGTAATAATTCCTTTCTGCAATGGATTTAAAGGTGCAGTAAGAACGTTCCTGACAACATTCGCCCTGCTGTTTTCTCCGGCAGTCAGCGCCGCAAGAACAAATATCAGGATTATAACCAATGAAATTATAAATATTTTATTTCCGAAAATCCTCCTCAAAGGTAGACCCCTTCCACAAAATTATAAAAAAACAGGCTCAGTTATGTCCTCTACCTGCCCTTGTTTGAGGATATCAGCAAATTCTTCAGCACTTCGATTTCTTCCAGTACTTTGCCCGTTCCAAGAGCTACACAGTCAAGGGGATATTCTGCTACATTTACAGGTATTCCGGTTTCCCTGTTAATTAGCTGATCCAATCCTCTCAGCAGTGCTCCTCCGCCTGTAAGCATTATACCTTTTTCCATTATATCTGCGGCCAGTTCGGGTGGTGTTTTCTCCAAGGTATATTTAATGGAATCCACTATTGAATTTATGGGTTCGGTCAGGGCTTCCCTTATTTCCACGGAACTTATCTCAATTTCCTTCGGAAGTCCGGTTACCAAATCACGTCCCGAAACGGTGTACTTGCTTTCTTCTTCCAGCTTGTAGGCAGAGCCGATTCTTATTTTTATGTCTTCGGCGGTACGTTCTCCGATCATTAAATTATATTCCTTCTTCACATAAAGGACTATGGCATCATCCAGCTCATCTCCGCCAATTCTGAGAGATCTGCTGACCACAATCCCGCCCAGTGATATAACCGCTACTTCACTTGTTCCTCCGCCTATATCAACCACCATGCTGCCGGTAGGTTCGTCCACCGGAAGGTTTGCACCAATTGCCGCCGCCATTGGTTCCTCAATAAGGTAAGCCTCTTTCGCGCCTGCGTGAAGCGTAGCATCGATAACCGCTCTTTTTTCCACTTCTGTAACTCCCGACGGCACGCAAACAACCACTCTTGGCCTGACAAACATGCTGTTTCCAATTGCTTTTCGAATGAAATATTTAAGCATTCCCTGCGTTACCTGGAAATCAGCAATAACGCCATCCTTCATCGGCCTTATCGCGGTTATGTTGCCCGGGGTACGGCCTATCATGCTTTTGGCTTCAAGCCCGACGGCCAGCACTTCGCCGGTATTATTATTTATTGCAACCACCGATGGCTCTCTGATAACAATACCTTTTGATTTCAGATGTACCAGGGTATTTGCCGTTCCCAAATCAATTCCTATATCTTTTGTGAACATAGTAATCTTCCCTCCTGCTCATTTGCAAAAATCTGCTTTCAATGCATGGTTAAATTCAATCCAATACGGTTTTAATGCCAAACTTCGCCAGCATAACGGATACGCTATATAAAGGAAGGCCTACAACATTATAGTAACATCCCTCTATCTTCTCAACCAACAATGCTCCTATTCCCTGTATTCCATATGCCCCTGCCTTGTCGAGAGGCTCCCGTGTTTCGATGTACCGCCATATCTCGCCGCATGTAAGCTTTCTTATTTTAACCTTCGTCGTTTCAACACAAGTAAGCTTTTTATCCCCGTCGCCATCCAGCATGCAAACTCCCGTCATTACCTCATGCCAGTTGCCGGACAGTTTCTTCAGCATGTCAAAAGCCTGTCTTTCATCGGCAGGTTTTCCAAGGATCAGCCCTTCAAGAACAACTATGGTATCTGCTGCAAGAACAACAAAAGAATTACGTCCGTTTGCACCAAGTTCTTCTTTCACGCTGAATGCCTTTCTTTCCGAAAGGGAACGGACATAATCCTCCGGTTCAATGCTTTCAGTCAATTTTTCGTCAACATTCGAAGGATAAGTCTCAAAATTAACTCCTATCTGGTTCAGAAGCATCTTTCGCCTTGGAGACTGTGAAGCCAAAATCAACTGTTTCATATAAACCTTCTTATATAGTGTTGTTTATTCTACAACATTATACACCAGCGCATGGATTTATGGGAATATTTTTTTGTATAAGCTTTTTTATGTAATATTTATGTAAGATTATTGTTCCAATTTAACTGATTAACCATTCGTATTATGGGGAAATATGATATATATTAAATATACGAAATCCTTGAAAAAATACTTTAAAAAATTGTTAACATTTTGGTACTTCTCAATACGATAATAAAAAAGTATAATAATATTAAGGATGACGTATTATCGATATACAAATATTTAAGCAGAGGATATTGATATGAGAATTGAAAAAATAAGTGAAAACAAAATACGCATCTTTGTCTCCTTCGATGATCTTGAAGAACGGGATATCGACCTGTCTTCATTTAATTACAATTCTCCTGAAACCCAGGAATTATTCTGGGATTTAATGGAGCAGGCAGAATTGGAGCTGGGTTTTGAAACCCACGAATCCCAGTTGTGCATCGAGGCAGTTACAGATGTTGAACAGGGGTTTGTCATCACTATTACAAAAATCGACGATGAAGGTGACTTTGAATCCATCCAGAAGTTCATTAAGAACCGGTACAGGCGAAATGACCTGAAATTTAAAAAGAAGCCCGGCAGTAATACTTCCACCGTAATGATCTATAACCTGGATACCTTCGATGATTTATGCAACTTGTGCGCCAGGTTAAAACACTTGTACACCGGGGAAAGTTCGGCATATCAATGTGAAGGTTCATATTACCTGGTGCTTAAAAGGATGGATGATATTGAGCAATATCCTGCCAAAATAGAAAATATTGTGTCGGAGTACGGAGATAGAATTTTGAATGTAATGTTTTTCGAAGGATACCTGAATGAGTACGGAATCCTCATGTTGGAGAATAATGCCATAGGTTATTTGGGAGACCTGGCATAATAAAATTCTGGTTCAGGAAAATGATAGTCAGGCAGAGAAATTCCGCCTGACTGTTTTTATTTCCCCAATAATTCCTCAAGCCATGCCCTGAATTCATCTTTCAGGTCATCCCGGTCAAGGGCAAATTCAACGGTGGCCTGTAAAAATCCCATTTTGTTTCCCACATCATATCTCTTTCCTATAAAATCATAAGCATACACGGCTTCATGGTGCATCATTTCTCTTATTGCATCAGTTAACTGGATTTCGCCGCCTTTTCCGGGTGAAATGTTCTCCAGGTACGTGAAAACAGAGGGAGACAGTATATATCTGCCTAATATTGCTATGTCTGACGGTGCCTCATCAATATCGGGTTTTTCTATCATTTCGGTTACCTTTATAACCCTTTCATCCACCTGTTTTCCCGCAACAATACCGTATTTTGACACATCGCTTGCGGGAACCTTTTGTACTCCAAGCACCGTGGTATTGTACTCGTCATACACATCAATAAGCTGCTTGAGGCATGGAACATCTGATTTTACTATATCATCTCCAAGCAACACCGCAAAAGGTTCATTTCCTATAAAAGATTTCGCGCAATATATTGCATGGCCAAGCCCCCTGGGTTCCTTCTGCCTGATATAGTGGATATTAACCAGGTTTGAAATATCCCTGACCATGGCAAGCAAATCCTCTTTATTGCTCTTTTTAAGTACTTCCTCAAGTTCATACGATTTATCGAAATGGTCCTCGATTGCCCTTTTCCCTCTTCCTGTAACAATAATAATATCTTCTATTCCTGAAGCAACCGCCTCTTCAACAATAAACTGTATTGTCGGCTTATCCACTATGGGCAGCATTTCCTTAGGCTGTGCTTTTGTCGCCGGCAGGAACCGGGTTCCCAATCCTGCGGCAGGAATAATCGCTTTATGTACCTTCATTATCATTGACCTCCAGTATAAATAAGTATTAATAGTATACCATATTATACAAAAATTACTTGACTCTTATCTTATTATTGTAAATATTTTTATTTCCTGCAATGCCCTTTTCCGTCAGGCTTTTTTCTTTTTTACACCAAGGCATTCCTGTTTTATATAATGATAAGCCCGCCGGTAACCATATACCGCCAATACTGTCAGCACACTATAATATGCCCCCTTATACCGGGTTGCCGTTTCCAGGATCATATAAACCATTATTGAACCAGCCATGTAATAAGACAGTAATTTCATTGTCTTAACCCCGGTTTTTTCCAGTGACAGGATAAGTATCGCCAATACGGCGCCAAGAACTACAAACAGGTTATATGAATTTGCAATCAGAAAGAAGGTTTGTTTCAAATCAGAGGACTTGAATCTTGTATACCCGGTCTGCCATTCGGTAACAACAGAGGAAACATAATTCTCATCAAACCATACCTTTAATTTTCTTTTGAAATGTGGTACAACCTTTATACCCATTTTCCCATAACGATCAATCCCAAGTTTGAAAAAATACTCCTGGACCTTTGAAGGATCCTGGTATTCATCCCTTGCAGCATTGAACAATTCGGCGTCTTGTTCATTCCACTTCCCTTGTGATGCCTCATTTGCTCCGACAAACAAATTCCAGCCAAAGCCGTATGAAGGGCTTTTATAACCGCTTACCGATGCGGTGACCGAACCTGACAGCAATGCAATAACCGCATATGACACAATTATTGTAACAACCAGCGAAACCTTTTTCACCGCTTTATAATCGCAGCATAGCAATATTACAAGTACAGATGCAATAATCAGGATAACAGCCGTAGGCCTGAAGAAATTTCCCATCGCGCAGAATACCCCGAAGGCAGCCAGGAACAGGTGCGGCTTTTCCTTGTCAATCCCGAACACAAAAAGAAAAACAGCACAAAGAATTATTGATGAATATACCGGCTCACCTCCCGAAAGCAAGGTGAATATAATGATTGACGGGTTCAGTGCAACAGCAAGCCCGCCTAAAATTCCAACCCGGGCATTTGTGAATTTTTCCAGGATATATGTTCCAAACCCGACTTCTGCCACACCGAAGAATAAATTGATTACTCTCGGCAGCCAGGTCGTTTCCCCTATTATTTTATAGAAAAAAGATATAAAAATTGGATAGTTAAGGGCGTGGGGAAAAATCCCATAATATAACCTGTTACTGTCACTGAGTGTATTTGATGCAATCTTTCGTGCCGTGGACAAATATATGGCGTAATCCCCCTGTTGTGTCAAGCCAATAAAATAGATAACCAGGAACCGAATTATAAATGCAATTGACATGGTAAAGGCAAGCCGTTTTACAACCGATCCGGTGCAAAGGCGGTCTTTATAAAAATAAAACAGTGAGAGGCCGGCAATCCAGAAAAACAAGTAAAAAGCAACTACAAAAAAGGGTTTGGAAAATACCGAGAAAATATTGCACAGGATCAGAATGCAAATAAGGCATACGATTGCAGCTTCGGCATAGTATATTACTTTCCCCGTAATACCATTCTGTTTTAAGTCCATTGAAATTCCTTCTTCCTTATAACATAATACAGCCGGTAAAAACACCATAACGAAAGAACCTTAACATTATTATGCCTTATCCCGGCCAGGCCAATCATAAATCCGCCAGGTATGCTTTCACATAGATATTCCAGGCATAACATATGCACTTTGTTATATTTTACCACAGTTGAAGCATTTTCAAGCCGCTGACAATAAAATAAACTGAAAAGGCGGCAATAAATACGCCCAGGACAAGAATAATACGGCAATAAACAGTATCGCTAACCAGTTTTCTGCCTTTTGCAAAGGCTATCGAAACCGATGTATACCATACAAAGTCGGACATGATATGGCCAAAGAAAAAGAGCAGGACCCCAAGCAAACCAAAAGCATAAGCATCGCGTACCGATTCCATGCCTGTTGATGCCCACCACATAATAAAATATGGATTGGTGGCGCTGACAACAATACCTGCCAGCACAAGATTATTAATTCGAAAACTTTTTCCCGTATTCTGGTTCTGCAACGAAACCGACTTGTCAAACCCCGATCTTATCATTCCATATCCCATCCATGCAAGGAAGGCACCGCCGAACAGTCCTATAAGCCCTGCGATTGTCGGATTGGCAAAGAAATCTTTAAGTCCGAAGGTCATAACTATTACTAAAGTAAGTTCCAGGATCCCATGTCCCAATACTATTAAAGGACCTGCCGTCCATCTTTTTCTTCTGAGGCTTCCCTCTATTGTAACCCCCAGCATCGGCCCCGGCATCATAGCCCCTGAAAAGCCGATTAAAAAAGCTCTTGTAAAAATCATTAGCAGCTGCATATAAAATACCTCTCTCTTTCTATCCCGTATCCCCCGCGAATAATGCTTGCATTATCAATATCTTTATAAAATATAATCCTTATCATAAACAGAAAAACAAGGATGCTTGTTCTTTTTTATACAGTATTGTGCTTATTATAGCAAATACAGCTGCCGGTGAAAAGTCCGGCCGGCCTTCAATTTTCAAAATTTCCGAATCATCCTTTTTTTAATAAAGTTCTTAATCCATCGATGTATTTACCGTTTGCCATGGCCAGAAGACCTTTGAACATGTTTGCCTTTATGCCGCTGGATATCTGTAAACTGCGAAGCGGGCTTTCGGCAACGGATTCCATAAGCATCCTGTACTCTGCAGTGCCCGGTTTCGCACCTTTTGACACAACTCTTCTCACATACCAATGCATAACCCGCATGACCAGTGAATGATCCTTCATATCCGCTATGGTATCGTTCATCGTGAAGCTGCCTTTTTGCGGAATATATGGCACATACTTTCTCCCCAGCATGGCCTCCCACTGCTCCAGGGTTGGAGAACCCTTCGGCCTTTCATACCAGGAATGGGGCTGCCAGTCAGGAATCTTCACCGTTTCACCGTTTTTTTCCATGGTTCCTGCCACCGTCAGTTTATCAGGATTGCCTCCTATAAGGATCATATATTTCCCCTCAGGAACCTTCCATCCATTATCCCAAACCGCAAAACAACGGCTGTCAAGGGTAAAGGTTATTTTTCTGCTCTCCCCCGGTTCGAGGAAAATTTTTGTGAACCGTTTCAGTTCTTTTACCGGGCGGTGTATTCCATCCCGCGGAGGAGCAACATATAGCTGTACCACTTCAGCTCCCGGGCGGCTGCCCGAATTGGTTACCGTAACAGACACATTTTCACCGTCAAGTTCAGGATTTGAGTACCGGAATTCGGTATAGCTCAGCCCGAACCCGAATTTCCACCGCACAGGAACGCCTGCCTTGTCATAGTAGCGGTATCCGACATAGATCCCTTCACGGTACTGGCCGTCCCTCAGGGGGTAGTAAGCCGACGACGGGCAATCACTATATTGTACCGGCCAGGTTTCTGAAAGCTTGCCCGAAGGATTGGTTATCCCGTAAAGCAAATTTTTCACCGCTTCCCCTCCTGCCTGGCCAGGAAGACCCATATACAAAATCCCTTTAACGTCGTCAGCCCACGGCGTTTCCACCGGTGCACCGCAGAAAAGCACCACCACTGTGTTTGGATTTTTTGCCACCGTATCCTTTATAAGTTGAACCTGCTCCTCGGGCATTTTCATATTTTCCCGGTCAAATCCCTCGCTTTCGTACTCCGGCGGCAGACCGGCAAATACAACAACCACATCGGCCTGTTCAACACCTGCGCTGTCTTTCAGCACATCGGCAGGATGAACCAGCCTGGCCGGATTAATATGACTTGAACCCGCTCCCTGGTATCGCATGGATTTTGCCATGTCCCCGACGATTGCAATTTTCTGTCCTTCCTTAAGGGGCAGTATATTGCCTTCATTTTTCAGGAGCACTGCACTTTGTTCAGCAGCAACACGAGCCAGTTCGTGGTGGGCATCATAATCACAGCCGCCCTTGTTTTTCAGCGCTTGCTGCACCTCCAGCACTATGCTGTTAACACGCCGCACACTGCAGTCAATATCAGCTTCGTCCAGTTCTCCCCGGGCAACAGCATCCAGGACCTCCTGTTCCATGTAATTGCTTCCACCAGGCATATTCAGGTCGCAACCTGCCTTAAAAGCAGCAACCCGATCATGCATAGCACCCCAGTCTGTCACAACCATACCTTCAAAACCCCATTCATTCCTCAGGATGCCGGTGAGTAACTCCTTGCTGTCACTGCAGTAAACACCGTTTATTTTGTTATAGGCGCACATAACACTCTTAGGTTTACCTTCGCGTACCGCAATTTCAAAGGGTGCAAGATAAATCTCCCTCAAAGTTCTTTCATCAAGTACCGAGTCAGAGCTGAGACGCTTATATTCCTGGTTATTGCAGGCAAAGTGCTTTAGGCAGGCGCCGATACCGTTTTTCTGGGCATTTTTTATGAAACTTGCAGCCAATTTCCCTGCAAGGTACGGATCCTCGGAAAAATATTCAAAATTCCGTCCACACAACGGATTGCGTTTGATGTTCACCCCGGGTCCGAGAAAAAGCCCTACTCCCTGGTCAGCGGCTTCTTCGGCAATGGCATAACCGAGTTTTCCCAGTAATTCAACATCCCAACTGCAGGCTGTTGATACCGCGGAAGGGAAACAGGTTGCAGGCCGTGACTCGTTCATGCCCATGTAATCCTTGTGATCTCCCTCCTGCTTGCGCAGCCCGTGCGGTCCGTCGCACATAAACATTGACGGAATGCCATACTGCGGAAAATCCCTGGTTTCCCAGAAATTTTTCCCCTCGCAGAAAGCTATTTTGTCTTTAAGCTTCATAAAACACCAACACCCTCCTGTCAGAAGCCGGACGGATTTATTTATATGTTTCGGTTCCAATTATATCACGGTAAAAAACGGTACTCACAAAAAGTGTCATCATCCATCCATCGGATGTTCGACTTTTAAATTCTATTTTATCAAAATGGAAAAAATGTACAACAGTGATTATCCTGTTTACGGACAGGAAAAACAAACGGCTGAAAGGGTCGAAGGGCGGTTTATAATCAACCCGCTTCCGGGAAAAGAAGCGGGTATGCTTTTGAATGTATTTATACAGGTAATAAATCTTCTGTGTTTGCGGTAAAAATTACGAGTTCCCGATTTACCTTGACAAAAAAACCATATCCAGGAGTTTAACGCCTATGTTCTCGGCCACTAAGCCGCATTTTGCCCTTAAAAGGAAAAATACCTTGCCTTCGGATATTTTTTCTTTTTCAAGAGACTCATAGTTAGCCTGCCCCTTGGCCAATACGACATCACTCCTGCAAAATTCATCAAAAAACTGTTTTGATACCGTATGCAGGCAGGTTCCAAGATAACCGCTTCCATTTGCAATCACCCGGGCTATTTTGTCCATACCCGTATATATGGCGTCATCCAGTGTCTCATCATTAAGGATCGGTTTTTCCTTTACCACGTAAACAACATCTTTTCCAAGCTCTTTAAGGTGCCCGGCGAGTATTTTGTCAAAAACGATCTCGCCCGAATTGTCCCCTATTATCATGACTCTTTTTGCGGCAGTTATTTTTTCTCTGAACTTCTCTAAATGATTTATCGAAAAACCTATTTCCATACTATGCCGAAGCGCTTCTGAAATGTCAAAATCCCTGTTGATCCCAAGGTCTATGACGTTGCCGGCCACGGCAATTTTCAGGGCACAGTCCAGCTTGTCCTCCGCCGCATCCATCATCTGCCGCAGTTGAGGATACAGTTCCAGTGCCAAATCATTGGACTTGCGCTTAACAGCCTTGTACGGGTCATAATTGCCAATAAGTTCGTAAGTTTTCAACAAAGCCAGGGTCGAGTTTTCTGCAGGAGTTTTTTCCCTGTTGTAGTTTTTTATCTCGTCCATAAGCTTGTAAAGAACCTCATGCTGCATATCTTCGTCAATTCCCGCCAGGTTCATGCAGGACACAGCCTGTTTCAGATAGCAGTGGACACAATCTGCGTAAGCTCTCAAAATATCACCCTCTGCATTGTAAATTAAGCCTTTTTTCAAGCTGCTGCGTTTCTTCTTAAGCTTTGAAACCGAACAATCCTTTCATATCAGCTACTTTGCTGTTTGTTTATCAGGCATATGGAGCATATAAACAGCCAGGTCTTTTGGCTTTATATATTATAACATTCAGCTTGAATTATCACTACAATATTAATTTCACTTTCCGCCGGTATTGCTTTCCTATGCATCCGGATATAAAAATAGCAATTGCAAAGATAAATTTACAATCGCTTTAATAAAGGTTGTCTGCTTAATCAAAATGAAAAGTTTGCCATGTAACTTAAAAATCACCTAAGAAAAATACTTCACCGGGATTGCCTTAACCGGTACACTAAATCCGACAGGTTTACCAAACCGTACTATTACCAAACTAAATAGGTGTTTTCTTAAATCTCTCAACAACCAGGTATATGATTCCCGAAACTGCCAGCAGTGCAAAGATTGCGGTATGCAAACCGGAAGGAATATTTCCCGACAGAAATATCACCGTCGGGCCGTCCGCACCGCCTATAATTCCTATTGAGGCGGCATCTTTCATATCCATGTTGAATTCTCTGGACAAATACAATTTCAGAAGCAAACCCGAAAATGCACTGACTATGGCCAGTATGGCAAATATAACTGTGAATACGGCAACAACCACCTTCAGCGTTTTTCCTTTCATAATCACCAACCTGTCTCAATAATGTTTTGTTGCTTAATGCAGTCTTGTTTTCCTAAATTTCAAACTGCATATATATCTTTAACCAGCTTCTCCTTAATCTCTTCAGAGTCAGTTTCAAAAACCCATCCCGTATCTTCGGTCCTTATTTTGAGATAAAGCCCGCATTATTCTATTATATTCAAATTCTGAACAAGTTGACAAGCTCCGCTTTCGTTTTTTGAAAAAAAGGAGCTGTCTCAAGTTTTCATTGAGACAACCACCTCATTATTTTCTTTTACTATTACTCATATAACTTCTGGTTTAATTTCTGAATCAGTTCATCCATTTTTTCCCCGGTAAATCCCATTTTATGAAAGTTTACCATTGCACGCAGAGGTAAATATTTCAATGCGTCCATCAACACCGGATCGGGAGGTAAATCCTGTTTAGGATCCGCATTTTCCCGTATTAATCCAGTCAAAAATTCCTTGAATTCCGGTGCCAGATCAGGATCGGAAAGCAAGTCCCCGCCAAGCGTATTCCTGTGTACAATCTTTTTGACAGCAACAGTCGCTTTGACAAATATCTTTTCTTTCAGGACAATGTCCCTTGATGATTTGCCTATTAAAATCTCAAACTCACCGGTCTCAACATGCCAATCCCTGATATCCGTGTTATAATAGGCAAATGCCCTCCTGTCAAGCTCAAACACCACGGTTTTTTCCTCGCCGGGTTTAAGCTCCACCTTTTCAAATCCTTTCAGTTCCTTTTCAGGCCTTACAACCAGGCTTTCCACATCCCGGACATAAAGCTGTACGATTTCTTTACCTGCCATTTCGCCGGTATTTTTGACTTTTACGCTCACAGTTACCGTTTCTGTATCAAATATTTCATTTTTGCTGATATTAAGGTCACTGTACTCAAAAGTGGTATAGCTCAATCCATATCCGAACGGAAACAGCGGTTCTATATTCTTCTTGTCATAGTACCTGTATCCAACGAATATGCCTTCCCTGTATTCCACCATGTCTCCTTCCCCGGGGAAGTTCAAATACGACGGGTTATGGCTTAACTCTTTCGGAAAAGTCTCGGCCAGCTTGCCGCTGGGATTTACGTCACCAAACAGGAGGTCTGCAACAGCTCCTCCCATGGCCTGACCTCCCAGGTATGCTTCAAGCAAGCCTTTCACTTTATCAATCCATGGCATTTCCACCGGCGAACCGTTACTCAGCACCACGACCACATTGGGTTGCACCTTTGCCACTTCTTCAATGAGCGTACAATGGCTTTCGGGCATCTTCATATGCCGTCGATCATAACCTTCGGATTCATAGTGTTCGGGCAGCCCGGCAAATATCACTGCAACATCTGCCCGTATTGCTGCCTTCTTTGCTTCCGCCAGAAGGTTTTCATCGGTTTCATCCTTTTCAATCCTGTAACCCTGTGCATATATTACGTTAACATTACCGCCTGCTGATTTTTTTACCTCCTCATATACGTCATCCAGCATGGCGGGATTTACATGGGAACTTCCTCCTCCCTGGTACCTGGGTTGTTTCGCAAATTCACCAATTACTGCAATGGTTCCCTGCCTTTCAAGCGGAAGTATTTTATCCTCGTTTTTAAGCAGAACCATGCACTCCTGTGCCACTTCCCTCGCCAGCTTATGATGTGCCTCCTTATCATATGCTGCATTTTCTTTCCTGTTACCTGTTGCCCTGAAAATAAGATTCAGTATTCTCTCAACGGCTTTGTCCAGGATCTTTTCAGGCAGTTCACCATTCCTTACAGCCTCAATTATTTTTCTGTCGCCTTCTCCGAAACTGGAAGGCATCTCAAGATCAAGGCCGGCCTCCAGGCCCCTGGCTCGCTCATTGACAGCACCCCAGTCGGAAATCACTAAACCTTCAAAGCCCCATTCGTCCCTTAATATGTCTGTCAACAAGAATTTATTCTCTGATGAAAATTCGCCGTTAATCCTGTTGTACGAACACATAACTGTCCACGGCCGTGCGTTTTTCACAGCCCCTTCAAAGCTGGCAAGGTATATTTCGCGCAGGGTCCGTTCGTCTATTCTCGCATCAACGCTCATTCTGCGGTGTTCCTGGTTGTTTGCCGCAAAATGCTTAAGCGAAGCACCAACTCCCTGGCTTTGTATTCCTTTGATATGGCTTGCCGCCATTTCAGAAGAAAGATAAGGATCTTCAGAAAAATATTCGAAATTTCTTCCGCAAAGAGGAGACCGCTTGATGTTGGCTCCCGGTCCGAGGAGAACGGCTATTCCTTCAGCCTGGCACTCTTCCCCCAATGCGGCGCCAACTTTCTCCAACAGTCCTCGGTTCCACGAGCTTGCCAATCCTGCTGCAGTTGGAAAGCAGATGGCAGGAACACTGTTGCTGGTCCCGTCAAGCTCTGCTCTTCGTTCCTGTTTTCTAAGCCCGTGAGGGCCGTCAGATACCATTATGGACGGGATCCCCAACCGTTCAATACTTTTCAGATGCCAAAAATCCAGGCCCGAACATAAACCGGCCTTTTCTTCCAATGTCATCTGTGAAATCAGTTTTTTTATATCCCTTTGCATTTTCCTTCCTCCCAGCACCTGTTCCCGGCGTCAAAGCATCCGGGCGAATTTTGGCCAGTGCATCTGCTTGAATTATTTTATCAATTTGTCATCAGGATCAATTATAATTTTTATACAGTGCTCCAACAATATGCCTCAGTGCATGAACTTATATGCAAATACTTCTGGTCCGTATGATAAAATACAGCTGCTGCTGTACCATGTTGAACTTCTTTATTATCTATTAAGCAGATACAGGTTTCATCACGCATTTTTACCAACTATGCAATACCTTTTTCATACCTGTATTTCTTTAATCTTTTACCGCCTATCACTATTTCTTCAACTGTTCCGTCATGTCCGAACCCTAACTTTTCGTAGAATTTTCTTGCATTTATGTTTTCCTCCAGGACCCAAAGGGTAACTTTATTGTATTTTCTGTTCCGTAATTCGTTTATTCCCCAATTGGTCAACTCGGTGCCTATTCCCATGTTCCAGTATTCCGGC
>Ga0134103_1000386_pt1 | contig 54457 bp, 38 predicted proteins | sample 14_taG_2_FD_94445 | JGI IMG/M metagenome (GOLD analysis project Ga0134103, IMG submission 94445) | Switchgrass degrading microbial communities from high solid loading bioreactors in New Hampshire, USA - 14_58_20_212_A1 metaG | ecosystem: Engineered > Bioreactor > Semi-continuous > Anaerobic >...
CATTAGTTTTTTGCCATAACCCTTACCCCAGTAACCGGACAGCAGATAAATGGCACTGACTTCCCCTGCATTTTCCTTTGCGTCGTCATCCCCGGATTTTCCCAGCACCACCATCCCCATGGGCTTGCCGTCAAAATAGGCTATATAATACTCATTATCAGTGGAGGGTAATACTTTTCTGAATTTTTCCGCACGTTTTTCAGGAATGAAATACTTGTCAAGGTACTCATCCGGAACAATCCCGCGATATGCATGATTCCATGCCGTCGCATGAACGTATCCCAAATCTTCTGCTGTTTCAATCGTCGCCCTTATAATATCCATTCAAACAACACCTCCCGCAGACATTACCCTTGCAAACCGGCCGTATTTTCCTTTTAAACCCGGATGCCTGGCTTGCTTATGTTAATGTACTATTGTTATTATTCATGTTATTTTATGATTGCACACTTTTCATACCCTTGCCACTTAAATCATTCCCAGGTAAAACATAAAACCGGTACGCAGATTATCCGGATTGCTTTATATTTGCAATAAACCTGCAAACATGTTACGAAGAAAACCCTTTAAGCAAAGCAGGAATATAATAACAGTTCAGAAAGTGTTTGATAATAATTATACTCTGAACTTATATATTTTCAATGATTTCATATCTTACATTTTATATACAATTTAGTGAATATAAAAACATTAAATGAAAGAGAAATGGAAACTATGTGACAAAACTGATAAAATATACTTATCAGTTTATTCTTCAGGATTAACGGTCCTGTGTTAATAAATTTTCAGTTACGGAGGTTGAAATCTCATTTATGATTATTTATGAAAAAGACTATATTATGCGCATCATATCAAATCTGGTAAATTTTCTGGCAAAGATTGTCTTTGGAAAAAGCAATGCTGTATACGAAATATCGGAAGACGTGCAATTCAAGGCAAGCGATGATTTACATAAAGAGTTATTGGAGTTATTATCAAAAGGAGAAATCAACGAAGCAGAAAATCTGCTTTTCGACAGATTTGATCCTAATGACAAAAGGCAAATCATGGTAGCTATAGACTTTTATCGAAGGTTAAACAGCTTTGATGATGAATTCCTGGAAAAGAGCAATTTTACAGGGAGGAAATTGAAGAGGGTTTAAGGGATATAGCGAATAAAGCAGGAATAATATTATATGAGTAGGGAACGAAATACATGTATTATGTTTATGAATAACCGGACAGAGCGAGTAAACCCTGTCCGGCTTTTTTACTGCATATTGGTTTAATTCAGACTTCAAATAAAACTCTTCCGGCTGCCATGGAAAAAGCAAATGGCCCGGGTAAGTAATGAAATATTTTACTATAAAGCATATAAAAGGCTGATTTCCGAAAATAGTTCCGCACAACCTAATTAACCCTGAAAACCTAAATGCAATTATGGCCAAAGAATATATTATGCCTTCTCAATTCTTACCCTGCTGCCGTTTTCCTGCGATACAGGAGGTTCAACTATCAGCCTTCTGGCAATCCTGCAGCGGAGCTCGGGGACATGACTGATAAGCCCTATAACTCTTTCCCTCCTGCTTAACCGTTCAAGGGAATCTATCACATTATCCAGCAGGTTGTTATCCAGTGTTCCAAAACCCTCATCCAGGAAGAAAAATTCCAGCGGGCTCTGCCCCTTCAACTGTATATGCTCTGACAGCGCCAAAGCCAGGGATAATGATGTTAAGAAGGTTTCCCCTCCTGACAGGGAATTTACCATCCTGTGTATCCCTCCATTTGCATAGTCCCTGATGATAAATCCTGCATCTGTGTCCAGCTCCAGCGCAAACTTGTACTTTGTCATAATGCCAAGGATCTCGGAAGCCCTGGTGGCGACGTAACGCAACCGTTCCTCGGCTATAAAATCAATAAAGCTGTTTGCCCTGAGAAGCTTCTGTATTTGCTCAAACAGATCCTGTTTATGATTAAGCTCCGAAAAGCTGTTGTTCAGCTCAATCCATCTGCCATGCTTGATTTTGATGTTTTCCAGGGTATTCCTTGCAACTTCGCTGTCAGCAACGCATTTTTGATTATATGAAACCAACTCCTCATAGGAATTGCTGATCCTGTTCCATTCCTCTTCGGTGATACTGCGGGAGTTCAGTTTTTTCAGCACCATATCCTTCTGAGCCCTGATATTTGTTCCTTCCTGATCATGCTCGTCTATCTCATTTTTCAGGGCTTTCTGTTCTTCGGACGAAAGAATTGAGCTTTCAACTTCATTTATATTATCAAAGCCTTTTTCCACCAGGGCATTATTAAGCCTTGCTTCTTCATTTTTCAGTTCTTCGGAATAAATCCCCTTTTGATTCTCAAGAAGGGTTCTTTGCGTAAGAAGATCATTATGCTGCTTTTCCAGGGCCTGTAGCCTTTCGTGGTATTTCTTTTCTAGTTTTTTATACATATCAAGCTTTTCATCAATCCGCTTTATTTCCTCTTCAATAACTGCATCTCCTGCCAGTTCCTTAAGCTTGTCCTCCTTCCCGTTCTTCTGCATTTCCAGGTTGCTTATTTCGGTTTCTGCCTTCATTCTGCCGGTTTGTAATGCACGCAGCTCTTCCTTCCATTTTTCGAGAATATTTCTTTTACTAATAATTGAGTTTTGAATTTGCTCCATTTGCTTTTGCAGTGTATTTAACCTGTGATCATTATCCGAAAGCCTTGTAAGTTCGGAAGACGCGCTTTCTATTTTGTAACACTTGAGAAAATCCAGGTATTTGTGCTGCAATTTATTGAATATGTCCCATGCTTCGGCCAGTGATTCAACCAGTTGCCGCAGGTTTTCCCTGTTCACCTTCAGTTCTGCAGCAATCCCGTTTTCCAAAAGCCTGTGCTGTGATATTTTTTCATTTAATTTTTGATACTCTTCCTTATATTCCTCCAGTTTTTTCTCCCACTCTTCCATGGCAGAAAGCTTATCAGCACAGGCGCCGTTCATCTTTTCCAGTTCCATGCGTATTTGCTCCAAATCAAGGTCTCTTAACTGTTCAGGCAGTTTTTGCTTTTCAGAGTCGTAATTTGCTTTCTTACCCCTAAAATCATGCTCAGCCTGATCGAGCTGGTTTGCAAGTGCTTTCACCTGTTCTTCTGCAATCAGGAATTCGGTTTCCGCTTCCTTAAACCTCTTTTCGGCATCAATAAGCTTTGCCCTTGCAGCCTCCAGGCGTTCTTCAATATCTGAGAGTTCGGTTCCCTGGTCATGGGCGGCGGGATTCGGATGGTGCTTCGAACCGCACACAGGACAGGGTTCGCCGTCTTTCAGGTTTTTCGAAAGAATCATGGCAACATTCTGTTCTTTCTCCCTGTTTGCATTCTCAAGCTCCAGCCTGCATTGCTGAAGGATCGCATTGGCTTTTTCCTTTTCTTCGTTCAGAAGCGTTGCTTTTTGCCTGAGTTTAATAAGCATTTCGCTGCTGTTTGCAATTTTGGATTCCAGTTCATCCAATTCACTTTTTCTGAGAGTCAGGACATCAACCAGGACCTGCATCGAACGGATCCGGTCCATACAACCCAGGACCGAGGCTTTATCCTCAGGCCTGTTTGATTCATGTTTCAGCTTTTCCTCATTTAAATACTCCATTGACTTTTGCACCAGCGAAATATCATTCCCTGCCTGCTCCAGTTTTCGCTCAAGATCAGCAATAATACCGTTCAGCACCGAAACTTTGCCTTCAAGTTCTTTTACGTTTCTTTTCCCGGTTTCAACTTTGTTTTCAAGCTGCACTCCCGCCTGTATCTGCTGCCTGTATGCTGGATCGGTTTTCAAAGGCTCCATCTCGTTTTTCAAGCTTTCCAGGCTTTGTTCCAGCGTTTCAAGCTCCTCCGTCCCTTTCGCTACAGACTCATTTTTGCTTGCAATGTCAAGCATGAGCTTGTCCCGATAGGTTTTCGCCTCATTGATTTTTCCGCAGATTTCCATAATCTCGGCCTTTATGCCCAACGCATCCACAAGCCTTGTCCTAAACTCCACCAGTTTAGGTTGTTCTTCAGCGGCTTCATTCTTTACCTCTTCATACTTTTGCCTTGTTTCATTAAGTTCTGCCTCGATGCCCGGAAGACTGTCCAAAACTTCCTGCAATTTCTTTTCAGTATCGTTTAACATCCCGGCCAGTTTCCTGTTTTTCACGATCATTTCCGCCAGCCCGTCTGCCTTTACAGCCTTCTCTAACCTCACCCTTTTCTCCGCAATTGATTCCCCAAGAGACAAATGCTGCTTTTCTTTCTGTTCTATAAATGACAATTCCTGAACAAGGGTCCAGACCTCCCTGGCTTCATTATATTGCATTTCCAGCAGTTTCAGTTCTTTTTCCACCCTGGTCCTTTCGGTTTCGGCAGCTTCCAATATTTTTTCAGCCTTCCCGAGGGCTTCATCGGTGGCATCGGCATACCCTTTAAGTTCCCCCGAAAGAGAAACCAACATGCTCTTCAGCTTTGCCATCCTCCTGTTCAGCTTTTCCTGCAGCTGCTTCCCATATTCTTCAAGGTAAAAGATTCGTTCAAGCATTTTCCTCCTGTCGGAGTTGCCAAGCAGAAGAAATTCCTGGAAACTGTTCTGGGGCAGCACGACAGCACGGGTAAAATCTTCATGGCTTAAGCCCAGTAATTCTTTAATATGGCTGCTTACCTCGGTCGCCTTGTCGCATACCGGGATATCACCCGCATCAGTTATTTCCATCAGCCGGGCAACCTTTGGTTCGCATGAATTTGCAGTACCCTTTTTCCTCTGGTAAACCCTTTCCACCCTGAAAGTTTTCCTTTTGCCATCCTTGGCCAGTTCAAATGTAAAAGCCACTTTTACGGAGTTCATATTTGCATTGATTATGCCCTGTGTGCCTCCATCCGCCCTTTTGACCTTGCCGTACAAAGCAAAGGTGATTGCGTCAAGAATGGTGGACTTGCCGCTTCCGGTTGGTCCGAAAATTCCAAACAGGCCTGTTTCCCCCAAAGATTCAAAATCTATCCTCTGAATTTCCCTGAAACTCTGTAATCCCTCAATTTCAAGATACTTCGGTCTCATCCTCCATGTCCTCCTCATCTTCATCGTTAATGATTTCAATGAAAGCGCTCATCAGCTCATCAGGGATTTCGGCCTGCATTTTAAAACTGTAGAAATCTCTGAACAATTCATCAATCTTTTTCCCTTCCCTGCTCCTGTAACTTTCCCCATCAACCGTTTCGGTCTTTAACCTGGGACGGATGTTAACAATCCCTGGGTGCAGCGTTCTCAATGTTTTCTGCTCTTCCAGCGTCAGAATCCTGTCAGTTACTATCTCAAGATCAATCCATGCATTCATATCCCTGCCTTCTTCGCACCATTTAATGGCCTGCGCGATTCCTTCTTCAGCAATCCATCTTCTCAACGGTTTGCCGCAATCAAGGTAAAGCGGCCTTATATCCGCCTTTTCTCCCGGAATTGCATCAACTATATACACCGCTTTGCTGTGCCCGGCTTCGGAAAAACTGTAAGCAAGGGGCGAACCGGAATAAAACACAGGGCATGGCGCGTTTCTTATCTCCTGCGGGCGGTGCAAATGCCCGAGAGCAACAAAATGCGTGTTCGGGGGCAATATTTCGGGCTCTACCGTCAAAGCACCGCCAACCTGCAGTGTCCTTTCGGAATCAGATTCCTTTCCTCCCCTGATGAAAATATGCCCCACTATCAGGTTTACCGTGTCATTTCTGAATTTCCGGCTTAGTGAGGAAAAAATGCTGCCTATTTTTTCTGAGTATGCTTTTTGCATAATTTCTTCATCGGCCTGCTTCGACAGAACCTCTTCCAGGCGGGATTCGGAAGGATACGGGAGAGTAATGATCACAGCATTGTGCCCGCAGCCCGGCACGCATAGCTCCAGCCATCCCGGCCCGGAATCTGCAATTTTTATATTTCCTGGGCTGGTTTTATACAGGCCTGCATCGCTTCCGGGATACCCCAGAAGTATTATGCCGTTCTTATATGCCAACGGGCTTGCGGCACAGAGTCGTTCAGGGTTGTCATGGTTTCCCGCTATCACGACAACAGCTCTCCTGCCTTTGTCGTTAAGCCTGTCAACAGCATCATAAAAAAGCTCCTCTGCTGCAGCAGAGGGATTATATGTATCGTATATGTCACCGGCAACCAGTACCAAATCTATATCCTGTTCTTCCACCGTTCTGCACAGGCAATCAATAAACTCACGCTGCTCGTCAATGCGGCTGATGTGCTCGAGATTTCTGCCCAGGTGCCAGTCGGATGTGTGTAGTATGCGCATGCAATACCTCCTGACAATGTTGAGTTTAGAATGACCTGCAGGGTTACAGTATTATGTACTTGCCTGCTGATCAGTTTTAATTACCTTATCACACTTATTATATCAAATACTTGTTTATTATCCTGTCCATTGACTGTTAACAATTCTTTTTTTCTTTAAATAATTAATCCGGAACATTGAAAACAGAAAATCTATTGCTCTGACAGAAACTACAAAAGAGCGGAAACCTGCATTAATATGGCTGGATCTTTTCATTAGAGAAAAACAGCATCACAATATAAAAAAGAAGCACAGCAATAAACCGGCCTACAAAAGTCATGTCATGAATCTGACTAATCTGGAGGCCGGTTTTTGGCGGGACATAAATATCCGGAATTCAACTTTTGTGAATTCAGAATTTATCTTTTGTAAAAAATTTTCTTAAAATCAAAGTATCAATACTTCCCGAACTCCGTATCATCAAGCATAATTAACGGCTTATCCGGTGTGTTTTGATTTTCCTTCAAATTATCTTTACTCTCCTGTGCCAAATTTCCTGCTAAACCGCTTTTATTTTTGCTTTCGGTTTTCCTTTTTTCAATCAGTTCCTCAATTGCATGAAGGACATCCGGACTTAGTCTTTCGAAGTTTTTCAGTCCCACGTTCTTTTCAGATTTTAGTCTGAACCTGTTGACCATTTGCTTTAGCATATCTGCCTGGCCGGACAGTTCCTCACTGGCGGCCGCACTTTCTTCAGCAGTTGCCGAGTTGGCCTGAATGACCTGGGATACCTGTTCGACAGCCTGATTAATCTGTGAAATTGCAACAGCCTGCTCATTAGATGCGGAAGAAATCTGATTGACGAGCTCAGCGGCCTTGCTTATGCTTTCAACAATTTCATTAAGTGCCCTGGCTGTATTATTGGCAATTTCTGTACCAGTGCGGGCCTTTTCAATTGAATTTTCAATCATCGTTGTGGTTTCTTTTGCCGCGTTTGCGCTTTTTTGAGCAAGATTTCTGACTTCTTCTGCTACAACGGCAAAACCCTTGCCGTATTGTCCTGCCCGTGCTGCTTCAACCGCTGCGTTCAAAGCCAGGATATTTGTCTGGAAAGCTATATCATCTATTACTTTAATAATCTTTGAAATATTGGCCGATGATTCATTAATTTCATTCATTGCCTGCAGCATTTCCTTCATTTGTTCATTGCCGTTTATCGCATCGTTTTGGGCCAATATGCTTAAATCATTTGCCTGGGATGCATGAGCGGCATTCTGCTTAACTTGTTCAGCAATTTCTGTTATGGATGCCGTTAATTCTTCAATGGAACTTGCCTGTTCTTCCGAACCTTGTGATAAGCTCTGGCTGGCATCGGCGATTTGTTCCGCACCTGCCGCTACTTCATCTGCTGCCGTATTTATTTCTCTCATTGTCATGTTTAATGAATCTATTATTTTAATTAATGAATCAGAAATTAATGCAAAATCACCTTTGTATGTCCTGATATTTTCTATGTCTAAATCGTTCTGTCCAATTCTAAGCAGGATATTACTGATTTCATTTATAACATTCTTAAGTGTTGACGTTGTTTCGTTCACTGAATTTGTCAGTATTAAATAGTCACCTTTGTAGTTTCCTCTTACAGATGCGCTTAAATTCCCCTGGGCTACTTGTACCATAACGTTCTTGACTTCCTGCATGGGTATCGCTGCAGAATTAACAACATCATTGATACCGGTTATTATATTTGCGTATTCACCCCGGAACTTGCCGGCATCCCCTCTTACATGCAGGTTGCCTTCGGCTGCCGCATGCGCAAGTGTTTTTATTTCGTCGGTAAGTCTTTGTATGGTTTCCATCATATTAATAAATGCGGGCAAAAGCCGGTCATTTTCCGATCTCTTCCCTATCCTGCGCAAATTATCAAGTTCGCTGAAATCTCCCTGGGACATTTGGACCGCAATATTTTGGACAGTCAGCAACCTCATTTGTACATCATTTATCGAGTTGGCCAATAATGCAAAGTCACCTTTATATTTATTGCCCATTTGCATTGTAAAATCATTTAATGCCATTGTATTCAGTACCCGTATTGCATCATTTAATGGTTCAACAGCTGCTGCAAGCATATTGTTGATACCGTTGATTATTTCTTTATAACCGCCTTTGAAAATATCAGCATTGCCTTTCGTATTATTAATATTGCCATTAACACATTCCCTGGTAATCCTGTCAACTTCATCGGTTAAATCCCGGATTGCCTTCATCATGCGGATTAACGCAGGAACCATATTATCGTTTTCACAGCGTTTGCCGATTTTAATGTATTCCTCGAGTAAACCGGTATCTCCGTCTGATACTCTTATAAACACGTTCTCTATTTTCATAAGCTGATCACGGACAGCGTTTATGGAATTTGAAAACTCAAGAAATTGTCCTTTATAATTTCCGGCCATTTCAACCGTAAAATCGTTATTTGCCAGCCTGCCAAGCACATTCCCTGCCTCATTAACCGGTGCGGATATTACATCCAGCAAATTGTTTATGTCTTCCATAACCTGCCTGTAATGGCCGTTATGCTTTGAAACCTCCGCCCTGACATCCAGCTTGCCTTCCCTTGCCGCTTTCAGCAATGTACCGGTGTCTGCTACAAGCATTTTCAGGCTCTCGATTGTTTTTACTATGGAACCTGACAACTGGCCTATTTCAGAACTGTCCACAGGGACATCCATTTTATATGCCAGGTTGCCTTCAGCTATGGCCAGCATGGTGTTTTTCAACCGTATAACCGGACTGATCATTTTTATGTACAGGTATAAGAAATTAATTACAGCACATACAAGTATTAATAAAATTAAAATAATGATTAAGATTATATACCTGTTAAGCTTCATGTTTGCCAGGTTTACTTCATTATCAAGCCGTTTGCTCATTTTATCATGAAATGTTTCTATGGAGTTTTTTATACTCTGTGCCTGTTCTTCATACTCGTCGTCAAAAACCAGTCTGCGTGCTTTCTCAAAATCTTTTTTCGCTATGGCGTCCATTGCAGCTTTTTCCACTTCCGTCAGAGCATCGGATTGATTTATTGCCTGTTCTATAAGCACAAGCTCATCTTCGGGAATACCAAGCTCCTTAAACCTGGCTATGATTTTTTCCATTGTTTTTGTTTCATTTACTTCTTTCCAGTAATTATCATAGTTTGCTTTATTGCCAAACTGGACATATTTTCTCACTTCATTAGTCAGCAAATCAGAAGCATTAATCAAACTATTGCCAAGCTGCGTGAGTTCCATCTGTTTGTCATGGGCTGAAATTGCATCATTATAACATTTTTCCACCTTCAGCGAAAAAACCGCCAATAAAACAGACAGCAACAGTATTATTCCTCCGATAATATAAAACATGGTAGTTTGCTTAACTGCCTTTTTTTTCATACTATATTTTCCTCCTACATTATTAATCCCGTTTCTCAGGGTTTAACAGACCTTTTTAATCATATCAGTTTTGCGTCCGGCTAATTTCTTCCGTTTCGTTATCATTTAAAAGTTTTCTGCAGTCAAGGATTAATCTTACTCCGTTTTCCACTCTGCCAATTGCTTGTATGTACCTGTTTTCAGATCCTTTCTTTATTTCCGGCGGTGGAACAATGCTGTCATCTGAAATGGACAGAACTTCTGATACACTGTCAACAATTAAGCCAATTAATATACCTTCAACGTCAATGACTATGACACATGTCCTGTCATTATACTCTGCAGGCTGCTTTTTGAATCTTAACCTGACATCCATAACCGGGATTATTATGCCACGTAAATTGATAATACCCTTAATATATTCCGGAAGCTCCGGGACTTCTGTTATAGGCTGTATTCCAATGATTTCAGTTACATATTTAATTTCTATGGCATATGCCTCGTTATCAAGCAAAAATGTAAGGTATTTCCCTTTTTGAGTATCCTCGGTTTCCCGAGTTTTTTCATACATTTCCGCCATTTACTCTCACCCCCGTTCTTTTATCAATCACCATATAAATATAAATAAGCATTTAATGAATTACGAAGTGTTAATCATACCCGGCACATCAACAATCAGGCTAACAAGCCCGTTACCCATGACCGTACAGCCAGAAATACCGTTAACTTTCCTGATATAACCGGGTAAAGCCTTTACAACCACCTGCTGCACACCCATCAGTTCGTCCGCAAACAGGCAGACCGTCCTGCCTTCGCTTTCAACAACAATAATTATGCCTTCAGTCAGGTTTACAGCATCGGAATTTATATTGAAAAACTCATGAAACCTGATTACTGGACAGCAGTTTCCTCTCAGCATTATTATTTCATTGCCGGTTTCATCCCTGAATATGGCTGACTCCTGGACCTTAAAAGACTCTTTTATTGAAGTTATGGGAATAACATAAACCGATTTGCCCACCCTGACTATCATTCCGTCAATGATTGCCAGGGTCAGGGGTATCTTTATGGATACGGTGGTACCAATCCCGTAAACACTTTCTACCTGGACTACTCCACCTAACTTCTCTATGTTTTTACTTACCACATCCATTCCTACCCCTCTGCCTGAGAACTCGGTGATCTCTTCCCTGGTGGAAAACCCGGGATGGAAAACAAAAGAAAAAATCTCCCGCTCGGTAAGTTCATTCTCAGGTACTTTCAGGAGCCCTTTCTGTTTTGCTTTCTGCAGAATACTTTTTTTATTCATCCCTCTTCCGTCATCTCTTACGTAAATCCATACATCTCCGCCTTCATTTTTTGCCTCCAGGGTAATTTTTCCTGATGCAGGCTTACCTTTTTCAATTCTTTCCTCAGCAGGCTCTATTCCATGATCTGCAGCGTTGCGTATAAGGTGCATCAAAGGGTCTGATAAATGCTCAATGATATTCTTATCAACTTCGGTTTCCCCTCCAATAATCTCCAGCTTGATTTTTTTATTAAGCTTCTTCTCCATATCCCGTACAATCCGGTTCATTTTCTGGAAAGTTGCAGACAGCGGCACCATGCGCATCGACATAACCGTATCCTGCAATTCATTGTTCAGCTTTTGAAGCTGGTTTGAAGCTTTATAAAAACTGCTTAGGTTCAGGCCCACCAATTCAGGATTCTGGATAACCATCGATTGCGAGATAACAATCTCACCAACCAAATCCATCAGCTTGTCCAGCTTTGCCACACTGACACTTATCATGCTTTGCTTTAAAGTCGGCCCGGCAAATTCCATATCATTATTGCTTTTTTCGGTAAAAGCATCATTTAATCCGGCTGAATCCGCCAGTTCCAGCTTAAAATCATTCAAAAAAACGGTTTCAGAAAAGATTGTCTTCATGTCGTCCATGGCAAGCTCGGTACTGAACTCCACTTCAAATCCTTTTGTTTTAATCACTTCCGCTGTTTTTTGATTTTCAATGATATCCCCTGGAGAATAGCGAATTATATCTGCGTATTTCTCAAGATTATTCAAAACATTAAACGCCCGGATATTTTCCATCTCACAACCGTCCTCAAAAAATATCACGACTTTAAAACGGTTTTTTCCAGGTGTACTGCTTTCTGCTTTACTATCATCTCCTACCGGCGGAATATCATTTGATTCCTGGGTAATCAATTTCTCATCGTTTTTTATTGCAGCAAGGAATTGCTCTATTTCCCGGACTATAAAAGAGGCATCCCGGTATGGTACATTCCCTTCCTGAATTTGATTTACTTCATTTTTAATAAAATCAGCACTTCTCAGGATAATATCCGTAAGAACCGAATAATTCACATTTATCGGATGGTTTTCACGCATATAGTAAAATACATCTTCCAAGGAATGGGAAAGGGTTACAATATTATCATAATTCATCATTGCAGCCGAACCCTTTATCGTATGCACAATCCTGAACAGTTCATTGATCCTGTTTTTAACGGAGTTCCCCTTCTCGCTTATCAATGCTATTTCTTCTAGCTGTGATATTAGTTCCAGCGTTTCAAAAATAAACATTTCAAAAAGGGTTTCATTTTCATGCATATTCATGGCAGATTACTCCTTGTCAGTTTCATTTTGCTGATTTTTTATAGCTTTTCATGATTTTTACACGGATTATATGAGAGAGAACCTTGAAATAATTATATAATTAAAAATGGAATTATATCGAATTATGTCGATTTTGTCCGGTACAATTCTTTGACAAAACCCTAGACAAAGTTTGAATATGGATTATGTTGTATATATTATAATCTTTGGAATTATATCCTACTATGAGATTTTAGGGGTGTTAGACTTATGGAAACATGCTTAACCTTTGGAGAATGCCTTGCTGCTATATTAAATACGCTGGATTTGAAATGCAGTAAACTGGCTAAGGAAATAAATGTTGACCCTTCCCTGGTATACAAATGGCTTCGGGGGGAAAGAGTACCTTCCTATGATACTCCCTACATAGAGCTTATAAGTAATTTCATCTCCAATAAGATCATCAATAAATATCAAAGGAAGGCCATATCAGATTTATTGGACAAGCATAGTACCGAAGTACCGGATATTGACAGTGCTGATCTTAAGGACAGAATCAGGCTATGGCTCCAGGAAGCCCAGGGTTATTCTGTTAATCTGCAAAAAAAATTAAAAATGCAGAAAAAAGCAAAAACTAAAAAAACCGGTCACCTGGACAATGAATCAAGCATTTCCGGCTTTCTCAAGAATATTGATGAAAATGCAAAATGGAATCATTATGCTTCCATGACGAATAACGAATACAGCCTAAATAAAAACCTGTATTGCAGCAGTGATAATATCCAGGTTATATATGGCCATTCAGAAGTTTTATATTCAACACTTAAGCTGCTGAAACAAGCAAACAGGAAACCCTGTTCGAATAATGAAAGGATATTGATTACCTTCAACAGTGAAGTCGATATTCTGCCTGATGACATGGGTTTAAGACACAATTGGATAAAAGCACTTTATGATGCATTAAGTCATGGATGGAGTATTATCTTTCTAATCAGGCTGAACAATAATATGCAAAGAACCATTAAAATCATAGAGGATTTACAGCTTTTGCTTTCCATGGGGGACTTCACTATATATTATCAGAAAGCTAATGATGATTTTTATGTATTAAACGATTTATGCATAGTGTCCAATAAAGGTGCACTGTTATGCTTTTCTTCAAAAATAGGACATAAAGTGGACAGAGCTTTCTGGTATCATGAAGAAGAAAGTATAGACATATTAACCTCATTCTTTTTTCAGCAACTGACTTTTGCCAAACCGCTGTTAAAATCATACCCGTCACATAAAACAGTTGAATTTCAACAGGCACTTGCTGAAGCAGATGAGGTTCCCGGTGACAAATATGTTTTTAAAAACGGGTTAAGTACGACTACCATACCTTTGAGCCTGTATGAAAAATATTTGAACTTCGGAAACATAACCAGCCAGGAATTGTCCTACAGGATATTTTTGCATGGAAAAAGACTCGAATCTTTTGAAACCCAGGTAAAATATTATGAGTTTAAGGATATATGCTTCATAGAGTCATTGGAAAGGCTGGTTAATGACAAAAAATACACATTTGATGAATACTATATGCTTGAAAACGGGACTCCAAGCAAAGAAGACATTGCTTATCATCTTGAATATTTAATACATATGCTTAAAAAATTTGATAACTATGAAATTGCCTTTATAAGCAAACAAAATTTCAATAATTTGTCCGATATTTGCTAGTTGGTTAAGAGAAATTCCAGTGTTTTTATTGAAACCCTGGCCAAGGATAAAACAGAAAATAACAATCATATTGAAATGAACTTCAGTATAACTGAAAAGAGCATAGTCAATGCCTTTAATGATTACTTCCTGAAAATATGGAATCATATCCCCTATGAAAACAGGAATAAAAAAAACTCCATTGATTTTCTTGAGTCCCTGATTAAAAAGTGCAATGCTGACAGTCAGCACTGAATAAAAATATATGGCGAAGCCACGTTTTTATGCGACAAGCCATATGAATGATTTGACTGTATAAAACTATATAATCAGGCTTCGCCGGATAAATTACCCAGTCTATTCTACCAGTCTGAAGGAATCAACAATGCCTGGCCTATTAATCTTGCGTAGTGGAAGGCATAATATGCAATAATCAATAGGCAGAACCGTAATCGTTCTCTACCAGGTCTATCTGTTTTCCTGCTTTCGAAGCCATATATACTTTTTTCATTTTAAGGAGCTTTACCGCCCGGTTTTCAACTTCCTCGCTTTTTTCTCCGCTTATGGAGTAAAAATCATATAAAAAACAGTCTGCAGCATTGATAATAATAAATCCTGAAGCCATATTCCTGTTTCCGTGTTCCTTGATTAATTCAACAACCCTTTCATTAGGCTCATGCCCGTCTTTAACCGTCCAATATATGCCGTATGGATACGAGTTTTCCTTGTCAACCGCTGCTTCCAGGGTGTTCATGATGGATTCATCGGACCCTGAATACCCCAAAACAACCAATCCTGAACTTTCACTTTTATACAGGAAATATCTCAGCAGGAATTCCTCCAGGTTTTGTACTTCCTCCAGGGTGCTTTTTATGGAATCATACCTGAAATCGCCATGGAGTTTATAGATATAGGGCATATCCATGCGGGTTTTCACAGAAGATTTTTGTTACTGAAAAAAGGAAATTTTAGAAAAATCAAGTGAGTTTTTCACCTGGTATGAGCAGTAACCACCTGCTTGTCCTGTTTTTAAAATTTATATGATTGCTATTGACAAATAAGTCATCTATAGCTATAATATTTTTAATAGCAAAGGCGCTGTGAGAAAATTCTCATAGCGCCTTAAGTTTTATATAATGAAAATATGGTAGGATTAAGAGATGCCCGATCTTTCGGAAGAATGAAAATGCGGAGCTCCACATATCGGCCGATTAAATTGAAGAGATTGTGGCAACGGAACCTGCCGGTATAGGCAAAACAATCCATTGTCAAAGCTATATGCACACAAAGGCGTGGTTTTATCATGAGCATCCAGGATGCCATGATGGAATACACGCCTTAAATATTTTAAGGGGGAATGAATTATGGATATTACAATGATCGTTGATACCTTTTGGGTAGTACTTGCAGCTCTTCTGGTGTTCTTTATGAATCTTGGTTTTGCGGCGGTTGAATCTGGTTTTGCCAGATCAAAAAATACAGTCAACATTCTGTCAAAGAATTTCATTGTTTTTGCAGTTTCCTCGCTCGGCTTCATGTTGCTTGGCTGGGGATTGATGTTTGGTGGTGACAATCCGTTTATTGGTACGAAACAAGTATTTATTTTAGGTAATTCCAACCTCGATTTCTATAAAGATACTTTGACATCAAATGTACCTTTCTGGGGTAAATTCTTCTTCCAGCTGGTATTCTGCGGTACTGCAGCGACCATAGTATCCGGAGCGGTTGCAGAGCGTGTCAAGTATATTTCCTTTATCGTGTTTTCCTTCATACTTACACTTGTCATCTACCCGATTGTAGGTCACTGGATATGGGGCGGCGGATGGCTGGGTAATCTCGGTTTCCTGGACTTTGCAGGGGACACCGTTGTACACTCGGTTGGTGGTTGGGCTGCCCTGTCCGGAGCTATGATCCTCGGACCCCGCTATGGCAAATATGACAAGGACGGAAAACCAAAGGCAATTCCCGGTCATAACATGTCATTGGCAGTTATCGGTCTTTTCATACTGTGGCTGGGATGGTTCGGCTTTAACCCCGGGTCTACCATGAGCTTTCAGAATCCCGCAGATGTTGTGCATATAGTATTAACCACCAATACCGCAGCCATTGCAGCCATTCTTACTTGTACGGCAACTTCGTGGCTCTTTATCGGCAAGCCCGATTTAGGTATGACAATCAACGGATGTCTTGCAGGACTTGTTGGCATTACAGGAAGCTGCGCCTTTGTAAGTGTTGAAAGTTCCATTATTATAGGTGCGATAGCAGGTATAATTGTCGTATTCTCTGTACTGTTCTTTGACCGTATTAAAATTGACGACCCCGTTGGTGCCACCTCTGTCCACCTGGTCTGCGGCGTTTTCGGCACTCTCTGTGTGGGACTTTTCGCCCAGGAAGGTGTAACCAGCCTTTCGACGGTCAATGGCTTGTTTTATGGCGGAGGATTTTCTCTGCTGGGGGTTGAGATTCTTGGTGTAATTGCAGTCGGTTTGTTTGTATTTATCTCATCATCCCTGACCTGGCTGCTTCTTAAATATACAATCGGTATCCGTGTCAGCCTTGAAGAGGAAATCCAAGGTCTTGACATCGGTGAACACGGAAACTCTGCTTACCCTGATTTTGCACTCGTTGCTCCAATCATGGCTACAACGAACGGATATTCATATGATGAAAAACCCGTACAAATACCCGCTAAAACTCCGGTTTCCACTAAAGCAGCGGTAACACCGGACGAAGCAATACCGGTCGTCAACAAGTCACGCCCGGGTGCAAAAATGACCAAGGTTACAGTAATCACCAACCAGGATAAATTTGCAAAACTCCAGACAGACCTTGACAAAATCGGTATTACAGGATTGACGGTAACGAACGTTCTCGGTTACGGCATGCAGAAGGGGCACCTGGAGTATTACCGTGGCGTTCCGGTGAAGACAAGACTTCTTCCGAAAGTCCAGGTAGATATAGTTGTATGCAAAATACCAACTCAAACATTGGTAGATACTATAAAGAAATCGCTGTACACAGGCAATGTGGGCGATGGCAAGATATTTATTTACGATGTTGAAAATGTAATCAAGATAAGAACCGGTGAAGAAGGTTACGATGCACTGCAGGATGAAGAAGACGAATAAAAGCGCAATACAGGAAAATTGCCCAATAAAAACAATCAGATAACCGTCGGATTTCCGGGCAACCGGATTTCCGGATAAATAAATACATATAAAAACAACAACCCTATGGGAGCATATTTCTCAGACCTCGATATGCTCCCGATTTTTTTATTTTTAAGACGATAAACCGTTCCCGCAAGCCGGTTTTCCGAACAGCCAAACCGGCTGAAACAGCCTGGATTTCCTGCACAGTTCCAAGCAGCAATCATTCCTTCCGGTGAGATTTAATATTTCATATCTGCTACACATTTTTATGTTAAACTGTCATTGGAGGTGATTTCACTTGAAACTTCTCGTAGTCGAGGATGACCATGATACCAGCGAAGGAGTCTGTGAATATTTCAGGGAAGCGGGATACGAAGTAACTGCCGCTTATGATGGTGGGGAAGCTTTGGACCTGGTTAGGCAAAATTCTTTTGATCTAATCGTGCTGGATGTTATGCTGCCAAAACTGAATGGGCTCACTGTGCTCCATGAGCTGCGCAGGACAAGCGTCGTACCCGTCATCATGCTTACCGCTATCGGGGACGAGCATATGCAAATAGCCAGCTTCGACGGAATGGCGGACGATTATGTTACCAAGCCCTTTTCAATCATACTGCTTGAAAAGCGTATTAAAGCCCTGCTCCGCAGGAGAAAGTCAGGCGATACACCATACATATGGCATTATAAAAATATCACGGTTAATTTCACAGGCTTCACGGCCGAGGGGGAAAACGGTCCGATAGACATCACCCCGAAAGAAATCATGCTTCTTAAGCTTCTTGTAAACAATAAAGGAAAGGTGCTTACACGCAATCAAATACTTGACGAGCTTTGGGGTGATGACAGGCCGGTTTTTGACCGGATTGTAGACTCTCATATTAAAAATCTGCGTAAAAAGCTGAATCTGGATTGCATCGTGACCGTTACCGGTGTTGGATATAAACTGGAGGAAGTGTGATGAAAATTTTTCAGAAAACCTTTTTGTATACGCTGGCTTTGCTGGTATTGATTGCCCTGCTGGCGAACTGGCTGATATATACCCTCATGCCATCCTTCTATACAAAGCAGAAACAGCTGGAACTGTATTCACAGGCAGCAGAATTGGTGCAAAAGCTAAGCTCAGCCAGGCGTGAGGATATTGTTGATCTTATCGGCAGTTATGCCTCAGGCGGGCAATCAAATATTACCATTAATATAGGGGAAGATAAGTATGCACTGATTACGTGGAGCAACGCTTCTTCGGGCAATACCCCGGCTTCCTATTTTTCTGTTACCACCACGGCAATACCCTGCTCAACTGACAAAGACGAGGTTTTCAATGTTATAATAACCGATACCGGCAGCGAACATGGCAACGTCATAAAGGTTTCGGACGGTAATGCTTTTCCTGTGTCGCATAATTTTTTGAATATGTTTCAGACAATTGAAACACAATGCAGTTTCACGATGGGAGATGAAACCGGTACTCTTACCATATCCATGACTCTTGCTCCCGTTAAAGCTTCGAGCCTGTTACATCGCCGGGGGGAATGCGATTTACCATCAGTTTCTGAATTTCATATCTTCTACACACAGGCTCCATAACCACTCCAATCACGGGTGTTATTTTTACATCATACCGTGGAAGGAGTGGTTTTTTTGAAAATCGAACTGAGAAATCTGCATAAGAAGTACAAAGGCGGGAAAGCCGCACTGAAGGAGATCAGCCTGACACTGGCAGGCCCGGGCCTGTTCGGCCTTGTGGGACCAAACGGCGCAGGTAAGAGCACCCTTATGAATCTGCTTACCGCAAACCTCCTCCCCAGTTCGGGAGAAATTCTAATTGACGGGCTGCCCCTTCTGAAGCAGGAAAAGCTGCTCAAATCAAGCCTGGGATATTTGCCGCAGGAATTCGGCCTGTTTGAAGACTTGACGGCCGAGCAGTTCCTGGACTACATGTCAGCCCTGAAAAGCATTAACAGGAAAGATGCCCGGGATGAAATTGACAGGGTGATCAAGGTTACACACCTGGAGGACAAGCGTAAAGCTAAAATCCGGACGCTGTCAGGAGGGCAGAAACAGCGCGTGGGTATTGCGCAAGCGCTGATTGGCCATCCGAAGCTGCTCATTTTCGACGAGCCCACCGCCGGGCTTGACCCGGCAGAAAGAGTTGCATTCCGGAACCTGTTTGCAGAATTGTCCGGGAACAGGCTGATAATCCTTTCCACGCATATCATTGAAGATGTGCAGTCGGCCTGTGATCATCTCATTGTTCTTAACAATGGTGAGATACTTTTTACCGGAACTCCTGGCGAACTGATGCAGCAGAAAAATACAGCTTCGCTTGAAACGGCTTACATGTCCCTTATGGAAGGGAGGGACAGCGCTTGAATGCAGCTTCAAAGTTCCTGCACGAAGTACGGAAACTATTGTGCGAACGTATGACGCAAATCACCTTTTTTACAGCATGGTATGTAATTTTTCTTTTTGCACTTGTATTCGCCATATTGCTGTCAGCAGGCTTTTATATGATGACTGCGCGCCTTGAAGCAGCATTGGTCATCATGGCCGGCCTGATTTTTCTGTCAAAACTGCTTGAAAGCATGTTTACCCTGAATCCCTGCTATCTTTTTTATTGGGTTCAGACCACCGCGAATAATTTCTCCGACCTGGTGACAAACCGGTTTCAAATCGATATGCTCCTGTGGAACCGTTTGTTTTGTCTGCTCGTATCTTTGTCTATATGGGTACTGGGGCTGTGTTCACTCAGGCGCTATGGCTGCAGCCTGTTTGGATCTTTTCGCGTGAACTGCCGCGGTGTATGGTCACCCGTTCTTTTAATTGCAACCATCCTGCTTTCCTGTGCAAGCTATGCGTTTGAGCCGGTATTTGACGACAGCAGGCCAATGGATTTCAGCAATATCGTAAGTTCCGGCACCGGGATATCTGCTTTTTCTATAGGCATCGAAACCGGAAATCCCAACCTTACACTTACCGAAAAAGTATTCAGTCTTGATGTTGAAGCGAAGGGACGCAAGCTTTCAGGTACAGCAAAATACAAGGTTCAAAATGAAACCCGAAATACTCAGACACTGCCTGTTCAGACAAACACAGGCATAAAAATCAATAAAGTCCTGGTTAACGGCGCTGAAGCCAAAGCCACCAGGGGTGAAACCGGGGAAAGCAGTACCGCCAACTGGAGTATTGAATTTCCTGCGGGGGAAAAATATGAAATTGAGATCTACTATTCAGGCCGGATGCTGAATGACAACACAATCCTTCAGAAAGCTACATACGGCATTGCGGAAGGATTTGTCTGGCTCCCTCCAATCGGTGCTGTTCCGGGTTTTGATATTAATGTATCAGAAGATTGTGTTTTTAGCGGCACCCTTTTACTGGATGAAAAACTTGAGCCTATATTTACCAGGGGAACCACAGTAAAAGGTGAAACCGTTAACCGAAGAACGAAATGGATGTACACGGGAGTTACGGGTACTCAGAACACAAGTATTTTCGCCGCCGTGTATATGACCAGAACCTTTGAAGCCGGAGGACTCAATATTGAATTAAAACATTTTGCAAAGCATGACAAGTCCATCAGCGATATGGATGCAATAAACGTGATAAAAGCAGCCATAGACTACTTTACAAAAGCTTACGGCCCGCTAATCTACCGGGACAACCTTACGATCCTTGAACTTCCTGCTTACGTAAGCGGAGGCTTTGCAGGCAATAACATGAGCGCCATGGATGAAACAAGCTTTAACACTGAAGATTACCTTCCAACCGAAGCCCTTTCGCTGCATTCGGGCGGTGGAATAGATGTTCTAGTTCATGAGATTGCCCACCAGTGGTGGGGAATTGCCACTATTCCATTGCAGGACGGCACATCCTGCTGGTCGGCTGAGGGCATCACCTGTTACAGTACCTATTGTTTCATGAAGGAATATTTTGGCGAAGAGTATGCACGCAAACATTTTACTGATGTCTGGAGTGAAGGCTGGAACACTTACAAAAACGCCTTTTACATTCAGCGCCCTGAATACCTGGAAAAGCTGTCTGATAATGATATTTCCAATATTACCGGTTCATTGCAAAGCATAAGGCTTTATAACATAATGCCGCTCATGATGCTGAACGGAGAGAAGGTTCTTGGCGGTACACAGGCTTTTCAGCAGAAACTCTCCGAACTGTATCTATCACGTATAGGCCAACCGGTAACATACGACCACTTTTTGACTGCAACCGGACTGGACAGGGAGGTGATTGAGCTTGAATAGAATTACTGTTTTCAGGTATGAACTAAAAAGGCTTATGTTCTCGAGAGAATACCTGCTGCTTCTTGCAGCGGTAACAGCATACAGTGTGTCCCTGCTGCGGGGGCTTGTACTTTATGGTGTAAATTATACCGCGCCGTTCTCGCTACTGACCTTCAGCACCTACTGCTATTCCCTGTGCCCCTTCTTTTTCGTCCTGCTGCTTGTTTTGTGCGCAAGACAGTTCAAAACATCGGAAAGGGGCGCAGAGGCTATCATCAAAACAACATGCATGCCGTTTCATATATTCAGGCTGGTACGTTACGGTGCAATTGCATGCGCATACCTTTTTGCAATGGTTTTTCCTTTCGCGGCATGCTTTTTGTTTTATAATTTAATCATTAACTACACTGATTTCGGAATACTGCTTTTACCAGGCGTGCTTATTGTTGTTCCACCGTCAGTCTTTTTATTTGGTGCATCAATGCTTTTTGGAAACCGGAAACCTGCGGCTATATACATTATGCTGGTGGGGGTTTTAGTTCTCAGTGCTTTCAAGATACCTCTCCCGGACCTGATGGACATCATCGGAACCGCTGCCGTCCAGGCGCTTTATGAGGGACATGATCATGCTTTTTCAGCTGCCTTTATTGCCGGGAGATTTGTTTTAATGTTGGTTGGTTTCGTATCAATGATTATTTCGCTGTACAAATCCAAACAGCATTATGCCTGACGTGATCTGCCCTTAAACAACAAGCCCCGGAAACGGGCACAATCCCGCGCCTGCCTCCGGGGCAAAATTATTGACATTACTTTAACATATCCATTATCGAGAATGGAATCTTGTCCAATGAAAGCTGTTTACACACTGCACCTATGTTATAGGCCACTTTTGGCATGCCGTAGACCACAGATGATTTTTCATCCTGGCCGATTGTCTGCGCCCCGCTTCTTTTTATTGCCAGAAGGCCTTTGGCTCCGTCATAGCCCATTCCGGTAAGGATAACTCCGATTGCATCCTTACCTGCTTCCTTCGCAACCGATTCGAACAGCACATCTACCGACGGGCAGTGACCGTTTACCTTATCACCTGTGAAGCATTCCACTTTATACCTGTCAGATACCCTTTTTATTCTCATATGTTTCTCCCCGGGCGCTATAAGAACCTTTCCCTGTTCAACATAATCCCCTGTTTCTGCTTCTTTCACATGTAAATTGGTTGATGAATTAAGCCTTTCGGCAAAAAGCCTGGAAAATACCGGTGGTATATGCTGAACTATCACGACTCCGGGTATTGTGGAGGGCATATTGCTCAGTATTTTGGCTATAGCCTCGGTTCCACCTGTGGATGCACCTATGGCTATTATTTTGCGGGAATCAAAACTTCCGGATGACCTGCCTGTAATTGTGCTCCTAACCGTATCCTGTACTATCTTCGCATTTGACGCAATCTTTATCTTGTCAATCAGGTCATAGATAAACTGTTCCAGGTTCCTGATATTGCCCATATCAGGCTTAACGACGAAATCAACCGCACCCGCATTCATTGCTTCAAAAACAGAGTCGCTTATCGAACTTACAACGATAACCGGTATGGGATACTGCGGAATAAGCCTGCGAACAAATTCTATGCCGTTCATTTTTGGCATTTCCACATCACATGTTACAACATCGGGCTTATGCAGCAGTATTTTGTCCCTTGCCTCAAAGGGATCCTTTGCCGTCGCTACAACCGTTATACCCGGATCCGATGAGATTCCCTTCGACAACACTTCCCGAAATACAATGCTGTCGTCTACAACTAATACTTTAATGATCCTGCCGTTTCCCACCGAATCACCTCCCGATGCACGCTTATTCTTTTCTGTAGATCCCCGGCATGATATATTGGAATCTCGTATCACTGCGGTTTATGGACTCGGTGTGTCCTATAAACAGGTATCCCCCGTATTCCATAACATCATAGAATTTATTGATAAGCTCAACCTTTGTGTTATGCCTGAAATATATCATAACATTGCGGCAAAAAATGGTATGGAGTTTTTTCTTGAAAGGGTATACCTTTTCCATCAGGTTAAACCTTCTGAAAATAACTTCCCTTTTAATATCGTCGATTATCCTGTAATGTCCGTTATTAAGTTTCTGAAAGTAATTCAGCCTCCAAAGGGCCGGCAGGGATTCCACCTCTTCTTTGCTGTAAATCCCTTCTACAGCTTCGCCAAGTACCTTGCTTGAGATATCAGTAGCAAGTATCTTTGTATCCCACATTGATTTGGCATTTTTAAAATAGTCATCAATTAGCATCGCAAGGGTATAAGGCTCCTGGCCTGACGAACATCCGGCGCTCCATATCCTCATGTCCCTGTTTTTCACTGTCGAAGCAAGGAAGGGAAGCACTTTATCCCTGAAATAATAGAAATGATCAGCTTCCCTCATAAAAAACGTATGGTTGGTGGTTATTTTGTTAACCAGCGTAACCAAAGCATTGCCCGACTGATCAGATCGAACGTAATCGAAATACTGGGTAAAATTTTTAAAATTACTGTTAACCAGTTCGTTATTTAATCTGCTGATTAATATGGCCTGTTTTTCTTCTTTCAGATGTATGCCATAATTATTCTCGATGTATTCCGCAAATTTTTTAAATTCCTGTTTCGTAATTGAAATCACAGTTTTAACCCACCCAATGAAATTTTTTCTTCCGTCTATCAATACCTTCCGAACCTTTGAACAAGAGGCCCGGTTGCATTTGTACTGAGAATCTCCGCTTCATTGGAGATTTTACTCAAACTGTCCGACTATTCCTATAAATCCTGTGATTACGGTCACAAACAGAAAACCTATGGTAAGCTTTGCAGATATATCCGAATTTCTATACCATTCCATATATTCTCTCCTGCATCAAATTGCTTTTTTCAGGTTGCTAAATAATTCTCATAAAATTTCATTCAGATTATCAATGTCTTCATCGGTCAGCAATTTCTCACAGTCCAGCAGAAGCCGCATTTCATTGCCTATCTTGCCGATATTTTTTACATAATGGTTTTGACTTACCTGTTTCATCTGCGGAAGTTCGGAAATATCCGACTCATTAATCGTAACCACCTCTGATACGCTGTCTACGATAAGACCGACTGACATCCCCAAAACCTCCACAACTATTATGCAGGTCCGATCGTTATATTCCATGGCTTTCTTTCTGAACCTGAGCCGTACATCCATGACCGGAATAATTTTTCCCCTTAAGTTAATAATCCCCCTGACATATTCAGGCAGCTCAGGCACTTCAGTAATTGTCTGAATTCCAATGATCTCGGTTACATACCGTATCTCGATACCGTAATTCTCATTATCAATGGAAAATATCAGGAATCTGCCTTCCTGGGTATTATCTTCTTCCATAATGTTGGTTTGAATGTCATTCATCCGGTAACCACTCCTTTTCAGCTGTGCAGATTTATGTTGCTTTATTTGCTGTTTATTAAGCTGGCAATATCCAGAATCAGGCTTATACTTCCGTCTCCCAGCAAAGTACACCCTGATATGCCATTAACTTTCTTGAACCTTTTTAAATATTCGGGCAGTGATTTTACAACCACCTGCTGTTGACCCAGTAACCGGTCTGAAAAAATACATACAGTTTTGCCATCCTGTGAAACCATGGTTATAATGCCACTGGTCAAATCAGTTACATCGGTTTTTAGATTATACAATTTGTGAAGCCTGATAATGGGATAGCATTGTCCCCTGACCATAATCATTTCATTACCGTCAGGATCTGTAATAAGCCCGTTTCCCTTAGGTCTGAACGACTCCTGGATTGTTATCGTCGGAATGGTAAAAGTTGACTTTCCCACCTGTAAATTCATTCCGTCAATAATCGCCAGGGTTAGTGGAATTTTAAGTGTTATCTGGGTTCCTTTCCCTTTTTCGCTGTCTATAGATATGCTTCCCCCGATGGATTCAATATTCTTTGCCACTACATCCATACCGACGCCGCGGCCTGAGAATTCGGTAACGTTATCCCGCGTTGAAAAGCCGGGCATCATTATCAGCTTATATACCTCCGAATCAGTCAAATCGGCTTCATTCATGGGCAGCAGATTATTCTCCCTCGCTTTTCCCAGTATCTTTTCCCTATCCAGTCCTTTTCCGTCGTCCCTGACAATAATATGTACATCATTTCCGACATTCTTGGCTTCCAGGGTTATTTTCCCGAATTTGGGCTTTCCTGCCGCCAATCTTTCGTCAGCAGGCTCTATACCATGGTCAACCGCATTTCTGACCAGATGCATCAAAGGATCGGTTATACGTTCAATGATATTCTTGTCAACCTCGGTCTCTTCTCCCACTATCTCAAGGTTAACCTCCTTGTCAAGTTTTCTGCACATATCCCTGATAATACGGTTCATTCTCTGGAAAGTTGCAGACAAAGGAACCATTCTTACGGACATTACTATGTCCTGTATCTCACTTGTCAACTTGCTAAGCTGGCTTGCAGCCTTATTGAAATTATTCAGTTCCAACCCCTCTAAATCAGGATTTTGCAATACCATGGCTTCGGCTATGACCATTTCGCCCACCAAATCCATCAGCTTGTCCAGCTTTGCAACACTGACGCTTATAATACTTTGTGTCGGTAAAACATGAAGATGTTCCTTGCTTTGATGTTTTTGTCCGTCTTCATAAAGACTTTTTTCATGGGAAGGAAGCCTATCCACTTCCTGATTGTCAAGCTCTTCAAAATACTGTTCTTCGGTTGCTGCCTCCAAAGATGTATCAGCATCAGATATATTATTATAATCATCCGAAAATGCTTTCTCATCAATGCTTGTCAGTTCCAATCCCTTTATAAAAACGGTCTGCATCAGGCAATCATTTATTTCATCCCGTGTTTTATCAGTCCTGATAAATACCTGGAATCCATCCCGCCTTATTGTTTCAACACTGCCGTCGTTGTCTATAATATCCTGCGGATAATATTTCAGCTCGTATGCAATTTTTTCAAGGTTGTTGATAATTGCAAAAGCTCTTATATTCTCCATTTCACATCCATCTTCAAAATATATCACGGCCTTGAAAAAGTTTGCAGTTTTTTTATCCGTATTTTCATCCGGCATGTTAAAACCGTTTTTCTTAAGTCCGGATAGATAACTTTGAATCCTGTTTACCAGTTCGTCCGAATTGCCGTCAGCCTTATCATGATTACTTATTTTCTCCAGCTCAATTTTAACGAAATCAATACAGTCAAATATCAGATCATTTAAGGATGCACTAAAGAATTTCTCCGGATTCTCTTTCCGGATATATGAAAACAAATCCTCTATTGCATGGGCCAAGGCAGATATTCCATTGTACATCATCATGGCCGACGAACCTTTAATGGTATGCATTATCCTGAATACTTCGTTTATGTCTTCCCTTGAATAACAACAATTTCCCTCACTTGACAGGATAACCTGCTCAAGTTGTTCAAGCAGCTGATATGTTTCAAAAAGGAACATATCGACCATGGCATCATTTGTGTTAAAATCTTTCATGTTACCACCATCCAATAAAACTATGCAACTAAGCAGTAGGAATAATATGCCAAATTGCATGATTCCGATATGTTAATATATTATTATACACAATTAGCATTTCTCTCTAATTACAATTAACTTATTAATTAATACCCAAAAAAATAAAATAATTTCGCAATGTTTAGTAAGGACTCTATCTATTCATCGACATTTATCGACAATTAATTTATTTTTCTTTTGCTGTATTTCACGGGTAACCTTAATGATTGCCGTTCCGGTATTAATGAATAAGCTCAAATCCGCCATTTCTTCAATGCAAAAAAAACCCACGGCTTATTGCGTGAGTAATTGCTTCAGCCATGTTTTTTATATCATTTTCTTCAGCTCACATATATTTCTTTCACGGAGGTTTTTAAACCAATTGTCATTACTGTCTACATGGGCAAGATAATCTGCTGCTATCGAAATATATCCAACCTTCATGCATAACCCGTAAAACTCAAGCTTGTTTAGATCCAATGAACGCGGCAACGGGAACACGCCTCCACAGGCTGAGCTGATAACCGCCCAGTCGTATTCAGTGTCAAAATATTTGATGCCTTCAATATCGATAATCCCGATATCACCATTGTCGAGTATGAAGACATGCGGTGGTGTCAGTTCCCCGTGAATCAGGCTGAATTCACGGTCTTTAGATTCAGTAATTTCACTCATTTTCCGCTGCATTAAAGTCAATATTCCTTCCTGCATGGAAGAGATTTCATTATCAAATTTTGACGCTATGTTTAATTCCTCGGAATAGAAATTGAATGCCAGTTGTGTTGCAGAAATACTAAAAGGTTCATTTATCATAGGAGGTCCATAAAATGACCTCTTCTTTGCTGCCATTCTGTCCGTAACTTCAATGATTTTGCCGGCGACATCACTGATTTTTCCGCCATTATTCATATACTCGTGCAGGCTTTGCCCTATAAAGCACTCAACAATTGCGTAATCAAAATCACCGTCATCATTGTGCCCGGCGGTGACAATACGCGGTACGCGGATACCCAAATCGCTCAACAGCCTTGTGTTGTGGATGAAATATGTAAAGCCGTCGGGAAACAGGTATTCCACCCCTTCGGTTTGGTTATCGGTCAGGCTGTTTCCAAACGGACGGCGCCATATATAGAGAATAAAGCATTCCTGATCCGTTGTGATTTTATATACCTGCTTTGAAAAACCGTCGCGTATTTCATCAATTTTATAATCCGAATTACCCAGTAAATTAATAATTGCTTTCCCAAGAATCCTGCCGATCATAAGATTCCTCCCTTGATTCCCGGCAATAGCTCAGGATTAACCTTTCACCGAAAACAACAGCAGCCAGTGGACTAATACAATCTGAAAGAACTCGCAAAAAATGAGAACAATTTTGCCGTTATCGCATTCAAACACTATTGTATTTGATGAAAAAAACTGAAACAAAGCATGTGTGCATTAGCAGGGGCGGAAAAATCCGCCCCGTTACCGCTGTATTCCTCATTCCTCTATAGCATTTTTTGATGAAACCATGAAATAAACCAGGAACAAAAGACAAACAGCTGATATATACCCATATCCACCGTATATGTTAAATTCGGACGAGAAATAACCAAAGCCCAGTCCTGTAATAATTATTGCCGCTCTTAACCCGAGGGACTGGAACGAATCAATGGTTGCCCTCATCGAAGAATCAATTCGGTGATGTAAATATCCGGCGGCTGCAGGTTCAATAATACCCGATACAATGCAGATTAAAAATATCATCACGATGCTTGTAATTCCCCTGTTTAAGCACATGTACAAAAATCCTGCGGCAAACACAAGAATTATTCCTGATATTAATTTCCTGTAGCTCACTTTTTCCTTTATCCTGTAAGCAAGCACGTTACCAGGAAGCCTTAAGATACTCAGCACAGATGAGAGTATGCCAAAATATATGACAGGGATGCCAAGCCTGCTTGCATAAAGCTGCCAGAATTCATCAATAAAATTCATTGCCGAGCCTGCAATCATTGCTGAAAGCAGTATAAGGCATACTCCGTGGTTGCTCCTGAAAAAGCTTACTGAAGCCACTACATACTCTTTAATCGGAACCGGGACATCGGTCCTGCTTCTTACCTCAGGCTCCACCAGCGTAAAAGAGATGCACAGCGATATAAGCATACTGACGCAGGATATCCAATAATTAAGTTCGAATCCGCGCCAACCGGCCATAAGACTTCCACTTAAGGCTGCCACGATTGCTGCAATAAAATCCAGGGCATTTAAGCGTCCAAGGCATTTCTCAAAGGACTGTTCCTCACCATTTGAAAGCAGTGAATCATAAAGCAGTGCATTCTCTGATCCGCTGCCTGCAGCACGTCCAATTCCAGCAAGGAATATTGCTGCGGCAAAATGCCGGAACCCGGTTGCATATATCAGTATCAAAAGTTCACAACAGCCCAGAAAAGCGTCCACTATAATCAGCCTTTTCCGGCCCCATTTGTCAGCAATAATACCCGTTGGAATTTCAAGCAGAACCACGGTTACTGCATATATGATCTCGGTATACACAACCATCTGGATTGTCATGCCCCGCTGCTCCCAGAACAGTCTTTCAATAACGTAAGCGGGGATGAGGTTGTGAAAGAACCTGATGGCATATAGTTTCCAAATATTATCTCTATAGTTCATATTCAAGCTCCTCTCATTTTTGTTTTGCTGATTTTTACAACAAAACAAGGGAGGTGCCCGTGAACTGTTTTGAACTAAGAATTAACAAGGTGGCCTTGCGTATACCATGTTTTTACTCCCATCCTTCCGGTATGATGATTTAATTCTATCATATTCCATTATTTTCTCCAACTAATATACAATGAATCAATCGAATGTGAATACAATATATCTAATCCTATGCCATAAACCCATTTTCATCATGCCATCTTATGAATTCGACAGATGGTCTTTCATGGGATTTTACAGGCAAAACAATCGGTTCTCCGCAATTTACTCCTTTTTTCTGAACTTCTCCACTCCCCTGTTGATCCATAAATCGGCAATAACATCAATAATATCGGCTATTAACCCTAAGATCAAATCAAGCATTCACATCCTCCTTAATATTGGAACGGACATACTGTATCAATTATAAGACAACTTCAACTCAGCTCATTATATATTACGGATGATTTTTTTAAAATACTCACAAAAATGATCTATTTTTTACCATGTATATTCTTGTGTTACCCTCAATCATTAATTGTTCTACTTTCATATATTATTTGCTGTTATATACGAAAGAAAGCGGCATGTATGATAAATTTACTTTAAGGAAGTGAATGCTTTGCCAGCCAATAATTAACCTGGATCATATAAGCCAGAAGCTGCGGTGCTGCCATAAGCTGGCCGAACCACGGTTTGCCGTATTCAGCCGGTGCTTTCATGAAAGCCAGGGCTTTTTTCTTATCAATAAACGACATAATAGGGCAGTTTGGATTGTTCAGAATATCCATAAACATCTGAGAAAGCACTTTTTCATAGTTCGGGTTGTAGGTTTTGGGGTATGGGCTTTTTTTGCGGTATAAAAGCCTTTCGGGCAGGAGATCTTTGCAAGCTTCACGCAACAGGGACTTTTCAACACCGTTTCTTAATTTCATATCCCATGGCACGTTGAATACATATTCGATAATCCTGTGATCAGCAAACGGTACCCGCGCTTCAAGCCCGGAAAACATGCTGGCTCTGTCCATTCTGTCAAGCAACGTCTGCATAAACCATTTTATGTTGAGATAGGTGATTTCCCTGCGCCTGCTGTCAACAGCACTTTCGCCTTTCAAATAGGGAACCGACTTTAAAGAATCCATGTATTTCTCGAAAACATAGTCTCTCAGGTTGAGTTCATTGACAAAGTCATCGGATAAGAGCATTGTTCTTGTTGCCACATCCTTTGACCACGGAAATCCGTTGACCCACATAAGCTCTTCCCTGTAAAACCACGGATAACCGCCGAAAATTTCATCTGCGCATTCTCCTGTCAGGGCAACTTTATTATGTTTTTTTACCAATGAACAGAAGTATAAAAGCGACGAATCAATATCGGCCATACCGGGCAGGTCCTTGGAATCCACCACCTTGTAGAGCAGGTTTGCCAGGAGAATCTCATCGCATTCAAGGTAGGTATGATTTAAACTGTATTTTGACAGCATCATTTCAACATAAGGCCTGTCTCTCTCGGGCTGAAAGGCATTGGATTTGAAGTAAATGTTATTGCCCCTGAAGTCGAATGAAAAGGTGTTCAGTTTCAATCCAAGCGATGATAAATAATCGGACGCGACAGCAGTTACAATACTTGAATCAACACCGCCGGACAAAAAACTGCAGACAGGGACATCGGAAACCATCTGCCTCTTAACCGTATCCTGTATTAAAAATGATACCTTTTCCACGGTCTGTTCATAGCTGTCGGTATGAGGATGGCTTTCCAGCTCCCAATACCTGACGGTGGAGAACCCATCCTTTGAAAAAATTCCATAATGGCCGGGTTTTAGTTCATTTATGCCTTTAAAAACACCATTCCCAGGTGTCCTGGCCGGACCTATGCCGAAAATCTCCCTTAATCCGTCGATATCGATTTCGGGATTTATGCCCGGAAAGCGGAAAAGCGCCTTTATTTCTGAGCCAAAAACCAATGTACCGTCTTTAATTGTATAGAACAGGGGTTTTACACCCACCCGGTCCCTGTACAATATTAGGCTTTCAAGGCCCCCGTCCCAGATAGCAAAGGCAAAAATACCGTTCAGTTTATTTACAAAATCAATACCATAATGAATATAGGCATAAAGAATAACCTCGGTATCGGTTGTTGTTTCAAAAACATATCCTGCACTTGTTAATTCGGGCATAAGCTCATCAGTATTGTATATTTCGCCGTTATATACAATAACATATTCGGTTCCGCTAATATTCCTGATAATTGGCTGCGCGCCAAAACACAAATCCCTGATGGACAAGCGGGTATGGCTCAGTCCGATGTTTTTCCTGAGATATTCGCCGGTATTGTCGCTTCCGCGGTGTGCGATGGCTTCCCTCATGTCAATCAGGATTTGGTTCCAATATCCCCTGTTACCGGCATAATCCATATTATAGTTGCAAAATCCTGCTATTCCACACATACAAAACCCTCATTCACTGAAAATAATCAAGGCGTTCACCGATAATGCCAGGGCACTACCAGATGAACGCCTTTGTTCATACAGTACAATATATGCCGTATGTTTAAAAAGTGAACATCTTAAATTGATTTTTTATCCTTTTCTCTGCTGATACACAAGGGCTGCTTCTATCAGTCCCACAAACAGCGGATGGGGTTTATTCGGGCGGCTTTTGAACTCAGGATGGTACTGAACACCGATAAAGAACAGATTATCGGGAAGTTCAACGGCCTCAACAAGACTTTCATCTGGCGATGTACCGCATATTTTCAGGCCGTTCTCGGTAATAATATTCCTGTAGGAATTATTAAATTCATACCTGTGACGGTGCCTTTCACTGATTAACTCCTGGCCGTATAAATTCCGGATTTTCGTACCTTCCCTTGTTTTGCACGGATAGGCTCCCAGCCGCATGGTGCCTCCTTTACGGGTGACTGTAAGCTGTTCCTCCATAAGATCAATGACAGGATGCGGGCTTGCCTTATCAAATTCCGAAGAATGAGCACCCTTAAGTCCGCAGACGTTGCGTGCAAACTCAATAACGGCAATTTGCATGCCAAGGCATATACCCAGGTACGGTATGTTGTTTTCCCTTGCATACCGGCATGCTGTTATCTTGCCTTCAATACCCCTGTCTCCGAATCCTCCGGGTATGATAATACCGCTGATGTCTTTAAGCTTTTCATGTACATTTTCACTTGTTACGCTTTCGCTTTCTATCCATTTAATATTAACTCTTGTTTCCTTGTCATAACCTGCATGATTCAAGCTTTCTATAATTGACAGGTACGCATCGTGGAATTTTACATATTTGCCCACAATGGCTATGGTAACTTCTTTTTCCCGGTTCTTTATTTTCTTTATCAGCTCTTTCCATTCAGTCAAATTCGGTTCACCGGTTTCGAGGCCAAGCTCCCTGCATACCACCTCATCCAGGCCTTTTTCATGAAGCACGACAGGTGCTTCATAAATACACGGCAGGGTAAGGTTTTCAATCACGCAATCGGGCTTGACATTGCAAAACAATGAAATCTTGGACTTTATACTGCCGTCGAAAGGTTCATCGGTACGCGCAACGATTATGTCGGGTGAAATACCCATTGATCTGAGTTCCTTTACAGAATGCTGCGTAGGTTTTGATTTATGTTCATTTGAGCCTTTTAAGTACGGAACCAGGGTGACATGAATAAACAGGCAGTTTTCACGGCCCTTTTCAAGAGAAATCTGCCGTACTGCTTCCAAAAAAGGCTGGCTTTCAATATCTCCGGTTGTTCCTCCTATTTCGGTAATCATTACATCGGCACCGCTGTTCTCTGCGCCGCTGTATATAAAATTCTTGATTTCCCCGGTAATATGAGGAATAACCTGGACGGTCTGTCCCAGGTAACCTCCGGTTCTCTCACGATTCAGCACATTCCAGTATACTTTTCCGGCCGTCAGGTTGGAAAGCTTTGTCAAGTCCTCATCTATAAAACGTTCATAATGTCCCAAATCAAGATCGGTTTCGGCGCCGTCATCGGTGACGAATACTTCGCCATGCTGGAAAGGGCTCATTGTTCCCGGGTCTACATTTATATACGGATCAAGCTTTTGTGCCGCAACCTTCAATCCTCTTTGCTTTAGAAGCCTTCCCAGGCTTGCGGCCGTGATGCCCTTCCCCAGCCCGGATACAACACCGCCTGTTACAAAAATAAACTTAGTCATTTTTTCCTCCTTGTGATCGTTACAGACCACTCATCAAGCTTCTTATCAGGTAGGTTTATTTAAACTTCAGTAACTACAATATACTGCCGCATGCATTACATAAAAATTTCAGCAGAACTGCCGTTAAAAGATTAAGCTGTTATGTTAATTTTCATACGTTTTTAATATTTCCTCAGCCACCTTTCTCCGCGTTATCCTCATGTCCATTGCCTGTTTTTCAATATACCTGTGCGCTTCAGGCTCTGTCATAGAAAAATTTGAAATCAGAATGCACTTAGCCCTGTCAACAATCCGAATATCCTCTATTTTTTGAATAAGCTTCATATTTTCATTATGTATTGCTATTATCTTTTTATGAGTCGCGGCAGCCAGTTTCAGGGCATTCCAAAACAAGGCTTTGCTTATTGGCCTGGCTAATGTAACAATACCATAATCCTCAACCTTGTCAGAAACTTCATCCAACAATTCAGCCTTCACTATCAGGATAACTACACTTGTCTCTTTTGAAGCTATATTTATTGCAAGACTTACACCAAACTCATCAGGCAAGGGTGTGTTAACTATATATAAATCAAAGTTCTTTTCTATCAACATCCTCCTTGCTTCACCACCGTTGGATATGGTGGTGATATTAGTTACTGACGCCTGTGCCAGCATCTCAGCCAAACTCGCAGCAATTTTTTCGGAATTTGATATTATAAGCGCACTGTCCATAGCGTCTCACCTTTACTAAACCTAAACCAACAACTGGTTAATCAGTTAAATCATTTTGAAATAGTTGCCCAGGAAATATTCATATTTATCATTGGCCTGGTTGTAAGCTTCCAATTCCTTCTTTTTCAGATTCATAAAATTCGCAAAAACCTGTTCATTCAATATGCTCCTTACAAATTCCGATTCTTCTGCAAGTTTTAATGCATCTTCCAGATTTCCGGGCAGGCGTGGCAGCAAACCGGTAATTCTTTCATCCGCCGCATACAAATCCACATTAATACTTTCAGGAAGTGCCAGGTTGTTCTCAATGCCATAAAAACCTGCACCAATTACCAGTGCGAAGGCCAGGTACGGATTTGTTGCCGGATCGGGTGACCTCAGTTCCATGCGCATTCTGTCGTCCCTTGCGGCAGGAATGCGTACAAGCTGTGAGCGGTTGCCATAAGACCATGAAACATATTTTGGTGCTTCAAAATTGCCAAAACGTTCATAGGAGTTCGGAATGGGATTTAAAAATGCGGTTATTTCGGTTATTTTCTGAAGAATACCTGCAATAAAGGATTCAGCTGCTTTTGAGCTGTCCTTGTTTCCCACCCTGAACACATTATATCCGTTCTGCATCAACGACATGTTTATATGAAGCCCGCTCCCGCTTTTATCGGGCAACGGCTTTGGAGCAAAGGATGCAAACAGCCCGTTTCTCGCAGCTATGCTTCTTACCACCTGCTTAAAGGTAATCAGGTTGTCTGCACTGTTTACAGCGTCTGAAAATTTGAAATCTATTTCATTTTGACCCGGACCCTGCTCGTGATGAGATGTTTCGGGCTTGATTCCCATTTCCTCAAGGCAGAGACAAATCTCACGCCTCACATTTTCACCTTTGTCAAGGGGTGAAACATCCAAATAACCACCATTATCAAAGGGTGTGATTGTAGGGTCACCATTTTCATCGGTTTTAAACAGATAGAATTCACACTCGGCTCCAATCATGCATGAATACCCTTTTTGACTTACCTTGTTTACAACCGATTTCAGGATCTCCCTGGTATCTCCCCAGAAAACACTGCCATCGGGATTCCTGATACTGCAATAGAAGCGAACCACTCTTCCCTGCTGAGGGCGCCACGGTAAAACAGACAGTGTGTCCGGATCGGGTACCAATAATAAGTCCGACTTTGTAATATCGGTAAAACCGTTTATTGCATGCGCATCAAAGGGGATACCATGTTCAAAGGCGCGGGGCAGTTCATCGGGCATGATCGAGATGTTCTTCTGTCTTCCCAATAAATCACAAAATGAAAGGCGTATAAACTTAACGTCGTTATACCTTATAAACTCTAAAACCTCTTCTATGGTGGTGCTCATTTCTTACCCCTCCAGTTGAAGTTTAATTATATATTTATTATATCAACACAAGCAAATATTTAGCAATTTTAACATTGTCATGTTCAAATAGCAACAAGAAAATACGGTTACGGCAAAATAAACCCGAATCACCCGCTGTTGTACGAACCTCTTAACAGTAACAAAATATGCAGTAAGCCTAGTTTTCGGTGTAAAGCTTCTTGTACGGGTTTTTTCCGTTGGGTGTGAGGCGGTAAAACGGCTTGCTTAGTATCTCCCCGATATCAATATTGAATACCTTTGCAAATTCGGACAAGTAGTCCTGGATCCTGCCTATATCCTGCTCATCGGCGACCTTCATACTGACCTGTTCGGGCAGATTCTCCGGCGCATTGCTGCTCCTGATATAGATTTCTCCGCCATGCATTCCCACTCCGATAAAATGGCCGGTTGGACAACTATCTGAATCCAGCCCCAAAACAATAATCAGTCCTCCTGCAAGATACTCGCCCAAAAAGCTTCCTGTACTCCCGCCTACTATAATAACAGGTTTCTTATCCTTGTATTCTTTCATATGAATACCTGTACGGTAGCCGGCATCGCCTTTTACCAGTATTTTTCCTCCCCGCATTGCATATCCGAGGGCATCACCGGCATTGCCGTAAATTATTATATTTCCGTCGTTCATCGTATCCCCGGTGGCATCCTGTGCATTTCCGTTCACAATAATGTTCGCACCGTCAAGATACGCACCAAGTGCATTGCCGGGAGTTCCGTTTATGGTTATGGTTTTATTCGAAGCACCGGCTCCGATGAAACGTTCCCCATAACACTCATTAATTACTATATCTTCGCCTGTGTTTCTTACTTTTTCGTTCAGAAGTTGATATCCCAGTTCATGTGCCCTTAATTCCATAATAACCTCCATTCACACTGCCGGTGATCCTGGCAGTCTCAAACCATGCTGCTGAGCTTTCTGGCCCGCTCTTTCCTGCTGAAAGCCATAAGGCCCGGCATCCTGCAGATCAGTTCAAAATCTATAGTGTCAAGGGGTGTTCCTTCCCTGATAAGGGAAGTATAAATACCCGCTTTTTCAATATTTCCAACCAGGATGAACCCGTTCAGCCTGTTGTTCGAGTAAAACAGTTTCTTATAATTCTCTTCATCGGCTTCATGATACTCCTCGCCGGTATAAACCCCGGCCGTAATGATGTGCTTTCCGAACAAACCTATGGCGTTCATCGGAATTGCCTTATCGAACACGCAATCGGCACCGGACATGTTCATTCCTGCACATTCTCCCTGCATGTACGCGTTTGGCAGCAATGCCATAACCTTCATATCCCCCGATGAGGCATCCCGGCTTTCACAGCAGTCTCCTGCTGCGTAAATATCGGGAATTGATGTCCTGCATCTTTCGTCTATGATTATACCCCTGTTGGTTTTACCGCCTATATCCTTCAGCAGCGATATGTTCGGCCTGACTCCGACAGCTACCACGAGAACATCAAAGGGTATTTCCGTACCGTCATCCAGTATGGCACAGCCATCATTGAATTCTGCGACCTGCCTGCCCAGGTGAAACTTCATATTGTTTTTTTCCAGGTGTTTTTTTATCATTTCGGATGCACCTTCATCCAGGATGCTTGACAGTACCCTCGGTGACAAATCCACACATACCGTATTAACTTTTTTCCTGCTGATCCCCTCGGCGCATTTCAGCCCGATAAGCCCTGCTCCCAGTATCAGGACCCTCAGGCCTTCCTCGAGTACACTGTCCAGTTTCCGGGCATCGTCAAGGGTAGTAAAGGTGAACTTGTTTTTAACTTTTTCCAGGCCTTTTACAGGCGGGATAAAAGGTATAGAACCTGTTGCGACCAGCAGTTTGTCATAGCTCTCATACCTGCCGTCATCCAGCAGGACGGTTTTTTCCTCCGGGTCTATCTTCAGGACGGTCTTTCCGGGTAAAAACTCGCAGTTATTGTCGCTGTAAAAACTGTCACCCCTGTACCTCATCCTTTTCTCGTCGGTCTTTCCCAGCAAAAGATAAGAAATCAGCGGCCTGGAATATGTATGATGGCTTTCATTGCTGATGATCACGATCCTGCCTTCCCTGTCGTTTTTGCGTATGGCCTCGACCGCACCGACAGCGGCCGCAGAATTGCCTATTATCACGTACTTCAAGTTATTCACCCCTTTCCTCGAATACGATGGCTCCGTTTGGACAGCCTTCGACGCATCTCGGTGTCCCCGCTGCTGTTTTTATACAAAGCTCACATTTTTGTACTGCTCCGTCCTCAGACGGTGATACAGCGCCGTAGGGACAGGATAATATGCACGTATAACAGCCGATGCATCTGTTCCTGTCTATCATTATGACGCCATCCCTTTTCGTCAACGCGCCTGTAATGCACCCCTTAACACAAAGCGGTTCATCACAGTGCCTGCATGAAACTGCAAAGCTTATCCCGTCCTTCTCCTCGATCCTTATCCGTGGTTTGATTTTTACATCTTTCAGGGCTCTTGCCATATCCTTTTCATTGGTTGATGCAAAAGCACAGTAGTATTCGCACAGGTGACAGCCCAGGCACCATTGCTCGTTTACATATACACGTTTCAAATTCCTTCACCACCACATCAATAATTGAACCTATTCGCCTGCATACTTAATGCCCAGTATTTCCAGCTCTTTTTCATTCAAGCCCACACCCCTGAGCATCAGCCTGTTTCCTTTCAGGGCTTCGATGGAGTTTATGCCCATACCGCCCATCATTTCCTTTATTTCATGCTGCCAGGCGGTCATCAGATTTACAAGCCTTTTATATCCAATATTCGGATTAAGCCGTTTTACCAGGTCTTCCCTCTGCGTAGCAATACCCCAGTTGCACTTTCCTGTATGACAGCTTCTGCACAAATGACATCCCAATGCAATCAGTGCCGCAGTTCCTATATAAACAGCGTCTGCCCCGAGGGCGACAGCCTTTACAACATCTGCGCTGGAGCGTATGCTTCCCCCGACGACAATGGACACATTATTGCGGATACCTTCATCACGGAGCCGTTTATCAACGCTTGCAAGGGCAAGCTCTATGGGTATGCCCACATGATCCCTTATCCTTGTAGGTGCAGCTCCCGTTCCGCCACGGAAACCGTCAATTGCTATGATATCGGCACCGCTTCGGGCAATTCCGCTTGCAATAGCCGCCACATTGTGCACAGCCGCGATTTTTACGATAACCGGCTTGGTATACGCAGTTGCTTCTTTCAGTGAATATACCAGCTGGCGCAAATCCTCGATCGAGTAAATGTCATGGTGCGGAGCCGGTGAAATAGCATCAGTTCCCTCGGGTATCATACGTGTTTTTGATATATCACCCACGATTTTTGCACCGGGTAGATGGCCGCCTATACCGGGCTTTGCTCCCTGTCCCATCTTGATCTCAATGGCTGCACCGCTGTTAAGATATGTCTTGTGTACTCCGAAACGTCCTGAAGCCACCTGGACAATCGTGTTTTTCCCATACTTGTAAAAATCCTCATGAAGTCCGCCTTCGCCGGTATTGTATAGTATCCCGAGTTCTGCCGCAGCCCTTGCAAGGCTCTCATGGGCATTATAGCTGATGGAACCGTAGCTCATCGCAGAGAACATAACCGGCATCGAAAGCTTAATATAAGGCTTAAGATTGTTTTTCAGCCTTCCTTTTTCGTCCCTTTCTATCCTGTCAGGCTTTGCTCCGAGATAGACCCTTGTTTCCATGGGCTCCCTGAGGGGATCTATCGAAGGATTGGTAACCTGGGACGCGTTCAAGAGTATCTTGTCGAAGTAGACAGGGAAGTTTTCAGGGTTGCCCATGCTGGACAGCAAAACTCCTCCGCTGCCTGCCTGCTTATATATCTCATTAATGCTTTTTCCCGACCAGTTTGCATTTTTCTTGAAAGTATGATCGCTTTTTACAATTTTTAAGGCCCTTGTGGGACACAGGGAAACACACCGGTGGCAGTTCACGCATTTTGCATTGTCAGCCGTCATCATGTTTTTATCGCTCAGGTATTCGTGCGCCTGGTTGGCGCACTGGCGCTCGCATACCCTGCAGGTTATACACCGGTTGTAATCCCTGACTATCTCATATTCAGGGTATATATATTCAATAGCCATTAAGCCTTACCTCCTTCCAGTGTCACAATTACACCTTCACCGCCCCTGGGAGACCAGATCCTGTCAAGGTCGTTCTGAATCTTCCTGATGGCCGCCTCTTCGCTTGCCACATATACCATGTCGTCCTTTTCACCAACCACCATGCTTCTGAGCTTCAACCTGTCGTTCAGTGCCATCATTCCTCCCTCGAAGCCCACTATTATTGAAAACGGCCCTGTAATCAGGTATGAAGAGAAAGCATTTCGGAGGTATTCAAGCTCCTCCCTCTCCTCCGGGGGTTTCCTTTCAATGGTGGACCAGAATGGTGCGGCAATCACCGAGCAGATCTCCTTTAACGTAAGCCCGACCCTTCTGTGAAGATAGTCAATTATATAGGCAATAACTTCGGTATCTGTTTTAAGAGTGCACTTGTAGCCATACATCTCTATTGCCCTGCGGTTGGCGTCATATGAAGAAATCTCCCCGTTATGGACTACGGAATAATCCAAAAGCGCGAAAGGATGTGCTCCTCCCCACCAACCGGGAGTATTGGTGGGATATCGGCCATGCGCGGTAAAACAATAGCCCTCATATTCATCCAGCCTGTAGAATCTGCCTACATCCTCGGGAAAGCCCACGGCCTTGAAAACACCCATGTTTTTACCGCTGGAGAATACATATGCACCATCAATACATGTATTAATGCGGAACACGCATCTTACAACGTACTCCCTGTCATCCAGCTGGCTGTCGGCCAGTTTTGTTGGAAGCGGGGCAACGAAATATCTCCATATAAGGGGTTCATCCTTGATCTCAGGGATCTTCCTGGTTGGGATCTTAGAAAGGTTTATAATGTCAAAATGCTCTTCTATAAATTCTTCGCATTCCTTCTTCGCGGATTTGTGATCATAAAATATATGAAATGCATAATAATCCTTATACTCAGGATAGATCCCATATGCAGCGAATCCGCCGCCAAGACCGTTGGAACGCTCCCTCATAACAGAGATGGAATCAATGATACTTTCACCTGAAAAACGTCTGCCGGATTTTGAGAAAATTCCCGATATTGCGCATCCAGACAGATTTCTGAACATTCCTTCCCTCACAATCCATACCTCCATATAAATAATTTCCTGGCAGACTGAACTGTTCATCCTGCATTCCTGGTTCACAAACAATGCCACCATGTTAAAAATTCATTTCTGCCAATACCGCCATTTGTTGATAAAAAATAAGGCGTTCATCACATAGCACCTTAAAACAGTTTGGCTTTTGCAGGCCACAAATAAGGTACTATCTAATGAACGCCTTTGTTCATGAAATATTTATCTGACATCTTAATACATTATACAATGGGATAAGAAGAAGTGTCAACAAAATAATGCAGTTTCAGGTTTATAATATTGCATAATGTTTTATATAAATATTGCTTATATCATATTATGCCATTTGCATTTTGCAAGTTTCATTTTTAAATATTTCATTTTCAGGTTTCCATGTTAATATAATGGTTGACAAGGAAAAATCACAGTGCTATACTGTATTCAGACAGCAATGGCGCTGTGGATTTTAATCCGCAGCGCTTTTTTGTTTTTCACCGCAGATAGTAAAAACGAGTGATAAGAGTGATTAAAATTAACATAAAACAGCATTTATTATGCAAATTGGAGACATATTAAAACAAGTAATCAAAAAAATGATGGAAGAATACCTGATTACGGTTACCGGACACCCGACGGAAGCATCCTGTTCCGGAATGACGCATTGAAATATGAATTTGAAGTATCCACAACAGGTATGCGTATTGAGAAAAGTCAACTGATGAACAACCCGGCAAAGCATATTGTGATTACCGCCGCAGCCTGTGGTTCCAAAAGATGTTGTTAATGGTGAGCTGCCACTTACAATGCGCGACAATATGGAATATGCATGTAACTTATGCAGAAATCCCATATTGAATCCCTTATTGGAAAGGCAAATATCTCCACTTGGGACTATGAACCCATTGCAGGCGGCAATAAAGCATGAATTGAAACACTTCAGGGAGGTAGCAATCGTGGGGAATGTTAATATAACGGAAGTTTTCGGCAGCATGGTGTTTGGTGATGCAGTCATGAAGGAACGGCTGCCGAAGGAAGCATATAAAGCATTGAAAAAAGCCATTGCAAACGGTACACATCTGGAACTTGATGTTGCCAATGTGGTGGCAAACGCCATGAAAGACTGGGCTATAGAAAAGGGTGCAACCCATTTTACCCATTGGTTTCAACCCATGACGGGTATAACAGCTGAAAAGCATGACAGTTTTATTATGCCCGACGGAACCGGCAAAGCAATAGCAGAGTTTTCAGGAAAAGCCCTGGTTAAAGGAGAACCCGATGCATCTAGCTTTCCTTCCGGAGGTTTGCGCAGCACCTTTGAAGCAAGGGGATATACCGCATGGGATCCTACATCCTATGCTTTCATAAAAGATAACACATTGTGTATTCCAACCGCTTTCTGCTCTTACAGCGGGGAAGCTCTTGACAAGAAAACACCGCTTTTGCGTTCCATGCAGGCATTGAACCATCAGGCTCTGAGAGTACTGCACCTGTTTGGTTTTAACGATGTAAAGCGCGTTTTGGCAATGGTTGGTCCCGAGCAGGAATATTTTCTCATTGACCGGGAAATGTACCTGAAAAGACCTGATTTAATGCATTGCGGAAGAACCTTGATTGGTGCCCGTCCACCAAAAGGCCAGGAATTGGAAGACCACTATTTCAGGCCTATTAAACACCGTGTTTCCAAATTTATGCGTGAATTGGATGAAGAATTATGGAAACTCGGGGTTTATGCAAAGACCGAGCATAACGAAGTGGCTCCTGCGCAGCATGAATTGGCACCAATTTACGGAGAAGCCAATGTGGCTACCGACCACAATCAGCTTACAATGGAGCTTATGAAAAGTATTGCGGCAAAGCATGGTTTAACATGCCTGTTGCATGAGAAGCCTTTCGCAGGGATAAACGGAAGCGGAAAACACATTAACTGGTCAATAGCCACCGACACAGGTATTAATCTGCTGGAGCCCGGAGATACACCATGGGAAAATGCACTGTTCCTTTTATTCCTTGTCGCGGTTATTAAAGCCGTTGATGACTACCAGGATTTGCTGCGTGTGTCGGTTGCAAGTGCAGGCAATGATCACCGTCTTGGTGCAAATGAAGCTCCTCCTGCTATTGTCTCAATATTCCTGGGCGACGAGCTTACTGGAATTCTTGATGCTCTCGAAAACGATACTTTGTACGCGGGAAAAGGCAAAACCCTGATGGAAATAGGTGTAACGGTACTGCCCCATTTCCCGAAGGACACAACCGACAGGAACCGTACATCACCGTTTGCATTTACGGGAAACAAGTTTGAATTCCGCATGCTTGGTTCAGGTTTTTCCATTGCAGGTCCTAATATTGTGTTAAATACCATTGTGGCCGAAATATTACGTCAATTCGCTGATGAACTTGAAAACAGCAGTGATTTCCAGGCAGATTTAAGCAAGCTCATAAAAAGAACCATTAAAAATCATAAACGCATTATATTCAATGGCAACGGGTATGACAATGCATGGGTCAAAGAAGCAGAAAAAAGAGGCCTGTCAAATTTGAAAAACACTCCCGACGCACTGCCTGCATTTATTCATCCGAAGAGCATGGAATTGTTTACACGGCATCGTGTGTTTACCGAACATGAAATTCATTCCCGCTATGAAATTCTGCTTGAAAACTACTCAAAGACAATTAATATAGAAGCGCTGACAATGATCGACATGGTTAACAAAATGGTAGTACCGGCAGTATTTGATTACCAGAACGAACTGGCTGAACTGGTACTCAGGAAAAGAAGCGTCAGTGCCGAGATTACAACAGCACCTGAAGAAAAGCTGCTGGCCAGGCTGGCCAAACTCTCGGATTGCCTTGTAAAGAGATTGGATTATCTTACCGGGCAGACGATAGCAGTAAGGGAAATAAAGGATAACCTGGAGCTGGCCAAAGCATACCGCGAGAGGGTATGCAGCGCAATGAGCGAATTACGTCTTATAGTTGATGAACTTGAAACGATTGTAAGCAGCAAACACTGGAGAATTCCTACCTATGCAGAAATATTGAACAGTGTGTATGAATGATTGTTAATATGTAAAAACCGAACTCAATATATCGATAATCCTAGACGCACAAAGGGGCTCATCCTTTGTGCGTGATTAATGTTATTTGAAAATGGGTAAAGTATAAATGCATTTTTAGATATATGTCTTGTACCTATAATCCAAAACTATAATTCAGCCGGTTTTACGCTTATGCTGAAATACTGGATGGATTAGTAATGTAAACTTAAGGGGGATAATTTTTATGCTTACTGCAGTAGTTGGAATAAACTGGGGCGATGAAGGAAAGGGCCGTATGGTGGATTTGCTGTCGGCGGACTATGATGTAATCTGCAGGTACCAGGGAGGAAACAATGCCGGACATACAGTCGTAAACGACAAGGGAAAATTCATATTGAACCTTCTTCCTTCGGGAATTTTACGGGACAATACCGTAAATGTAATGGGAAACGGAATGGTTATTGACATAGAGCATCTGTGCGGTGAAATTGCAAGGCTCCAGGAAAAGGGTGTAAAAATCACTCCGGAGAAACTGAAGATCTCCGATAAAGCATTTATTTGCATGCCCTACCACAAACAGCAGGATATTCTTGAAGAAGACCGCCTTGCAGAAAAAAAATACGGTTCAACCCGCAGAGGTATTGCCCCGGTATACGGTGACAAGTACATGAAAAAGGGCATCCGGATGGGTGATCTGCTTTATCCTGGCACACTGCAGGATAAAGTTGCCGATATTCTCGAATGGAAAAATATTACACTGAAAGGTTACGGCCGGGAGTTTTCACTTAAAGACATTATGAATTGGCTTGACGAATTCGGTAAACCCCTTTTGCCATATATTACTGACACTACAGAATACCTCATGGGTGCCGTAAGAGATAATAAAAACATTATGTTTGAAGCACAGTTGGGAGCATTGCGTGACATTGACTATGGAATTTATCCATTCACAACATCTTCCCAGACGTTGGCGGCATATGCACCAATTGGTGCAGGAATCCCGGGCGTAAAACTGGATCATGTGATCGGCATTATGAAAGCATATTCCAGCTGTGTTGGCGAAGGCCCGTTTACTGCAGAGCTGTTTGGTGAAGAAGCATCCAAGCTGCGTGAAGCCGGCGCTGAATACGGAGCTGCTACGGGAAGGCCTCGAAGGGTTGGCGGATTTGATATACCTGCAAGTGCATACGGGGTTAAAATGCAGGGAGCCGATGTACTTGCACTGACAAAACTTGACGTTCTTTCCTATATGGACAGGATTCCTGTATGCGTAGCCTATGAAATTGACGGAAAAAGATGCGACAAATTCCCGACAGGTGACAGGCTTTTGAAGGCAAAGCCAATTTACGAATACCTGGACGGATTTAATACCGATATATCAAAATGCAGAACTCCCGATGACTTGCCCAGGACGGCACTTGAATATATCCGTTTTATTGAAAAAGCCATAGGATGTCCTATTAAGTATGTTTCGGTGGGCCCAAGCAGGGAAGATTATATAGAGTTTTAAAATTAATAAAAAATAAGGCCCTGTATTCCGCTTAAGCAATGGAATACAGGGCTTTATTCCAGCTAAAGCCTGTAGTTAAAGCGAACCACCATCTGCTAAGGGATTTGTGATTATTCAGCCTTTTTAAGTAGCACTGCCCATGAGGATAATTTTCTGTCCCTGAACAAAGCAAATCCTCTGTTTTCATATGTCATATCGTCGATTTTCTTAAGATATTCAAAGCCCGAATACTGTCCATCTGCAGATGAGTATTTTGACATTATTGTATCTTCCACGACAATAAACATGCCTTTCAGTTCCCCAAGGGCGGGATTGAATGATTTCCAGCCTGTTATTTCACTGCCGTCCCCAAATGGAGTTATTTCATACCTGTTTAAGAATTCAACAGGCGTATCGGCAAATACTTTCATCGAACCTTCATTAATCCAGGTTCCGTCGTTATGAATAATTCTTGTTTGCCCCTCCACCCGGAAAACTTCACATTTTTCATCCGAGTAGATTCCATCGGCAACCCATTTTCCTTCTTCAAACAGAAAAGTATGCTTCATTTTTACACTCCCCATTTCTCCTTAATCCTTAACATATCCGGGTAAACAGGCATTTCAGTTATTCTCCCCCTGCATTTGATAAAATTTGATCAATATGCCCTGGTGCCTGCAACTCTGTCCCTGACACCTATGGTTATTTTTTGAACTTTATTATTGCTGTAATTCTTATATAACCTTATATACATATTTAACATCCAAAAGTATGAAGAATCGTCCTTTCCTTGTTTAAAACCTCGCTGACACAGGATATTGACGGCTTTATCAAATTCATCTCCGGCTTTAGTACCGAAAATTTCGCATTTTGAATCTGTGACTTCAATTTCATTAACCTTCCGGTAAAAATCTGTATCAGGATCACTTAAAAATGTTATTTTTACACCCTTGGACGGATATTCAAATCTGTAGCCGCCAAAACCGGGTATGTATTCCTCTTCTTCTCCAATAATACTTTTTACTTTATCTTCAGTCAACATTAGTTTAATGCCGCCGGCAGAAATCTCTTTATTGGCATACCACACCAGGATATATTGATAATACCTGTAAACCATGACAGCACATAATATAACAAGCACAATTATTGAGAATACAGTTATAATCCTTTTATTCATAAAAACTCCACCTGATAATACTCATTCTATAGGATAACTATACCATTTGACGGCTGTAGATGAAAAAAGTTTCACACTTAATCTTACTCATTAGATCTTCCATTACAAATCCCACAGCAGAACAAATTTATGATTCACCTGCCATGGGATATTCACCTGCCATTTCAGATACGCAGCATTATTTCATGAAAAATACCCGATAAAGGCACTTGAACATCTGCAAGCCCCGCCTCATAAACCACCCTGGGCATACCATACACAATGCAGGATTCTTCTGCTTCAACAATAATCTTTCCGTTGTATTTTTTAACCGATTCACATCCTGTAAGCCCGTCATTTCCCATACCTGTAAGGATAACCGACAAGAGCCTTTCCTTATAAATAGGCGCCGCGGATTCAAGGGTTACATTAATTGATGGTTTGTAAATGGTATCAATCAACGGACAGTCATCTACACTTAAAGCTATCGAACCGTCTGTTTTTTTATTAATGAGGGTCTGGTAGCCTGCCGGAGCTATATAAATATAGCCTGCTTCAAGAATATCGCCGTTTTCGGCCTCTTTAACCCGCAATTCACAAATGCTGTCAAAACGTTCAGCCAACGGTTTTGTAAACCCCGGCGGCATGTGCTGCAATACAACGATTGGAACATGGGTATCCTTCGGAAAACGCGGGAGAATACACTGCAATGCAGAAGGGCCTCCCGTGGAACATCCTATTATTAATAAGTCAGCCAATCCCGGCCTTTTTTCAGCACAGCCTTCGGGCCTGCTAATAATATTCTCAAGAATCTCTGACACACTTTTGGAAACCGCTTCATTCTTATGTTCTTCCTGAACAGGTTTTCTTGCCTTTGCAGCGATGGCTTTCAACCTGTCCAGGAATTCCTTTATTACTTCGGGTTTCACATTGTCATCCAACAATGTACTCTTTAAAAAAAAGTCTGCCGCACCTGACTCCAAGGCCTGAAAAGCAGTTTCGGGATCTTTATCCGTCCTGTTGCTCAGCATCACAACAGGAACAGGGCATGTCCTCATTATTTCCTTTAAGGCAGTCATACCGTCCATTTCAGGCATTTCTACATCCATTGTCACAATATCGGGTTTTAGTCTCTGAACTTTTTCTATAGCATCAATCCCGTTTCTGGCAATTCCTGTTACAAAAAGCTGTGAATCCTTCTCTATGAGCATGCTGATGCATTTCCGCATAAAGGAGGAGTCATCCACCACTAGTACTCCATATTGCTTCATGGATGCCTTTCTCCTTTCCTGTAATAAAATGCCGCGGGAGCATATATGGTCTCAAAACCGGTGTTCATGCCCGTTATAGTCTCAGCATGTCCCAAAAGCAAGTATCCGCCGTCTTTCAGCACTTTATGCAAAGAAGCAACAACTTTGCTTATCGCATCTTTATCGAAATATATCAGCACATTCCTGCAAAAGATTATATCCACCCTTTCAATCTTTTCTGCTATATCTTCATCCAGGAGATTCAAACAGCGGAAATCGACCATGTTTCTTATTGAATCCCTGACCTTATATTCCTCTTCACATGATATGAAATACTTGTGAAGAAACTCTTTTGGCATTGTACGGAATGAAAAGGATTTTTTGTTATACGATCCACGCCTGGCTTTTTCCAAGACCTTTTTATTTATATCCGAACCGATAATCTCTACGGCTCCGGCTTCAAACAACCCTGTTTCTTCAATCAATATTGCGAGGGTATATGGTTCTTCCCCGCTTGAACAAGCTGAACACCATATACGCAAAGGATTGTCGGGTGTACGGTCCTTGTACCGGGGAAGTATAACTTTTTGAAATTCGTCCAGCAAGTTTTCTTCACGGAAAAAATATGTTACAGTTATGCATTCAATCAGCATATCCCATTCTTTTGGCTCAACCCTTAGATAACCTCCGTATTCCCAGCATGAAAGGCCAAGTTCCTTAAGCCGTTCTGATATTTTAGTCTCAAGAGAGGAAAGATTTTTAAAGAAGTCAATACCACAGTATTCATATATAAGTTCCGCCAATTGAACCAGTCCAAATGTATCCATACAGATTTTCTACATCCTCCCTAATATAAACAGCATATGGGGTATATCGTTTTGAATGATTATAAGTTTACGAAAAACAGGTGTTAATCTGCCTACTTTAAGCATTTTTCCAAATGACACTGAAAATTAAATCAAATTCTGCTTCTGTGGGATTTAAACCGTCCTTTTGCATGGATTCGGTTTTCTTTCCCAAAGAGGCAGGACAATGTACCTGCCCCTTTAGTCTCAAGTTATTAATCCGGCGAATGTGAATTCAAAAAATCCGGACACTGCTAAGCCAGTTCCTGAATTACATCCATAATCTCTCCGGTGTATTTCGACAATTCCCTTGTTACTGAAACGGTTCGTTCAACATCCTTGATATTGAGATTAATGACACGCCTGATTTCAGATGTGAATTTTGCCAGCTGCTCCACTTCATTTGCCTGGACCTTGGTTGCAGCCGCCACTTCACTTGCCTGAACGGTAACATGCTCAACATTATTAATAACCTTATCCGCACTTACAGACTGTTCCTTCATTGCTGCTGTTATCTGTTTTACCTGTTCGCGTGCGTTGGTTACACCTTTAACTATTTCCTCAACACCATGTGTCTGTTCTTTTGTCATGTTGGTAATCCGGGCAGCCTGGTTCGTGATATTTTCAACCGCAGCAACTATATTCTGCCCCTGTTTGGCCTGCTCTTTTACAGCAGTTGTAACCTGGCGCATCTGTTCCCTTGCATTCTCAACACCTTTTATTATGTCATTAATACCTTGAGCCTGTTCTTTAACCGCATTTGTCACAAGGGCAGACTGGTCTGTAATATTTTGAACATATGCAGTGATATCCTGTCCATGTTTGGCCTGTTCCTTTACAGCAACGGTAATCTGTCGCACCTGTTCCCTTGCGTTTACAATACCCTTGATGATTTCTTCAACTCCTGCAGCCTGTTCCTTTACAGCCAGTGAAACCTGGTTAGCCTGGTCGGTAACATTCTCTACTGCCTTAATGATGGTTTGACCTTGTAACGCCTGTTCTTTAACTGCGTCAGTAACCTGTTTCATCTGTTCCCTGGCATTTATCACACCCTTGATGATTTCTTCGGTCCCAAGAATCTGTTCTTTCGTAGCCTGAGTTACCTGTGCTGCCTGGTTGGTCACATTCTCTGCCGCAATAACAATATTCTGGCCTTGCTTTGCCTGTTCCTTCACCGCTTCGGCTATCTGCCTTACCTGTTCCCTTGCATTGGCTATGCCTCTTATGATTTCTTCGACACCCTGGGTCTGCTCTTTTGTGGCCTGGGTTACCTCTGCTGCCTGTTTTGTCACGTTTTCTACAGCAATTACTATATTTTGTCCCTGTTTTGCCTGTTCCTTAACAGCTGCACTGACCTGCCTTACCTGTTCCCTTGAGTTCTCTACGCCTTTTATAATATCCTCAACGCCTTTGGCTTGCTCTTTTGTTACATTCGTTACCTGTACCGCCTGGTTGGTCACGTTCTCCACCGCAATAACTATATTCCGGCCCTGCTTGGCCTGTTCTTTCACCGCAGCTGTAACCTGGCGCATCTGCTCCCTTGCATTTTCAATGTCTTTTATTATGTTCTCAACACCTTTGGCCTGTTCCATCGTGGCCTGTGTCACCTGTGCAGCCTGTTTGGTTACATTCTCTACAGCAACCACAATATTCTGGCTTTGCTTGGCCTGTTCCTTCATTGCCGTTGTAACCTGTCTTAACTGTTCGCGGGCATTGGTTACCCCTTTTATTACTTCCTCAGCACCGGCAGCCTGTTCTTTGACCGCGGCTGCAACCTGGGAGGTTTGCATTGTAACGTTTTCAATGGACTGTACTATGTTTTGTCCCTGCTTCGCCTGCTCCTTTACTGCTGCACTGACCTGCCGTACCTGTTCTCTTGCATTGGCTACACCCTTGACAATCTCTTCTACACCTTTCGCCTGTTCTTTCGTAGCCTGGGTAATCTGTGCGGCCTGGTCCGTTACGTTCTCCACGGCAACAATGATATTCTGCCCCTGCTTTGCCTGTTCCTTGACTGCAACTGTCACCTGTCTTACCTGTTCCCTTGCATTGGCTACGCCTTTCACTATATTTTCCACACCCGCGGCCTGTTCCTTTGTTGCCTGCGTAACCATGGCCGCCTGATTTGCCACTGTATTTACGGCCTCAATAATCTTTACGCTGCCTTTATTCTGTTCATCCGTCGCGGTGGTTATCTGGCTGATTTCGGTGTTGACATTTTCTATCCCAATTACTATCTTTTCAATTGCTTTTCCGGCCTCATCACTTAATTTTGAACCATGTTCAACCTTTTGAGTGCCGATTTCAATGGCTTTTATAGCCTGGCTCGTTTCTCCCTGGATACCCTTGATCAGTTCGGATATTTCCTTCGTTGCCGTAGCGGTCCGTTCGGCAAGTTTTCTTACTTCATCGGCAACAACGGCAAAGCCCTTGCCGTGCTCTCCCGCCCTTGCTGCTTCAATTGCGGCATTCAGGGCAAGAAGATTTGTTTGCTCTGCTATATCGTCAATTACTTCGATGATGCTGCCGATTTTTTCAGAACTCTTCCCCAGGCCGTTTATAACATTCTCTGCACGATGAATCACTTCGGATATATCCTTGATGGCAACCAAAGTATCAGCCACGGCTTTCTGTCCGTCTTTAGCGTCATTCTGCACTTTTTCACTCAGTTTATTTACATTCTGTGCACTCTGGGCAATCTGGCTTATCGACGCTGCCATGTTTTCAACAACCTGCAGTGTCTCATTTGCGGATTTTTGAAGCTGCTCGGCATTCCCTGCAACACCCTGGATGGATTTCCCCATTTCCTCTATTGAAGAGGATATCTCTTCAACCGATTTCGCCGTACTTTCGGCATTTCCTGCAACCTGCTGGATGGATGCAACGATTTCCTGCACCGCTGCAGATGCTTCTTCTGCCGATCCCTTAAGACTTTCGGCATTCCCTGCAACACCACGTATCGATTTGCCCATTTGTTCAATGGATGATGATATTTGCTCCACCGAGCTTGCTGTACTTTCGGCATTACCTGCCACCTGCTGGATGGATGCCACCATTTCCTGTATCGCCGCAGCAGATTCGTCTGCAGACGCTTTCAGGCTTTCACTGTTTCCTGCAACTCCTTTTATCGATTTACCCATTTGCTCTATTGACGATGATATTTGCTCTACCGAGCTTGCGGTACTTTCGGCATTGCCTGCCACCTGCTGGATCGAAGCCACTATTTCCTGGACAGCGACCGACGCTTCCTCAGCCGATCCTGTCAAGCTCTCAGCATTCCCCGCAACACCCTTTATTGATTTGCCTATCTGCTCAATAGATGATGAAATTTGTTCAACAGAGCTCGCGGTACTCTCTGCATTGCCTGCCACCTGCTGAATGGATGCAACGATTTCCTGCACTGCTGCAGACGCTTCATCGGCCGAATCTTTAAGACTATCGGCGTTTCCTGCAACACCTTTTATCGACTTGCCCATTTGCTCTATCGAAGAAGATATTTGCTCAATCGAACTTGCAGTACTGTCAGCATTGCCTGCCACACCTTTTATCGATTTTCCCATCTGCTCTATCGAGGAGGATATTTGTTCCACTGAGCTTGCCGTACTTTCAGCATTCCCTGCCACCTGTTGTATTGACGCAACCATTGAATGAATGGTGGTTGTTGCTTCTTCGGCCGAATTTGTCAGGCTTTCGGCATTCCCGGCCACTCCCCTGATGGATTTACCCATCTGTTCTATTGAAGAAGATATTTGCTCCACAGAGCTCGCCGTACTTTCAGCATTACCCGCCACCTGCTGGATGGATGCAGCCACCTCCTGAACGGCTGCCGTAGCCTCTTTAGCTGAACCGGTAAGACTTTCAGCGTTTCCTGCAACACCTTTTATCGATTTTCCCATCTGTTCGATGGATGAAGATATTTGCTCGACAGAGCTTGCCGTACTTTCAGCATTACCCGCCACCTGCTGGATGGATGCAACTATCTCCTGTATTGATGCTGAAATCTCTTCTGCAGAGCCTGCCAGTTCTTCAGCATTGCCTGCCACACTTTTGATCGATTTTCCCATTTGCTCAATTGAAGCCGATATTTCTTCTACCGATTTTGCGGTGTTTTCACTGTTTCCTGCGACATGCTTTATTGTGACAACAATCTCTTCAAGGGATTGTTGGGACTGTCCGGCCAGTTCTGTTAACTTTTCAGCATTTCTTACAACACCGTTAATTGATTTTGAAAGCTCGCCGGTCATGGAACTAGTGGAATCAACGGCCGAAGACTGTTCAACTGTCCCCTTTGCAACCTGTTCGGTAATACCGGCTAAATCATTTAATTTTTCATCGAGCCTTTTTGCAGAATTGGCTGCTATGTATACCTTTTGTGAAAGGCCTGAGCTTTTCATAAATCTTATTGCCATATTTTTTTTGAATCCCATAAAAAACGCCCCCTATTAATGATCACTGGTTAAACTTTTTATAGCCTTGTTTTGAATAATTTTTTTACTGTTTACCATATTCGCTATCCCTATTACATCCAATATACAAGCAACACTCCTGTCTCCTAAAATTGTAACTCCCGAAATACCTTCTACCTTCCCTATGTAGGATCCAAGATTTGTAACGACGATCTCCTGGTTGCCTATAAGTTCATCCACCACAAGCCCAAGATGTTTTTCAGCTATTCCGAGCAATACTATCAGTATGTTTTTCCTCTCTTTGCTTCGTGGAATACCGAAATAGTCTTGCAGCCATACCAGGGGAACAGCTTTATCCCTTATTACTGCAACTGCTTGTCCGTTGATGGATTCAATTTCATTTTTGGGCTTCCTTACAATCTCGACTACATTATTCATAGGAATAGCGTAAGTTTCATTGTTGATATTGACCAGGAGCCCTTTTAATATTGCAAGTGTAAAAGGAAGTTTAATTACAAACTTAGTTCCCGCACCGGCACATGTTTCTACCTCAATGATTCCATTTAACTTTTCAACATGGGTTCTTACAATATCCATTCCAACTCCACGGCCCGAAACATCGCTTATATTCTGGGAAGTTGAAAAACCCGTGTGGAAAATGAGATTAATAAGCTGTTGTTCGGTCAAATTGTCTGCTTCCTGCTCAGAAACAATCTGCTTTTTGATGGCTGACTGCTTTATCTTTTGTATATCTATTCCGGCCCCGTCATCTTCAACGGTTATTATTACATTGCTTTCATGGTGCAATGCTGTTACCCGCAGTGTGCCCTTCTCGGGTTTCCCCAGCTTCCGCCGAATTTCCGGCGTTTCGATCCCATGGTCTATGGCATTCCGGATAAGATGGATTAACGGATCGCTCATTTCTTCCATTATTGTTCTGTCTATTTCGGTTTCCTCACCTTCAAGTATAAGGTTGATTTCCTTACCAAGTGAGTGGGACAAATCCCTGACCATCCTGGGAAAACGGCTGAATAAATGCTGTATAGGAATCATGCGGGTAATGGCAGACCATTCATACCTCGGTTGGAGAAACAATAAAAAATGGTCTCTTAAATGTTCTTCTTCTTTTCCGGAATATATTGAAGGCATACGTTCAAATTGCTTTCCCACATCGTATATTGTGG
>Ga0134103_1000394_pt1 | contig 53929 bp, 50 predicted proteins | sample 14_taG_2_FD_94445 | JGI IMG/M metagenome (GOLD analysis project Ga0134103, IMG submission 94445) | Switchgrass degrading microbial communities from high solid loading bioreactors in New Hampshire, USA - 14_58_20_212_A1 metaG | ecosystem: Engineered > Bioreactor > Semi-continuous > Anaerobic >...
ATTTTGTGATTACCAACACTGGATACATTCCTGGCGAGGTGATTGAGAAGTACAAACATACATCTACCTCCGCAGATTTCCTTTATCACTCTTCAGAAGAACGCGGCATTGGGATTGGGCTGTCCCTCGCGCACGCCGCAATCGCCCGCGCTGGTGGCACGATATCGTTGCGCAACACAGAACGACACACGGTAATCGTTGATATTGATATTCCTGTCATTTGATTATGCCCCGTCTCGTAAAACCCCGTCTGGATGTGTATCCGTGGCCTTCTTTGTGCCTGACGCTCATTATTCTGGTTGTTGGTTCTTTGATGGTTTTTAAAAATCTTCAAAAAGAAAGCGATTCCAGCGTTTATGCGGCTTATTCGTCTACACAACAGATGCCGCCCGATCTCCAGACAGCCAAGCCTGATGGGGAAAGAAAGATGGTACTGATAGCTACCCGTACCCCACTTCCAACCCCCAACGCCACACCGCCCATATTGGACGAGAATTCATCAATCTCGCAGGCAGCGGTAAGCAAGCTCTGGCAGTACGAACAGAACAATTTTGGCTATTATCTCGGCAATTCCCATCTTGCAGTTAAGCTATACGAAATTCTGGAGGAAGGAGGTCGAGAAGCAGACGAGATCGGTTTTATGACAACCTACAGCCTGCCGGGACAGTTCAATGCTTACCGGACGATCTTTAATGAGAACCTTTGCGTGGTTGCCACTGATTACAGGGAACACCGGGACGATAGGAATGTCGCCATGCACTTTGCTCTTGTTGTGCCCGATGCGCCTGCCTATTACCCGCCGTTCATCGCTTATGTCGGAGATGTCGGGCCTTTACAACAACACCGAATGTCCTTCAATGAGAAAAATCAGGCTGTGATTGACCCAAATGGTGAACCCGTCATTCTGGATATACCGAAGGGGTGCTTCCGATCCTACGTAGACCGAAAAGTTCGTACCAGTCATGGAAAGGTTTACTACCTGACGACAGAAGAAACGCTTACCTATTTCAAACTTCTTGGGTACTGACCATGAAAAAAAGCCTTTTACTCCTCATTACTCTAATTATCCAGGTACTCGCACTTCCATTAGGATCGGTTGCTTTCGCTCAGGGCGGCATCCAGTTCTCCCCGCCCCCCACCCCGGAAGACTCTCGCTATATACCTAGAAACAAGGGAGTTGTTGGGGGCTATATGGATTTTCTAGCATATCCGGTTGTCATTGCGCCCGGCGGTATCGACGAAGGGCTGGCGGGAAAATCCATCCTACACGACGCTACTTTTTACTGGAATCAGGCGGCCATTGTTGCCAGTTATAAGCCTGCCCTCACCCCGCTTACCGACCAACAGCTCTGCCGCTTTTCAAACGAAGGGACAATCCCTATGTTCTATGTTGGAAACATTGCCGATATGCAGTCTTATCAGGTTTCCAAACGAAATGCGGCAAATATGGGAATTGCCCCTGGATTGAAAAACAGGAATTCGTACTGGATTTTTTATTCGCAAGGGTCATCTATTCATGTCGCCGGGTACAACGTATATGGGATTCAGCGCGGCCCCGAACACCCATCATATGAAAGCATGTTTTATCAGATCAACAAATTCAATATGCACTTCCCGGGCGCGCACCCCAGAAGTAAAGGTGCGGTTGCCTATATGGAGGAAAAGCCTTACTCCGCGATGGTTGTGTATGGCGAGTTTATCAAGCTGTTTCTTTATATGGAGGATGAAGATAAGTGGCAGGAAATCCCGGTTAACATTCAATCCAGCGGGGTTTTATGGGTGGACTTTGTATCTACAAAAGAGGTTAACTATCTCGCTTACCAGCATAATTCAGGGGGATACTCAACGATATCTGTTTACAGCAGTACCGATTTGCACACCTGGCGTCACAATGGATCAGTTATAGCCGATCCTACGAACGCGTGTGATAAAAGTCCGCGCTGGGGGATGGCAGTGGACAAAGCTGGTGTGCTTGGGTTGAGCTGGTCACTGGATCAGAAACTGCTGTACACCGAGTTTGCAGACCCGAGTATTGATCTGCCGTCTGGCCGTTCTGAGGTCTACGTTCTTCAGGATATTTCTGGAAAAGAGCCTGAAACCGAGGATGGCAAATCTATTTCCATTCCTCAGAGTTCGCCCGTATTTGCCAGCTCTACGGATTACGTCATTGTTTTCTGGATTATGACCCGCCGTTTCCACCTGCCGGATTCAACCCCGGATTACAGAGATATCAATTACATTACGATGAGTGTTTTCAACCGGAAGACCAAACAGGTTTCCCCTCAAGTTGGCGCTGACCGCATCAACAGTATCTTTATCAGTTCGGATTTAAAACCCGCCTACCGGCTGATGGTGAGGTCTAACTTTTTCAACACAAAATCGTTGCTCTTTGCAGATATGCGACCTTACCTGAGCGATATGTCGATTAATACATATGCTACCTTTATAAACCCACAGAAAATTATCGCCAGCAGATCAATGGCTGACCCCGAAAACGTGGACCCAACCATTACCACTGGGCCAGCAACGAGAATAAGCGGAATCCGGCGCTAATCAAGGTCACAATTCACAGATGCCGCCGGCTATAGTTGTTCAAATTAATAACAATAATTGGACAAAGGTAATGAATCGGAGATCGATTGCGTCTACGTAAAGTAAAAGGTGATTTCCGCTTACTTTAGTTTTCTGTGTATGGAGGTTAAATATGTTTCTAAAAAATCGTCAGGGTATGGAAGTCTTGCAGATGATTATTGTTGGTCTGCTGGTCGTTGTGCTTGGCATCGTATTTGTGACGCGCATCGCTGACGGCGCACGCACGGCTGGCGACAACGTGACCAACGCCGCTACCAGCGCGGGTACTGAACTGGAAAGCGCGGTTGACGCCATCAAGAACGAAGGTTCTGGCGGGTAATCCTTTCCTTCATTGGTCAATAAATAAGCTCATGATTCCCTCTCGCGCTGGACTGTGACGTGCAGTCATTCAACCCGAATGGGTGAGAGGTAATCATGAGCTGAAATAGTCTCAGAGGAACACAGTTCCCGCTAATTAACTGGCGACTGTCAGTCATCTATCTATGGGGGAATATCATAGACAAAAAACGGCCCATTGTGGCCGTTTTTTGTTGTTAATCGTTTTTTTCTACAGTTCAAAAAGAAAGCCTGCTTATTTTGTATTCTTTTCGCTGATTTCGTCCTTATACCAGGATCATCTAAACGCAGAACTGGAGAGAAAACCCAATATGCCATTTTTCAACACCTTATTGAAAAACACTATTCCTATTACACCATCAGGTATTTACCTCGAGGCTGTAAAAGGTTTATGTCAGTTTCTCGACGGGATACTCCTGTTTATTGCCCGGATGGGTATCGAGGCCGCCTATGCGGTCAACAAGCTTCGCTATTACCTTCACGGTGAGTTTCTTCTAAACACTCTGGAAGCGGTGTTCAAGGCATTAGGACTCACTGTAAGAGATGGATACCACGCGACAATTCGGACAGATGGTCTGTTTTTTCTTGCCATTATTTTGGCTTTCATGCTTCTTGGCGTATCTTACGTCGTTTCAGTGATCTGGCCCAATGCGACGCGGCTGGTCAACGTTCGAAATCTCACCTTCAACACATTAATTGCCATCATTATCGTGGGTAGTTCTTTTACGGTACTCCGCGAAATTGATTATGTAAGGCTTAAACTATTTGAAGGTATCAACCGGGGAATGCTGGACAGTTTTGGGCTGGAGAACTCAGAAGCGTGGAAAGAATCAACTATCCGGCCCGTCTGTTATGAAGGTGGTACATCTAATGTAGGTGATGACCTACCCTGGTATTTTTACCAGAGTTATTGTCCCCCCTACAATCTAGATTCTACCGGTAATCCCGTTGATCTCGATGGTGTGAATTGTTCAGCATCGGGTGGTTCTTCGGGTAACAAAGTGGATGATCACGGGATTTCCTGCGGCTTCAATTCTACAGCAGACTATCTTGGCCCATTGATCGGTGTCAAAGAACATGATGATTTGAGATCGGCGGGGTTCATCCCCGACAACTTTTACAACACATTCTTTCCCGAATCTACTCATGTCATCGTTACCAGCGATTACGCCGACCGGGTGGTAAACAACCGCTATTTACCCAGTGTTGGCGTTGCGTTTGCCGGGGCTTTACTTGCTGGTGTTGCCATTTGTGAGGCGATAGTACAGCTTATGCTTGATCTTGCATCGGTAATGCTGTTTATCGTGATGCCGCTCGGCATCATCCTTTCCTATTTTTCCTATACCTCAGGTTACTTTGGACAAATCGTAGAGAAATACATTCAAATTATCGTTATTTCAATCGTCATCGCGACCCTTATGCCAGTAATTGCCGCCCTCGGATTCAATTTTGGGGGGTATCTGGGATACATCATTTGTTCTGGATTGGCATGGGGAGCGGCCTTGATAATGGTGTTCAGGCCATTCCTCGGAGCTATCGACTTTGCTATCAATGGCGCATTTACGAGTATTGGCCTGGCAAGCCTGACCGATTCTGCCCGTGAATACGCCGGTAAAACCCTCGGCACGGTTGCTGGGCTTGGAACAGCCGCCGCAACAGGCGGCATCGCCGCGGGGTTGGGGGCGATTGCCGGTGCTTCCGGCCTGCTGAGTAAAGGACTCCGTCAGGTAGGGACGGGCAAGGCAACAATCAGTCCGTTTGTCACCAGCATGGCAGAAAATATCCAGGCCAAATCCAGTTCGCTTGCTAAAAAGTCGGCTACCGTAGCCAGTTTCGCCGCCGGTGCTGGATTGAGCCAGTTCCGGGTAGGACAAATTGCCACTACCCTGGGTATGCTCCGGCCATCCGGCAGAGGAGATTTGAGTCTTGGTGAAACCCTGCAATATGCAGACCGGCTAGATGCTTTCGTGTCTGGTGCAACGTTTGGGGAAAGCGGCAGTTTGACCTCGGCAATCATGCAAACCGAGAGATTGAAAGAAAAGGCGCGCACGAACCTCATGGAAAAAGTGGAAGATGATAATCCACAGGCTGTCATCGACATCGAAAGGATTAAACAGCGCGGGCGTACAAAATCTACAGCCATCGATTTAGGCAACCCAGAAGTTGCATATGGTCGCTATGGGAAGATGGCGAGCAAACTCGCCAGCGAACTGCTGGAGCGTTCTGCCAAAGCGGAGAGAACTGTTTTTAGTGATAAAGAAGTTGCTGATGGTGTTGAAATTTCGAGACCGGATGATCGCTTCAAGGTTGTAAATACCAGCAACCTAAGGAGACTGCTTGCCAACTTCCAGGGGTTGACCACTGAGGAGAAAAAGAAAAGGCGTGCGATTTTAGAAGAGGCATTCGGGGAAGATAAAGCCGATGCCATGATTGCGCTGACCGCCCGCACAACCCGTGACCCGTCAGGGCTTATCGACGTGGCGGTTGAATCCTGGTCAAAATCCATAGAAGGTCTGGACGCGTCCGATGAAGAACACGCCAGCCTGCTTCAGAAAATTGGGATAGAGCCGAACTGGATGGGGGTTATTGAAGTCCCGGACGATACGAAACACAAATTGAAGGTGAGTATCCAGAAAATCATTTCGAAGGGTGGGTCGCTTGATCTTGAAAACCCCGCTGTTATGGCAGACGTAATCAAACAGGCCCAAATCACAGCATTTGGTGACCAGGAGATCACGGAGGCAGAAAGTGAAATCATTCATACGTCTGTTAAGCAGGTTCTTGTGGATCAGGCACCACAGGGTCGGTTGTCTGTCCCATCTCAGAATTTGATGGAACTCAGCCAGAAAGTGTTCCAGGAAGCACTTCAAAGGGAGATAGACAGGGTTGGGCCAGAACAGGCATTGAAAGCTCTGAACGGCAATGGGTCCTTCTCTAATGCACCGATTAAAGCCCAAATTGAGGCTGTCATGCAGGAAAAGGGATACGGTCATGTGTTGGCAGACAGCCAGCTCAGTCAGCAGTTGAGAGATGCCTGGGATGCTATGTCTCAGGTTGAAGTCAATCTCTCAGGCGTGGATGTCATGTTCGAGGTGTTTGAGGCTGTCAGAAACAGAGAATCCCCGCTTGCCAGACTGCAGGAGACTTATGGCCTGACACAGGACACCGTTGATGGAGACTTCGGGGCTATTGTTTCCTATTACGCTCAAAACCCCGAACCAGAAGTCGCTCCAATTTATATGGCAATGAGTGATCTGGATGTAAACGAAAAGAGATTGTTGAAGTCGCTGACCGACAAAATTCAAAACAGCATCCAGCGCGGCATCAACAACAACGATTACATTGTCAAATCTTTTGTAGCGAAAAGAGGCGACCACATCCCTGCCGCACAAAAAATCCTTCAAGAAATGGCACGGGATGGGGAAATCACCAAAGATGAATACTCATTATTCAAGAGACTCGTCAGCAATTCGGCAAGATTGTCGGGCGTTCAGGGTAACAGCGGGTTGATGATCTACCGCACCGTTGAGCTTTTGCGCGGTATCCCAACATCGATTCCGGTCAAAGCCAACTTAAACGACACCCTGCTTGGTGAGGGCGAAGAACAACCTGAAAATCCTTTCGTCGGCGAGGAATAGTATGATGATCTGTAGTATTCAGACCGGAAGAGCAAAACAATACTGCCAGGGATTTATAAAGAGGCGTGTAGACCTCCCCTTTCAACCCCTATCGTCTATCGAAAAACATACCAATAACTATCGTCTGGCAGTAGCAACCGCCCAGTTAGCCAACGAAGTATTTGGTGATCTATGCAGCCAGCCGGATCAGGTTGACGATGAACTGATCAAAAAGCGAATCCAGTATTTTCGGGAAATCGCTCAAAACCAATTAAACAATGGTGAAGATATCCATGTTGATGTACGTGTAGATATCTATAAGGGTGTCGTCAATCTGGATTACGGGCGGCATATGGGGGAATTTAGTGCGTTCGATATGATGAGCAGGGGGCTGTATTTAGATTTGAAGGGGCGCACGAAGGATGGCGTTCTCCTCCTTCCAATGCCAAAATTTTTCAATTACGGCGAGCCGGAGTGCCCTGAAGATGGTTTGATCCAGAAGTATAAAAGCGGAACGATCAAATTTTTCGAGAAAATAGACGGGTCAATGATCCTGGCGCGCAAACTGCCGGATGGAGAACTGGCAATTGCCACCCGCCGAATCTTCCACGATCCTAACTCCAATGACGGTAGGATGTGTTTCACCAGAGCGGCGGAGAAATTCCTGCTTGAAGCAGGAACCGACTGGATGGATAGTGACCAGTCTTATACATTTGAACTGGTCTTCGAAGAGGATGAAATGCTCAGGCCGGTAAAACATGCGCCCGGGTTGTACCTGTTGAGTGCGCGCAGTCACATTGACGGGGCCTCCCGGACAAGCGAAGAAATACAATCACAGGAACTTGCAGGCAAACAACTGCCTTTATATTTTCCACAAGTACGTATTTTCTCTGACTTCGGAGAAGCAACCCGCTATGTTCAAACCCTTGAAGACACAGAAGGTTTCGTTGCCACAATCCCGATGAAAGCCACCAAGCAAAATGTCGCCGGTGTAGACGGGAGACTACTGCGGATTAAATTCAAAACCCCCTGGTGGTTCACAACTCACCGCGCTCTGGCGGCGATTGAACGGTTCGGGAACTTGAAAAAAGCCATCCGGCTGATTCCTGATGAGGTAAATGACCGCGCATACTTCACTAAAGACGACGTTTTCTCGAAAAAGAGACTTGCAGAAATACTTGCCGAGTTTAACGTCTATGCGAATGATCGCTATGCTGGTCAGTGGGATGGTCTGGATGATTTTGAGGCCGAAGTGCAAATGTACTGGTCAAAAGCATGTGAATACGCCCAATCCATCATTCAAAACCCCGATCTGGATATAAGCCAGTGGAAGAAAGCACTTTTCACCAACCCTGATATTCCGCTTTGTTATAAGGCTTATTCCGGAAGGATGATTGACCTGCAACTTGGCCGTGGTAGGCTGGGATTAAGAGATGTTCTCAAACACACGGTAGACGTGATCGAAGCAACGAAAAAGCAGGAAGAAAAACCTAAACAGAATTGAGTATCAAAAAAAACACCCGCTAAATCGGGTGTTTTTTTGCGATCTTATTCCATCACAACGACCCGATAAAGTCCGTTGCCTTTTGTAACCTTCTTACCGACACCAATATACTGACCCAATAACAGGTAAGGTGACAGTTTTTCCCACGCCCTCTTCGGTGCTATGAGTTCAACCGTCCCCATCAGTCCGTTCAATGGTGTTTTGCGCCTTTCATATGTGTTGAAGCTATACCGGTCGACCATCTCGGTTTGGGTTGAGACCACTTTTACCTGCCGGGCCGTGCGCAACAGTTCTTTTATCGGTATAAATTCCCCGTCCCCATAGATTTTATTGAAAGCCGCGATCCGGTCTAACAAACGGTGGCAAAAAACATCAAACTGAAAGCGATCCATCAGTCTGCCGTTCCTTACCAGGCTTGCAGGCGTAAGAAATTCAATTTTCACTGATCGGGTGGCATTTCCATTTTTATCCATACCCCAAAGGTTACGACTCAAGGGTAAATTTTGGACTTCTCGGTTTGGACAGATCAATCCTTTTGTTGATGAATAAATTTCTGTTTTCGGATTGACATGAATTTCAAAAACCCTTAGAAGTTCTGATCTCCCCCTCTGGCGGGTTTTATTATTCGGCGCGCCGATCCCCTGGGAAAATTCATTTACGCTGGCAATCAAATACGGCAGAGCCTTTTTCTGCTGTCCAATCAAGGTCATATCAAAAGTCCATATCTGACCTGGGAGGATGTTGGGTTGCCCGGCATATTGAATAACAATTGGACGTGATGCGGTGTCACCAAACTGCTGGTTAGGATGCGCACCGACAAGTTTACACACCGGGCAGTTTTTCCAGTGATCCTCGTCAAATAAATTCTTCTTTAGAAAATGGGGACAGAAATAAGAAAGTCCTCTCAGCACCGCTCCTCTGATTCTCGCCCCGCCGCTTTCCCCCATTGAGATATGTTCTGTCGCTACCAACTCAAATCTGTACCGGCTAATCGTAAACATTGCGATAAATACCTGTAATCGAGATTAGTTGATCGAGTTGAAGCCGCCCGAGCACAAGGGGGATGCTTCATTTATATATTAGCAGTTCAACCATTCTGTTTTAGAAAGTAGCGCACATAAATCTCTCTGAGAAGCAACGCATCACCGTCAAAGGCGATAATATATCGCCCTTCCCTACCGCAGTTAAAGAAGCCGATTTTCCAGTCCGTGAAATGGATGATCGCTCGCGGCGCAACCGTAAAGATGTGATATTTATCCCGGTAAAGAATATCTGACACCGGAGTCTTTACTCCTGCCGCGAGTAAAGCCAGCTCGCCTCTGTTGAAATTGCGAGTGGTGAGGAACGTTCCACAAATGCCTTCATCCTGATCGAAGGTTTTCTGGACATAGACAGGTATGGCTTTTTTGTTGTATCCGTCGATAAAGAACTTACCGTCATCTTGCTGGCGAAAGTTGTTCCCTCTGCGCAAAAGCATTCGAAGTTCAACTTCGTAGTGCCAGGGGTTTCTACCGCGTTTCCGTTCCTCCGTATCCCACACCTCAATATTTGGCAGGGAATTGCGGAACGATGCAGTTTCCATGAAATCCAGGAACCAGTCTCGTTTGAGTTTGATTTTTGCCAAAGCCTGTCGGTATGATTTCTCAGCCCCAATCAACCCGGCATACTCTTTCACCATTTCATTCAGCCATTCCCGGATTTCTTCGACATCCTGAGGATTCCCCTTCCGGTCACTTCGTAAAGTTTTCATGAAGCTTGCGATGAGAGAGAATATACTTACGAAGCCGGAAAAAGTGTTCAGAAACCATGCGCGTGCGTTCTGGTATTTATAAAGTTTCCCAACCACATTCTCCAGTTGGGAACGGGTCATAGCGCCATTCTTGATCGGATAAGCATGGAGTGACATAGCCTGCATAAGTTCCATCAGAACATACGCAGTGCCGCGCGAATGACGACCCAGGCGGCCAAAGCGTTGCATAAAGGAAGCTACATCACCTGCTTCGAAAATCAGATAATCCATTTTGAAGTCAACACCAACCTCAATCGCCGCGGTCCCGACGACGATAGACTTATTTCTCACATCACGCATCTCGACCGAGGTCAGTCCCCGGATGGAGGCAATTTCTTCCTGGGGAACGCCGTCATCCATCAACATACTTTCCAGCGTTTGGGCTTCAATTACCGAATTCATCACAACCACTAGCGGAACGTAATTGCCTTCCCGATTGGATTGGCGGTGCTTTTTCTTCAAAAGACCAACTTCGTTCCAGAGTTTCTTCACAAGGGACGCAATTTTTTCAAGCTTGTCATCACTGTCGGCGTACACAACAGTTCTCAACTCAACAGGGAATGCAATAACTTTTCGTTTCGCCAGGGGATAAGTTGATTCCTTTGACTGCCGGATTTTTAACGGCTGGAAAATCTTATCCAAATATGCCATCACATCTTCGTCCGGCGTGGCAGAAAGAAATACGAACTTCTTGAATAGGGACATCTGCTTACACAGGAACAGCATGAAGCAGGTCTGCCCCAATAAGACATCGGTATACAGATGAAATTCATCGATAATGATGGTGTCGTAGCCGCTCAGATGGGCAAGAATATCTGGACTGTTTGCGTATCGCAGTGAAAGAATCAGAAACAGAATGTCTGGATTGATGAGGACGATCTTCTTTTTATCCAGCTTAATGAGCCGGAGTAAGGCTTCGCCGTTCGATTTGACTCCGAATTTCTTCTGGTATTCTCTCAAACAGTCGGCATTGACTTCAATAATATGGTAGGTTTCATCGCCATACTTTTCATCAATATTTTCGGGCGTGATTTCTTTATAGGAAATCCGCTCTCTCTTCAAAATAAATTTAAGAGACCGCTTCTGGTCTTTCGAGAGGGCGTTCGTCGGGTAAACAGCGAACACCGATTCACCGCGCTTGATTGCCGGTAAATATGCGGCTACCGTTTTCCCACTCCCAGTTTTAGTCAGGAGAAGAATCGCATCTTCCTTATCCCAGTTCTCTAAAACGTTGATTTGATGGGCATACAGGGGTAGCACGGAGTGGGGATAATGAAAAGAAGGCAACATAAACCCGTTGATGCGGATGGCCGCATCACCCATCTGCCGCCACAGGTCTTTCTCGTTTACCGGCAAGGTTTGCTCACCCTTTGTCATAGTATCCCTAATCTCCTCAAAACAAGGTTGGGAACATGAACCAAACCTCTCTCGGTGTCAAGAAAATAATCGTTGGCGATACACACATCCCGCATGAGCAAGAAAGGTGGCATCGGTTCCGGCTGTCCGCCAGTAAAATCGCCCGCGACATCAAGCGGATTTACACAATGAATAATCTGCTGTGGTGATGTCGAGAAGAAAATTTTTGGATTCGATACTTCCTGCCACTCGGCGCGCATTGGTGTATCCCGCTTCCCTAATCGGAACACAGCGGGAGGCACAAAACTGGTATCCAGCACAAACACGACAAAAAAATATCCATCACGCTTTCTAGACACATATAGGTCAAGGCACTTCACTTTCGATAAATTCGGCCTGTTTTTGTATTCTGAACGGGTAGGAGTCATGGCGAAATCGTTGAGCGCCATTTTGGTCAGAAGTTGAAAGCGTGGATTATGAAGGGGATGCGCTGGCGTTGTATAAACGGGGAGCTGGTTGAACTCCGAATCGCGATCCTGCCAGTAGCGCGGTGTGCTACCCTTCACGGTGTAATTCCCCCAACATGACACAGCGTAAGTCAGGGCATAATTGTGAAAAAATGGGAACGTCTGCGAAACGCCACCCATCCCACGCGAATCAAAATGTAACAAACCGTGGTTCTGCAACCACCCAAGGAATACCCGCAACTTTCCAGTGACTGGAAATACTTTTTCTTCCATGCCTATTTCGCGCGTGATTTTTGAACTTTGCGATAATGCCCTGCATCGGTATAAACGCTTTTTAAAAACCTCTTATCCATCTTTACCGTCCGGGCATATTCGACCAGACTTTCAACTTCGTTCGGTTCAAGAATAACGGTGTAGTCACCCGTACAACACTGGCTCTGCTTATATTCAAGCAGAATATCCCTTGTGTTTTCACGGATATTTTCCAGGGGGTTATCCATACCCGATAGAGCCATCGTGTACTGTGGGCTGGTAATAAATTCTTCAAGTCCAGCCGCCACACCGGTAATTTCGTTTATAAACCGGCCCATGACACGCGTTGAAGCACCATACTTGTGAATACCCATCAATGTTTTCAAGACCAGCACCAGTTCTTTCTCAGTAACGCTGTACAAAGTGACAACGCTTGGGAAAACAGTTCCGGGCTTGACCACATCATAATTTTTAAAGGACTGACCACAGTTCATCTGACGGTCATCAACGCCGTTGAAAAACAGCTCCTCTATCACCTGATCAGCAGGGAGAAGGGACACCGAATCACTGTATGCAATGCGGTGTTTGATATTGATGTTGTTCTCCTTGCCATCTTCCGTTGACGCCGCCCCATAAATCACACAGGCTGGACACTCCATGCACAGATGCTCGTTGTAATAGCATTTGTTGACCTTCATCTCATTCAGGTCAGCCGCGGTCTGTAAAAGGGTGCGCATGGCACGTCCCTCGACCGCCTTCTGCTTTTCAGCGAGAAAGGCAATCCGCCGGACATGCGGTGATTTTGGATTGTCGGTCAGCGGCAGATAGACCGAATTTAACCGGTCTTCTTCTGTGCGCAACAGTGCGCGCTCCATAGAAGTCCGGGTAAAGAATATTTGAACAACTTTTCGAATGGTTACCGGGGGTTCAGGCTTTTCAACGAGATAATTGGCAATTTTCTGTAATGACTTTTGCATCTCTAGACCTCAGTCACCATTAAGAAAATAAGATTTGGTTTTCAACCGATAATAAATTTCGTTGCTTATGAATCGAATCGTTTTATTCCGGTCAAGCGGCTTTATAGATAAGCCATCAAATATTTTTCTCAAATTTTGTGCCTCTGGTGAAAGGCTCATATTTATAATAGCGTCGTCATTTTGAACAAAAATATTTCGAAGCTCTTTGAAAATTTGGCTTATACCCAGCTTCAAAGATTTTTGTTCAATTTCCTGTTCAATATAAATCGTGCCGCGATGAATAATCTCTCGGAGCTCATCTGGTGAATGGTAAAAAGCCTCGATAGCTTTGATCTGTTCAATTACCTTTTTATCCAGACGTTTGCCCCTTTTGCGTTCGATTCTCTGCAAGAAACCTCCCAAATCCCTGGTTGCGTTTAGCAACACTCTCAGCAGACCCTTCTTGGCGGTAAATGGGCTAAGGGGTGTCAACTGAATCGAAGCATGGATGGCTTTCAGCAGGTCAACGCCAACCTCAAACGGTATTGTGTTATCTTCACGCTGTGGCTCTGGCAGATTCTTGTTCTTATAGTAGGCAGAAATCATATTTGCTATCAGCCTTGTCGCGCTACTACCGCCAGTAAACTGTACGATCCCTCCCATTTCCCGTTCAGGGTCTAATGTCTGTAAGGTACTCCTGTCCAGAATCGTCACGCTGGCAGAAAGATTGACTGCCAGCCACAAGCCGATATAAATTTCTTTCAGCGTATGAACACTGTCATTCTCATCTTCTGAAAAAATTTCGTCAGGCCACGGAAGGATGATGAGATTGGGCGATCCGAAAGGCGCATTACTGCTTACCCGATTTACTTTCGCCTTGATCTTCATAAGGTCATCATCATCCACAAAATTCGAGAGGATATATTCAAGTGCGCTATTTTTATCCGCAAATTCCGTCCCGCCCCAATATTCATTTAATAAATCCATATCCCAGCTTTCTAGCTGGTAATGATTTAAAATCTCCTTTTCGAGGAGTATTTTTCGACTGTCAAAGTTGGCGTCCGAAAAAACAGTCTGCCAGTCATCATGGCTGAATCGGATTTTGCTGGTAATTTCGTCCAGTTTTTCACTAATTACAGGAAATAAATGAATCGAATGAATGCCATATTCATACTGGTTCTGGACTTCCGTAATCAGCACCTGAATCTGGTCAAATAAATAAAGTGCCTTATTCTGGATAAGTTGAGCGTTGTTCCTTGCCACCGGCGGGCGTGGCCGGATCACCATTGCGTGCGAGGTGGGGCAGACAAGTTTCAGCAAATACCGCTCCATCTGACACATCGGACAGACGAAGATATTCTTTCTTTTTTTCCCTCTGAATGCAGGCGCACGGTTTGTATACGCGGTGGGATTGTCAAATAACTCAACTTTCGCCCTCATTCCATCGGTAAAGGGGCGGTTGCAGTTAGGACAAATTTTTTCACCACTAGAAAGAAAAACGTTGTGTTTACTCACACCATAATGCTGAAGGCAATCCATCGCCATCTGCTTGACATTTTCCAGACGGTCGAAGGTTGGGTACAGCACTTCACTGATTGCCATCTCTGCAACCTGGCGGGGCAAACTGCTGACCCGATAAGACTCTCGCTTACCTTCTTCCAGGGCATTAAATACCTTTGTGGCAATCCGGGTGAGTACCTGCACCAGTATCTCGAGCCGCAGATCGTGTTTCGCTATCAGTCCGATCTGGCTGACATCTATATCGACATCAATGTTTTTCGGCGATAAATCCCAATACCGGTCGATCAACTGCATGTGCATGACCGGATTCCATGTACTGACATGGGAAAACAATTTATAACTTCCCTCACCAAATACACGCTCAAATTCAAATTTTGCTATTTCTACAGGTGTAGAGAAGTCTTTATCAAATTTTTCCCTGTAGTGTTCTCTGGCTTCTTCAGACACTTCTGTGCCTAGAAAATCCTGATGCAGTACATCCTTCAGAAAGCGAAATACGGCCATTTCTGGATAGGCCGAGTTCAAACGGTGAGCGTGGAACTCAAGATTCTCTGGCGTAGGCTCTACCCCGATACTTTCACAATACCGCCGTGATACATCTTCCCATTTTTTTTTAATTATTAGGTTTTCCTTGCGGCTAACACGCGTAGAAGCCAGCCACATATAGTGATCCAACTGGTTGTAATCAAAAAATTCAGGGAAAAACATGCTCTGGCAGACGTTTTTGCCTACCACAAATTCACTCATGTCCTTGTCAAACAGTTCTTGAAGTTGGAGTACACACGTCTCGATTACTTCATCTTTTGTCGGTTCAGGTAAATCTTCTGTTGCGATGTATACACTCCCGCTTGAATAAGCGGAAAGCGGTCTCCAACCTTTATTGACAAAGGCCCGGTTCAACACCCTGTGAAGCAGGTTCATCCAAATAATGCTTTTTCTCTGCACCTGATAATGCGTTACATAGATGTGATTACGGATAACCGATTTCTTTGAAAGCAACAGGTTGATCGCGTCCTGTGGATTCAGACATGACGCAAGACCATCAGCCAGGCGCACCAGATCGGCCAGCAACATCCAGCGGCTATTTCCATGTTTCTGCTTCAAATGAAGGATGGTATTGACGGGGTTATGCGCCCCGGTCATGTGAAGTTCTATAGAGGAATAAACGTCGTTAACTGCATGATCCCCGCTGTAGCCTAATGCCTCAAAAAATTCACAGGCGATAGATTGGGAAATATTTCTGTCGGTATCGTAAACCACACCCTGACTGTGATCTCCAAGGACATATCTCTGCCACTGGTTACTGCCCTTGCCGGCATCATGCAGAAGCGCGCCAGCCAGAACGCATACGATTTCGCTTTCTGTTAGCGCCAGCTTTTTTTCCAGCGTTTGAACAAGAACACGCGCGTTGTCCAGAGATGCCAGTGCATGATCAAAAAGGGTAGCTTTTTGATCCCTATTTTTAGCAATTAATTGATCCCATTTTTTTTCGAAAATAAATTCAATGGCCTTTTTCTGGAAATGTGAATAATCCATAAAAAGTATTTCTCCCGACCGCTCCCCGTCATTTAGAAAACGATAAGAATTTCGGGAAGCGGCTCGATGATAAACTCAATACATAAAGGGCGTTTTTTTCAGCTTATTTATATATTAGCAACCATATTTTTTCGACCGCATCATCTTTCATCAACTGGCCTGTCTCCTGCGCGCAGGCGATAACGGCAGGAGAAGTCAGTATGAATAATGATGCTTTTGGATTTGTCGAAACTCCAGCGTGGCTGGTTGAAAAAATGGTCGGGGTGCTTAACTGTTTTCTGGCACAGGGGATAAAACAGGTTTTTTAGAACCTGGGTGTGGGCCAAAAACCCCCTTTCTGGCCCGAATCAGGGATCAGTACGGAGTACTTCAAAATAAAACCGACCTATAACAGTGTCAGCCTCTATGACCTCAACAGGTGATGTGGCAGAAAGTCTGGCCCAATAGCACTCATCAAACATCCAATCAAGATTTCCACGGTACAGACCAGGCATAATTTCTTCACCAACAATATGTATACCTATTCCCACTCGATTCACATCAATTGTAGGAGTAGGTCTACGCCGATTAATAGTGGCTGTTGGAGCTATCATATTAGCACTTTGTACAGGCTGTTGCGCATCTAAAATTATCAATAAAATAATGGTACCTACAAAAAGGACGATAAATAATCCCATCAAAAGTGACGCAGCTTTATTTCTCATTTCTTTATCCTCCCGTTGTTGGATATGATGGAATTAGGATTTTACTGCACTTTAGATAAAAATGCATTATTTTTATAAAAGAATATAGGTTTCGTCTGCTGGAGTGAAACAAGTTTGAGTAATAAAAATGAATACAGGATGCGATTTATAACTTACAGAGAATATCTGCCTCCCCCGCCCCCACCTGGGATATATACGGTTGAAGAAAAAATCGTCAAAGAGGTGAGAGGCCTGCGTAATCCTGATGGCAGTCCGGTTTACAGCAACCAGTACCGGATACTGTATATGCCTAATGATGATGCCTCAAGATGGGAAGCACGAAAGAATAGAATTTCATTCCTGGTGTATGAAAGTGATAGAAACCTTCTAAATTATGACCGCATCAGTCTGGACGATTTAGAATACTACATAAACAACCGCCGTGAGAGGAAGGATTTTCTCAACATTCTGCCCACATTGATAGGATTACGGCGGGAACGATTGAAAGAGTTAGAGGACGAAAAAGGCTTCGTCGCATTGATGGCAAGAGAACTCGATGTAGATGAAAAGATTATTTGGGAGGCTGTTGATTGGTGGAAATATAAAGTCGTATGGAAGCGCCCTGTCCGTAAGGATGACGCGCTTGCCTGGAGGATGATTAGAAAAAGAGTTATTTCTAAAACGAAAGAAATATCATAAAGCGTTACCGCTGACAAATAAAAATATCCCCGACCAGAAAATCGGGGGTATTTTTATTTATTAATTTCTATTCCAATAATTGACTTTTTATTTTTGATTTGATATAATATTTATACTTTAAAATTGGGCGCGATTGGTTTCGACTTTCTGTGAGTTGAAGCGGCTTCAAGGCGGGCGCTTGTACCCGTACAACGAGCAAAACCAAAAGTGCCAAGAACACTTTCTCTAAGGTCTTCGCTGGCATGAGCGGCCTCGCCGCTCTGCCGGTTGCGGCCTAATTTTGCCGGAAGGCAAACGTCGTCAATCCTTTCCTTCTCCGAGAGGGGTTGAACGGCGCAAAATATCGGAGCGTGCTGGCAAACTTGGGCGTGAAGTGTCAGCCGTAACAACGCCACCGCCTCTCGCAGTGTGTCGGTGTTCTGCAAAGAGGTCAAATCAAACCACCGACTAACCTTGTAAATAAAAGCCGCCAGACAGCAGGAAGGACGCGAGTTCGATCCTCGCCGCGTCCACTGGCAGTGAATGATTTTCAGGCTACTCCTGATAAGGAATTTGATGATGACATTATTTGGAAAAAGAACAGATACGAAGCTAGAGAATTAAGCAGGTTCAGTCCTCCCTTACCTGCCAGACGAAGTGCTTGCGGGGCTAGCGCGGAACGGCGATCTGGAAATCAACGACAAGGGGGAATATTCTCTAACCGCTGAGGGCAAAATCCTGTGCAATGAAATCAACCGCAAGGTTACAGGTGACAACCACGAACGTTGACGATGGGTAAATTACACAAAATCTAACCCAACAAAAAAACGCCTGTTGAGGGCGTTTTTTGTTGGTCTCCCTTTTATTTCACATAAGGCAAAGGGTATCAACCAGATAATTCATCGCCTTCCTCACCCAATTCTTCCAGCCACTTTTGAATCTCTTTCCCCAAGATAACCCAACCCTCAGACTGTTCCAGCTCTACCAGAAAATCTCTCACAAATGCCAGAGAATGCCTGACACAGCGGCATTGACCTGTCTTGAGCTGTTCTGCAGTAGGCTTTTCGCCAAAAAAATCGGCCAGAATTGAACGCGCCAACACACGCGGGCCGGTACCACCATACCCCCATGCAAATTCTTCACCAGAATACATGGAAATTACCGGCAGGAGGCGGTTGTTCACGGTGACGACAATATTGCCCTCGTGGTCGAAGTCCCCTCGATACACCTTTTCGATGACAGGGGTGTTATCTTCCGGTTCAATCCTTTCAAGCACCCGCTCGACAACCCCGTTTACCGCGTCTTCAAAAGCGTCCTCCCGTTCAGCGCGCTGACGCTCCCGTTCATCATCTTCATCAGACAGGACAAACGGCAGGATGGGCACCCCGGCCAATTCGAACAGGAACTTCACCTTTTCCTTGACCCATTCTACGTCCACAGGTCTATTTTTTGTTTTCGGATAGCACAACGGGGATTTGTCGCGCAGGGCCATTGCGTCTGTTTCGACCACCAGGTAGGAGATGCGTTCGTCATCGTCCCATCCCCAGGTCACTGTTCCCACGAACTCGCACGGCTTGGTAAAAGCCCCCGCAACCATATCCGGGACAATTTCCTCCCATCCGCCGCCCTGAGGATAGTCCTGGTGCGTACACCAGACATTGAAACCGGAGGACAGAGGTTCGAAGACAGCGTTCGGAGCGGGGTTGCTGGCGATGTCCAGCTTCCTCGCCATTTCGAGAACTGGCCTCATTTTTCGGTGTTCATCGTAGGATGACATTTACGCCTCCCCACCCCATATGAATACGCATCGCGAATAAAAAATAATCTTCACCATTTTCCTAATTAATTATACCGCAAATTATCTCAAGTCCATTATTTTTAGTAAAAATATTAATATTATTTTTACAATTAATATATTTTATTTATACACAAATGATGTATCCTGATTGTGCAATTGAATTCATTCTTGTTTCAAGGAGGTCACGATGAATTTCCCAGTTCTCTATCGAAAAACCAGTTTACCCTCAGTAATTTCATACCCCTATCCAACCTTTATGGAACAGGTCATTGATGGCCTATTCGGTGAGCTGTCCCCGGTCATCCGCCCGGCTTACATCCCGGCGGCAAATATTCTACGGCGTGGGGACGAGTTAGTGTACGAGCTGGCTCTGCCGGGTATGAAAAAGGACAATATTGAAGTGGAAATCAGCCAGGGCTGTCTGACGGTACGCGCCGAACGGAAAGAGGAGGGGGAGGATAAGGGCCGCACCTACCATCTGCGCGAGTCCTGCTTCGAAAAATTCGAACGTTCCTTCCGCCTGCCCGCTTATGTAGCGGCTGACAAGGCTGAAGCGAGCTATGAAAATGGCGTACTGACCGTCACCTTCCCCACTAAAGAGGAGGCCAGGCCCAAAACCATCCCGATTCGCTGAATCGATTCTACTCCAACAAAAAACCCGCTTGCGGCGGGTTTTTTGTTTTTAACGCAACCATAGATCGATTTACCTGATCCCTTATTCACCCCGCTTCAAAAATTCTCGTAACCCCGGTACATGATCAAGAATGTATTCAAACTTCCCCGGGTGCCATTCGGCCAACCCCTCTACATCATTTTCGCCTGCTATCGCCGTGAACCACTCGGCGCAGTCCTCGTCAAAGTTCTCCGGCAAGTAACTGCTGGCACTCCTCTCCACCCCAAACAGCTTCGTATCCACCGGAATAGAGTGTCCGATCTCATGCACCCAGGTCGTCGGTGAATATAAGCCATTTTCAATAATCTCAATCATCCGGTGAAGGTCGTTGTATGTGGTTTTCGCATGGTCGTTATACAAGTCCGGGTTGATGTCTCGAAACATCACCCGCTTCAGCACTTTACCCTGTTTCACCATTTGATGAAGCACCGGATGATGATCTAGTAAATTCAGTAACCACGAAAGTTGTTCGTGCGCCTGATCAAAGTCTGTCCGATCTTTGACTTCGACGGTTATTCCGTACCGATCCCACAAGATTTGACAGGCTTCGGAGAAATCGCGCCCCTGCCGATGACTTCTGGCAATATTTTCCCATTTCTCCGAAATAAACTGCATACCGATTTGTTTATAGGCGTTTTGTTTTTGAACTTCCAGCACCTGCCTTAGGCGCGCGCGTTCATTATTTTGCTGTTCCCGAATAAAATCCCTTGCAAGGGTTTCCGGGTTTTCGATCTCAAGCAATTTGGCATACTTCAAGAAAGTGGCTTCATCCAGAGTCATCACTCCGAGATAGAAATCCAGTTCATCCTCTGGCATGTGCGGATGAACGTTCAATACAGCCTGCTTCACCCTTTCCCACTGAACGGTAGATGGAACAGGCCCGCCAGCGCACTCGACTATACGCACTCCCCCATTTTCAATTATTGTGTTGTCTGCCTGATAAGTTTTATTCTTGCAGACCATCAGCCACTCCACACCTTCTGATATTACCAGCCAGTTTACCCTACTTTCTACCACACCTGCTGAAATCATCCAACTATTGGATGGAAACAGGTTCTTTTTCGCCTCTTTTAGTAGAAGCGCAGATAAAAACTTCGCCTGATAAATATCGAGCACCCTGGAGCTATTGATATCGGGGAATCAATCGTATAATCTCTCAAAGAACGGAGCACTGGGGATCAGGGCGTAATTATCAAAAATGATACAAATAATCTCTCAAGTCGTCATTCATCTAGTGGGATATTCTGTGTTCGGAGGTTGACGATGGTCTGCGGCGACAAAACGAGACATCCAAATGAAGAAAATAAAGTCACCGGCGGTGTTCCTTATCCACAGCCTAAAAATTCCTTTAAGCCATTCGATTATGACAACTCGGAAATCCAGCGGTTAATGACTACCGCATATAACAGGTGGGAAAAACGTGCATATATGACTTACGAACAGTTTGTTGAAAGCCTGCCGTTGCGAGAAAAGATGGCGGTCGTTTTTGGGAACCTGAATTATCAGGTACACAACGGCGGTTTTTTACAGTGGGATGATAACGGATACAGTGTATGTTCTCCCTTCCTGGTCGAATTCCTGGGAAAGCTACCGGAATTCGGGCCGCAGGTCGCCGCTTTGGTCAAGCATTGTAGTGTAATCAAAGAGGAATATGAAGAAGAATTGGCCGAGTATCGTAATGAATACGATGACTGGAGTGGAGATTACCCTGACGAGCCTGACCCGGATGACTTCGAAGATGAAGATGCCTACCGGGAAGCCCTCGATGAATACAATGATGAATACAACGAATATCTTTTATCTGAACCTGATGAACCAGAACTTTATTTCGAATATCGTGGCAAAGACCCGGATACCGAATATTATGCGCGCGCCGATCAGGTCGCTTATGAGATTGAAGCCATCGTGAAAATGAGTGATGAAGAATTAGAAGGCTGGTGGAACTCAACGCCATCGATTGTCCCGTCAATCGGCAAGGTGCTGTTTAACGAGGATGATAAACCTCCCATCCCAAAAGTGAAGCTAACCGGTACTGATGGGAATGTCTTTGCAGTCAGGGCCACAATGACTGATGCCCTGAAAAAATTTGACCAGTTGAATAATACAAATTATCTGAACGAATTCACCGCTGAATGGGAAGCACTAGCTCAACAGCCGGGTACCACCTATGACAATATGCTGGGGTTGTGTTTCAAATATGCGGAAATTCGCTAGGAGACAAAAAACCACCCGTTCTAACGGGTGGTTTTTATTTAAAGCAATGAATTATAGATCAGACAGCAATATCAAATTTAATTCTTCCATGGTGGGAATAATTGATAACCTCTGCCTGCGTGTAATCCCAATCAAAAATCGAAGTAAACCCGTTGATAACCAGTTCTGGGAGAGGAAGTGGCTCACGTTCCAACTGCAAACATGCACCAGCAATGTGGTTTTCGTAAATATGCACATCGGCCAGGAATCCGATGAGTTTGCCCGCTTTCATCCCCACCTCTTTCGCCAGGAGTTCGAGCAACAACCCGTAACTGGCGATGTTGAACGGTAATCCCAGCATCACATCAACGGAACGCTGATTCCAGATCAGGTTCAATGTGTCCAGCTTCTCCCCGGAGACCAGCACTTGAAAACCGTAATGGCATGGGGGTAGGGCCTGGGCGTGCAAAGCCTTCGGGTTCCAGGCCATACACAGCATCCTGCGGTCGGACGGATTGGTTTTAAGAGTCTGGACGATGTTGGCGAGCTGGTCAATCCCTACCCCATCGAAATTTCGCCATTGATAGCCGTAAACCGGGCCTAAATCCGGTTCTTCGATCATCCGGCGTTTGGTTTCCTCATCATGGCCGTAAGGGACTTTGAGCGGACTGCACCACTCGTCCCAGATATGGTTGTTCCGATCCTGAAGCCAGCGTTTGTCAGTCAGGCCCTTAATAAAGAACTCAAGTTCGGAACTGACCAGCCGGAAAGGAATGTGCTTTGTCGTCAGCAGGGGAAAACCCTTCCCCATATCGTGTTCGAACATCGATCCCACGAGCGACTTTGCACGTATTCCTGTCCGATTAGGCTTCCATTCCCCTTTTTCCAGAACCGTTTTCACAATATCAAGATACTGGCGCATGATACCTCCTGTTGAATGATAGCTATTGCCAATGCTGTCGGCGAGTTTCTTTGTAGGTTTTTAAAAACCTACAAAGAAATCAACCTGATACAAGATCGCAAGATGCTGAAAATAAGATGGTTTCAGCTCCTATTTCGTTCAATTTTAGGCTGTTACGGAACTCTATTCGTCTCCCTTCAGACGCAATTTACATCCAGGAGATGGTTTATGGTGTGCGCACAACATACTCGCAATGCTGAAAGTGTCAACAGAATGTACGGTGGGCTGACCGTTCTTGCTCCAATGAGAGAGGCCCCGAAAATTGGTCTGACTCCGTGGGGACGGGCACAGCACGCTTTTTATCTGGACGGAAGAACAAAGAACTACGTCTGGGTCGTGACCAGCGGGCACGGCGGTGTCGGAGTGGATTTTGAGACTGCTCGGGAAACAATGACAAGAGCCGCCGTGAAGAGAGGGAAGCCGGTCGGTGATTATCGGTGGTATGAGGAGGATAACGCCTTCGCAATTATGGCCTGGGAAAACCCTCACCTCTGGACAGCCATGTTCAAAAAACTGCGGGGGGAAACCGAAGAAAGCTTTTTTGCCAGAAAGCGCAAAGAACTGCTAAAAATTCTCTCCACCTATCATCTGGACTATCTGGAAGAAATCGGTCAAGAACCGGACAGCGAAGCGGCCCGCATATTCCGCGCCCGCCAGCTTGATGATATGATGCGGCAGGAGAATAATCCCGATTTGATTACCGCCGCTCTTGGGAGCTGGTATACCGGAATTGAGGGGGTTATTGAGGTAAAAACAGCAGACGGAAAATCTTACCTTGTAAAAAAAGAATCGTACAATCCCCAATCCGGTCATAACCTGCTCAGTAATTGCGAACTGGTCGACCCCAACGACTATCCCAACTCTGCATACTGCCGCCGCCTCAGAAATGACCCCACCCTGGTTACAAACATTACATTCCGTTCGGCACATGATGCGCACACATATGATGGAAATGAATTTGTACCTATCGTAACGGCTGACGGAAGAAGATACCGTGCTACTGTTGCATCCTACCGCCGGGCAATGCAGGATACTTCCGGAAACAAATATACACTTGATCTGGATGAATTTGATCTCCTGGATGAGGAATGAAGCACCACGGTCAAATGAGTGATTTTGATCCAAGAATTCAAAAAAGGCAGTCCTGAAACTGCCTTTTTTGAATATATCCCTCCCCCGGTTGATTGCCCATCGATTAATCACGGTTTGTATTATTTCCAATCTTCTGAAAATATGCAGTCAATACGTTGACTGCTTCGTTGTTTTTTTCGAACGACACATGTTCAAACGGGATCGGCGTGCCGTTTTCATCGAAAAACATAAACTTCTGATCCTGCTGAACCCCAATAATTCCACAGCTCAGGTGAACAGCAATGTTATGATCCAATTCACCCTGAAATTGAAGCGTGATACCTGACTTCGCCAACTCCTCTACCGTACACACCCGGTTCTCCCGAACGATATGGTATTTTCGGGATAGAACGGAAAACATGTCTGAACCCACGGTAAATCTTGCATCATTTTCTACCCTCACCTTTACATTTGTTTTTTTCGTCTCCATGATCTACGTCTGCCTGCACTTTTCTGGTGCTGGCTGGCGTAGTGTATACCTTCGCAATCCCTGTGAAACGAAGCCACCCCCAGTATCCTATCCAAAATCGGATTGTTTCCGATCTCCTTATCACCTGGCATCTTCAAAGCGTACTTTCGCAGGTCTTTGTACCATTGATCGTAGTTTGAAATCAAATCATCCGACAGCTTTACTCCACGCGCCCACTCCTCGCCAAAAATTGAATCGATTTTTCTGGCTAGCGCTGAACCTATACGGGTTTTTATCATTATGTTCAGTTCCCCGCCGCTTTTTAGCCCGCCTGCGGTCAGATTTGACGAGCCGATGATAATCGTGGTACGGTCAAGGGGCTTGCTACGAATAACATACAGCTTCTGGTGAAACTGCTGTTCAAGAGATATTCTTGCCAGAAACTTATCGCCATATTTGCCCTGAGCATCATTCATCCGGCGGAGGGAATTGCTGTCTGTGATCGCCTGATATAGGCCGGTCAACACCCTGACTTCCCCGCCGCGATAAGATATGCCTTCTAGATTTTCCAGGATCGTATTCAGCCCTGACTCCGTTATAAAAGCAACAGATAAAGCGGCGCTGGTTGCGGTGCGCAGTTCCTGATCGAGAATATCTCTCATATTTGCGTTCACATCATTTGGTATGATCTGTACCGTATCTCCCATCAAAATACCTTTAATTACATTTTTTATATTTTTATTATATCAAGTGATAACCCATTAATTTATAGACGTATTTATCGGCAATTTCCTTCGCTTCCCTGCTCAATTTTTTAGAATTACGCACTAAAATAAAGGAGATTTTATCCCTGACATAATTGAATTTCAACAAAAATCCCTTTTGGTCCCCGCCATGTTCATAGAAATGATTGAGGAAATCAATCGTAAGCAGTGATAGATTCGTATTTGGATAGCGGGCGGCAAAATCAAAGACAGCTCGAGACATTTCATTGACTTGTTTTTGAATGGCGATATTGCGGGGATTACCTTCTATGGGATAATGCGTTCTGAAAACTTTCAGTAGCGCGGAATACAAAATGCGCCCTTTCTGTTTTTCAGAATAAATGTTGTTGTAATCCCGATCTAAAATATCGTTGATCTTTTTGTTGTAATCCGGCCCAAACGACCTTACATCGGAAAAAACCGCCCCATCCCCCTCTTCTTGCCACACTTCCATCCATACATCGGCGACTTTATCGCTCGAATACATCAACAAGGACAGAAATGTTTCAACCCTTTCGTTAGGGGATACGTTCAAGAGTGCATCCTTTGCAATTGCAACGGCCTCCTGCTGGTTGGCGGCATTCAGTATTTGCCCAGACACGGCCTGCCACATCGGATGTTTAGCCAGTTCTTTCCGCTTTTTTGCAGTGTCAACCTGACACTTGTAATCTTCCACAGCGAACCGGTAGTCCGGTGTAAACATCCCCCCTAACAAAAAGGAAAGGATCGGATTTGGCCGTCGGATTTTTGGAATCTGACTGCTCGGAATATCTGCCATTTTATAGAGGCGATCCTTTACTCGTTGACAGACCATGTTTTTAGCGTCCTTTCACTCCAATTTATAAAAAGACGACAAACAAAGAAATATCGCGTTTTATTGTATATTTGACTCTAAATAATAATCACAGTATAATTATTATACAAAATAATAATAATAAAAATAAAATAATAATGCTGACTCTCAAAGCCCCTCTGATTATTCAAACCAAGCATATTATCCGCCGGGATGTTTTGTTCGGATGGTTTTATAGAGACGTTCCGCTTCCGTTTTCCGAGTTCTCATACTCCCCCACTCAACTTTTCAGCGGCATGGTCAGGCTGGAAGGGATTTATGGGATTGCGGCATCGGGAGAAATAATCTATAACCCATTCGGAATTGATCTGTCGAAGCCTTTTTTTTATTTGCCCTCCGGCGAATATCTAAATCCAGAGGAATGCCGCACGCTTAATGGAAAAATCCAGCCTGTATTGAAGCGCAGGCTTTATCCAATCGGAGTGGCTTTCCCGGCTGGAGATAAATTTGCCACTTCGCGCGCGTCAAAACAGCAGGGGACTTTCAATATCTATACCCTGCTGGAGGATTTGAACGGGGAATTAGTTGAAGTAGATGAAGATGGTAATTATGTAGTGCGCTGGATTTATGATTCTCAAGCGATCACAAGCATTGTCTCCCAGGAAGGAAACGTGATTGAAGCTGGATACTGTGTTAGCGGAAATGACCGGGCTATGCACGCCTTCATGCTAAAGGCAGTACGTGAGAAATGGGATGATGTCAGTATGGATGACGATATTCACGGGGTCATTTCACCATGAGTTTCAAGCGAGTAGTATTTCTCGGGGTTGGTGAGGTCGGCAACCAGGCCCTGCTTCATCTGGTTCCATATCTATCAGCGGAACAAGCTCGCAAGTACTCCTATATTCTGGTAGATGGAGATCGTGTTGAGCGGCGCAACCCATCGTATCGAACGGGAGGATGGGGCGAGGGCGTTTATAAGGTAGCCGCGGCTGGTTATTCCTTTGCCGCCCAATTGGGCCTGCGTCTGGTTTCAAACGCCAGCATCCCGTTATTGACCCCCGATGGAATGGTGGTGGCCGTACCAAAATTTGTCACCTGCAAGGAAATGGAATTTGCTCTGCGGCCAACCGACCTTCTGGTTGAAAGTTCTGACCAGTACCACCTGCAAAATCTTACCGGTCTTCACGTTCACACCGGACTGCTTTTCGACCGTCCAGCGTTCACGATTCAGTTTGGAAAATTCAACCGCCAGGCTGGTAATCGAAACGACCCGGACTGCCCCGAACTGCTTGGTTTTGCCGCCATGAAAGCGGGAGAAAGAGCTGCCGAAATTATTGCAGAAATTGTTGCGGAGAAAAAATCCGACTTCCTCAGCCTGTATTTATCCGAATTTGTACAATAAATATTTAACTAAATTAATTTGACTTTATTGAAAATATTAATTATAATAAAAAAATTCCGTTTTTTTTATTTTTAAGGAGGTTGCGAATATGACAGACGCTATTACCCAGCCCAACGAAATGGTGCTTCAGGCTGTTATTAATTTTATTAACGCCCGAATCGAAAGCCGCGATTTTTCCGATGTTGATACGATGATTCCTGTCGGGAATGGAGAGCAGTCAATTCACACCGTTATTCGGATGAATGACTTCGGCTCTCTTTCATCTATTCGTGCCTCTGACATTGCCGTTGTCTACCATGCCCCCACAAACACATGGTACGTCTCAACTGCCCTGACCAAAGGGATGAATACCAGCGAGAGTGGGGAGGTTGCACTGGCAGACCTTGATATCGCTCATCACGATTTTCTCCAGGCGCAGTCCGATGTAAAGAAGTATGGACTGCACCCTATTCACTTTTTGACTGTTCAAAAGGGGAGAACGACGACGCCTCTGGGCGTAACCATTGACAGCGAAGTGGCGCTGGACGGGCTGGAACACCAGCTCCATGCGGCGGCGGCAGGTCTGGAATATGCTGAAGCCCTTCAAGCGGCTGGCGTGCCTGTTGAAAACTGGGTGCTTCTGCGTGCTCTATTTTCAAATCCGAGCTTTTTACGCCGACTGGTGGAATACGCCAAACCAGGGTGGCTTGTCGAGCTGTTTAAAGGTCAAGAAGGGCTGGATTTTGCCAAACATCTTTATGCTACATCATCGCCTAAAGACCGCAAAATGTTGCGTCCACTGATGGAAGCTCTGAATGTGGATGTTCGGGAGCTGGATTTATTAAATTCGCTGTATTTAAAAACCGCTGAACTCGGCAACCGCCTTGTAGATAAAGTGTACGATGGCGAAAACAGCGGTGAAATCGCTGAAAAAACCTGTGAACTCGATGTTGATTTCGTAAATAACGCTTTACAAAATATGGAGGTGGCCTACAGCTTCCTCGCCAATCGGGAAAATAAGCCCGTTAATTTCGCTCATAAACTCGAAAATGTGCGGAGAATGAGGGAAGAACTCAGCCAAGACGCTTCATGCGCGGCTGAAATCTGGCGTCGGATTGCGTTTCCATATGCAGAACTTCTGCTCGGGTGGTTGAAAAACGCAAAAAATAGCGTACTCGGCGAATCGGATTTTGAATGGGATGGCAATACCCAGTTGGGAGTCCTGGACGTTTACCAGAAAGCGGTTAATTATCTGGCCGTTCGCACCGATTTTCGATTACACGGCAAACTGCTTTCACTGCAGTTCCCGAAAGAAACCACTCTTGCTCGCCTTGTGTGGAACCGCATGGGGAACGAAGCGCGCGTCTCGTCCTTTGCCAAATTCCGTGCGATGGGGGTGGTGAGTGAATTAGCGAAAGAAGTGGACACCAGCCGCATCTCGAAAGACCGCCGCGTGAAAGCCGCAGAGGTGCTGGCGGAAGAACGGGCTTCCCTTGATTTACTCGAGCCGTTGATGAAAGTCGGGAAGCTCTACATGGTCGTAGACACGTCATCATCTATGGAGTGGGCAATTGAACACTACAAAAACCTGCAGTATGCTTTACAGTCCCAGAAACCGTTCACCCTTATTACATTCGGGGACTCACAAGTAACGGTATCTCACAACCAGACACAACACCATGTAAATCTGCACCCGTCTGGAAATACCCCGCTGTTCCCCGCGATGGATGTCGCTTATGCCCTTGCCAGTCAGGATGAAGACCCACTGATAGTTCTCTTTTCCGACCTGGAAGGTAACGAACTCCATCCATCCTACTTGAATGCTGTTCCAGAGTTGTTAGGAGGGAAGATACCGACCAGTCTGCCAGAGAACTACCATTCTGTACGCACCCTGATTGTTACAGACAAAGCACGTAACGACTACCGCTTCAGCGAATTCGAGGCCCGTTATCCAGGTGTGCCTTTGATGATTGTAAAAGCTCTTCATCAAGGCTGGAGTTACAAACCTATTCCTTTTGAATCTCTGCTCAAGCGTATTTACAATGCCCTAAACGCTGTAACCAAGGTTAATTTCTATGTGGACGTGGCTACGCAAACTCTTTACATCAAGAAAGCGCATTAAGCCGTTCAAAAATGAACTATGGGGCATATTCAATGCCCCATCTTCATCTTTCTACGTATTAGGTGAAGGAGAACCCAGTAAAGCAGTCATAAGCGGCGTACTGCGCATCGAAGAAGGCCAGCACCCGGCACATACACATCCGGTCAATTTTGGCCCGAGTGTGACGGATATTGCTTCCGCTAAAAAATTCAATGCCCCATTTGAATTTGTGGTCATCGGCATCGACGGTTATGCAAAAAAACGCGGCGAATGGGTTTTGAGTGGAACAGTTTACTATTACACCCAGAACGGATTGAGTAAGCAAATGGAAAACCAGCGTATACGACTGGTGAGTTTCCCAGCTCCCGCGGAAGGCTACATGGAAAAACACGCTGGGGGTCAGCTATCCGTCTAATAAACACCGCGATTCAAAAAGAAGCCCAGCTAATTGGGCTTCTTTTTGAATCGATCTTTGAGTGCCCCGGTCAACCCCTTTTTTTCATTTTCCAGGGGATGTAGAGATTGCATTCTCAACTCATGAAGAGCATCATTGTTTCTGGCGTTGGCATTTCTAAGACGGTCGCGCAATAGTTCTTCCTGATCTGGACTGCTGTTCATCAACTCTTCGAGTTCTGAATGAGTTATTTGGGGGTTAAAGCAACGTGGACAGATTTTTAACCAGTCACGCAGTTTATCAACCTTTTTACCCGCCCAGGTGACAAATAAATTGTTGCAAACTGTAATATCCCAATCGTAGGTATATTTTCTCCCCTGATATCTGACAAGATGGATAGTCTCACCCCCATAATAAGTCTTAATGAGGGGAGCAGTTAATTCTTTCAGGCCATAGAAGCTCGTCAAGTCTCTTTCCATCTGGTATACCTTCTATCCCTATTAGCTTGACGAGATTGAGGCCAATTTTTCAATATTCCTATAGAATAAAAAATGGCAGTGTTTACCTGCCATTTTGAGATCATCAATAATACCGCTTCCTTCTAACTTTATCTTTTCTCCATTTGCGCTTTGGCTGTCCTGCTACCTGCCATTCATCGCGGTAGACAACATCAACATCGTTTTCCTTAATGCAAACCACCCGGTAACGAATATTGTATTTCTTTTCCGAGAGCTGGCAGGCGGCTACTACCGCACGTCCAAACCTCTCCCACCCTGCCTCAGTAAAATAAAAGCGGCAGTTCTCGGGAATCCGCTGTTTTGGGGCGGGAAGCCCTTCCCATGCATCGACTATTTCCTCGGTCGTAAGACCACACAACCCCGATTTGAAAAATCGGTCTCTCAAATCTTCATGTCTCTCGGAGAGAGGAAATTCCCAAATTAATTCAATTCTTCGTAGCATAAAGGGATTCTCGTCTATTAAATAAAAAATATTTAATCGTAATTAATTATATCATTTTCAGCCAAAAATGCTGAAATATCAATAATAACGTTGACGATAATTGACAATTTTTTATATATTTGTTATAATATTTATAGGACATTTTATATATTGAGGTGAACCGTGACCGCTATTAAAGCGTTCGCAGAACGATTCGCATATCGTTTTGCAAATAAGCGCATATTATTTATCTTATTTATTTTTTTGGCCCTGATTATTACATTGGGGGTGGTGTTTTCGCTTCGAGGCAGAGGACGGGCCGTAGCTACGTCCCCTTCTCTGCCATCTTTGACGAGTACGGCGACCGCCACTCCTGAGAGTGTCGCTGTTGTCGCTGTGCCTAGAAAAACACAAAGTGTGAAGAAAACATCACGGCCTAAGCTGACTGCTACGGCTATGATGAGCCTGCCCTATCCTGCACCCGAGGATGAGATTGAGCCTGCAGAAACTGAACCAGCTCTAACTGAACCTGTTTCGACCACTGTTCCTTTGAGTGAGGATGAAAAGGCCGAGTATATAGACTTTATTCAGAGTATTCGGAATGCGATGTCACCTCTCGATTTCACTGGAGGTGAACCTGCATATCATATCGAGGCTTATTCTACTGGGCGGTTTGAAGTCCGAGAGGTGGAGCTTCCATCTGGCGAGAAACTGCCTTTGGATATCCTGTGGGTTTGGTATTTGAATGGCGACGGCGATGATTTAATTGAGGTGCCTTTCGTCATTGGGTATCCTCTTGAGGACGGCGGCAAATACTACTTTGCGGCAGAGGTTCCACCTTCCTGGTTTGAAGTTTCAATCGAAAGGGAGGAACGTCTCGAACGTGCTAAGAGAGACCTGTCCAAAGGAGAACTGGTGATTTTGTTCAGCTATATCGGGGCCGCAAAGAGGACAGGTGGTTTCGACTGGGGTAGTTGTGCATCCTGGATGGCTGACCCATTTTACGAGTTCCCTTACTCCCGTCCGTGTGAACTGGCGGCGTGGATGGACAGTGAATACCCTGGCGTTTTATTGGATTTAGCAGAATGGAAATTAGATACCGTTCCTGAAGAGTGGCTGTTGATTGGTTTTAATTATACAATGTAGTATAGGTTCGCCTCAGGTTTTCGCTATGAGCGGCACCCTTTTCGGGGTGTCGTTCTTTTTTAAAGTTCCAAATTAATAATTAGAATATTTATTTATTCCATCCATATTTTACCACAGCGAATATTTCTGTCAATATTCAATATTTAATTGGATTTTCTTTCGAAAATCGTCTTAATAGTAATTATTAGTCGTATCTCGGAGGTATGACACTGTGAATCAAAAAACAGTTAAGCTTGGGAAATTTGCAGGGTTATTTATCATCGGCCTGATCTTAGGCAGTCTCGCCGCCGCATCAGGCTTGTTGGGTACTGCTGGACAGCAGTTCTTTGGAATAGAAGATGCTGAGGCCGCCAGCTTATTTCAAAGCTGTGTAACACAAATAGAACTGCCGGTGGTTTGGAGATGTATCTATAGACGCACCCTGCCCGAAGGTGTCGTGTGTGCAGAATTGGAACAGAAACGCTGGTTTGACTGTCCAAACTGCTGGGCGACTAAAAAGGGAATGGTGGACTGCGATTATTATTCTGATCCTCCCTGCAAAAGTATCCCGTTACCCGCAAAACAGGTTTCCTGCATGGCGGCAGGCAATAACAATCCAACTCCGACACGCAGACCGCGTCAAAACAACCCCACTGCCACGCCAGTACCGCCCCTCCCTGCCCCGCAGTCAACCGCAACCTGTAATCCATCAGGAAATCAGGTAACAATCACCTGGAACATGCTGGCAGGAGCAGAACGATACATCTTGCGTGTTGATAAATTCCCCTTCGACTGGGCGAATATGGCAGGCGGCGATCTTTGGTTTGAACCTAATGGCACTTCATTCACCCTCGCCGTTGAACCTGCCGTCCGCTATCGTTATGCGCTACAGGGCGTTCGATCTGGCGACACCTATCCTTACCCCGGATACATTTCGAACTGGCAGGAATTCACCTGTTTGCCACCAGACCGGGGTGAACATACCGGTGCAAGCGGTACAGTAAGAATACAGGAGTGCCGTGCAACCGGGTGGGCACAGCGCGCCGAACGCCCCAATGATAGTATTCCGGTTGAGGTTGAAATCGACGGCAGAGTGGTTGCGTCAGGGGCTACGAACGGTAGTAATTCAGCTTTCAATATTGACCTGTCAGGAGTCATGGAACCCGGCGTTTCTAAGGATGTGTATGTCTACGCAGTGGGTAGAAATGGCAGATTCAGGCTGGATAATTCACCCAGAAGGCTTACATGTCTTGATGAACCTGATCTTTCGCTCAAAACCCCGCCCGCCGAAATCGTCTACTTCTGGAATTCGCGCGATTTAGACCCTAATACGAAACTGCCGGAATTTGAAGTAGCAATTGAGAACTTCTACGGTGGTTATCTGACGATCTGGCTGTATTCTCCCTATGGTTATGATCCTGACGGGGAACATGACAATCCAGACAAAAAGGGATTGTTCAACAAATATGAGATCAAAGCAGACAGCGGTTTATTCGAAATCAACGGCACAAGTGCAACCTTCAAGATGAACGCAGAATCCGCTAAGGAGCTGGAAAAGCCGCACAATTACAGCGGGTGCATCGTGAACACGAAACTGTCCTGCTTTGGCACAACACTTGGAAAATCACTGCGCGGCACAGATCGAAACAAGGCTTCTGACGCGATTGGCCGGTGGACAGCCATCGCACAGTACACAAACGAGTACGGCGAAAAAAGCGATAAGGTGATTGTTTTCTGGAATGTTGAAGGAACAATTGTCGGAGAACGTTAGAAACCGACCTGAAACGCCCATCATAAAATCACCGCCTGGTAATTCAGGCGGTGATTTTCGTTTATCGATCAATGGATTCGTCTGATTTTCAGATAAACCTTAAATCACGACTGCAACAAGAGGCGACCATGCGAACGAAAGCCAAGGTAAGCACAGAACCCTTACACATCCCCAATTTTCTCAACGTTGAACAAGAGCTGGTAACACTTCTCTCCTACCCTACCCTATCGGACAATTCCATCATCACAGATTTTTCATCCTGGCTACGTATGCAGGCACCAGAATGGTCAGATAATACTGCTTATCTGATTTTAGGTACTGCTTTTTATCTGATTGACCAGGAAAAGAACATAACAAAAAACACCATCAACAAATTAGTTGACCGGAATTTTGATGAGAATATTTTTGATAAGGAAAAACTGAAAGAATTTCTTCATCAATTTATCCTGAACCACAACCCGATTCTTCTTTTCCCGCCCAACAACCGAGAACAATTCTTTTCCTTCTCTCCGCTGTTGACCTACGTGGACAACAAGTTCGTATGGGGCGCTGGTGAGTATCGTAAGGCGATTCATGCGCAGGCACTATATCAGGCTTTCTCCATAGGACTGCTTCTGTATTTTTCGCACCGCACGATGGAAATCCTTCGGGTTATCAAGAAATCCTCGCGCACGTTTAGCCAGCTATCTACCGATCTGTATCTGCTGCGGAAATTTGTCTTGAATTTAGATCAGGACTGCGGCCCGATTTCAGCGATGGATGGAGCTGTAATCGGGTCATTCCTGCAAGATAGAGAATTCTATGGCTATCTTGTGAATGGAAAAAACTTTACCTATGTACTTCCTTTGGAGAAGTCGGACGAGATCGGCTATCTGTTGCTAGCAGGGCTGGCTGGACAGGTTACAGAAAACTCTACCAACGATCTACTATTTAATTACCCCGTTCTGGTAGATGACTGTGAAAAAAGCTCCTACTGCGTTGACCTGTTTACCGACAAATTACAGCTCAACGTAAACATTCCAGTTGACCGCTATATCAATGAAGGTGAGCTACATCTTGAAGTTTCAGATGACCAGAACCTACTGCTTGAGATCATCGGTGTTGAGGCAAAAAAGAAAAATGTTTCCGTTGCTGTTCATGCCGTAATCGACAGGCATAAGACTTTCTATAAAAGCGGGATCATCAGGCTGTATAGGGACGGCAAGCTTTGCAACGAACGGCAGTTTTCGGTTGGCAGTATTTTCTCTTTAATTTTTTACGCTATTGATTATTTCAATACGGCAGGAGATAATAATATTGACGAATATATTAATTGTACTTATAATTCAGATGTCCCCCGAATATAAATAATAATTTTATTTCCCCGGAGAGCATCAATGTTGATTTCTGCCCCATCGTTTATCAAAGGTTGTGCGCTTGAGAAGACAGAACGATTAGTCAATACTATTAGCATCCGGCCTCTCGTCAAACCTGAGCAAGCCTTCGAATTTTGGAATGCGCTTCGGAAACATTTTTCTTCATGCAATCTCGTAAAAATGCAATGGGATGAGAAATCAGCCACATATGAAATACAGTTCGCGAACATCCCAGCTAACCACCCCACTTTCCGTTCATTACTTCCAGAAAACGGTTGTCTGGTAGCCAAATTGAGAAACGGGAGAATTGTATTCAAGAAAGCCGGTATGTTTGTTCGTTGATTGAAAAACCTGCTCCGCTCACAACTCAAAACCCTTCTTGAATCAAAAAAGCCCTATGGAAGGGCTTTTTTTTATTACTAAACAGAAAGTTTATCGCTGTTCACCAAAACCGCCCTTTCTTACCTCACTTAAAAAACCAATCTATGAAAAAAAGCGCCCTTAAGGAACTCTGTGATTGTTTGATTTCCTGCAACTCCTCGTATATCAACTGCTGTTTTTCAGCCTCGGTGCCTTCTTCCATAATCTTTTTTTGCCTGAGTTCTTTCTGCTTCAATTGGCGGCGATATTTTTCTTCTTCTTTGTTCATCATGCGTATTATTCGAAGGGGAATTTCCGTCACGAGGTAAACCCCGCCAAATCCTATGACTGCAACAACGATAAGAATTACTATTATTCCAATGGGAGATAATTCCATTTTTACCCCACTTTTTCGATGAAAGCTGGTGGCTTATCTTATCAGGTAGATTGTATCACAATTATCAACTTAGGGGATAAAAACAACTGGCGAAATTCAATAGAACAATAATAATCAGGACACAGGTAATACTTCACCAAAACAAAGATTTAATAGATATGGTATTATTTTTAGGATTCCTGCAGGACGCTGAATCGTTATTACCTGAATTAATTCAGCATTTAATATCCCCATTCCTTAGCTGTCAAAAAACGAATCAATATTGGATTTATCCAATTGAAAGATTCTATTGTTAACTTTAACAATAGAATCTATGATGATTCTTAAGCATTTTAGCTGTTTGAATCCCCTATTTCAGCCAGAAAGCTGAATTTTCGCCCATTTTCTGCAAGAATCAAGCATCAAAAGGGCATTTTTTAATCAAACATTAATCTTTTTTGCCCCCAAAAGCCCTAATATTCTGTTTTTATCTGATCTTTTATTACAATTATTATTCATCTTTTCGATGTTAAGACCGGCAGACAAATGCCGGTATTTTGATTCCCATTTCCGCTTCCTATCATATTTATGCCGCTTAACCGCCTTTGCTCGTCTTGTGAACAGCTTATTCTTCGAGGTACTGTTGTGGCATGTCGTTATCACATTAACTTCGATATTCAATCAGGAACGCTTGTATATAAAAACAACGATGAAGTCGCTCTGCGGGCCTTTATTTTAGAGTTCTTTCACACCCGCGTTCATCCTTTGCTGTTCCGGTTTCTGGATGAAATCAAAAAGCTAAACCCTCGCGAAGTTCTGGCCGTCGGCGGCGTAGGGCGCGATCTTTACTATGCATTTCTAACAGGTAAATCACCAGCCGAAGTCGACAACAAGGACGTGGACATCGAAATTTATGGAGTCCCCTTTGATAAAGTGGTGGAAACCGCCAAAAAGGTCGGGCGCGTAACTGTTCACCAGCAGTCTTTTGTGGTTGCTAAACTCTGGTTCGGTAACGGAGAGGATGACTGCTTCGACCTTTCCTCTCCCCGCAGAGAACGCTATGTCGCAATGATGCATTGTTCCACCTGTGACAGCAAAATCCCCTACCCCGATGTGCCAGGTGATATGCGGTGCGCTCATATCTGTCCTGTCTGCAACGCAAAAACACTGAAAAACATTGGCGACAGACATGACTATGATGTGCAAGAAGATCACAATATATCCATCTCCGAAGCCGCTGAACGGCGGGATACTACCATGAACGCTATGGGTATTTCGTTGCTGGATGGGCGTTTACACGATCCTTACGGCGGGAAAGAGGATATTCGCAATAAGATTGTTCGTTATGTGAGTAAAACAACTTTCCCGCAGGATGAACTCCGCTTCTGGCGAGCGGCGCGTCAGGCGGCAAAATTTGGTTTCAAGATTGATCGTGGTATTTATGACCTGGCTATGGAATACGTTGACAGGCAACCGTACCTGGATAAATCGCGCATTGTTTCAGAAGCCATCAAGATGCTAACATCTGGAAGGCGGTTTCAGGACGCTTTCGATTTCCTGATTGCATCAAAGTGGATACAGGTAGAAAACCCTACCCGGGTAATTGAAAATGCACGTAAACTCGATGATTATCTGGAAAGCCTGCGTCAGGATGGAAAGCCTCACCCGGTATCCAATAGCGAAAAATATCCATACCGGCGCGCGATCTGGAATGGGGCAGTGATATTAAATGGAGAACCGGTCAGTTCCTTCTCTCATAACTTCAAGACAATCACCTACATGGAACTACCGGAAGGATTTAAAGCGAATGACAACCGAAAACGAGACGGTCATTCGAAAATTCATGAGGATTACAAAGCCTACAATCGGCTATACGCAGAATTCGATGAAATTTTGAACGCCCCCATCTTAGATAAAAGCAATGTGCTTTATATGCTTCCTGACAGCCAGCGCCCAGACCGGTTTACATGGGAGGAGATTATCGCCGCCCGCCAGCTCTTAGGCAGACCGGCACCGAAGAAATCGGCTCTCGATATTCTGAAGCACTACAATTATCAGGTTCCGCCGAAAATCCTGCGTGGCAACGAAATTGAGGCGATCCTCAATGAGGAAGGTGTACATATTCAGAAGAAGCCTTCTAAAAATAATCGTGGAACTGATGGTATCGTGGTTGAACCTGCTAAATTGGGAGAGATTGACAGGTTGATCCGTTCTAAACAATTGCAGGGAGAAATTTATACCCTTGATGAAGCCATCACGACTGTTCAGAAATGGATCGCTGATTTCAAATCACAGATAGCTGAAAAGTAAATCAGGGATCCCTCCCCTACCCCAGAACATTAAAGCCCGATCAGAAACAAAGTGATCGGGCTTTAATGTTTAATGGTTCCTGATAAGATCAGAAAGAAAAGAACTCCACGATCTCATTCCACAGGTCTTTCAGAAAACCAAAGACCGAGTTATTCCACAAATCCACTACTCCGTCCCAACCTTGTTCCAAAAAATCACCGATACTTTCGATGGGCGTGGAGAGAAACGTCGGATAGAAGATGACGATCAAGACCAAGCCTACCAGCAGTACAACTGCAACAGCTTTGAACGATTTGAGGAAATGTTCCAAAAATAAGGCAATAAGGATAACAATAATAGATCCAACGACAATAGTGGGAAGAAGATCGCTAACCATAGTCAAGAAACCCTTTCAACGTCATAACTTGCCTATAAGATGTAAAGACCGGCAAATTTACAAAAATCAATTCATCAAACGGCTAAGAGACATATACACTGGGCAGATCATAACGATCTTCTACTAACGTGGAATGATCGTCCGTCCGTTTGTTCAGCCAGACGGTTCTGACTCGCCCGTCAAATAAGCTGTTCATAGAAACCGCGAGTACAAGATCATATTCGCCCCCCAACCCATCGTAAGGGATGCGGAAAACGATCTTGGAGATTTTTTTTGAACGCTTTTCAACCTCAACCTCAATTACTTTCGCTTTATACATGTCTATACAGGAGGGAAGTTTTTCGATAATCCCGTAACGATCTGTCACGGCGGCCTGTAGAGCGTGGCGAGTGTAGTCCAGATAAATCTTATTATTTTTTGGCAACCGGCTTTCAACCGATCTGGGGATACCTAAGTTTTTGTGGAACAGGTAATAATCACTTCGGCGATGCTGATCGTACTGTTTTGGCTTGTTGTAGCTGGAGAGCGCGGGGCGATACGATGCCGCGTGCTCTCCCATCCGATTACGCAGATGTTTTGTCTTGTTCTTACAGCTCATCTCTTAGCCCCTCGCTTCCTGTCATTTCCTACCAAGAAGACGAGGGGCTAAAAATTACTGAGCGAATTTGCCAATCAGGGAATATCAGAAGCCGAAAACGCTTCGCACGCTGTCCACAAGTCCTCGCAGATTGATCACCAAACCGAGAAGAAGTAGCGCGATAAACCCAACACCATTGGCGACGCTAATAGCTTCTCTGGGGATTTTTATCCTGAAAAACTCTGGTAGTGTCATCATGATGTGGCCGCCATCCAATGCGGGAAAAGGAAGAACATTAAATCCGGCAAGCGAAATATTGATCAAAGCGGAAAAGTACAGGGTGGCTACGATCAAAGGCATCGTTGGGGTTTTCACCACTTGATCGTAGGCCGCATACATTTCTTGAATTCCGGCCAGACGACCGGTACTGCCGCCTTCTTGCCCGGTGATCCGTGCTATCAACGGCTGAAAAGGTATCTTGATTACGGAGATAAAGGCATCGGCTGTCGTTTGCACCGCATAGAGAAAAGATTGATAAGCATTGACTTTCACAGCAGGATTCACAATCATTGCCCCTATGGTTGCGCGCTTCAACGCATCGTTCCATTCGGGGATAACCGCTATCTCCTTTATCTGTCCATCGTGATCTAGTGTCAATAAAACTTCTTGATCCCTGTGATCTCCAAATATATCAATCAGTTCCTGTGGGGTTTCTACGCGAGTGCCGTTAACCAGCACAACTTTGTCAAATGGCTGAATTCCAGCCCTATGAGCAGGCGATCCTTCTATCACATTGGAAAAGATGACACTGCTTCTATCGGGCATCCCCCACTGAGAGAAATACAGGGTGAACGCCAATAAAGCCGCCAATAAATTCATCAATATCCCGCCCGACAGAACCACCAGTCTGGGCAAAGGGGGTGCTTTATAGATTTCACTTACCCCATCATCATCTACCCGGGGTTTCATAAAACCACCGAGAGGTATCAGGTTTAGTGTGAACTGAGTACCTTTCCAAACAAACAGGGTTTTTACACGCGGTGGCAGAAATATGCCAACTTCCTCAATCTCTAGTCCTGCCATTTTTGCCATCAAAAAATGCCCTAATTCGTGGACAATGATTGCTCCGCAAATTAATAAAATTAGTACTGCCATAGTTTCTCCTAAGAAAAGTATGTAAGATGTTGACGATCTTCCTCCCTACAACACAATTCCACTCATTAGATAGGAATCAAAAAGCTCTCTTTTGGAGAGAGCTTTTTGATTTTCTGTTTCTGAGCGATTTTCAGATTGCCAGCTCACACGCACCGGAGACACAGGCCAGCTCCTGTGCGGCTGTCGTATTGTCCTCTTTGCCATCGTAGATATACAGTCTGGAGAAGTCGATTTCAGGGAATTGGCGCACCAATTTTTCGTACTCCTCCTGGCCGATCTCCTCCTGAGGCATCTGGTCGAACTTGGCGTCGCTGTGCGGCAGGAAGGTCAGCCCGCCGATGTAATCCTGGTTGCGGTACACCCAATCGATGATGTTCTCCAGCTCGTGCGGTTTATAGGTGATGGTCACAGACGGGTTGTGTTCCGTCCAGAACATTTTGTTCCTCAGCCAGTATTCGCATTGTGCAAGAGCAGACAGGTCATTCCTTGTGATTGATCCTTCCGGTGATTTCATCGGAAACGCGACCACCCATGTAGTGGCGTTTTCACGCGTCTGTCCGTTTTCGGGGGTCATTGGAACGCCCGCATCGTTGAGAACCTTCTTCAAGGGGCTGGAGTCGCTGATCCGTACCCGGCGAATGTAATACTTCGCCCATCTGGGATGGATACCAGACGAAACGTTCAACAAGACGGATGAATTACCGCCAGGCTTCACGGTCGTCACCGCCGCGGCCTGATTGATGCCCAGGATTTCAGCATACTTCTTGTTGGTGGCAACCGCATGTTCTCGAAGTTTTGTCATCACGAACGGGTCTTGCGCTACGCGGCAGTCGAGTTGGCCGGTCAGATCAACCCCGAGCAGACGCTCCTCTTCGCAGTTCTTCTTCCACTCCGGGCGCAGTCCCGGGAAGTGCGTTGCCATGCTCTGAATGGTGCCGATGATGGTGGCGACTTCGATCTTCTCCATCAGGCTTTCCAGCGTATCGTCAGCTCGAGCAACGGCAATCGAAAGGTTACAGAACTGGTTTTCACGCAACAAAATTTCGCCGCAGGGATTTGTGCCGAACTGGGCGTACTGGCGGCGTTCTGGCTTGTTCAAATTCGCCGCGCGGCGGTTGAAAATACCCGGTTCTCCACGCTGGCTGGCATCCATATCCCGCATAAACTGGGCGACTTCATCGTAGGTCAGTTTTCGGTCGGGCCATACCAGCGAGATGTTGGCGTTCCAGCGGTACCAGTGTTCGGTTTCAAAATCCCCGGTCTTGGCCTTACGGAGTTCCTGGTCATCGAAGTCACCAAGAGCAATCATCGCTGTTCGCCGGGTGCCGCCCTGAACTGCGGCGTTTCCCACAACACACATCAAATCTAATGCATCTACAGGGGAGAGCTTGCCACCCTGCCGTGAGAGGATCAGGTTGCGAGCGAAGTCAAGCATGAACTTCAAAGGTTCGGGGCCGCTGGCACGACCGCCTTTGGTTTTCAAGACAGCACCGGCGGGGCGAATTTTTGAATAGTCGAAATCCACATCCCGTCCGGAAAACCATGTTTCCAATCCAAAACGCAGGGCAGAAGCCCATCCTTCTGATGAATCCTGAATGGTGAAGGTATCGTATTTGAATCCAGTCTGAGGTTGAATTACCGGAAGTTTGTTCACGTACCTGCGTTCAACACTGAACCCCACCCCACAGCCGTTCATGGAAATAATCAATGCTTCAACAAACGCATCCAGAGTGTCAACCGGCATGTAAGAACAGTTGTAGATCGCAATGTTGTTTCGTCTGGCCGCATCCCCTGCCATCGCGAGAAGTCTCATCGAGGGCATTGCTTTCATATTCAAAACAAACTCCCGGATGCGGTCATAGTCATCTTCGGAGAGACGGTTTTGTGACAGCTCCCGTAAATAGTCAACAGCGCGATTAACCGTTTCAATCCAGGTCTCTCTGCGCTTCTTTGTCCAGTCAAACCGTGCATATTTATCGAAATACTGGAATAGCTGGAGTGGTGTCGGAAAGTATTTTGCGGATTGATCGAAGGATTCTCGAATCTCCCGCGGGACAAAACTGACCAGACTGTTGATAAAATCCATCGTCGCTTACCTCCACCAATAATATTTTGAAAGAAGGGGCATTAAACTACACCTTCATATGTATGAGTTCATTTGAAGGCCCTTGATAGCGTCTAGACCTTGTTTCTTAGGGGGTATGATTTAGATGAAAATCGCGCTTATAGCGCGATTTTTTGCTCGCCTTATTTATGGCAAATCAGGGGTACAAGACCTTGAAAATTGTCACTAATTTGGCGTGACCTTTAGCATATCATCGGGGTGGATCGATCATCCTCCATCGTTCAACTTACAGGGAGACAATAGTCAGTCGCCTCCCTGTAAGCGCCTCGAATCCAGTGACCTGCCCGACTTGACTGATAATCTTCGTTTACCCAGGGTTTTGGGAGTAGGCGCAAATAAACCGAACTTGTATGACAGGGCTTCGATTTTTTCTCGCGAATCTCCTTGAATAGTAGAAAGATGATGAGCGTGGTGAATCACGTAAGGATAACCGCCTCCCAGAAGCATCTGCATTCCAACTGCATCCATCAGTAGCTGAATCTGTTCAGGGGATTCCGAGAGAATAGACGGATCAAAATCGCAACGGACATACCAGCGGTTACCTGGATGCAGAAAATAGCGGCTAATTTTATCTTTCCGGCTCTGTATTGGAGCAGAGATGAACAATCGCCGGTGATCCTCAAATTCAGATTCAATGACGCTCCGCAAATATGTAGCGTCCGTCACATTCCTGTACGGCTCACACTCGAAGTTATAGCCCGCTTTTTTCTCCCGGCACAGGTGGCAGTTCATGGGCATGGTCAGGTTGTCTTTATAAGGGCAGGCGTTGTACTGCACAACCGGGGAGATATAAGAAGTGCGCGGCTGACTTGAGACAACCGCCGAAAGCGCTCCATACTTGTGGATTAATTCAATGGCTGACCTGTAAATTTCATTCGATGCATGTTTGGAAGCATCCTGGGTGACACCTAACCGCTGGCGTGTCAGGTAGCTATCCAGCGCAGAATAGGTCATCCCGTCAAACAAGATAACGACCGGGCCGGTAATTTCCTCAGAAATGAACTTTGCCGCACCTGCTACTTCATCGGCCAGCATATACAGGGTCGCATCTTCTTTGAGCATGAACTCATCTTCATCATTATTTGGATACACGTTCGTGTAAATGCGGAAGTCATATTCATTTTGCTTTGGGAAAAAAGAAAACACCGCTGTATTGGTAACAGAAAACGAACTACGGTAGTTCGGAGGAGATGCGGTATAGGGACTTCCATCGACACCGATGATCGCAAAATCATCAGGAAAGTTCTCGCTCTTGAGACGGTAAGGTTCAACCAGCGGATATCCAGGAAGTATAGGGGCAATTTCCCGATAGAACTCTGAATTGATTTCCTCTTGCATCTGGAGCTTATCGGGCGGGATTTCTAACAGAGGTTCGTTTAACGCACTGATTTGCTTGAGCTGTTCATAAAGCTTTTTTTGGTTGAGCATTTGTGTTTATCCCTGCTTTTTTCTAAACGCCGAAACGATCCTCGCAATACGATCATTGGAATGATCGCCGTTCAGATATTCCAGTATTTCATCGTCACTTTCGATAATGGTTTCCACATTATTGATGCGATTACTGGCGTATTTACAGTAAACAGCATCCCGTTCAAAACCAATGAAGTTGCGATTCAGAAGTTTCGCGGCCACTCCGGTTGTACCCGTTCCGCTAAACGGGTCCAAGACTGTATCGTTGGGGCGGGTCGAAACTAACAATGCGCGCAGAACAATATCTATCGGTTTCTGTGTGCTGTGGATAGATTTCCCCGAACTGTCACGGAGACGTTCCTTTCCAGCACAAATGGGCAGATACCAGTCACTTCGCAACTGCTTCCCGCCGTTCAAGGCTTTCAGGAGTTGATAATTGAAAGTGTATTTCGCATCTCTGCTTTTTTGCGCCCAAAGAATGTTCTCCTGAGCATTCGTCAACCGCACCCCTCGAAAGTTTGGGGTTGGATTGGATTTGATCCAGACAACATCGTTGAGCAACCAGTATTCAAGGTCTTGTAGGATATTTCCGATGCGGTGAATGTTGTGATAAGACCCCATCACCCACAGCGTGCCTTCTGGCTTCAGAACCCTACGCGCTTTCGTCAGCCATTGGTGGGTAAACAAATCGTATTCATAAAAGCCACTGAATTTATCCCACTCCTTCACTACACCCGCATATTTACTTCCGTTTGGGCGGGTAAGGCATTTGCCGAGTTGCAGGTTATAAGGCGGGTCGGCAAAAATTACATCAACCGATTCATCAGGAATATCGTTGAAAGCGACTAAACAATCGTCATTGATAAGCGTGGTGTTTGCCATAGATCACCTGGGAGTGAGATTTTCCATAACCTTATGATAGCAACCAGGATTTTTTAGTATTTCTAGAGCAGGGAGACTTTAGACACTACCGCCGCCAAAAAAGCAAAAGAATCACAACGCTATAATGTTTTTAGGATCAGCGATAACACGATTATTGTTATTTTTTTTATTGGAGGAAAACATGGCAAGACCGAAAAAAGACGCGGTACCCGTAAGCACCCCTGTCGAATCCCAGAACACTTCGTCAAAAGCAAAGATGGACAATCTGCAGAGAGCGCTCGACGTCGTTCGCAGGAAATACGGCCCGGCTTCAGCGGTTCTCCTGGGGCAGAACACCCATATGGATATTGACTCTGTATCTACAGGCTCACTTGGTCTGGATTTGGCAATCGGTGTGGGCGGGTTTCCGCGTGGCCGCATTTCTGAAATCTACGGCCCAGAGTCTTCTGGAAAAACCACAATCTGCATGCTCGCTATCGCGGACGCCCAGCGACAGGGGCTGAACACCCTGTTTGTAGATATGGAACACGCCTTCGACCCGCGCTATGCCAAGCAACTTGGCATCAACCTGGACACAATGGCATTCTGCCAGCCCGACTCCGCTGAGGAAGCACTCGATATTGTGGAGTTGTTCGTTGAAAATGAAGGTGCCGATGTAATTGTGGTCGACTCGGTCGCTTCTCTGGTGCCAAAGGCTGAATTAGAAAAGGACATGGGGGATTCTTCAATGGGCGTTCAGGCGCGCCTCATGTCACAGGCCTGTCGCAAGCTTTCGGGTATGGTTAAGAAGAAAAACATTGCCCTGATATTTACCAACCAGCTCCGGCACAAAATTGGCGTTATGTTCGGCAACCCCGAAACGACTTCGGGGGGTATGGCGCTCAAATTCTATGCTTCCGTCCGTCTGGATATTCGCAAGATTCAAGAAATCAAGAAAGGCGATGATGTGATTGGAAATCGCGTCCGCGTCAAGGTTGTCAAGAACAAGGTCGCCCCTCCGTTCCGTAAAGTGGAATTTGACATCCTTTATGGAAAGGGCGTTTCTCGTAGTGCAGAAATTGGCAATCTTGCCGTTCGCCTCGGTTTGATGACTAAAACTGGAGCGCACTATTATCTCAATGGTGAAAGAGTTGCTCACGGCGAAGAGCAGTTGCGTAATTACCTTGATACGCATCCAGAAGTTGCCTCGTCTCTGGAGGAGAAGATTAAGGCACAGGTTCTGGGTGGAAATGAAGATGTGCTGGAAGTTGAGCCTCTTTCCGAATCCGAAGCTCTAGAGGCCGATGGTGAAGAATTTGAATTTGAGCTGGAAGATTAGCAAAAAATAATCCTACACAAACCTGTAAGCACCAACAAAAGGCCGCCTTGAAAGGCGGTTTTTTGTTTATCCAGACCATCCCTCGTCAACCTGTTAGTTAAACCACTCAACCGGGGCTGTCCATTTTACACAGCCAGCAGTCAAGAGTTTCAATAGGAGAATGTAATGAGGGATTTGTCTGATCTTAAACCACCATGTGCTTATCAGGGTGGCAAGCAAAGACTCGCTTCTCTTATCGCAGATGCAATTGAACTCAATGATCGTCCCTTTGTAGATTTGTGTTGCGGGTCAGGATCGGTATCACTGGAATTTCGCAAGCGAGGCGTTTCTCCCCATCGAATTACGATGGTGGATAAGAGTCCATGGGGGCTTTTCTGGCAAAGTATTGGAAATGGAACGTTCGATATCAACGAGTTTGCCTTCCATTTAAGACAAATCCCTACCAGACTCGAATGTGTTGAGCCGTATATCCGCGATCTTTCCATGCAGGTAGTGGATGAAAGCATCAGTGTGTATGTTTTTCTCATCCTGCAAGCCAGCAGTTTCGGATCAAAGGCTATCTGGATCGAAAATGGACGCTGGATGAACTGTTCTTTTCGGAAATACTGGCAACCCACGCCTACTTCCCGCCGCCGATCTCCGGTCAACCCGATGATGCCCATGCCAGCAACGCTGTACAGCAGAACGGCAAGAATAGCTGAAGCGATGTATGGCTGTCAGGGATTTTGTGCCGACGTTCGAGAGTTCCAAATCCCCCCTGGCAGCGTGACCTACATAGACCCTCCCTATCAGAATACGACTGCATACGGTTACACACTAGACATCGTTTCTTTTGCCCGCTCATTTCCTTCGAAATTGTACGTATCAGAAGCAGTGCCGCTTTCTCAAAACGCCATTATGCTATCTGGTGAGCGGCAGAAAGGCGGGATTTCAGGGGTCAGGAGATCAGCTATTCAGGAGTGGTTGTCAATTTTTAATTAGCAAAATTCGATCCACTTAATGGAGTATCCGTCTTTTATATAAACAAAAATGGCTCGTAGACGGAGACACGTTTTATGATGAACTGCAACAATTCTTCCCAAAAAGCGAAATCGGAAAGCAGGGGGTTGGGTGCGGCACCAGTTGCGATAAAGGAAGCAAACCAGAAAAAACAACTTCCTGCAATTCATCTGGATAGATTACAAGACCATCTAACAGACGAAGAACTGCGGTGGGTAAACTGTCTGATTAGCAGTAAGACTGAATTTTCCAGGGCTTTATCAGATAAAAAGGGGCTTCCATTCCCTGAAAACTTCGATAAAGGTTGCGCCGCGTACCTCTGGTACAGGCTGACAGGATTGGGAAAGAATGGCAGAGACTACCTGCCTGCTATCTCACCGGACGGCAGAATATTATCCCCGGAGGATCGCCAGGTTTTAGAGAAGAAGCTGAATCGATTGGCGAGACTCATCGCGCGCGATGATCGGATGGTCAAGGTGGAAGAAGCGCGAGGGAATCTGTCTCGCCTGTTTGACAGCATTGTTTCACAGCTAAGTGAACCACAACGCGATTTCTGGCTAAATCACAAAGATGGTTTTGTGAATGATATGGCTGAAAAGGTTGCTGACGGAAAATTGGAAGGACTGCTTCGCCTAGATTCCGTAGTAGGCGTTTTCTCTGGGGTTTCTGTGTTGCCAGATGGCGGTCTGCAGTATGATGATATGGATGAAATAGCAGTATAGAAATTGTTACCACCCTATGCAATCAACGGGGAGCGGTGTCAAAATTTCTACCTTATCATTTATCAAAGCTACCGTCATCTCATAATGTACAGCGATTGAACCGTCCTCCGATTCCATCGTCCATGCATCCTCGTCTGGATTTTTCAGCTTCAATCGTAAAAAACTGGGGCGGCTGAGGAATCCGAGTGGTTCAACAGCAAGAACCAGTCCGTTGCGAATTTTTGTCCTGCTCCGGTTACTGATAAGCGGTTGTTCGTGTAAGTCAAATCCGACTCCGTGTCCAACGTATTCCCTGCTGGTGGCATACCCCCTATCCAATAAATAGTTAGTGACGGTCTTATAAATATCGGATATAAGATTTCCGGGGCGAATCTTTTCAATGCCAGCCAGTGTTGCTTCGTATGTTGTACGCATCAACTTCATGACCTCCGGGCTTACGTCACCAACCGGAACGGTCACCGCGGCATCAGTAATTCGCCACTTGAAATCAACTCCTGTATCAATAGATAAGACATCCCCGTTTTGCAAAACTATCTTCTCTGAGGGGATACCGTGTATAGCAATCTCGTTTACGGAAAGATTGGTCACTGCAGGATAAGGAACATCTTCTTCCATCAGGTAGTCCAGAAAAGCAGATGATGCGAATTTATGGCTCTCCAAGATTTCTAATGCGCGCTTTTCCAGACTCATTAACGAAACCCCTGGCTTTGCCATCCCTGCCAGTTCCCGCAGGATTTCAGATGTTATGCTACCGCTCTCACGGAGCAACTCTATGTCTTTTTCTTTTTTCAGTTTTAACGGTTTTACCATCAGCAGTGCCTTTTAAAAGGAAAGAATACCAAATCCCTGAGAAGTAGGCTTACCTCGGTAAAGAATGAAATAGGATTTTTCATTCGGGTTCATCTTGGATACCAGAAGCGTCTCCGACTTGCTACCACTGCCAAATTCGGTCTTACGTGAAGCGATAGTTTTGGCATTGATGCTTCCAATCAGGCTTTGAAACTCTCGTGTGCTTTCATTCAATGTATAAAGCGTGATGAGAGCGCAGGTTACATCGTCTACCTGGAATGTCGGTTCTTCTTTGACATCTAATTTCGTTTTCTCCAACTGTGACTTGACATAGTAAAAATTATTTTGTTCACCGTTTGTCAACCAGTCACTGATAATCTTGAGAGCTTCATCTGGGAGGTTATTTAGTTCCTTGCGGGAGCGAAGAAGGTTCAGCGTGGCTTCTGTGCCCTGACTATCTCCTTTTGAAGGCCACTGTCTTTTTTCAGACCTCCCCATATTTCCGGTGTTGCCTTCCCCCAGCTTCACTGTTACAACCTGTGGAATTTGGGGTTCCTTCCCTGAATCAAAATCCTCTACCACTTCAAAGGGTACATTTTCCGGCATCTCAAGCAGATCGGCTTCCAGGGATTGGAGTTCAATAGGATCAGGTTTTACATCATCATTTCCTACCTGATCGTCCGGGGTGTCCAGGGCAAAAATATCCTCGCCCCAGTCATCACCATCCCACACAGGCTCAATAGCAAGCACCTCAGGATCAACGGGGGACACTTTCTGTTCGAGGCCGCTTAGTTCATCAACTGTAACTTCTGATGCGATATCAGCATCAACACTAAGAACATCCAACATTCTTTTTGCCTCGAGGGTTTTCTCTTCCCAACCATCAAAACTGCCGAAATCAAAAGGAACGGCGTCAACCAGAAGTTTAGACCTTGATGATGGCCCTTGAATTCGCAGACCAACACCTTCTTCAAGCTCGATGACGATCTGACTGAACTGCCCCACCCCATCGCGCCAGACAGAACGATTAAGTACATTCTTCACCACATTCCAAAAGTGGATAGCATCTTCATCGGATAATGGCTTGCGCGGTTTGAGAACCTGCGATTGCCATTCCAGCAGTTCTTTAATATCGTTCGGCGGAATCAAAGTATCTTTATCTGCGCTCATAGTAATCCGACCTCGTACAAGTAAGAAATAACCGCTGAAAGAAAGACGCTTTAATGTGTGAGATTACAAAAAACAATACTGGGATCACAATATCAGGCAATTAAAAAATCACGTTGCTATAATATTTTTGAAAAGCGGCGCAATCATGGGCTTGAGCGAGATTTCTTATCGGTAGAGACCGCCCGTGCCGAGAACCAGTTGAGAATATTTTTATTGGTTGAAAGCCAGCCAATCTTGTTAAGGGTACTGTAATGCGCCAGGCTTAGATTATCCCGATCAACAGGTTCTCTGGCGTTTGCGCCGACAAAAACGGGATGGGTTGTCCATCTCGTTTTTGTTTCATCTCTGTTTTCTATAAAGGTTTTTAAAAATCCTTATAGAGGAGGATTGCCCCCTACCGTTTTAAAAGACAATTTAGGCAATTAATTCCCTTTTCTTCATCTACTAAAGTGAAGAATGAACTTGAGAGGTAAGACATGGTTTGTAATCGTTCAACAGAACAGGCAACACAATCCAGTCGTGAAGCCGGTGGGAGTCATACTCCTGCAATCCTCCCCCACTGGCATCCCCTCGTGGTGCGCGGATTTATCAACCCTCTCTGGTTTAACCGTCTGAATGGAACCACCTCGGAAGCCGTAGTGATTGGCCCAGGTCAGATCGAACTCCAGAATGTAGTCCTAACCTTTGACCCGCAGGAAATCCATCTCAAAGTTGGCACTTCGGTGGTGGTGCGAGTTGGCAGAAAAATTGAGTTCATAACTGCCGCTGATCATCTCAAATTGAAGGAGATTGCCAGGCAGAAGTCCGAAAAATCGGAACAGGCTTACCGGGAAATGCTAAACGGGCGGCGCAAAGAAGCCGAGGCGTTCAACAGCCAGTTAAATCTGCCTTTCGCCTGGGGAACAGCCATCAAGCCTGTACTGAGCGGCCTGATGGAAGGATCGGTTGGAGATGGCGCATCTACTCGCACAGTGGTGCATATCAGGCTCAAGGATGCCTTTTCTCACGGGCGGTTGCGCCGAAATAGCGGTGATTTGCTTTGCTCGACGAGCTGGCGCGCTAACGGCAAATATAGCAGCGACATCGGAGAATTCAACTTGGACGGTCAGGGAATAAGGTATATGCCGAAAGTGACCTGTAAACGGTGCCTTGAAATCGCTTACCGGCTGATAAAGTCTCACAACTCCCGCTAATGAGGTTTATCTAAGCCTTCGATCCGGTTGCCGTAGCGCCGTTCCCACGCATCCCGATAGCCCTTCAACTCATCAGTAGATATAATCCATAGGCTGACCATGCGCACATTTGGCGCATCTACGCCGACTTGTGCGGTACTCCCCGTACAAGTCGGTTTTCACCTGCTGGGTGTGACCACACTCCAGCACCTCCAATGGACGTGAGTAGGAGAACGTTTCGGATACGGTTACAATTTCTACCGTTTCACCAAGCACTCTGCGGAGCGGCTGGATCGGAACAGTTTCTTTAACCAGATGTAACCTGCCTCCACAGCCCATCACCCGACAAGGATTACCGTCCCCGCGATCCTGAATGTTCTTACGATTTCGACGGCTTCGTTCCCTGTACCCGCACTGGTTACAAATTAGATAATACACGTTCCTGCTTTGGATCGGTTTGCCCACGCTTCTATCTCCTAAAAAGTAGTATGAGGTCTGCACACACTCTCATTAATACAGACGTGGGGTGTGACACTTTTCCGATCCAAAGGGGGACTATGGGTTGAAATATTTATCCGCGAGAATCACATACTCACACTCAGCAAACAGATAACTTTCATCGTCCGGTTCGCCATCTTCATCGATTCCAGGCCAATATTCAGCGGTTCTGGCGTCCATGAAAATTTGCCGCGTGTCGATTTCCTTTTCCAGCACAAAACCCGGATGGTTATCGGGGGTTAACATCCCGTCAAGCCTAGCAAAGGCACAAGCCACGTCATATTCATCCGTCCAGCTTTCCAGGACGCCCTGCTGGTAGTCGGCATCCTGATTCCTTTCGCCTTGAATGCCACGATAAAGGGTCAGTTTTTTACCAGGTTCGTAATTCTTCTGCGCGTTTTTGTAGATAACCTCTACCGCATCTTTGAGCCCGGTCGGAGGTTCGTACACCCCCCGGTTCTTGCAGGCCCGCCCGCTGGCAGAAAACATAAGCCACCGCGTTCTCGATGATCGGGACGAACGCCCCGCCATATACCCATTGTTTGATGATTCCTTTTCGGAGTTCTTTTCGGTTCCCTTTGTTGACGCTGGCGACGAATTTGTTGAACTTCTGGATAGTGCTTGAACTTCTTATTTCCTCGGTACAGCCTTCCAAAAGGCGCGGGATTTCCTGGGTTTTAAAAACCCAATCGCCGCTGGAAGCTAAAGCGGTTGAGATAATCCTGTTGTAATTACGGACGCTTTCCTCTGTGGGCTTCTCCGGTATCGTTCGCAAAATGGCCGCTACGTCCTCCGGGTTGAGGCCATAGGCAATATTGAACAGGATCGAAGCGTGGATCATGGTCGGTTTTCGGGAGGCCAACAGTTTCTCCAACACCAGCCGCTTTTCTGTTGAGGATAGTGGTTTGATCATTTCGATAACGCTGTCCTGCGCTTCTTCCTCATAAGTGCCGGACGTATTGTTCAGGTATGTTCAGTTGATTTTTTGAATGGCCGCCGATACACGACTAACAGCATCCGCATCTACTGGTCGGTGGATACCAGTACAGCCGTTGTTTTTGGTGACTTTTGGTTCTGAATTTTGGCAGACCATAAACACTCTCTGTAATCAGCTTTCTATTCAAGGATATCTGGGCAATCCAGCCTGTAACTGCCCTTATTGAATACCGATTTCACCTGATACGGTTCCAGCACCAGGTACGAAAATTCAACTGTGTCAATTCCATCGAACTCATCTTCAAAATGATTTTCGTACATGATCCCATCATAACCGTATTTTTTTAGCATCTTCTTGACCAGCTCCGCTTCGGCCAGAAGGTAATCAGTTTCCAGTTGTTTTTTGATTTGACAGGCCTCCTTGAATAGGATTTCCCCCTGATCAACCTTCCGGTTTACCTCCGCCATCACTGCCAAGTAATTATCGTTGTGTACTTTATATGTTTTCTGGGTTTCTAGGTTCAGTTCTTCAATCAGCGCAGGGTAGTTGTCGCGAAGCAGGTCTTCACAGTCATCATATTCATATCAAGCGTTCCAGAGCGGAACATATATCCGGCGCTTTCCAGCTTCCGGGATCGAACGGTAAGATGATCGGGTTTTCCAACCTCAGGTAAACCGGCATAAACGCCCGTTCCTTGCCGGGGTCAAGCAATCCTTGATCTTCAAGATTTTTCATGCGGCTCTTCGCCTGAAGGAGTGACCCAAAATGGAAACTAACTTCAGTAGTCTGTCTAAAGGTTGTAAAAACGTTTGGACTGGCGTGATAGACAATTAACGGCTGGTTGTCCCAATCAACAACTTTACTCCTTCCAAACCAGGCTCGGAATGCCGCGCTTGGAACTGTTTTTCCAGTCGTTCTAGTCCTTTCATAGCGCAGGACGACTTGACCACAATACTGCCGCCCATAATTTTTATTTCATTCTGCTTCGAATAAGCATTGCATACCATCGGTAATTTCTATTCCGGTAAGAATATATTTCCTGGATGAAAAGGTTAGATTTCGTATCAATTAATTCCAGTGCCCCTACCCCGCCCGGGTGATCCGAATCAGTTCAAAAGCATTTGTTGAAATAGTCAAGAATCAATCAGTTTGCGTCATCAATTTAAGCACATAAGAATTCAACCAGGAGCGGTTTTATGGTTTGTGGGAATACAACAGGAAAAGCTAGTCAGGCTTGCAGGAGTGCCGGTGGTGCAACCGTAACAACTCATTCAACTTCTCGCCGCCGGGAATCCAATAAAGCCTCAATCTATGAGGATACCCACTGGGAATTTCCATCGGAAACGAATCCTTCAAAAACTTACCGGGTGTCCCAACGTAAAGATAACGGGCAACTGGTTTGTAGCTGTCCAAAATTTATCTTTCAACGTGTTCCTCTGGAAAAAAAAAACCATGTAAACATATCCAACAGGTACAAGCTGGAATGGCTACCCCTGCCGATCAGAATCGTAAGCCCATCCCCAAAATTGTCTTTTACAGAGTGTGAGAGTCCATTCCGGTCTATGATGATAATGGTCAGATCACAACGATAAAGACACCTCTAGTCCCGTTTAGTAGCGATAATTACGCAACGCACTTCCAGGCTACGCTGATATACGATCTGCTTCGATATGGG
>Ga0134103_1000396_pt1 | contig 53759 bp, 47 predicted proteins | sample 14_taG_2_FD_94445 | JGI IMG/M metagenome (GOLD analysis project Ga0134103, IMG submission 94445) | Switchgrass degrading microbial communities from high solid loading bioreactors in New Hampshire, USA - 14_58_20_212_A1 metaG | ecosystem: Engineered > Bioreactor > Semi-continuous > Anaerobic >...
CCACAGCGATCCTGGACCGCCTGCTTCATCACTCCCACATCATCAACATCCGAGGCGAGAGTTGGCGGCTCAGGGAGAAGAAGCGAGCCGGTCTGTTCGGAACCACCTATTCACGACCGGCCGCGAAGCCGGGGGTGGGGGAAAATTCAACCGGCCAAAGTGGAGGAATTTTCGCCCGGCCTTGACAGAAAGCCCGGCTCTGCAGACAGCACGGTATTACGCTGACCCCGATCACGAAACACGACCTCACGCTGGGGCGCATTCTTGAGATAATCCCTCCGCACATACCACGCAGGACGTTTGACCCGAAGGGGCCGGTAATCGTAACTCTCGAACGGATCGGACGCGAAGTCGCCAAAGGTCGAGATTGGGATAGAACGTAACTTCCTGCCTGCGGGGTATGCCGCCACATGCAGTCAAGGTACGTTCAACATGCGTTTAACGTGAGTTCATACGCACTCGTGCACCTGAAACACACGAATGCAGAGCGTATGAACATACGCGCCAGGAACCTAGAGCCGGGTTGAGTCCACGCACTTCGGGACTGTTCTCCTCGGTGTCAGATCGGGCTCGGCCTCTCTTCCCTCTCCGATGCTTTCAGTTCATCGTAGAAAGCCTTCCACTCATCCCATGTCGGAAATGTGAGGTACTGACCTGCCTCGCGCGACGACAAGTACCTGTTGAGAACCCGGTCGTACCATTCAGTCTCCTTGATGTTGAGATACATCCCGATACCCGTCCAGTGCCGGATCGGGCGGGCCCAGAATCCTCCCGAATGAGGTGCAGCGACATAGTACGTTATCTTCGTATAACCGCAGCGCGGGCAGACATAATCCCGCCTTACTATCTCGTTAAGCTCCGAACCGTCTCTTGCAAACCCGCGCGGGTACACTGTAGCCTCCTTCACTTCAGTAAGAACCGGCGAGATGAAACTTTGGGGGCAATCAGGACATTTTACTCCGAATACGTGAGGAGCGACAAACGCGGCAAGGACCCACAGGACAAAAAACCCTATGGAGAGGTACAAGAAGAACCTTGGCATTTGCGCTTCGGTCCACAGTCTATGTCCGCCGGTTACCGGCGAGCCACCCGAGTCAAAACGAACGAAGGCCAGATAGGGATTGGAGCCTAGCTCCACAGCGACAAACACCTGATAGCCGTCACGAGTCTCCGACCCCCAGGCTCTCATGAAGGAACCGGACCTGATCAGGTTGGCGCTTGCTGAATGCGATGAAAGATACTGAAGGGCCGCCATCACCCGCGGATGAGTCTCATTCAGATGCGCAGACCATCTTCCGTCAACATACCACCGGAACCCGAGAGAAGCCAGGAACAGGAGAATCGAAAAAGCCAAAACACCCATCTTCCTTGGCATCCGAAACCCCTCCCCGAGTATCTTATTCACGGAGATATGCGCCGACTCGCTGTTTCTCCGTCTCAAGATCCCCTTTGACCTGCCACTTCTCGCGCATCCTACCTCAGAACCTCGTATAACCTCCAAAGGTTCCGAGGAGCAAACGGGCTTTGCCCCGGCGAAAGCGCCACAGCCACGTCTTGATCACGTCCGGCCTCGTCAGATCTCCATCCGGCTGAGTCCCGCCGGGTCCACTCGAGTCCGGCAGGACTCTAGCGAAGTTTGCTGCCACAGTGCTTGCAGAAAGAATCCGACTTCGAGACCCTTCGCCCGCACTGAGGGCAAGAGATGGCCGTTGACCGTTGTTTCGTCAGGACTTCTGCCTTTGAAAGCCCTGTCCCTGGGATAGATACGGTCCGTCTGACCTTCCCGTCTGCTCCCACTCCAATCCTCAGGCCCGGGACTCCGACCGACGCACCGACACCCTTCTTTGACAAATTGATCCGCAAGAAGCGCCCCAAGGTAAACGACTTCCTGAACCTCCAGCCCACGTGCACACCCTCCCACGGCAACAGCACGCCAAACAGCTTCACATCCACCACAGCGTCTACTCGGGCGTACCACGGCGCCCTCTCAACACCCGCCAAAGCATCTACTCAGCACCGGCCAAGACGTGCACTCAGGCACCACCCCGGCATCTACAGCGTCTCCAACCGTTCTGCCGCAGTGCCTGCTCCCTCCAATTTGACGCAGCCGCCAGGCGCGGACTACCTCGCCGGGCCCAGCCCTTTACTTCCCCCATCAGGCAGCCGGCCCTCGAACTCAAATACCTCTCGCAAGTGAGCAATGGATGCGGCCGTCTCCTCCGGAGTCTTGTGTGGGATCGCCGGGTCATATAGCAGGCGGGCAAGTAGCCTGGCAACGACAAGTGAATCCAGCATGAGCCCGCGGGGCGTCATCTTGTCGAACGTATCGGCGGCAGTGTGGACGAAGTTCCAGCTCCCGTCCGGCGCAGACGAACCGAAGCTTATGCTGGGAATGCCGAGCAGATGGAAGGGATACATATCTGAATACGGCATCACCCCCGGCCCAACGCGGAAAGGTGTGGCCAACTCGTCAGAGTACTTCAGGAAGCGTTTCCTCGTTTCGTCAAAGCCCATCGCCGTGATGCCGGGAGTGCCTCCACCACCTGCGACATCGCAGTTGAACACGAACTCGATGGACTCCGCTTCACCTGCGTGCGCCTTGGCATAGGAGTTGGAGCCCAGGAGACCAATCTCTTCACCGGTAAACCATACGAAACGCACTGTCTTGGGCACGAGGTCTTTGTGCTTCGCCAAAGCCCGGGCTGCCTCGAGGATAACTGCCGAACCTCCGCCGTTGTCAGCGGCTGCTTGGGAAATATCGTGCCCGTCCAAATGGGCGCCGACCAGGATAACTCTATCCGGCGAACAGGCCCCGGGGATCTCTCCGATGATGTTCCAACCGACAAGCGGTTTCGCCTGGTCGGTTGTCGTTACCCTCACTTTCACCGGACCGCGCTCCATAAGCCGCCGGATCTCCATCCCCGCTTCCCTGGTAATACTTACCGCGGGTATTGCTCCCGTCTCGTTGTGCCTCACGGTGCCTGTCTCGGCCAGCATCGGGCCCATCCTCATGTAGATGAACGCGACCGCTCCGGCCTTTACGGCCCGGCCGTACTTCTCAGAGCGATGGAGCATCCTGCCGAGTCCCGGAGAGGCCTCGTTGGTGACTATGACGGCCTTGCCTTTCAGATCTCCGGCCTCTTCAAACTCGCGGGGACCGCCCGGCCCTACAAACACAACTTCTGCCTCCACGTCTCCCGCGGGACTGTGAGGAAGGCTGAAGCAGGGGAACTCTCGTTCGACTCTATCGCTTCTATCCAAACATCCTGAGGGGACGTCTGCCGCGTCCCCGCCATCACAGGGACAGGCGGTTCGACTCACGGCAGACACCGTCAAAGAAGCAGGCCCTCTCACCCATCCGGTGTACGAGTATTCCTCGATATGTACGTTCTCAAGGCCGTACTCCTTGAGCTTCCGGAGGAGATAATCCCTCACGAGGACCTCGCCCGGCGAACCGCCAAACCTGCCCCTACCTTCGTCGCAGAAGAAACGGAGGTTGTCGTAGGCCTCGCACGCTGTGACTATCTCGCCGCTTACCAGCTTGTCTAGAACCGCCCTTTTGTCGGAGCTTTGTCCACTCCCGCAGCACAACTGGTTTGACACGGTTTCTCCCTCTCTCTTGTATGATTACTTATGACTTCGCCCGCAAGGCAAGGTTTCCTTTAGGCGGTCTGGAGATAAGCCACTCCGCCACCTCGGACGACAAAGAACTGCTGAATAACCGGGAGACACCCCGGTCGCCCTCAATCGGACGGAGCCTGTTCGGTCGCCGGAATGCTATACTTAAAAGAAACGCCGCTTACGGGGTATTGGACAGATGGAGGCAGACGGTCAACGGGAAGTCCGGATGGCCACTCACAACTCTGAGCCCGCCAGACCGCGCGCACTGTTGGACTGTAATCGCACAGATAGTGGGGCAAAGCTCCGGCAGCCCGGGCAAGAACAGCATCGATGTCGGCTTCCGGCGCCGGTGGAAGTACGCGGTGGTCGCTTGGGTTGTCTGCTCGGTCGTCTTAACGCTAATGAGGATCTGAAGCGGGGGCTCGGTGATCTCCGGACCACCGGGATGACCGACAAATGCGAAAGAAAACGTCCCTCCGATAGCAGAGGGACGAGTGGGTGGACTGACCGAGGGAACATGGCGCTGCTTATTTCCCTCTGGTCAGGATCCGGTGCAAGATGGTAGCCATTTCAGCTCTCGTGACATTGCCCCGGGGGTTCAGCTTCCCATCGCTTCCGAGGATGATTCCTGCCCTCACCAGCGCAGCAACGTGGTCCCTGGCGTATTCGGCAATCTCACCCCTGTCGGAGAAGCCTGCGAGGTCAGACGCGCTTCCAGAAGGCACTCCGTACTCCGGGACGTAGTCCAGCGCACGCATTATGAGGGTCATGGCATCTTGCCTGGATAGCGGCATGCTCGGCCTGAACAGCCCTCCATCGCCTTGGGCTATGCCCAAAGCCTTGGCGGTGGTCACGGCATTGTAATAGTAGCTCTCCATGGGGACGTCCGCGAAGTTGTCTCCGCCGATGGTGTCGAGGTCAAAGGCCCTGCAAAGCATGAGCACAAAGTCGCCCCTTGAGATGGTAATACCGGGGTTGTACTTCCTTCCCCCTACACCTGTCACAATCCCTTTCTTGAAAAGGTAGTCAACCGCTTCTACGCACCACCAATAGCTCTCGTCGACATCGTCAAAGTACTGTGAGTTCCGGTAGTCCTGAACGGTCACCTTCACCGTTCCGCTAAACGACTCTCCATCGACGTTGTAGCCCGTGTACGATATAGAGACGGTGCCCGTGTATCCGGCCCTCGGGACAAAGGTCACTCTCGAAAGGTACGGCGAGGCAAGCCTGTAGTACCTGGTACTGCTTGAGACCTTGGTGCCGGGCTGGGCCGGTGAACTGAAGTCGTAGTACAGAGTCCCGTAGGACGAAGACGGCAGTGTGAAACGGACGTAAGACAAGGCCTCCCCCGTCACATCGCTGCACACCTCGTTGAACACGGAAGCGTCGAACTTGACCCACTGGTCTCGCGTCACGCTGTACGCAATATCCGCGGCGACTTCGTTTACCGTGATCCTCAGACTACCTGAGAAAGAGTCTCCGTCCACGTTCCACCCGGTGTAGGCTATGGAGAACGTCCCTGAGTATCCGGCTCTTGGGACAAACGAGACTCGCGAGAGATACGGCGAGAAGTACTTGTAGTACGCTCTATCCTCCGACACTAGGTGGCCGTAATCAGAAGGAGACTCGTAGTCGTAATACAGCGTTCCAAAGAAGGAAGACGGCAGTTTGAACTCCACTGTCGATAGTTCTTCACCGGTGAGCATCTCGCAGACGTAATCGAAGTCATCGACATCGAAGACGATGGGCGTCGTACCGTTTGTCACGTACTCAACATCCTCGGCGTCAGGTTCACCCTTGACGAGGACCTTGAGCACCCCCGAGTAGGCGTTCCCTTCCACGTTGTACGCGGTGTAGGAAATGGACGCCGTGCCTGAGAAACCGGCCTTCGGGACGAATGTCACTCGGGACAGATAGGGAGAGTAGTCCGGGTAGTACCTGGCGCCGGATGAAACCAATGAGCCGTAATTCGACTGCGAGACATAATCGTAGTACAGCGTCCCTACCGATGAAGACGGCAGCGTGAACCGTACATACCACAGTTCTTCGCCGGTTAGCTCTTCACAGGTGATCATGAAATCGTCCGCATCCAGCGTGATCGCCTGGGCTTTGCCGGTCACGTAATAGATGTCGCTTGCGGTGCTGCGTTGGACTTCTATCCTGAGAGTCGCCGAACCAACGGACGTGGTGGAGTCGCCGGCGGCATAAGCCTTAACCGTATAGGTAGCAGTACCCGGGTTTGCGCCCAGGAACGTGAGCCGGCCCGCGGAAAGGTCCGAAGCACTGACTGCCTTACCCAGGGAGTAGTCCTGGTTACCCAGTCTCAACTTGCCTACGGACGAACTGCCTCCGGTTATCACCACCGAGCCCAGGTCGTCTCCGTCGTTCTTGGCATACAGCGAGGTGAAATCCGAAAGAGTGAGTATAAGTCCGTCGGGCAATGACACGGTCTTTGTAATGGTACCCGAGAAAGACGGCGGGACATAGGTTGAGGCGATCGTGAGCGTTACGGAGCCTATGGGGTTGCCGGTATCACCTGCCGCGAGCGCCTGAACCAGGTAAGAAACAGTCCCTGCTCCCGTGGCGGTAAACGTGAGCCTCCCATTCTTGAGGTCCTGGACGCTGACCGGAGTGCCCGGGGTGTAAACACTGCCCCCCAGTTTCAACGTGCCGAAGCTTGGGTTGCTGCCGCTGATGACAATCGAACTAAGCTCGCCTCCGTCGTTCTTTGTGTACTTGTCGGCGAAGTCCTCCAGAGTGAGCACGAGGCTTTTCGATAGGTTCGTGGACTTGGCTATGGAACCACCAAAGGCCGGAGGCGCGAACTCGGCCCTCACCACTTTGATCTTATATGTTGTCTTGTAAAGATTGCTCGAACCCTTTTTCTGATAGGTAACCAGCATATCAACCGGGTCTCCGCCGACCGTGGCCATAGAACCGTTGGGGAAGGAGGGTATGGCAAGCGTGTAGACTGATGTGTTGAAGAACACGTCGAGTCCCTGCGCAAGGTTTACCGTGTTCCCGTGCGTGTAGGGGACCGTGAGCGTAGCAGAAGTAAGGCCCGTGACGCCTACTGCAGAAACTGCCGATGAATGCCGTATGGACGTAAGCACGGGTTCATTGTCGGCTGCAAGCACTGTGCCCGGGATCAGGGAGAGAAGAACGGCGGCCGCAAGGACACACTTCACAACCGTTCTCAAGGAAAACTTCATTTTGGTACCTCCGTGAAAGATTACCTATTTGCCCACTGATCTGACGGAAATCGAAACAGATTGTTCCCGGTTTGGACCCAGATCTTGCTTCGTATCGCCGGACCTACCGAACAGCCAAACTAGAAGGCCGGGCCTGTGAGCGCCCGGCCTGTTTTTTGTTACAACCGCAACACCTTACCCGCTGCCGCCCTTACACGGCCGGATGCTCAATCACCGGTTGTACCTCCGGCTGCCTCCCTACTGAGCCCACAAACGGAGCCCACTCCGACGTACAGCGGAAGGCTGAGCGTCATGGCCGTTCCACCACCTGTCCTACGCTCCGCCCACAGGTCGCCACCGTGACGTCTGGCCAGTTGCCGGCCCAGATAGAGGCCGAGACCCATTCCTTCGGTCGAGCCTAAAGAAGAGTTGCTCGCCCGGAAAAAGGCATTGAAGACCAGGTCCATCTCGTCTTCCGGAATCCCGATGCCCTCGTCCTCCACCCTGAGGAGAGCCCTCCCCCCGACCGGCCGGATATCTATCCAGATCCTCTTTCCTTGGGGAGTGTATGTAACCGCATTGCGGAAGAGGTTCGTGACAATCTGGCGGATCCTGCCTTCGTCGCCGAGCACTGTGACTTCCCTGTCCGGCCTATACAGCGTGATGATCTCGTGGTGACAGAAAGCTCTGAGCCCATCTACACAGTCCGAGATCAACCGCGTGAGGTCCATTGGCTTTGGGTATATGTCAAGCTGGCCCGAATCTGCCCGGAAGGCCAAGAGCAGCTCTTCGGTCAAGCCAGACAAGATGTCCACTTGCTTGCTGAGGGTTACAACATAGCGCCGGTGCTTTGCAGCTATTCGGGCATCCTCAAGGAGCCGGACCACTGCCTTCAGTATCTGAAGGGGATTCCGGAGCTCGTGGGCGAGTATGCGTACCGCCCTCTGTCTTGTCCTTTCCATGCTGAGGACTGCGGTGAGGTCTTCGAAGAGAACCAAGAACCGCCGGGTAGAGATAGAGGTCTCCTCGATTTCCCTTACGTGCACGACAATGTCCATCGGACAGCCTGAGTTGGTCTTGGTCACGAACCGGCGTTTGGCGGTCTTGGAACGCTGCCATGCCAACAGAGACGGGATTGAGAGGACTTCGTCGCCCGACTCAGATCTCACGGAAAACCTCCGGCTGAGCTCGGCCAGGTTCTCTCCAAGGTCGGCCAAGGCGTCCACTCCGAAATAGTTCAGCGCAGCGCGGTTGGCCGCGAGGATGTGGCCCTTTTCGTCCGTAACCATCGCGCCTTCGGAGATCTCGTCAAACAAGGCTTCCCAGCGCTCTTCCCGCCGTATACCGCACTTGATGGTCTCCCATCCGTGTCTTCTGTGGACCAAAGCATACTGGTGACTGCTCATAATATCAATTGTGTCAGGGACCCAGTCACCCTGGCGGGGGTAGCAGCAGACGACCAGAATGCGTTCGTGGTCGATGGAGCCATAGAGAGCCCGCTCATAGGCGCAGAAAGAATCCCACATCGATTCATCAATCCACGAACTATCCCCACTCACGCGGAGCCCTTCATACCCTTCCGCGAGAGCGAGTTCTATAAGGTCTTTCCACTGCTTCGCAACCTTCTCAGGACAGAACTTGCCCTCGCTGTCCAGGTAGAACTCGTCATGTGAAAGCACGATCATCTGTCTGGATGCAATGTACCTCTTGGCGTCAGGGATCGCTCTGGTCAAGGATTCTTCGGCCTTTTGTCTGCCGGAAGTTCCTGTGCAGATCCACACGCACTTTTCTCTGTTCTCGAGGCCGGAGCGATAGTAAGGAATGAGGACCTCACTCATCTCTGACGAGGTGTTGTAGAAGACAGACACGTGCGTACCCCAAGGAACCCTGCCTAACCCCCAGATGCCCGAATCTCTCATCCGCCTGCGCAAGTCTTGCTCGTCCCTTCTTTACATCTTGCCCGATGGCACAAACAGATCAGTGGATATGCTAAGACCCCCGTTCTTTCCTTCTGCCGAAAGGACTTGAATTCTCAAGTTTTGTTGAAAAAAGGGAAATCAGGAGCATGCACCCACAAATCGGGGACGAAAAAAGGATGCCCCCTGTCGGGGGCACATCTTGCGATTTGGTGTACCGGGGGGAGCCAGGTACACACTATATTAATCGACAGTATTCGCCACTTTGTGAGGACAAAACGGGCAGTAATCGGCGGTTTTTCACAAGAAGTCGACTGCAGCTTTTTCAGGCAGGGAGCCTCAGGGGGCATATTTCGGCCGAGATGCCGCTTCGTGTGACCTCTAAGACCGCGTATGAGGCTTCTGTTTGCCTCGGGCTGTGAGGGCTCCCGGGATTCACGAACAGAACTCCATCCCTTCGAAACACCGTTGGAACATGGGTATGGCCGAAGACCGCGACGTCTACCCCAAGCGCCTTGGAGCGCTGGACGAGCAGGGAAAGGTCACGCTTTACATGGTAGAGGTGGCCGTGCGTCACGTATATCCGCTTGGACTCCACTGCCAGCATCTCCTCAGAGGGTCCTTTGACCATGTAGTCGCAGTTGCCGGTCACGGCAACCACCTTAAGCCCTGAAGAAGCGCAGATCTTCTGGGCGTCTTCGTAAAAATCGCCTGCATGAAGGAGGAGTTCGATGTCAGGCATCGCTGCCACGCATGCCTCCAGGCGGCGCAAGTCTCCGTGAGTATCCGAAAGAACTCCGATCAGCAAGAATACCCTTCTTCCCTTACTCCCTCTGTATCTCAAGAAGTTTGCTCTTAAGCTCGGGCAAGATGTTCTCCAGGGCTCTTCGCCTGTGACTCACCGAATCCTTCTCGTCGTCTGAGGCTTCGCCAAGGGTCTTGCCTAGCTCGGTGGAGAAAAAAAGGGGGTCGTACCCGAACCCATTCTTTCCGCGGTACTCTTCTGTGATGAGGCCCTCAACAGTCCCCTGACCGCTTACGAGGACCTCACCCGGACGGGCTACCGCAATGGCGCAGCGGTATCTTGCCGTCCTTTGGTCACGAGGTACTCCCCTGAGCCGGTGAAGCAACAGCTCATTGTTGTCGTGGTCGTCTCCGGAAGGAGAGAACCTGTGTGACTTTACTCCCGGTTGGCCGCCCAGGAAGTCAACCTCGAGTCCCGAGTCTTCCCCCAGGGAGACAAGACCTGTATGGGCCGCAGCGTGAAGCGCCTTGATGTCAGCGTTCTCCGCGAAAGTCTCGCCGGTTTCCAGAGCATCTGGCATCTTGAATGACTCGAGGCCGATAAGTCGCCATTCGGTCCCCGGGTCAAGCGACTGAAAAAGGCGCTCAAACTCTCTTATCTTCCCGGGGTTCCTCGTGGCAAGCACGAGCGATAGAGATGTTTTCACCACAACCTACACTCCAAGCTGACTCTGGCCATCTCCCTGACGGACATACTTCCCAATCTTGTCCGCGATTGGACCCAGTGCCTCTTTTTGGATTGTCATGAGTTTTCTTATGCCGCCCTCGGCAAGCGCCAAGAGCTCATACAGGCGGTCTTTGCTGAAGGGAGCATGCTCACCGGTCCCTTGCACCTCAATAAACTCGCCTTTCCCGGTCATTACAACGTTCATATCGACTTCCGCGGTGAAGTCTTCGGCATAAGGAAGGTCAACCACGGGGGCGCCGTCTATGACCCCCACGCTGACGGCCGCTATGTAGTCGACTGCCGGAAACACGTCCCAGCCTTCCTTTTCGGCGACGGCGTTTAGGGCCAGCATAAGCGCCACAAAGCCGCCGGTAACCGATGCCGTACGCGTGCCTCCGTCTGCCTGGATCACGTCGCAGTCTATCCAGAACGTCCTCTCGCCGACGGCTGACAGGTCGACCGCTGCCCTAAGGCTCCTGCCGATCAGGCGTTGGATCTCGACTGTCCTGCCTCCCGGCCTGCCGCGAGATACCTCCCTGGCCGACCTGGTCGATGTGGCCCCCGGCAGCATCGAGTACTCGGCCGTTATCCATCCCGCACCTGTCCCTTTGACAAATGGAGGGACCTTATCCTCTACCATTGCAGTGCAGATAACCCGGGTATCACCGCATTCAATAAGGCAAGACCCTTGTGGGAACTTGAGGTATCCGGGGATAATCCTGGTTGGCCGGATCTCGTCCGGCGCTCTTCCGTCGGCTCGCAAGGTGTCCACCCTTTCGCTTGAGGTTACTTATGGCGTCTGTAAGGGAATATCCCGCCTTGGACGCTTCTGGTCTCAAGTACTGTAACGAAACTCTCCGGCGCGAACTCCTCAATTATGGAACTTAGCCTTGGCAGAGTCTTTCTATCCGTCGAAACGAGGAGTACCTCTTTGGGCCCGGTCATCCCCCGGCCTTGCAGGACTGTTACCCCGTAGCCCGCCGTGCGCAGGACCGACAAGAGTTCTTCGGCCATCCCTTCCGAAGGTATGACCTGAAGTGCCACATGTCCTATGGCAAGTTTCTCCTCGATGATGCTTCCGATTATTGTCCCCGACGCAAAACCCAGCCCGTAGGCGAGGATCTTCCAGGGATCGTCCATGTTCTTCATCACCCGGGACAGGGCGCCCACATATATGCTGGCTTCCAAGAGTCCGATGCCGGCGGCAGGATACCTTCGGCCCCTGAGGACGAGGAGCATGCGTACTGTAGCCAGGCTGACATCGCAAATGCGGGCCAGGAAGATAATGAGGTACTCCACCGCCAACACCCGATACCCCTCCCTTAATACATGCGGCGCAACCCCGTAGGTGCGCCGTTCTTCTTAACTTTTCGTATAGCGCTTTTGGTCAGGAGCTGACTTCCTCCTGGAACATCAGCGAGTGAAGCCGGTCCAAGGACTGGGCCAGCTGGTTAACCTCTTCTTCGGTGAGCTTCTCCAGAATGGACGACACATAACGTCTTCTGGCCGCAACGACCTCAGAGATAACGCGCTTGCCCATTTCGGAGATGGAGAGTCTGATCACTCGCCTGTCCTGGGTATCTCGCTTCCTCTCTAGAAAACCGTTCTTCTCCATCCTGTCCACGAGGTCAGTGGCGGTTGAACACGCCAGGAACAGCTTGTCGCACAGTTCGCCCATCGTGATGTTTGGGTGTTCCCTGAGGGCCAAAAGGGCGTTAAACTGCGGGTTTGTAATTCCAAAGTCAACTAGAATATCGCGCCCGCGCTTCTTGATTATGAAGGCCACATGGCGGAGCAATCTTTCGACCTTGGTTACCGCATCGTCCAGGCCGTCGGGCATCGACAGCACCTCCCAAGCACCTGAAGGGCAAGCCAGACTCATCACTTACTAGGATACGTCTTCCTGGTGGACCCCGTCAAGAAAGGGACGCAATTCTTCCCTGAGTCTGTAACGGTTAGTTAGAAATGGCAATGTCTTTCAAAAGAGGCGAGACACGAAAAAGGACCTCCGCCCTCCGAGCCCTTCAAGCCCTTGGCAGAGGTCCTAGGTTTCTAGGTCTCATACTGTTTTCGGTATGGACCTGTTTCTTACTGCCCGATGAACATCTGGGTGAACATCATCCCGTAAGGGCCACCCTTGACGATCCCGATGCCTATATGGGTAAAAGCCGGGTTCAAGATGTTCTGCCTGTGTCCCGAGCTCTGCATCAGGAGTTCGTGGGCTCTCGTCACGCTGTTCGCGCCCGCCAGGTTCTCTCCGGCCGTCCTGTACGATATACCTTCCTTCTTCATCATGTCGAAGGGAGAACCGTAAGTCGGCGACTGATGGGCAAAGTACTTCTTGTCGATCATGTCTTGGCTCTTCATCCTGGCCAGCTTGACCAGCCGCATATCCGCGGCCAGAGGCTTAAGGCCTGCCTTCGCGCGCTCCTGGTTCACCAGGTTCACCATCTGCTGCTCCTCAGCGGTAAGCCCCGCTGGCTGCGGAGCCGGCTGAGTCGGCGCAGGCTGCGTCGGTGCAGGCTGAGCCGGTTTCGTCGGAGCAGGCTGGGTCGGAGCGGGCTTGGACGGCTGGAAGTACCAGTACCGAGGATATCTGTAAAGGCTGTAGTACCAGGGGTACGATGCCGCCAGTACCTGCCCTGCCATGCCGAACACCATGAATGACGCAAGGGCAAGAACGATCAATACTCTGCGCTTCATGCAGCTCCTCCTTCCAGTTTTTGAATGCCACCGGCGTTGGTAACTAGTATCATAGCAGCGTAGAGACGGTTTTCCGAACAGGCCTATAGCGCCTTACACGGAATTTGGGGACAATAGGCGGCGTATCCGCGGGTATGGTCGGATAATCGCAGGATCAAGGCAACATGGAATAGATCGACCAGAAACAGTCTCGGTTGGCAGGATAGGTTTGCCGGCTCTTGCAAGAACGGATTTAGTTCTTCTTTCGTGCTTTCCGTAAAGAGAGATGGTGGAGGCGGAGGGAATCGCACCCTCGTCCGTAAATAACCCGGTTTCAGTCTCTACGAGCGTAGCTCCGGATTTGGTCTCGCAGACAGCGGCGCCCCGGAGCGGGCTTCACCGTCCGCCAGACCGGAATCTCATTCCCTACAGGGTCCCGGTCACCCCCTGAAGGTATCTCTCCTAGGTGACGGCGGTTCGGAGATAGGAGAGAAGTCTCTCCGGCCACCGGGCAGCCTAATTAGGCTGCCAGTGCGTAACTGTTGTTGGCAGTTATTTGTTTGCCGTTTGTTGGGTACGGCGCCCATGCTCGCTGCTCAAACCCGACTACCTACGTCGAACCTAGTCGCCCCCGTGGAGCTCTATGATAGCAGGTTTACAGGATATCCACAACATTGTGGTGGTCTTTAGCCTATCGCGAAAGGACGCTCCAGTACCGCTCGGTATTGCACGCTTTCACCACGCCGTGCGCCCCAGGAACCGCCGCCTCAGATACGGCGTCTTACCGTGTGAGAGGTGGTTAATTCTAAATGAACCAGCATTTATCTAGACCAATCATCCGGATGGTCCGGCTTCTTCTCTGCGTAGGCATAGCGCTTTCTTTGTTGTCGGGGTGCACGAGGCCGGAAGAACAAGAGCCAAAGACTGTTACCGTCCTCGATCCGGCGGAGATCCTGAAGTTCTCGTTTGACGGGCGGCTTGTTACCACGACCGAGGACCGCTCGATATCGCCCGACGGAAAGCACCTCCTCGCGGCCGTCTTGGGCGAGACGACTGACAGAATGGTAGCGATCCCTTTGAGTGGAGATGACGCCGCTTCAGCCCCTGACTTCATATCGCTCTACGAAGTGGAGACGTCCTGGACCCGTCACAACCTCGTACAGTGGTTTCCCCTCGGGTGGCTTTCCAACTCAGAGTGCGTATTCGCGATCCACGGATGGCAGGGGCAAGGACCTCACAAGGGGAGGAGGGGCACGGCGATCTACACCGCTGATATAGAAGCGGGAAGTTCCTCGCTCATCTCTTTTGTCGAAGTACCGACGCAAGGAGAGGTCATTGAGGAAGCCGTCCTGGCGGAAGGCGGCAAGATATACGTTCGGATATCCGGACAATTCCTGGAGTTCGACCTCGAGTCCAACAGCCATCGCCTGGTGCGCGATGACCTCCCCTCCTATTACGGTATATCTGTAGTCGCTACGTCACCTAGAGGCGACCAGATCGTGTATGGCGTCTACGGCGAAGACAAGAGCGGTGTCTACATCTTTGATGTGGCTTCAGGAGCAGAGAGAGCCTTGGTAGAGACCGGCGAGACCTTAAGCTTCTTCCCGAGGTGGTCTCCGGAAGGCAAGTACATCGCGATGTACACGCTGCACCGTGCAGATGACCCCTCTTCCGGCGGGATTCCGCGTTACAACTTCATCTACGGGGAAGACGGCCCGAGACCCTCGGCTCAGGAGATAACAATCATGGATCCTCAAGGGACCGTCCTTAGGACCTTCTCCATGGGCGATCAGTACCTGTCTTTCGTATATTGGCTCGACGGCGGCGAGTCCCTAGTGTTCATTTCCGGCCCCGCAACGTTCGGCAAATGGGGAGAAGTCATCTCTGCCGAGTATGAGTCAGTGTGGATAGCGGATGTAACCGGAGACAAAGAACCGATCATGGTCGCAGATTTGAGCGCCATTGAGGAAGCGATAGGCGAACACATAGCCTACCTGTTCCCCGTCGCGTCGCTGCCGGGAGGTACCGGAGCGCTCATCGACATAGGGAGCGCCAGCGGGAACTCAATCTGGCAAGTCTCACCCGGTGCTCCTCCTTCCAAGATCGCCGACGGTTGGTGGGAGATACCCAGACTGACTCCTGTCTACATTGACAGTGTGGCAGGAATCGTGATATCCGGCAGCGGAGAGAACTACCTGTACCTAGTCGGCCCAGAGGGAGCCACTAGGCTCGACGATGGAGGCGCCGTAGCCAAGACCATTGCCGCTTACAACGATGAGTTCCTCATCACCTCGAGCTACAACTTCAGCGAAGAGAAGACCGAAGTCACAGTGTACAGGATGGTTGCCGAAAAGGTCGTGGAGTAGGCCGCGCCTCAATCCGTAAATGACTTATTAGCCTAGAGCGAATGAAAGAGCCGCAACGCTGAGTTGCGGCTCTCCGCTTTCTGCGCTCTCTGAACGATAGCCCGGCATCCAACCTGAAGTGCTGCTCGAGACCGGCCTATCCCTTCCGCCTATCGCTCATCTTCCTGTCGATGTCGCGCCGGATGTCCCGTTCGCGGATGGCTTCGCGCTTGTCGTAGGTCTTCCGCCCCCTTGCAAGGGCCAGTTCAACCTTCGCCCTGCCGTCTCGGAAGTAGAGAGAAAGCGGCACAAGGGTGTACCCTCTCTCGGCAACCTTCGAGGCAAGCTTGCGGATCTCTCTCTTGTGCAGGAGGAGCCTCCTGGGCCTTAGGGGATCGTGGTTGAAGCGGGACGCAGGCTCATATTGGGCGATGTGAGCGTTCTGCAGGAAGACCTCGCCCCCTATTACCTCGGCATAGGCATCGCTTAGGCTGGCCCTTCCCTGCCTGAGGGACTTCACCTCAGTCCCAATAAGGGCAATGCCCGCCTCGACTACGTCCTCTATGAAGTAGTCGTGTCGGGCCCTCCTGTTCTGCGCGATTACCTTTATGCCGCTTGATCTATTCACCTAACAGGTCCCCTTCGCATAACTGCAAGCCGCCTACAATCCGAGTTCCTTGTGTATCCCCTGCATGGCCTCTAGACCGAGTTCGATGAAACGTTCCAGGCTCATCCCAAACTCAGAGCAAGCCCTAATGATATCGCGATTGGCGCCCCTTGCGAAGGACTTCTCCTTCATCCTGTTGATGACGAAGTCTGCATCTATGGCCGAGAGCTTTTTCTCGGGCGATATAAGGGCCGCAGCCACTATGAGCCCCGTGAGTGGGTCTGCGGAGTACAGGACTTTGGCCATCAGCGTATCCCTGGGAAAACCGTGGACTTCGTTGTGGGCCTTTACGGCAGAAACGATCTCAGGGTCAAACCCCAGTTCTTCGGCTATCCTCCCCGAGATTATGCTGTGACGCTCAGGATCATCTTTGGTCTCCTCATAATCGATGTCATGAAGGAGCCCGGCCGCTCCCCACCTGTCCTCGTCCTCGCCCATCTCGCGGGCGATCCTTCTCATAACCGCTTCCACGGCCAAGATGTGCTTGAAGAGGTTCTTCGTAGTTATCCGCTTTTGGACCTCGGCTACGATATCATCACGCTGCATCACACGGACTCACCTCGAGTGGATTATTGCCTAGCCGGCCATATACCGGACTTAACCCGGCTAACTGCTTGCCGCAATTCTACCCTAATCATGCAGCGGATGCCATCATAGGCGTCATGGACGGCAAGCCGTCCCATAACAAACCCCGCCTACCCGCTAGGGCGGCGAGGTCTTATGCGCTTCTTTATACGTTCGAGTTCCTTACACAGCCCGTATGGGCAGCTATCCTACCTTCGCAGGACCGCCAAGGAAATCGAAGTGATCATGAAAGCGATGGCCAAGTAGACGGTAAGCCTCGAGAGCAGGTCTTCCCAACCCTTCCGCCTACGCCCCAGGATAGACTCGGCGCTGCTGCCTCCCATGACGCCCATTCCGGCGCTTCTGTTAGGCTGGAGGAGCACTACCGCTATGAGGCCAATCGAGATCAGCCATTGAAAAGCCCTAAGGACAGTCAGCAAACCTTTCACCCTTTCCGAACACACGTCGCGCTCGTAATGCCAATTCTAGCATTATGAGAAGTTCGGAGTCTACCCACAATCAAAGGCTCGGGAAAACCGCACCCTACCTGTGCCTTTTGCCCGAAGCGATTACAGTTTGCCCGAAACAACTATCCGGCCCCCGTACTCCGCCTGAGCACCCAGTTCCTCTTCGATCCTGATGAGCCGGTTGTACTTGGCGACCCTCTCGCTCCTGGCAGGAGCCCCTGCCTTGATCTGACCCGAATTTGTCGCTACTGCGAGGTCCGACACGAAGGTATCCTCTGTCTCTCCGGAACGGTGCGAAACCAGGCACCTGTAGGAAGCCCTGACAGCCGAATGCATAGTCTCGAGAGTCTCCGTGATGGACCCGACTTGGTTGACCTTTATGAGAACAGAGTTCCCTGCTCCTACTACGATACCCTTCTCTAACCTTTCCTTTTGGGTGACAAACAAGTCGTCTCCTATGATCTGCACCTTGTCTCCCAAGGTCTTGGTGAGGAGCACCCACCCCTCCCAGTCGTCTTCCGCCAGTCCGTCTTCGATAGAGACGATCGGGTAGGATTTCACCCAGGAGGCATACTTCTCGACCATCTGAGTGCTGTCTCCCGACCAGCCGTCGCCGGACAAGACGTACCTCCCGTCTTTGTAGAACTCGGAGGCCGCTGCATCTATGCCCAGGTAGCAGTCCTTACCGGGCTTATATCCGGCCTTCTTGATGGCTTCAGTCAAGAGTTCGAGCGCTTCTTCGTTGGACTTAAGATCGGGAGCAAAGCCCCCTTCATCACCGACTGCCGTTGAGAGCCCCTTTGACTTGAGGAGTGACTTCAGAGCCTGGTACACTTCGGCGCCCATTTGAAGGCCGGCCGAGTAGGTCTTGGCACCCGCAGGGACCAACATGAACTCCTGGATGTCCACGTTGTTGTCGGCATGCTTCCCGCCGTTTAGGACGTTCATAAACGGGACGGGAAGGGTCCTCGCTCCAATGCCGCCCAGGTACCGGTATAGCGGGAGCCCGACGGACTCTGCCGCTGCGGACGCAACCGCCATGGAAACGCTCAGTATGGCGTTGGCGCCCAGTTTGGACTTGTTAGGCGTGCCGTCCAGCTCGATCATGCGCTTGTCCACGGCGGCCTGGTCCAGAGCCTCCATGCCGAGGATCTCGGGCAGGATGACCTCCATCACATTGGCCACGGCCTTCGTAACGGCCTTGCCGCCGAACGCTTTGCCCCCGTCCCTGAGTTCGAGGGCTTCATAGGTCCCGGTCGACGCGCCGGAAGGTACCATTCCCCTACCAAAGGAACCGTCGCTCAGCACACAGTCTGTCTCAATAGTGGGGTTTCCGCGTGAGTCAAGTATCTGTCTCGCTTTAAGGTCGATGATCTCAGGCAATTCCGCATCGTCCTTTCTAAGGCACTCTAGGTGATGATCAGGCTATCCCGGTCCATTTCTGCAGGCTTCGGTATGCCCAGCAGCTCGAGGACCGTAGGCGCAACATCGGCCAACACTCCATGCCGGAGTTTTGACCCTTTGTATTTCTCGCCCACGAGGATGCAGGGCACAGGATTCATGGAGTGATATGTATGTGATGCCGCGTTCTGAGAAGCGCCTTCCGCTCCTTCGTCAGGCGGCACCAAGTCCTCTATGTTGCCGTGGTCGGCGACGACCAACGCAACGCCGCCCTTCGCCAAAATCCCGTCCACGAGTCTGCCGAGATGGCGGTCTACCGTCTCAAGGGCTTTTACCGCCGCCTCATACACTCCCGTATGGCCGACCATATCGGGGTTGGCGTAGTTTAGGACAATGAAGTCGTACTCGTCTTTCTCAATGCGCCGGAGGGCTTCTTCCGTGACCTCCGGAGCGCTCATCTCCGGTTTCATATCGTAGGTAGGTACCGATTTGGGGGACGGGATCAATACGCGCTCTTCACCGGGGAAGGGATCGTCCTTCTTGCCGTTCAGGAAGAAGGTCACATGGGCGTACTTCTCTGTCTCGGCGATCCTGAGCTGCCTCAGCCCGGCCTTTGAGACCACTTCGCCCAGCGTGTTATCAAGTGTAAGAGGCAGGTAGGCAAAAGGAGCTTCCATCCCTTCCTCATACCTCATCATCCCGCAGAAGTGCACGTCCACGCGGGGCCCCCGGTCAAACCAGTCGAACTTCTCATAGAGGAATGTGTACGTTATTTCCCTCGCCCTATCGGCTCTGAAGTTGAAAAATATGACGGCGTCTCCGTCGCGGATCGCGGCCGGGCCGCCGGGGACCTCAATCGCAGTCGGCTGCACGAACTCGTCGGACTCATTTCGCGCGTACGCTTCCTCAAGTGCCGAGCGCCAGTCCGTGGCCCTCAGTCCTTCACCTTTGGTCAGCAGCCTGTAGGCGCGCTCAATCCTGTCCCATCTCTTATCGCGGTCCATGGCCCAGTACCGGCCGGTTATGGAAGCTATGGCGCCGGTAGAGAGCCTTTCCATCTCGCGTTCCAAACGCTCGAGATAGATCGCCGCCGAGCGCGGAGGCACGTCTCTTCCGTCAAGGAAAGCGTGCACGAATACTGTTTCCACGCCGTTATACTTGGCCATCTTGAGGAGGGCGAAAAGATGGGTGTCCAGGCTGTGTACTCCTCCGTCCGACAAGAGGCCCATGAGGTGGAGGGCCGAGGCCCTCTCGCGAGCGTGCGCCATCGCGCCTAGAAGCGCCGGATTGCGGAAAAACGAGCCGCTTTCGATGTCCCGGGAGATCCGCATCACGTCTTGATAGACAATGCGGCCGGCGCCCATGTTCAGGTGCCCGACGTTCGAATCTCCCATCTGCCCGGGCATAAGGCCGACGGCCTCCGCCGAAGCGTCAAGTGTTGTGTGGGGATACTCGTTCCAGAGCGCCGAAAAACGCGGCGTCCTGGCTTCGGTTGCGGCGCATTTCTCCTTGCAGGGGATACCCCACCCGTCGAGGATGATAAGCGCCACCGGTCGTTCGTTCATGAAGTCCACGCCTCCGCTCTAGCCTTTCCGCCGGTCCGGCCTCGCCCTCAACACCTCGAAGGCCAGGCGAGCAAACTCGATAGGATCCAGACTGGCTCCGCCCACCAATGCCCCGTCTATGTCTTCGCGGGTCATGAACGAGCGGATGTTGGCCGACTTCACGCTGCCCCCGTACAGGACTCTCACGTCTTCCGATACGCCTTTGCCATATAGAGAATCAATGGTTTCACGGATGCGGCCGATCACTTCTGCCGCGTCGTCGGGCCGCGCTTCCTTGCCCGTGCCTATGGCCCAGACCGGCTCATAGGCTATAACCACCTGAGAAACCTCTTCCTTCTTCACGCCGGAAAGACCACCGGCCGTCATCTCCGAGTTCACTTTGAAGGCGTCGCCCTTCTCCCGCTCGGCCAAGGTCTCCCCAACGCACAGGACCGGCTTGAGCCCTTCGTCCAAGGCCGCCCGCACTTTCTTGGCGACCATCTCGTCAGTTTCGCCCATGATGTGGCGCCTTTCAGAATGTCCAACGATGACGTACCGGCATCCCAGGTCCTTAAGCATAAGTGGGGAGATCTCGCCGGTAAACGCCCCTCTGGCCTGCCAGTAGACATTCTGCGCCCCGATGCTTATGGGATAGGAAGCAAGGAGCGATGAGATGGCCGGGAGCGACGTAAACGGAGGACATATGAGGATTTCCGGCCACGGACCCGAAGTGACTCCAGATCCCTCGCTCCGGACTCCCGGAGAAGAACCGTCCGGGGCGGCGCTCCAGGAATCAAGAAGAGACCGGATCTCCGGAATGAAGGCGCCCACGAACGACACGGTCTCGCCAACGGTCTTGTTCATCTTCCAGTTAGCAGCCAGTAGCGGAACACGCAACTCAAACTCCTCCAATTCGCTTAGGGGCCTCCGGACCGTCTCCCTTTGGAGCTATCCGGAGGCCTCTTCATTTCACATCAGTTCTTGTCGAGGAGGACCGACACGCCGGGGAGTTCTCTTCCTTCGAGGAACTCAAGGGAAGCCCCGCCACCCGTTGACAGGTGGCCTATCTTATCGGAAAGCCCCGACATCTCTACTGCGGACAGCGAGTCGCCGCCGCCAACAACCGTGAAGCCTTTCACGTTGGCAAGAGCCGCGGCCATCTCCAGAGTGCCTCCCCGGAAAGCTTCGACCTCGAACACCCCGAGGGGACCGTTCCAGAACACCGTCTTGGACTCCCCAACCACCGCAACGTACGCTTTGCGCGTCGCAGGACCGATGTCCAGCGCCATCATGTCCTCCGGAATCTCCTTAACATCGACGACCCGGACGGGCACGCCGGCTTCAGGAGCGCCAGCCACAACAACATCTACCGGAAGGAGGACCTTGGTACCGCCCTTGGCCGCCTTATCAAGGATCTCCCGGGCCTCGTCTACCATGGAGGTCTCTACCAGCGATCTGCCCACGTTATGTCCTTGGGCCAAGAGGAACGTGTTTGCCATTCCGCCGCCTATGAGGAGGTTGTCTACCCGGTCAAGGAGGTTCTTGAGCACGGCCAGTTTGTCGGAGACCTTGGCCCCTCCTATCACGGCGGTATACGGCCGCTCCGGGTTCTCAAGGAGCTTCCCGAGAGCCGCCACTTCTTTTTCCATCAAGAAGCCTGCATAAGCAGGTATGTATGCGGCTATTCCCGCGGTTGATGCATGGGCGCGGTGAGCGGTCCCGAAGGCGTCGTTCACGAAAATATCCGCAAGGGACGCCATATCCCTAGCCAGACCGGGATCGTTCTTCTCCTCACCGCCGTAGAACCTTACGTTCTCCAGGAGGACGACCGAGCCGGGAGACATTCCGGAGACATACGCCGAGACTTCAGGCCCCACGCAGTCATTGAGCTTTATGACCTTTGTGCCCAGGAGCTCGCCAAGTCGTAAGGCAACGGGGTCCAGGCGCAGTTCGGACACTACCTGGCCTTTGGGCCTACCCAGGTGAGAAGCCAAGATGACCTTGGCCCCGTGGGACATGAGGTACTCAATGGTTGGAATGGCCGCTCTTATGCGGGAATCGTCGGTGATCCGACCGTCTTTCATGGGTACGTTGAAGTCAACTCGGACGAAGCACCGCTTGTCCCTAACGTCAACGTCCTTTATGGTTGCTTTAGCCACTGTCTAGACCCTCCGTTCTGAAAGGCTCTAGACGCCCTTGGAGCCGATATAGGAAATGAGGTCGCACAGCCTCTCGCAGTACGCCCACTCGTTGTCGTACCATGCGACGATCTTCACGAGATCACCGATCGCCATGGTGGAAAGCCCATCTACGACCGACGATTCGCGCATACCCTTGAAGTCGCTGGATACGAGGGGGGCATAGGTGATGCCCAGGATGCCCTTGAGCAGGCCGTTAGCGGCTTCCTCAAACGCTTTGTTGATCTCTTCAGGTGTTGCCTTCTTGGTGAGGCGAACAACCAGGTCAACGACGGACACAGTAGGAGTCGGCACCCGGAAAGCTACCCCGTTGAACTTGCCCTTGAGCTGCGGCAGCACAAGGCTCACAGCCTTGGCGGCTCCGGTGGTGGTGGGGATGATGTTCAGAGCTCCCGCACGCGCCCTGCGGAGGTCCTTGTGAGGGAAATCCAAGATAACCTGGTCGTTGGTGTAGGCGTGCACTGTGGTCATAAGACCGTCTTCAATCCCGAACTTCTCGTCCAGCACCTTCGCGACCGGAGCGAGTCCGTTCGTCGTGCACGACGCGTTGGAAATGATGTTGTGCTTGGCGGGGTCGTAAGAGTCCTGGTTCACACCCATCACGATGGTGATATCCTCACCCTTGGCGGGAGCCGATATTACCACCTTGCGAGCACCGGCGGGATCGATGTGAGCCTTAGCCTTCTCGGCCTCGGTAAACCGTCCCGTAGATTCGAGGACTACCTGGACACCCAGGTCCTTCCACGGAAGCTTGCCCGGCTCCCTCTCGGATAGCACCTTCACCATGCGACCGCCGACGGTGAACCCGCCTTCGCATAGTTTGACTTCCTCAGGAAGCGTGCCGTAGTTGGAGTCGTACTTGAGTAGATGGGCCAGAGTACCGGGGTCTGTGAGATCGTTTACGGCGACTATCTCGATATCATTTCTGGCCATTGCCGCCCTGTAGAACCGCCGTCCGATGCTTCCAAAACCGTTTACCCCTACCCGTAGCATGAAATCTACCTCCTGTGTAGTGGTGCCGCCCCGTCTTAGAAAAACAAAGGCCGCGCCCCCATTATATCCCTATGTGGAAAGGAAGCCCACCCCTTAGAAGCTCTTGCCTCTCATGGGCGGACGCCGGTCACAGGTAGAGGATGAGCCCAAGGGCTCCGGCGCCCAGGAGCACCATCACCGGATCTTTTCGAAGACCCAGTATGAGAGCCGTCGAGATGGCCGCAATGAGCCCCGGTACAAAACCCGTGAGTGTCGAAGGGACTACCGACAACGCGGCCGCCACTATGAGGACAACCACCACCGGGCGGATTCCCCTGAATATGTCTTTCACCAAAGCCACGTTGCGATACTTGTAGAAGAGGAAACCGAGGATGAGCATGATTACGAATGACGGAACCACAACTCCCGCGGTGGCCGCCACGGAACCCCAGAACCCTGCCACCTTGTACCCGATATAAGTCGCCGAATTGATGGCTATCGGGCCGGGGGTAGCCTGGGAGAGCGCCACGACGTCGACAAATTCGTCCATAGTAATCCAGCTGTTTGAGGTCACGACTTCGTGGGATATGAGAGGGATCATCGCGTAGCCTCCACCGAAACTGAAGGCACCTATCTTGGCAAACGTGAGAAAGAGCCGGAAAAGCAATTATGTTTCCTCCTTGGCCTATCCTACCTGCTAACGGTCCCCGTCTTCGTGCTTCATCCGGGCGGCGCGGCGCGATACATAGCCCGACGCGATCCCCAATAAGCCCGATACAAAGACCGCGGTGACGGGGCTTTGACGGAGCACGAACAAGATAAATGCGCCCGCGGCAACGAACCAGAGATCGCTCCGGTTTTTCACAGAGTTCTTGCCCACCTGCCACACGGCAGCCACCAAGAGCCCCAGAATGGCCGGCCTCATCCCGCGAAATACGGCGTCGATGGCCGGAGCGTTCTTGTACCTAACCAGCACCGAAGCGAAGGCAAGTATGACGAGAAACGACGGCATAGCGGCGCCCAAGACCGCGGCTGCCGCGCCGCTCTTTCCTCGTATCTTGTACCCGGTAACTGTAGCCGTGTTGACGGCTATGGGGCCCGGTCCGCTTTGGGCGATCGCCAGAAGATCGACGAACTCGGAATCTTCGAGCCACTGCCGCCTCTCAACCAGCTCCCGCTTGATGAGCGGGATCATGGCCCACCCGCCGCCAAAGGTAAACGCGCCTATTCGAAAGAAGCTCCAGAAAATTGAGATGAACGATGGGGTCTTTACTTTCGTGGTTATCGCCTCCGAAGCATGGTACACCCACCCATTATACCATTACCAAGACAAAAAGCCCCACTTTGGGGGCTTTTTCTCGCTAATCAGCGGCTAAACCAGGTAGTCCTTGAGCCTCTTGCTCCTCTGGGGGTGCCTCAGTTTCCTGAGGGCTTTAGCCTCGATCTGCCTTATCCTCTCTCGCGTCACGCCGAACTCCCGGCCCACTTCCTCGAGAGTACGGGCTCTCCCGTCATCAAGTCCGAACCTGAGCCGGAGGACTTTCTGCTCCCTCTCGTTCAGGGTGTCGAGAACGCTCTCTATCTGCTCCCTGAGTAACAGGAAGGAAGCCGCGTCGACCGGCGCCGGAGCGTCCTCGTCTTCAATAAAGTCACCTAGGTGGCTGTCTTCTTCCTCGCCGATAGGAGTCTCAAGAGAGACCGGCTCCTGGGCGATCTTAAGGATCTCTCTCACCTTGTCGGCGGAGATCCCCATTTCGGCTCCTACCTCCTCAGGGGTGGGCTCCCGCCCCAGCTCCTGGATAAGGTGACGTGAAGTCCTGATAAGCTTGTTTATCGTCTCGACCATATGGACGGGTATCCTGATCGTCCTGGCCTGGTCGGCAATGGCCCTAGTTATGGCCTGCCTGATCCACCAAGTGGCGTAAGTCGAGAGCTTAAAACCGCGCCGGAACTCGAACTTCTCAACAGCCTTGATGAGGCCCATGTTGCCTTCTTGAATGAGGTCGAGGAACTGCATCCCGCGCCCCACATATCGCTTTGCAATGGATACCACGAGACGCAAGTTGGCCTCAATCAACCTGCTCTTGGCCTGCTTGTCGCCCATCTCCATACGCTTTGCCAGTTCGACTTCCTCTTCGGCCGTAAGGAGGGGTACCCGACCTATCTCCTTGAGGTACATGCGGACCGGGTCGTCAAGGGCAACTCCTTCGGGAACGCTCAGGTCTATCTCCGTGGGCTCGTCCACGTGGATGCCCTCAGGCATGTCCTCGTCGGCGTCTTGCTCGAGGGAGACGGCCTCGAGCGCCTCCGGAGCGTCATCTTCGCCCTCAACGTCTCCCTTGATGTCTATGTCGTGACCCTGCTTCACGTTCAAAAGCTCGATCCCCAGGTCCTCAAAATGCTTGTAAACGTCATCAATCTGTTGAGACGTGAGGTCCATCTGACTGAGCGCGTCGGCAATCTCCGAATAGGTCAGAAAGCCCTTTCTCTGACCCTTTTGGACTAGTCCCTTTATTGCCTCAATATTGGCCGGCTGCAATTCCTTCAAAACCTTTCCCTCCTGGGAACACCTACAGCGCCGAACCGCCGCTCGCGTCACCTGTAGATTTCAACTGCTTAAGCAATCGTTGATAGTCCATGATCGCTTGAGTGAGCGTAGCTTGATCTTTGGTACGCTCAGCCAGCGCTATTGTCTCACGCAGTTCTTCCAACCTTTCACGTCTCATACTGCGTATACAGTCATCCAGAATCTTCGGAGCCGAGTCGTGGGGAACATCTCCAAACCTTACACATAACTCGGCCACTTGAGCCTGAATTCTTTCGTCTGCTACCGTGTCCAGTGAACCTTCTCGGAGGACCTTAAACAACTCTCTGCAGACTGGATCGGAAAAATCTTGTTCACCAAGAATTCCCATCGTTTTTTCGAGTAATTCACGGTTTTCGATGAGACACCGGATTACTCCTTCTTCAGCCTTCCTCCGAACTACACTGACTTCGCTATCAGTCGGCTTCTTTCCTCCTGTATTCTCGACTCTTTTGGAGCCGCTGGCAGGATCAGGCTGCCTTTGGTTGTCATAACCAGTAGTATCCCTGTTTTGTGCCTCTTTATACTTTCTCGCCTGCTCAGACTTTCTCCTGTACGTTTCGACATCCTTGTCCAGGGAGTCTCTGGGCACCGACAGGTCTCTTGCAAACTCCTCGATGTACGCCGAACGCTCAAAATCGCTCGACAGCGAGGCGAGCACCGGGACGATGGCCTCCATGACCCTGATCTTCCCTTCCAGACCCAGGTGGGCGTTCTCCCTCCTGGCTTCGTCGTATATGAACTGGATGTCGGGAAGGGCCTCATCCAAGAGTTTTTCGTAAGCGCCGGAGCCTTCGGCCCGTAGGAACGCGTCCGGGTCCTTGGAACCCGGCAGCGAGACAACCCGGGTCCTTCCGCCGGCTTCCCTGAAGACATCTATGCTCCTCCTGGTCGCGCGCCTTCCGGCATCATCCCGGTCATAGACCAGATAAACATGCCCGGTGAGGAGGAGGAGCGCCCGGGCTTGCTCCTTGGAGAGAGCCGTGCCCATCCCCGCAACCGTATAGTCTATTCCATGTTGGAAGGACATGATAACATCCAAGTATCCTTCCACGACACAAACCCTGTCTTTCTGCCTGATCCCGGCTTTGGCCAAGTTTAGGGCGTAAAGCTCTCTGCCCTTTCGGAACACCGGCGTCTCGGGCGAGTTCAGGTACTTGGGAGTCTCATCTCCGATGGCGCGCCCCCCGAATCCGATCAGGGTGCCTCCCGAGTCGTAGATGGGAAAAGTCACCCGGTTCCTAAACCTGTCGTAATAACCCCCGCCATGCCGCTCGAGGAGCAGGCCGGCCTTAAAGAAATCCGCCTGGTTGAAGCCGCTCCGCTTCGCGCTCGCGGCGATAAACTCCCAGTCATTTGGCGCAAATCCCAGGCCGAACTTGTCGATGGTCTCCCGCGAAAGGCCCCTCGTCTCCAAATACTTGAGAGCCTCCTTTCCCCTGGACGCGTAGAGCATCTCGCGGAACTTGGACTGGGCAAACTCGAGGGCATCCAACAGCCTCTTGTTCTCTTTCTTGCGAGATTCGTCGCCGGCAAACCTCGAGGACCGGGGAGGCAAGACTATGCCTGCCCTCTGGGCCAGTTTCTCCAGGGCTTCGGGAAAAGAGAGGCCTTCTCTCTTCATGAGGAACGTGAAGGCGTTCCCGCCAGCGCCGCACCCGAAGCAGTAGAAAAGCTGCTTGTCCGGGTCAACCGTAAATGAGCCCGTCTTCTCTTCGTGAAATGGGCACAGGCCGACATAGTTCTTCCCCGTCTTTCTGAGCCTTACGTACTCAGAAATGAGGGAGACAATGTCGGTCCGCATTCTCACTTCTCTGGTCAGGTCGTCTTCGATGAATCCTTTGGACATGGCAGGACCTCACAAGATAAGCGCGTTCTCCGTCAGGAAGGATCGAGCCCCCAAGTGGACGGCACAAACGCGAGCCGGTACTGGGCAATGGCAAACCGGTCGGTCATCCCGGAAACATAATCGCAGGCCCTCACCTCCGGTTCGGTCGCCACGGAGTAGGAACCGGCGATGAGTTCAGGATGACGACAGTAGTAACGGTATAAGGCTTCAACGACTCCCTTGGCTTTGTCCTCCTCTTTCTTGGCCGGGGAGTCGATGTAGACATGTTCGAAAAGGAACCGTCGCAATACATCAAGGGCCTCCAAGACTTCGCCTGAAAGAGACACGCGGCCCTTTTCCAGGCTCTCGCTGACAACGGCCTTGACGAGAGTATCGATCCTCTTGCCGTGGCTTGCGCCCAGGACTCCGATCGCTTCGGCCGGAAGGTCTCCGGGTCGGATGACGCCTCCACGGATCGCATCGTCAATGTCGTGGTTCACGTAGGCGATGCGGTCGGCGAGTTGGACGCACCGCCCTTCTTCGGTTGAAGGGGTCTCCCTCCAAGGGTGGCACTTTATGCCGTCTCTTACTTCCCAGGTGAGGTTCAGCCCTCCGTCTTCGAGGACGTCCACGACGCGCAAAGACTGCAAGTTGTGCTCAAAACCGCCCGGGTGGATGCGGTTTAGGACGTCCTCGCCCGCATGGCCGAAAGGCGTATGGCCCAGGTCATGACCCAGCGCAATGGCCTCGGTCAGGTCTTCGTTCAGCCTGAGAGCCCGGGCAATGGTACGGGCGATCTGGCACACCTCAAGGGTATGGGTGAGGCGCGTGCGGTAGTGGTCGGCTTCCGGAGCGATGAAGACCTGTGTCTTGTCCTTAAGCCTCCGGAAAGCTTTGGAGTGGATGATCCTGTCCCGGTCCCTCTGAAACGCGGTCCGGACAGGGCAAGGCTCCTCTTCTACCAGCCTCCCCCGGGTCTTGGAAGAGCGAGCAGCGATAGGCGACAGCGTCCTATCTTCCATCTCCTCAATCTGTTCCCTGATCCCGAGGTTCTCAAACTGGGCCATCTGCGAAACTACCCTCCAAGTAATTAGGAAGACTCCGAGGAACATATTCGGAGTCTTCCTGACATTTCCCTACCTCAAGGCTCCCGGCGTGGGACGCCGCCGGGCGACCGGTAGGAATACCGCTTAGCCGTTCTTGAGGACTGCGTGAGCCGCAGCCAGCCTGGCTACGGGGACCCTAAACGGCGAGCAAGACACATAGTCTAGTCCGGCTATGTGGCAGAACTCGACCGAATCGGGATCTCCGCCGTGCTCGCCGCAGATGCCTATTACCAGGTCAGGACGGGTCGCGCGGCCCAGTTCGACAGCCATCTTCACCAGTTTCCCAACGCCATTCCTGTCGAGCACCTGGAACGGGTTCTCCTTGAGTATCTTCTGTTCGAGATACATATGGAGGAACTTGGCCTCGGCGTCATCGCGGCTGTAACCGAACGTCATCTGGGTGAGGTCGTTGGTCCCGAACGAGAAGAACTCGGCGTGCTTGGCGATCTCGTCGGCGGTAAGACAAGCCCTCGGGATCTCGATCATCGTACCGACGACGATGGGGAAGTTCATGCCGGTCTCCTTGCGGATCTCCTCGCCGATCTTGACGACCATTTCCCTGTTGACCTCGAGCTCTTTCGCTTCGCCTACGAGCGGGATCATGACCTCAGGCTTGACGTCGGTGTACCCATCCTTGAAGAGGCGGGCAGTGGCCTGGAAAATGGCCCTGGCCTGCATCTCATAGATCTCGGGCCACAGGATGCCCAGACGGCAGCCCCTAAGACCCATCATGGGATTGGCCTCATGGAGCTCTCTGGCCATCTTCAGAGTGGTCTCGACTCTTGCCATCTCGCCGGGCGACGCTTTCTGATACCTCATCTCCGCCAGCTTAACCGCGAGTTCCTCGGTAGACGGCAGGAACTCGTGAAGAGGCGGGTCGAGGAGTCGGATGGTTACGGTGTAACCTCTCATGGCCTTCAGGATCTCGTAGAAGTCGCCCTCCTGCATAGGCAAGAGTTTCTCGAGGGCGGCCTTCCTCTCTTCGACGGTCTTGGCCATGATCATTTCCTGGACGACAGGCAGCCTGTCGGCGGCCATGAACATGTGCTCGGTCCTGCAGAGGCCGATACCGGTAGCGCCGAACTCGCGGGCCTTCTTCGCGTCGGCGGGAGTATCGGCGTTGGCCTTAACGCCAAGACGCTTGATCTCATCGGCCCACTCCAGGATCTCCTGGAACGCGCCGCTTACGTTCGGCTCAACGAGAGGCACTGCGCCGATGTACACGTTGCCCGTCGAGCCGTCGATGGAGATGATGTCGCCTTCCTTGATCTGGGCCTTTCCAACCGTGGCCCTTCCGTTTTCGATATCCAGATGAAGCGCTTCGCACCCGACGATGGCGGGCTTGCCCATTCCGCGGGCCACGACCGCCGCGTGGCAGGTCATTCCGCCCCGGGAGGTCAGGACGCCCTGGGCATAGACGATACCGGGCATATCCTCGGGCTTGGTCTCGGGCCTGACGAGGATGACCTTTTCGCCGGCCTGGCCCATCTCTTCGGCCTTCTTGTAGTTGAAGACCACGGCTCCGATGGCTGCTCCGGGCGATGCAGGAAGACCCGTCGCTGCCACCTCAAGCTTGGCGTTGGGGTCGACGCCCCTGTGGAGCATACGGGCAACTTCCTCCGGCTTTACGCGCTTAACGGCTTCCCTCTTGTCGATGCGGCCTTCCTTGACCATCTGGCGCGCGATCTCCAGCGAAGCGGCAGCCGTCCTCTTACCGGTACGTGTCTGCAGCATGTAGAGCTTGCCGTGCTCGACGGTAAACTCCATGTCCTGCATGTCTTTGTAGTGGTCCTCCAGAATGGCGGCCACCCTCTTGAGCTCCTCAAATGTCTCCGGCAGGTCCTCATGCATCTGGGAGATGGGCTTGGGGGTGCGGATACCGGCCACGACGTCCTCACCCTGGGCGTTCACCAGGTACTCGCCGTAGAGCTCGTTCTCGCCGGTTGACGGGTTACGGGTGAACATGACACCGGTACCGGAGTCAAAGCCCATATTCCCGAACACCATCATCTGAACGTTTACCGCCGTACCCAGGTCGTCGGGGATCTTGTTGATCTTCCGGTAGACGATGGCACGCTCGTTGTTCCAGGACTTGAACACGGCTTCGACGGCCATCCGGAGCTGCTCCATGGGTTCGTCGGGGAACTCGATGCCGGCCTTCTCCTTGACAACCTCGCGGTACCCGGCAATGACCTTCTTGAGGCCCTCTACCGAGATCTCGTAATCATACTTAACCTTTTCGGCTTCTCGCTGCTTGACGAGTATGTGCTCAAACTCGTCATGGTCTACTCCCAAAACGACGTCGCCGAACATCTGCATGAACCTTCTGTGGCAGTCCAGCGCGAACCTCATGTCGTTCGTCTGCGTGTAGAGGCCCTGTACGCTGTCCTCGTTGAGACCGAGGTTCAAAATGGTGTCCATCATACCCGGCATGCTGATTGCGGCACCCGAGCGGACGGAGACCAGAAGAGGATTGGTCTTGCCGCCAAACTTCTTGCCGGTGGTCTCTTCAAGGCCCTTTACGTGTTCCTCGACTTGCTCCCACAGCCCCTCAGGCAGCTTCTTTCCCTGCTTGTAGTACTCAATGCAGGCCTCTGTGGAAATCGTGAATCCCGGCGGAACAGGAAGGCCTATGCGGGTCATCTCAGCGAGTCCCGCGCCCTTTCCGCCGAGGATAGGACGCATGCTCTCTCCGCCTTCCTTGAACCAGTAAACGAACTTCTGTGCCACTATAACGCCCCCTATATTCCGGTTTTCATAAACCGACGCCGCCCGGAAACCCGGCGGCGGATCGTCCTTTGTGCCCAGGCTATTTTACCCGCTTGGGACAAGCGATTTCAACAATGAGAAATCGGCGTAACCTATCCAGAAATCGGCCACCGAGCCCAAGAGGGCCAGGCGGTTTTCTCTGACAGGCATATCGTCTGTCATGATGAGCACTTCGTCCAGGCACCTGTCTATGTGCGGCTTTAGTTCCACAAGGAGCCTCAGGTAGCCTGCGTAGTCGCCGGACTCAAAGGCCTTCTCAAGATGCTCCTTCCTCGCCTTCACGGCCTCATACAGGCGGGCTTCGGCCTCATCCTTGAGAAGCGCCTCGCCCACCTCTCTCGAGGCGGCGCTCTTCCCCAATACCCCGACCCTGCGCCAGCCGGTAACGAGGTCGGCCAATTCCACGGTCCCCACCAGATCCGCAAGGGCCCTTGCCATACCCTCTGCCCGGGCAAGCCTCGTCTCGTTACCCGACAAGACGGCCCTCACGACCTCAACAGGGATCCCCTGCTCAAGGAGGACCGTCTCCAGGCGGGCTTTGAGGAAAGCCGCCATCCGCGATTTAGCCTCGGGAGACGGGTCGCTTACGACGCCGGAGGCCAGTTTGAGGGGAAGACCGGTCAGGTCCTCCATCGTAAGGTCGTAACCGTGGCCGGTAACAATGGCCACTACGCCCAGGGCGTTTCTCCTGAGGCCAAGGGGGTCTTGGGAACCGCTCACTTCAATGCCTAAAGCAAACGATACCGCGAGCGTGTCCAGCTTGTCAGATAGGGCAACGATTGACGGCGCGCCTTTTGCGGGGATCTTGTCTTTGGAGCCCCTGGGCATGTAGTGCTGGGCGATAGACCCCGCGACCAGGGGGTCTAGCCCTTCCATGCCCGCATACTGGCCCCCCATTATCCCCTCAAGCTCCGGGAACTCTCCGACCATCGCGGTAAGGAGGTCGGCTTTAGCGAGGAGCGCGGCCTCTTTCGCCGCTCTGGCCTCGGCTTCGGGAAGCCCGAGGACCCCCGCCAGGAACCCTGCGATTTCTTCCATCCTCCCTGCCTTGTCCTTCATACTGCCTGCGTTCTTTATGAAGCGGACGCCCTCAAGCTGCGGGAGGAGGTCGTACAGGGACACTTTGCGGTCCTGCTCGAAGAAGAAACTTGCGTCTTCGAGCCTGGCCCGGAGCACCCACTCGTTCCCCTTCCTGACCGTCTCGATACCGTTTTCAGGGTCGCCGTCGCGCACACCGATGAAGGCGGGACGCAAGGCCCCGTCGTCCCCCACGATGGGGAAATACCTCTGGTGATGTCGCATGGACGTTATGAGGACATCCTTCGGAAGCCCCAGGTATTTCGCGTCAAACCGTCCGACGAAAGGTGAGGGGTGCTCTGATATGGACGCGACTTCAGAGAGAAGTTCCTCGTCGACGACCGGCTTCCCGCCTTCTCTGGCAGCAAGTCGCCGGGCTTCCCCAAGTATCTTCTCAGTGCGCTTTTCGCCGTCCACTTCCACGAAGACGGACGAGAGCACCCGGAAGTACTCGCCGGCCGACGGCACGTAGGCTTCTTTGGGGTGGAGGGAACGGTGACCGTAGGTAACCCTGCCGGCAACCTTGCCTGCCACCTTGAGGGGGACCACTTCGGTTTCGTAGAGGCTCACCACCCACCGGATGGGCCTAAACCAACGCCAGTTCTCTTCTCCCCAGCGCATGGGATGCGGGCAATCGATCCCCATGACTACGCCGGGGATGATCTCGGGGAGCACGGACGTTACAGGCCTGCCTTTCTCATGCCTTTCGCCGTAAACGTACTCGCTCCCGGGTTCGCCCTCCAACGTCACCCGGGAAGGCTCAATCCCGAGGGATTTACAGAAGCCGAGGAGGGCTTTTGTCGGGTTTCCATCTGCATCGTAGGCGGCCTTTTTGGAAGGCCCCCTCACTCGCGACACCGCGTCTTCACTCATCTCCTCGAGTCCACGGACGTAAAGGACGAGCCTGCGCGGAGTCCCGTACGTCTCGATCTCCTCAAACCGCAGGCGGGCCGCTCGAAAAGCCTCGACTGCCCTGTGTTTCAGATCCTCTACCGCACCCGGTAGGTAGCGGGCCGGGATCTCGTCTGAACCGATTTCCAGGAGGTAATCACCGGTCACCTTTAGACACCTCCTTGGACTTCACATAAACTCTGGCGCAGTCTCTGGTCATGGCCCTGACTTTCAGTATGTAGTTCTGCCTTTCGGAGACCGAAAGCGCCCCTCTGGCATCCAGCAGGTTGAAGAGGTGAGAGCACTTGAGGGCGCAGTCGTAGGCGACCAGGAAGAGCCCTTCCTTGAGGAGCCGCTTGCACTCGGCTTCCCACTCGTCAAACTGTCTCCTGAGAAGGTCCGTATCGGCGTGGAGGAAGCCGTAGGCCGAAAACTGCTTTTCCTGCTCGAGATACACGTCCTTGTATGTCAGGCCGGGCGACACCTCAACTTCCCACATGCTGCCTTTTCCCTGAATGTAGGCCGCGAGTCGCTCCAAACCGTAGGTGATCTCGCACGATATGGGGTTTACCTGGATACCGCCTACCTCTTGGAAGTAGGTGAACTGGGTGATCTCGTTTCCATCAAGCCACACTTCCCAGCCCAGACCGTATGCGCCTAGAGTAGGCGACTCCCAGTTATCCTCGACGAAACGTATATCGTGGTCCTCGCGCCTCAGGCCCAGGCGCTCCAAGGACTCTATGTACATCTCCACAACCATGTCAGGAGGCGGCTTCAATATGACCTGGAACTGGAAGTAGTAACCCGCACGGTAGGGATTGTCTCCGTAACGGGCATCCGTAGGCCTCCTGCAAGGCTCGACATATGCTATCTTCCAGGGTTCAGGGCCCAGGACCCTGAAGAAGGTAAACGGGTTAAAGGTACCGGCCCCTTTTTCCAAGTCGTAAGGCTCACCTATGGCGCAGCCTTTCTCAAACCAGAAGTCCTGCAGGGCCGACACGACTTCCCGAAAGTACAAGAACTTGCCCACTCCAAACGCTCCCTCCCACGCCTTTTAGGCCGGCAAGATTGGGCGTATCTTCTCTAAACAAGACGGCTACTCCTGCTCACTCCCCTAAGCGCCTTCGTCTTCTAGCCTTTCCACAAGGGACAGGGATTTAGGACGCTTTCCGAGGACATGAGCAACATACTCCCGCATCACCCGAGCTGCCTCATCCCTCACCTGGCCGCGCGCAACCACGTTGGGTCTGCCCTGCGAAGAAGCGATGAGCGAGAGAGTCTTGATGCTGCCCGGCGATAGCGGGATAAGATCGGCGGAATCCGCTTCGCCGGCATGGCATTCTTCGCACAACACGCCGCCCGCAGGGGCCGAGAAGTGTGCGGTGCCTACGGGCACTTTTCCGCATCTCAGGCAACTATCGAGGAGCGGCATGAACCCGGCGCTCCGGAGGAGCCTGAGCTCGGCCCACCTGGCAACCGTCCAGAGCTCCCGGGCCTCTTGGAGCGCATCCAAGATGGCGAGAAACAGGTGGTATACACCGGAGTTCCTCTCATGCTCAGGCATGAGGCCTGACACAATCTCGGCAAGGTAGTTGGCGTACACGACCTTCGCATAGTCCGAGACGATTCCCGGATGAGAATCCAGGAGCGAAACCTGGATCACCCTATCCAGAGATGACCCCCTGCCGTAGAGCTGGAAATCGGCCCGGCTAAACGGCTGGGTGACCGCTGCGAGGCGGCTGCTGGGTTTTCGGGCTCCCCGCACAACCGCCCTCACCAAGCCCTTCTGGAGAGTGAGCAGCGCGATTACTCTATCGTGTTCCCCGAGAACGGCCGAGGAAAGCACAATGCCTTCCGTCTGATACAGCACTACGCGCCCTCCTTGTCCCGGGCTTCCCGGCTGCCGGTCAGCCGCCCTTTGGGGAAACGAAACTCCACGAAAAAGAGCCCGACCAGCGAGGGGATCACCACGACGCACGTGTACACTATGAGCAGGGCCAGGCGTTCCCGGAGAAGGCTCCTTAGCCTCTCAGGGAACTCCGCCAAGGCCGGGAAAAACGCGACAACGCCGATGAAGGCGGCAAACACGGACGCAATAAGGACTCCTGCGGCAGCGACGTCTTTGACCAGTTTGGCGGCAGGATGGTACCGGGGCTCAAGGATATCGACCAGGGATTCGGTCAAGGTGTTGACCACTTCCGCGACGAGGACTCCCGCGATGGCAAGGACCACCATGAGGACCTCAAACCTCCCCACCCCCAGGAAAATGCAGGCGGCCCCGACCAAAGTAGCCACCGAGATATGGATGCGCATGTTCCTCTGAGTAAGGTAGACGTACGACAGGCCTTCCATCGCGTGGACAAAACTCATGACAACCGGCCGGAACGAAGGTCGGGCGGGTCTTAGCTCTTCTTGCTGAGATACACCCTTAGGATCTCGTCTTGGCGTTTCCACATTACCGCCTCTTTCGGAGCCGTGTCATGATCGTATCCCAAGAGGTGCAGTGTACCGTGTATGAGAAGAAACACTACCTCTTCCCGGAGAGTCCGACTTACGCTCTGCGCCTGCGCCGCGGCCGTATCAAGAGATACAACGATGTCGCCCAGGAGTTCGGGCATCCCTTCCGCCTCAAAGGCTTCCGGTTCTTCGCCTTCAGAGAGGGCGAATGACAAGACGTCTGTAGGACCGTCTATCCCCCTGTACTCTTTGTTGAGATGGGCGATGAACTCGTCCGAGGAAAAAACGACCGAAACCTCCCATTCGCCGCAGGCGCGGCCCTCATGCTCCAGGCACAGGGCAACGACATCTTCGGCAAGGCGGATGAGATCGGCCTGTTCTTCCGGGGAAAGATCGGCTTCCGTAGAAAACTGAACCTCGACCGGCACGTCCCGGGCCTCCGTCACACCTTACTTGGTCTTCTGCTCGGGATATTCTATCCTCGTATGGAACATGCCCGCAAGAACCTTGGTAAATGTCTCAGAGACAATGTCAAGTTCTTTGAGTGTAAGGTCGCAGCGGTCCAGCTGGTGGTCCATAAGGCGGTCGTTTATCATCTTGCGGATAAGCGACTCGATCCTTGCCGGCGTAGGTTTCGATAGCGAGCGAACAGCCGCCTCAACGCCGTCGGCGAGCATCACCACGGCGGTTTCCTTGGTACGCGGACGGGGTCCTTCGTACCTAAAGTCCCATTCCTCCGGCACCCTGGCGTCTTTGCCGCCCGAACCTTCCGCGGCCTTGTTGTAGAAGTAAGAGGCCAGCATCGTACCGTGATGCTCCGCTATGAAATCCTGTATCACTTGAGGCACCTTGTGTTCTTTCGCAAGCTCCAGGCCGTCCCGCACGTGAGACATAATGACCGTAGCCGACAGGGTCGGACTCATCTTGTCATGGGGGTTATCCATGCCCTGGATCTGGTTCTCGGTGAAGAAGTACGGGCGCTTTATCTTACCCACATCGTGATAGTAGGCTCCGACGCGGGCCAGCAGGCTGTCGGCGCCGATTGCCATGGCAGCTGCCTCCGCTAGGTTGGCCACCATTATGCTATGGTGGTACGTGCCCGGCGCCTCCAGAAGCAGGCGGTGGAGGAGCGGGTGCTCCGGGTTGGAGAGCTCGAGGAGCTTGATCGGGGTGATGATCCCGAAGGCCGCCTCGAAGAGCGGCAAGAGGCCGACCGCCAGAACGGCCGAGAACGGACCGTCGACCATAACCATGAGCATGTCGCGCCACGAGAGGACGTCATCCAGAGGCACCGTGCCCGTGAGTCCCAGACCGATGTAGATCGCGGTGTTCGTAAGGGCAACCACGAAACCGGCCCGTATTAGGTGCATCCTGTTCCAATCGGACCGGAGGACCAGGCTTGCGGTGAGCCCTCCCGAAAGGGCGAGGGCCATGAACCGGACGTCAAAGCCGGTGACCGTTCCGGTAACCAGGGTCATGCACGCACTAAACAGCACACCAAAGCGCCTGTCGAAGAGCGACGCTACCAAAAGCACGCCTGTTGCCGCAGGTATCAGAAATCCGGTGAACGCGGCCATTCCGCCGATGGTGACAACGCTCACCATCAAAACCGACGCCAAGACGGCCAACTTCTGCGACCCGAAAACCTCCGGGTGATGCGCTCGCAGGTATACGTAGATGACCCCGATTATCAGGGCGGACATGAGGCAAGCTCCCGCGACGGCCGCGAACCGGACTCTGGGCCCTACCATTCCCAGCTCCACCAAGAGGGCCATCTGCTGCTCCGTGACGATATCGCCTTCGCGGACTATGAACTGGCCCCGGCGTATCCTGACCGGCTCCACCGCATCCACGGCCTTGCGCCTTTCTCGCTCGGTGCTCTCCTCGTTCAGCACCCAGTTGGCTTTCAGGTTCTTATCGACAAAAGAGCCTAGGGCTTTGGCAACATGGGCCGGGATTTCGGAGGCGGAAGAAAGGTCAGAGACCATGTCGGCCTTCGCCGATAGTAGGTTCTCCGACTTAATGCCGGCCGACAAACCTGCCTCCAGCACCTCAAAGAGTTTGGCCACGCCGGTGTCGAGGAGCTCAGGCTGGGACGCGGCCAGAGCTATGATATCCGAGTCGGACATGGACGAACTCAGGAAGGGGCGTAGCGACCCGATAATCTCCTGAGTTGTCGGAGTCCCGGCCTGCAGCAGGGCAACGGCGTCGCGGAATGCGGCAACTTGCGTCTTGAGTTCTGCCAGGACCTTCGGGTCCTTCTCCCACTGCTCAGGTACATTGGCCGCCGCTTGCTGGCGAAGGGCCTCGGTGGCGATCACGTCGATGACTTCGCGGGGAGCCTTGATATCTACCGCGGATACATCGCCCACCTGGACTCGGACCGGCTGGGGCATGAGCGAGACGAAAAACGTTATGAACATAACGACAAAAGCGAGGGTGCCCCAGAGGATCTCCCGCCGGAAACCCGCGATCTCGCTCAGGACCTCCTGCAGCGACAACTTGTCCTTATTCTTAGCTCGAGCCTCTCTCTCCGGTTTCGCCACTATCTTTTCTGCTCCTCGCTCCAAGTCGATGCCTCGTACTTTTCGTAAGCCCTGATTATCCTCGACACGAGTTCATGACGCACCACGTCTCTGTCGGACAGGTACACTATGCTTATACCCGGTACATCCCTTAGTACGATCCTCACCTGCTCAAGTCCCGAGTAAGTGCCCTTCGGGAGGTCGATCTGGGTTATGTCGCCGGTCACCACTGCCTTTGAGTTAAGGCCCATCCTCGTAAGGAACATCTTCATTTGCTCCGGCGTTGTGTTCTGAGCCTCGTCGAGTATGACAAAGGCCGACTCGAGGGTCCTTCCCCTCATGTAGGCAAGCGGCGCTACCTCTATGAGCCCTTTCTCCATGTACTTCTGGAAAGTCTCAAGACCTAGGACATCGAAGAGAGCATCGTACAAGGGCCTCAGGTACGGGTTGACTTTCTCCTGAATGTCGCCGGGCAAAAACCCCAGCTTCTCTCCTGCCTCAACTGCGGGCCTAGTCAGGATGATCCGGTCGACTTCCTTCTTCTTGAACGCAGCCACCGCCATGGCGACGGCAATGTACGTCTTGCCTGTGCCTGCGGGTCCTATGCCGAAAACGAGCGGGTTCTCTCTAATCGCCTTGACGTACTCTTTCTGTCCTTGGGTCCGGGGTCCGATCGGCCGTCCCCGGACATTCACCAGGATGGTATCTCCGTACTCGGTAAGCTCGTTGCCTTCCCTAACTGACCTTATGGCATAACGTACGTCCTGAGTTGTCACCTTGTGTCCTGATTTGGCGCGACTTATAAGGTGCCGCAGAACCGCTTGCGCGGTCTCAAGAGCCTCGTCGCTCCCGTACACGGTGAGATTCTTGCCGCGAGCCACAATCTTCACGTCGAGACTGTCTTCAAGAAGCGCCAGGTTTTCATCATAGGAACCGAACAGCCGGAACATCTCACCGTTGTCCGAAAGCTCGAAGACTATGTGATTATCTTGTGACGGCAAGTTAGGTGATCAACCTCCGTTCAAATCCTTTGACTCAGGCCACGGCCTTATCCGGCCAATATCCTCTTCTACGGAAAGCACGAGCCTTATGCCAATGACGCCTTCCTGAACGATAAGCGTCTCATAGCTTAAGTCTACCAATTTAACGGACGAAGGCAATTTCCTTTCTATGGCCTCCATGGCTTCCTGCTTCGCAACCTCGATGGCTTCCTCCTGCGTGACCTTACGGGGAACCCACTCCGTCTCGTAGAACACCCTGGTCAAAACCGTAAGTTCCTTGTCAGTACCTTTGAAAAGGCTGAACTCGGGGTAGTCCTCCACTTCATACCACTCGAACTCATTGTGCTTGCCTGCAAACATTATCTCAGTAGCCGCGTACCTGAGGATCTTCGCCTCGGCCTTCCTACCCGTCCGCACCGCAACCTGGTCGTACAGGTCAGTCTCCCTGTAGACTTCGTAGCACGTGAGGGCCACCACCGTCCCACGCGCTCCGGTCCTGGCGTCACCGGGCTGGCCTGCGATCAGCACATCGCCCGCCTTGACCGTCTGGCCCGGCGTTACCACGGGGGTCCCTGAGAGGACCAGCACCGACGTCACCACTCCGTCCCTCGCCGCGACCACATCTCCGGGAAGTTCAGTAGGCGGCCTGGTTTTTTCCACCACCTCTATGACGGCGAGGGTGCCTTGGAAATGAACGTACGCCCAAGTGAGCTCCGGGTGCTCCTTCAGGAGCGCCGCCTCAATGGCCGCCGGAGAAAGGGCGCTCTTTCTCGCTCCTGGGATAAGCCCTGCCGCTGCCGCGGTCCTCAGAATATCGGTCTCGGACACCGTCTCGTTGCCTTTCACCTGGATGGCCCATGTCGCGCCTGCCATGTAGATGAGCCCGGCAAACATGAATGCAGCCATGAGCAGAAAGAACGGCCGCCTCTTCACCCTAGACATAATGAAGGGAAACCCAAAACGCCGCCGGATCCTGGGAATACACCTCGATTTCCTGGCCAGTTTGTGAATAGTCCGGTACTTAGGCAGGGTCGTGTAGAAAAAAACGGATCTTCCGTCCGCGGAGAACCCCCAGACCGGAAACCCGGAGATGAGGCATAGGTTTACGAGCCTCTCGGGGTTCTTGCCGCTAACTTCCACCAGTACATACCCTTTGAGCCAGTGGGTCGCTTTGGTTAGGGACAACGGGCAACCTCCCGGTGAAGTGATAGAGTCACGGTCATGTGGACATCTGAACTGTCTTGATGCGGCCTCTAACAATCATGTCTTCCTGGTTGACTTCGCTTATCTTCAGCGACTCGCCGGCCACCGTTATCTGGCCCTCGCCAACTCCCACGACGATGCGGTCGGGCGAATACTGGATTAGGCCGCGATGGTTTTGGATTAGAACCCCGAGTTCCCCGATGATGACGATCTTGGGCAGGTCGAGGCTCACATCCAAGGGGAGCTCAAGAATCTCCGCAAGATCCTGCTTGATCTTCCTAAGCACGCCTACTCCCCCTCACTCATGTCTATGAGGAGGGCTTCTGGCACTTGCAATAGGTCATTGAGACGTGCGCCAACAACATTTCCTTGACGAACCTATCAAGTCGTGCTACAAGTCATACAACAATCTCATGCGGCTATGAAGAGGAGAAGTAGCCTGCATCGCCTCGCACAGAGAGCCCGGGCACGGTGAAACCGGGACGAGAGAGCAGGTGAAATACACCTCAGAGCCACCGGTTGAACCCGCCCCACAGGGGCGGCAGTAGGCTCAGGCGGAGCTTCCACCGTTATCTGGAAGAAGGCATCGTGCCGGACGTCCGGGCACCGTGCCTATTGAGTGGGTTCCAACCAAGAAGGGTGGTACCGCGGGCCTGACCCCCGTCCCTGACAGGGACGGGGTTTTTGTTTAGGAACCACAGATTACCTGGCGAGACCGGAGAGATTGACCGGAAGTGAGGTGGTATCTTGCAAGAAAAACCTTCTTTGGGCAGGGCTCTGGCCACGTTCGGTTCGGTCGTCGCCGTCCTCCTGGTATCGCTCCGTCTGGGCGCGGGAATGCACCTCCCCGTCCTCCTCGCCGCCGCTACCGCGTGCGTGGCCGCCCGCCTCTCAGGTCTCAAGTGGGACAGCATTCAGGCGGCTCTCTTCAGAGGCGTTCAAGACGGGCTGCCCGCCATCGGCATCCTCCTAATGGTAGGGATGATCGTCGGCCTGTGGCTGGTTGGAGGGACCATCCCGACCCTCATCTGGTACGGGCTGTCGTGGCTCTCCCCGGGAATCCTGGTGCCCGCGGCGTGCCTCCTCGCGGCAGTCACCTCAACGGTCACGGGGACATCTTTTGGGACCATAAGCACGCTGGGCATCGCCCTGATGGGTGTCTCTGAAGCCAGCGGCATACCTGCCCCTCTGATGGCCGGGGCTATCGTCTCGGGCGCGTACTTCGGAGACAAGATGTCTCCCCTGTCGGATACGACCAACGTCGCGCCGGCAGTCTCGGGCACAACGGTTTACGAGCATATCAACTCCATGATGTTCACAACGGTCCCGTCACTGGCCATCTCGGTAGTCGCCTTCTACTTCCTGGGCCTAGGTGCGGGAGGCGAAGTCGACCCGGCTTCCATCGAAGCGTTAAAGAGCAGCCTGGAAGCCAATTTCAACGTAGGACCGGTGACCCTGCTGCCCGCCCTGACGATACTCGTCATGTCGGTCAGGAAGGCTCCTGCTCTTCCCTCACTGGCGGCAGGAGTCGTCGTATCCTGCCTTTCTGCCATTGCGACCCAGGGTACACGCATTCAGGCCCTTGCAAAGGCGGCGACCAACGGGTTCACGGGCCGAACCGGAAACCAAGCGCTTGACACTCTCCTCACCCGCGGAGGGGTTATGTCCATGCTCCCAACGGTCTTGCTCATACTGGCGGCTACAGCGCTGGGCGGTGTGCTTAGGGAAACCGGGACGGTTAGGCGACTGGTAGACGAGCTCCTCGTCAGAGTGAAATCCCGGGGAGGTCTGGTGCTCGCGACCTTGTCTTCGTGCTACCTTACGCTCGTGGCATCCGGCAACCAGATGCTGGCCATCATCGTGCCGGGCCAGGCTTTCAAAGACGCTTTTGCCATGAGGGGCCTCCATCCAAAGGTTCTGTCGAGGACGCTGGAGGATGCGGGAACTCTCGGGGCGCCCCTCATCCCCTGGAGCACGGCCGCTCTTTTCATCCACGGCATGCTGAAAGTGCCGTCCACAGGCTACTGGAAGTACGCTCTCCTGAATTGGATAACCCCTCTGGTGGCGATCGCACTGGCTCTTACGGGCCGGTGCCTGTTCCATTTGGAAGTTGGCACCGGAAGAATCACTGAAAACCCTGAAGGAGGAATTCACGGTGATCATTGACGTCCACAATCACTTCTACCCCATGGCCTACCTCGAGATGGTGAAAAAGGGAGGCTGCGTGGCACAAGCGGGTCGCGACGATGAGGGAAACCTCCTCATCATCTATGAGGGAGACTTCAACGTAGTGGACCGGGGACACAGGGACCAAGATTTCCGACTGGCCGAGTTGGACAGATTCGGCATCGACGCCCAGGTAGTGACGATGACCACCCCGGGAGTCCACATTGAGGAAGCATCGAGAGGGATCGAGATGGCAAGGGCCTCAAATGAGGGGTTCGCAGAGATGGCAAAGAAGAGCGGAGGCAGGTACGCCCCTCTGGCCGCGCTCCCGCTCCAAGCACCGAAGGCGGCCGCCGATGAACTCATCCATGCAGTTACAAAGCTGGGCCTTAAGGGCGGGACACTCTTTACCAACGTGTGCGGCAAGCCGCTGGACCTGCCCGAGTTTCGTCCGGTGTTCGAAGCCGCAGCCTCGCTGGGAGTCCCCTTGTTCATCCATCCGACAACCCCTGTACCGGCCCAGATGTTCCTCGGCTTCCGTCTTGCGGCCACCGTGGGCTTCACGACGGACACAACGGTCACCTTCGCCAGGCTGATTTTCTCAGGACTTCTGGACGAGATCCCCGGTCTTAAGCTGGTGGCGTCGCACCTCGGGGGTACCCTCCCCTTCCTTGCCGAGAGGCTAGACAGGGGTTTCGAAGCCTACCCCGAGTGCAAGAAGCCCAAGAAAAGGCCGTCGGATTACCTGAAAGGGATCTTCTACGACTGCGTCCTGTTCGACCCCCGGACGGTTGAGTTCGCCATCGATACGATGGGTGTTACTCAGTTCATGGTGGGAAGCGACTACCCGCATCAGATAGGCAGTCTGGAGAAGGCAGTAAAGGTCGTCGCCGGCCTCGACCTGAGAGACGCTGAGAAAGAACTCGTCTTTGGGAAGAACGCACAGAAGCTCTTTGGACTATAGAGTTCACGGAGCTGTGGAATCGGCGCAGCCATAGACCCAAACAAATCGGCAGGGCGGGGAAATCCCCGCCCTTCCATTCTGACACTCATTCTTTGGTATCTTTGAGCAATCTCAAGAGATCCGACAAAACGACCGCCTCAGGCCGGTTTAATACCTCCGCCTCTTGCGGGCGCGCGCAGCTTCGGACTTCTTCTTGCGTCTTACGCTCGGACTTTCGTAGTGCTCGTGCTTGCGCACATCCCTGAGGATACCCGACCTCTGACACTCTCTCTTAAAGCGGCGTAGGGCGCTGTCGAAGCTCTCTTCCTTGCCAACTCTAACCTCTGGCAAACTCTGTCCCTCCCTCCGCCGCAGGAGTTCCTCCCGCTCCTGAATAACAACTAGGATTGTACAATATGTCACTTCACTAGGTCAATCAGGACTGAAGCGGCACCGGAGGACAGTTCTGCCTGCCGGATACCTTTTGTCACCTAGAGACGCGGGGCGGGTTCTCGCTTAGGACTTACGGTAGACTTCGCGCCACGATTGGGCCTGGCGCTCAAGGGCTAGGTCCACCAGTCTCCGCACCAGTTCGGGAAAGGCGAGGCCGCTCGCCTCCCACATCTTGGGGTACATGCTAATCCGGGTAAACCCGGGGATGGTATTAAGCTCATTTACGTAGACCTTTCTCGCCTTCGCGTCGACGAAAAAGTCCACCCTGGCCATGCCCTTGCATCCCGTGACGCGGAACGCCTCCACCGCGATCTCCTGCACCCGCGCCATCATCTCGGGGTCCAGGTCAGCCGGAATAGCAAGCGCCGTCGTGTCTTCGATATACTTCGCTTCGTAATCGTAGAACTCTCTGCCGGGAAGGATCTGCCCGGCTATGGATGCGACCGGCTCTTCGTTCCCGAGGACGCTGCACTCAACCTCCAGACACCCCTCCATCGCGGGCTCCACAAGCGCTTTTGTGTCGTAAAGGAATGCCCGGTCAAGAGCTGTCGCCAGAGCATCCGGGCTCTTGACCTTCGTTACCCCCAAGCTCGACCCTGAGCCTGAAGGCTTCGCGAAGAGTGGAAAGGTGACCCTGTTAAGCAGGTTCTCCAAAACCTCCTGCCTGTTTGTCCTCCATGAATGCCGCCCCACGGGTATGGCAGGCACGTGTGGGACTCCCGCTGAAGCGAGGAGCCGCTTGGTCGTGTCTTTGTCCATGCACACCGCCGAAGCCAAGACCGGAGCGCCAACGTAGGGGATGCCCGAGAGCTCAAGAAGGCCTTGGAGCGTGCCGTCTTCGCCGTAAGGCCCGTGCAGGACCGGGAATACCACGTCGATCTCATGGAGCGCCATCTTGCCGTCGCCGTTAACCCAGACCCCCTTCTTGTCCGGGTTAGGCAAGAGGCAGCACGATGGCCCCATCTCGACCAGCACCTCTGTGCTCCCGCTCGCGAAAAAGGCTTCGCCGTCGCCTAGGTACACCCACTGCCCTTGCCTGGTCACTCCTATCGCCACGACCGCGAAGCCCGCTTGCCTGGCGGCACCGATCACCGAAAAGGCAGACATAACAGAGATCTCGTGTTCGCCCGATCTCCCGCCGAAAACAACTCCCAGCCTAAGCACATGCATCACCCTAAGTTAGCGTCTCGCTGAACCGGTTACATCCAAGGGGCCCGCTTCTTGGACCGTCACGCTAATTACCTTCCCCTTGAGGTCGTCTTCTCCGGAAAAGCGGCACCTAACGTAGTTCCTGGTGAACCCCGCCAAGAGCCCATCCTTTTCGCGGTCGTCTTCCACCAGGACTTCAAAATCTCTCCCAACAAGTCTACGGTGAAATGCCCCGGAGAGTTCCCGTCCCAGCGAGATCAGGGCCGAAACTCGTTCTTCCTTTACCTTCTCAGGCACCTTGTCCTCAAACGCTGCGGCTCTCGTCCCCGGACGAACAGAGTACTTGAAAGCGTGGATCCTTGAGAACCCGGCCTCCCTTGCAACCGTCAGACTCTCCCGAAAGTCCTCTTCCGTCTCGCCGGGGAACCCTGCGATTATGTCGGTGGTTAGCCCAAGGTCCGGTGCGACCCGCCTTGCCCTCCCCACGATGTCCATGAAGAGGGCCACATCATACCTGCGCCCCATCATCCGCAAGATCCGATCGCTCCCGCTCTGAAGGGGAAGGTGGAGGTGATGGCACACGTTGGGCAGCCTGAGGCAGTCAAGGAGTTCGGGGGTGACGTCGTGGGGCTCCAGAGAGCTTATCCTCAAGCGGATGAGCCCCTCAATCCGGCCGACCTCCTCGACGAGCCGGGGGAGATTGCCGTCTCCGTAGAGACCGATATGGGTACCCGTCAGCACAATCTCTTTGTACCCACGCTGAACCAGCCTCTCTGCTTCCCTGATGACGCTTTCGGGGCTTCTCGACCTGGAGGGGCCCCTGGCGTAGGGGACTATGCAGTAGGTGCAGTAGTCGCCGCACCCTTCCTGGATCTTTAGAAATGCGCGGGTGAGGTCCGGCTGCTGGACCTCGGTCTCCTCAAACTCCTCACCCGCCACATGGGGTTTCACTTCGACTACCGGCGCCCCGGTCTCAAGGGCTTCCAGGACCAGATCGGCCAGACGGCTCCGTTCCCTGACGCCCGAGACCGCGATTACGCCGGGGATCTCCTTAACCTCGTCTGAGGCAATCTGGGGATAACAACCCGTCACAACAACCTTAGCGCCCCTTCTCGCCGCAGCCCGTATGGCCTGGCGGCATTTCTGGGCGCTCCGCGCGGTGACGGCGCACGTGTTTATCACTACTACGTCGGCATCGTCCTCAGCGACGACAAAACCCTTCCTCTCGAAGCTCTCCCTGAGAAAATCGGTATCGTAGCGGTTCTGCTTGCATCCAAAGGTGCGGAAAGACACCGTCTTCTTCGGCAAATCAGTTGTACCCTGCCCTTTCTTATCGTCCTGAATCTTCGTCGTTTTCCATCATTATATCTTTACCGCAGGTGATCCGATATGCTCTCGGACACAGTCACTATTGTATAGCCTTTTTCTCTCAGGCCGTCTATGAGTGTGGGCAGGGCCGACACAGTGGGTTCGGTGGGATGCATGAGGATAAGCGCTCCGGGCACAACCCCGGCAAGAGCTCTCTTCCAGATGGCCTCCGGTTCAGGCAGTCTCCAGTCTACGGTATCGACGGTCCACAGCACGGTCTGATAGCCCATCTCAAGCGCATATTCCACCGTATTGTTGGTCCATTCCCCGTAAGGCGGGGCGAAAAGTTTCGATGGATACACGCCACAAGCCTGGAATATCCGCTCCTCGCCGCTTTGGATGAGGCGCTGGAGGCTCTGCTTGCCCATTGACTGGACGTGGTTGTGGGCTCCGCCGTGGTTTCCTATCTCGTGGCCCTCGGACACGATCCGCGTGAGGAGAGCAGGGTTCTTCTCAGCCCAGGTACCGGTGGGAAAGAAGGTTGCACGGACGTTCTTTGACGAGAGGATGTCCAAAAGCGCCGGGATATGCTCTTCTCCCCAGTCAACGTTGAACATCAGCGTGACATTGGGTTTGCCCGAGTAACCCCGGGTGATGGGAGCGACGCCGGCCATGGCCTCCTCGGCATCATACATACCCAACAGGTTCAAGAGGCATGCCGCCCACAGGAGCGCCGATAGAGCGGCGCACAAGAGGTACTTGCGCTTGAGGACAAACATAAAGGTACCACCCGGTGAAGCTTATGTGGGAGCTATCGCTTCGTAGAACAGCCCGACATAAAGCTCATGAGGACCGCGACCGCCGCTATGCCGGCCGTTTCGGCTTTCAGGATGTATGGGCCCAAAGAGACGGGTATGAAGCCCTTTGCGAGCACACGCTCTACTTCCGAGGCGTCGAGGCCGCCTTCCGGCCCTATGATTATGGAGGCTTCGGTTTGCCCTTTGGTGGCCGAAGCGAGGTCGGCGGTGAGCCCTTCGTGCTCGTGAGCAAGCAGAGGAACGCCCGCTACACCCCGGTCAAGGACCTCTCCCAAGGTGGTTATCTCATGGATCTCGGGCAGCGACCCTCTCCCCGACTGCTGAGCGGCGGCTTTGGCAACCCGCGCCCAGCGGTCTCCCCTGGCAAGGGCTTTGTCCTCGCTAAGCCGCGGGATCGTCCTGTTGGTCACGATGGGGGTGAAAGACGTGACGCCCAACTCCGTGGCCTTTTCCACCACCAAGTCCAGGCTCTGGTGCTTGAGGAGAGCCGCGTAGAGATGGATGCGTATGGCGGGAGGAGTTACGCGCATCCTGGCGGTTATGGAAGCCAGCAGTTTTCCCGGCTGAAGCGCTTCTACCACCGCGCTGTACTCGGTTTCACCCAGGACGGCACGGAAAGCCTCACCCGGCGAGAGCCGTTGGGCAAGCGCGTGCCGGTAGGCCTCACCCGTGAGGGCGATCTGGTTACCTAGAACCATTTGAGGTTCAACGAAGTAAAGGGGCGGGGTATGGCCTTGCTCCTTGTTCACTTGGACCCTCCGTCAGCCCCTCTCAGTCTGTCGAAGAAAGACCTGGTGTCCGCGAACGTCTCGCCGTCGAATTTGCCCAGTTCCTTCAGTACCTCTTTCTCGCGGCCCGATAGCTTGGTGGGGACCCTTACGCTCACCCTGACGAGCATATCGCCTCTTCCCTTGGAACGCAGGCGCGGCATGCCTTTGCCCCGGAGCCTGAGGACCGCCCCGGGTTGTGTGCCCGCGGGCACATCCATCTCGATCTGTCCGTCAATACCCGGGACAACTACCGTCCCGCCGATCGCTGCCAGCGGAAAACTCACAACCTGATCGAGGATGAGGTCGTCACCCTGGCGCTGGAACCGCTCGTGCGGGCGGACAAAGACAACAACGTACAGGTCGCCCGCAGGGCCACCCCTCACCCCGGCATTCCCCTGACCTTGGAGCCTTAGGCGCAGGCCGGAGTCGGCTCCGGGCGGCACCTTGACGGTAACGGTCCTGGTCCTGGACACGCTTCCCCTGCCGTCGCATTCCTTGCACGGCTTCTCGATGACCTTTCCTGTACCGCCGCACCTCGAACACGTTGTAACCGTCACAAAAGAGCCCAGCATGGTAGACCTGGACGTCCTCACCTGGCCCGTTCCACGGCAGGTGGGGCATGTCTTTATTTCGCTCCCGGGCTCGGCGCCACTCCCCTGGCACCTAGTGCACCTTTCCGTCCGGGGTATCCTTATGTCTCGCTCAACGCCGGTGAAAGCCTCCTCGAGCGTGATGTCGATCTCCAGTTCAAGGTCGTCGCCCCTACGAGGTCCGGTGTCTACCTGCCTCCGGCCGCCGAAGATCTCCTCGAAGCCGCCGAACAGGTCTCCAAAGGGGAAGCCGCCAAAATCGGTGAAGACGCGCCCGAAAGGATCTCCCGTCTGCCCCCCTGAGGCTCCCCCGCCCGCGCCTGCGAAAGGACCGTCCGGATGACCGTAGGCATCGTAGTTGGAGCGCTTGGTCGGGTCTGAAAGCACCTCGTAGGCCTCGTTTATCTCCTTGAATCGAGCCTCGGCGTCCTTATCTCCGGGATTGGCGTCAGGATGGTGCTTCTTGGCGAGCTGCCTGAAAGCCCTCTTTATCTCATCTTGGGAGGCGTCCTTGCTGACGCCCAATACCTCGTAGTAGTCCTTTTTCAAAAGTCCATATCCTCCGCCGGCTTACCTTCAGACGAGCCTTGTGCCTCGTCTTTCTTCTTGATGATCGTGTCAATTCTAAGTATGGCGCAGGCGATCTCCAGCGCAGCTTTGAGCGCGTGGGTCTTAACCGGCGCCGGGTCGATTACCCCCATGGCTACCATGTCGACTATCTCGCCCGTATCACAGTCCACCGCGAGGCGGTCGCTGTTTTCTTCGGTCTGCCTGGCCATCGCGTCCCCTACCTTCTCAAGGGGGTTGAACCCCGCGTTCGAGACGATCTGGGCCATCGGGCGCTTCAGGGCCTCGACGACGCAGAGTAGGCCGTACGCCTGCATACCCTTCTGGCTTAGCCTCATCTTCTCAACTTCCCGGGCGCACGCCAGCTCAATCGCCCCGCCGCCGGCCACGACTCCGCCCTTCACGGCAGCCTGGACCGAGGACGCTGCGTCGGTGCAGATCCGCTCCCGCTCACCCCTTACTTCCCCGGTGGTCGCGCCCACGAGGATAGTGGCCATGGGTTTGCCCTTTCCGCCCAGTATACGGATGTTCTCAAGTTTCTGGTCCTCGTAAACCTTCTCCGCCCCACCGAGGTACTTGGCAAGTTCCTCGGGAGGCTTCTTGAGGCCTGTCCTCTTAACCACGCGGGCTCCGGTGTGTTCGCAGACTTTCCTTAATTCGCTTGACGATACCCGCGTAACCACCATGACTCCCGCGTCGGTCAAGATCTCCTCGGCTATGTCTGAGATGCCCTTGTCGACGACTATAAACTTCACACCCAGTTTGACCACTTTATCGAGGTTGGCTTTGAACTCTTCCTGAAGCTCCAGATACCGCTGGAAGCCTACTTCAGTAGAAAGGGCTTCCTCCTCGACCTCTTCGGGCTCCAGGGCATCGTCGACTACAAGGATCTTGGGATCGTCCAGCGATTCGGGCATCTCCTCGTTGAGCCGTTCCTTATCGACGATGATGCCCGCGAAAACCTCGTTCTCGGCGCCTTCTTTGGCAACTATCGTCTCCGAAAGCTTAAACCGCGGGTCCAGGAGTTTCTCCTTGCCGACCATCTTGGCCGCGGCCACGACAAGCTCGGCGATATCCTTGTTGTCACGGCCGGCGACCAGCGCGACTTTAAGCAGCATAGGGTCGTCAACATCGTCTATCTTGATGGCCTTCTCGGCCACAATATCCATCGCGCGCTGCACGCCCGCGCGGACTCCGTCAATTATCCGGGTCACCGGGACGCCTCTGGCAGCCTGGTTTACTCCTTCCGAAAGGAGCGCCCCTGCCATTATGGTGGCCGTGGTCGTGCCGTCACCGACTTCGTCTTCCTGGGCTCTCGCGGTGTTGATCACCATTTTGGCCGCAGGATGGTTCACATCCATCTTCGTGAGGATGGTCATACCGTCGTTGGTTATGACGACCTCGCCGAACCTGTCGACCAAGAGAGTATCCAGGCCTTTGGGACCGATCGTGCCCTCCACCGCGGAAGCGATGGCCCGCACCGCACTGGCATTCGTGAAGAGAGCTGCGAGTTTCTCGTTGATCTCGGAAGCATCTGCCGCTTGGCCCTTCAAAGTCAATGTGGGTCCCTCCTGTGTCTTGCGAGAATCGGGTCCGGTTATCCGGCCACCCGGTGCCGTCCGGTCTACCTTCCTTTGGAGAAGTAGCCGGTCAGCTTATCTTCAAACATGCTGACAATCGCAACTGCCTTGGAGTAGTCCATCCGCTTGGGTCCCAATATGCCGATTTTCCCTTCGGTGCGGCCCGCGCTGAACGTACCGTAGACCATTGAAATATCCTTTATGGATTCGGATTCGTTCTCTGCTCCGATCCGAATTGTGGGGTTGGTCTCGTCGTCTGACTTGGATAGGAGTGTCTGGATCATCCCGTTGGTTTCGATCGCCGAGATGACCCCCTTGAGCCTCTCAACATCCCTGAACTCAGGCAGGTTCAAGAGGTTCACTGGGCTTCCAACATAGAGCCTCTCGCTATCCGATAGAGTGACGCTCTTTAGGAACTCGACCACCTGCTCGACTATCATGGCGTACCTCGACGTTTCTTCCTTGAGAAGGCTGTACGCCTTGTCGGCAATCCGGTCCATGGTCACTCCGGTGAGGTTTCTGGACAGCGTCTCCGAGATCGCCCGGAGCTCCTCGTTGGATACTTCGCTCATTTCTATGAGGCACGTCTCGACAAAGCCGATGTCGGTTATGAGGACCAACAGGGCTTTGTCCGAAGACGCGGGCAAGAGGTGGATGCTCCTAAAGGTCACGGACTCGCAATCGGGCCCCAATACGAATCCTAGGTAGTTCGATGTTTCGGAAACAAGTCTCACGGCCTCCCGGAGAAACGAGACAACATCCCGCATCTTGGTGCGGAAAAGCGCCTCAATAGCCCGGGACTCACCGGCGGTAAGCTTCTTCTTCGGCATCAGCTCATCAACGTAGAACCTGTATCCACGGTCGGACGGCACGCGTCCGGACGAAGTGTGGGGCTTATCGAGATAGCCTGTGTCCTCAAGGTCGGCCATCTCGTTTCTGATGGTCGCGGGGCTCACTCCGAGCCGGTACCGCTTTGCGATGACGCGCGAGCCAACCGGCAGGCCCGTCTCAATGTATTCCTCGACAACCGCTCTCAGCACGCGAGCCTTTCTATCGTCGAGTGTCACGTCCCGCCTCTCCTCCTTTAGCACTCTCTCCGTGAGAGTGCTAACCTAGATGAAACATAGCACCGGACAAGGAGAGGTGTCAATCAGGCTGCGGAGTCGCCCTAGGGGACCGGAGGCGCGGAGGGCAGCATAAGTGAGGCAAGGGCCCAGGCCAGCGCCTGAACTGTATTCTCGCACTCTTCCATCGTGTTCCCGACGCCCCCACACTCCACAAGGATGGCGTTGGGCGAGTACTTCTGGTTGTAGACCGCCGACTCGTAGAGGATACCTCTTGAGATGCCCGGATAGGCTTCTTCCAGCTTGTCGCTTAGTTTGCGGCTGACTTCGTAGTTCTTTACCCAATTAGGGTTGTTGGTGCCTACCACAAAGAGTATCCGGGCATAGGACTTCCCGCGGATCGTGACGGCGGTGATGTTCCTGGGCTGGCTGTCACGGTGGAGATCGATTAGATAGGTGCAAGTAGGGTACTTGTCAAGGATTGCCTTTACCGTCTGCTCCGAACGGTAGTATGCGCCCACCCGGGTCTCGGAGTCGTGGACAGTCCTGGAATGGAGCACGGGGATCCTGTAGCGGGTCTCCAGTTCGGCAGCCAGCATCTCGCCGATTTTCACAACGGTCTTTGACATATTAGATGAAAAGGCTTCGGCGGCCTGGGTCTTGCCCAGCTCTGGCAAGTACGATTCGGTCGCGTGGGTATGGTATATGCCCACCAGCGGGCCGGTGGAAAGGGCCGCGGCAGCGGGAGTCACACCATCGCCCGGCGGGAGCGAGAACATCACGGGGGTGTATCCCCAGTCATCTTCGAGGTTTTTCGGATCTGTGACGATACCTGAAGCCTCCAGCGCCCGGCTCTCCAGGAGAAAACCCGGAAATCCTGCGAAGACCAGGTCTCTAACCGACGTAGGCGTGAAACCCATGAAATAACCGGCGATCCTCAAGGAGAGGGGTACCTCGGGCGTGTCATGCCTTCCTGCTTCGGCGTACCTGAGCATGGGGAAACTGAGTCTCAAGACTTCCTTGGCCAGGTCGTCCTTGCTCCACAAGAAGTCGAAGACCGATGCCGTCCGGAGTTCCGGGTCCATCTCGCCTCCGGATCCGCTGAACGCAGGAAGCGCCGGGCTCACCTTGACCGATAAAGAAAAGACGAGCAGAAGGATGATGGAGAGCCCTTCGACGATAAGCAGCCGGACCTTTTGATTCCCTTTGGCGCCTACTCTCCTCACCCCCTAATTCCTTGGATATGAAGCTCGGAGAGGGATAATGCGCGCTGGAGTCCGGGCCGGCTGCTTATCGTCACTCGTTCTGTCTACCTAAGCACGACTACCGGATTACCGTGGGGACAAAGGCATCGATGATTCCTACGACAAGTGAGGCAAGGAGCGCGCCCAGGATGGTGACCGACATGCCGGGCACCAGGAACTGGGCTACATAGATTACGATAGCCGCAACGATGAAGCCGATGAGCCCCCTGGATTGGGGTGAGACCCGTTCTCCCAGGATGGCCTCAATCGCCCACCCGAGGGCAGCGATCACTAGAGCAGCTATAAGCGCGTTTACAAAGCCGAATAGACGGAATCCCGGAAGAACAAGACCCATCACCATAAGCACTATTGCCGAGACTATAAACCTCACTATAGCGCCTATCCACGAGTTGCCGCGCACCATTTCTCACCTCCAGACGAGCCCTATAGACTCAAACAGAGGTTATCCCCGGAAGTAGGAATGTATGCAGCGTATAAGGCTTTGTCAGTGTAACTTTACTGTAGGAGTTTTTAGAGGGTAGCAGTTAGGAGGTAACGAAAGAGACCCCACCATCCTGCTCTGGACGAGTGTTGCCACTCAAGAGGTGAGGTCTCATGCAGATTGTA
>Ga0134103_1000406_pt1 | contig 53070 bp, 51 predicted proteins | sample 14_taG_2_FD_94445 | JGI IMG/M metagenome (GOLD analysis project Ga0134103, IMG submission 94445) | Switchgrass degrading microbial communities from high solid loading bioreactors in New Hampshire, USA - 14_58_20_212_A1 metaG | ecosystem: Engineered > Bioreactor > Semi-continuous > Anaerobic >...
TACAGATAACATTTTGAGGCCTTGCTCCTTCCGTGTAGGTTCTTGCTGATCAAACACTTTGGGAGTGAGGCCTCTTTTTCCTGCCTCTTTCTGATCCAACCCGATATCTATTGACTCATACAGCCAGTGTGGATGGCGTTCTTCTTGTTGTTCCCGTTGCCGCTCTTGGCAGACCGGGCAGATATACGATGCCGTGCTGCCGGTTTTGATGGAGACTATGGCTTCTCCGCAGACCGGGCAGGGCTTGCCTTCCTTGTACCCAACCAAAAAGTCATCGGTCGTAAAGCCGCCTGATTGCCCGAAGAAGTCCTTTTCGTAAGCAAAGGTTCCCTTATCCCGTGAGTGGTTGAGTACCTCCCCCATGCTGTCATAGAGCCGCTTGATATCCCCATCATCCAGCTCCGATACCTTCCTCTGCGGATGCAGGCGTGCTTTGAAAAGGATGTCGTGCATGTACATGTTGCCGATGCCGCTCACGTTCTTCTGATCCATCAAGAAGGCCTTGACCTGCGTCTTCTTGCCTTTGACGAGCGCCAAAAAACGTTCAAACGTAAACCTTTCGTCAAACGGGTCCATGGCTATGCCCTTTGTGTTTGGCTCAGAGGCCAGTTCGTCGCCCTTTACAAGAAGAAGCTTGCCGAACCACCAAAAGCGGATCGTGTATCCGCAGCCATCTTCAAACACGACCTTGACTTGGTACTTTTCCGGTGTGTCCTTCTCGTCTTCGAAGAACAGCACATCGGCGCCCATCCCCAGGGAGAGGAGGATGTTCTCGTCGTTACTGAGCTCTGTGACTATCCACTTCCCTTTGTTCCAGACATCAGTGATCTCTGCACCGCTGACCCGCTGCGCGAATTCAACGGGCTGAACATTGGTGCATTTCTCCTGCAGAAGCTCGACAGAACTGATGGCTCTCCCACATAGGGTTTCTCTCATCTGCCTCGACAGCCTATGGATCTCGGGCAATTCGGCCATGCTCTGCGCTCCTTTCCGGCTCATATTGCTGAGGACAGGTATCTTAACGCCATCGTCAGTGGCCACTTGAGAACCCTGAACAGAACATTTTCAACGTTCCGGCCCATCCGGCAGGGATCTTCCATTTTCTGCCGAAATGCGCGGTCAAAGTACACGCTGTTCTGCGCAACGAGACTCCTTGGGAGGGAGGAAGGAAACGTGAAGGGCAAGCCGGCTGAACGCCAAAAGCAGGGGCCCAAAGAGCCCCAAGATAAGGCTCGGGGCGACAAGGTCAAAGACGGAAACCTTGATTATGTGACCGGCGGCACACTCGTGGCCGGCTGGACATGTCGAAAATGCGGCTACCGCAATGTGAACGGCACATACTGCGATGGCTGCGGTGCCCACTGGTCCGAAAAGTGATCTCCCGGCGCTTTGTCTGCGCTTGATCTTGCTTACAGGACTCTGCGATGTGCGAGCCTCTGCCACGGGTAGAGGCTCCATCGCGATGCGCACAAAACGTCCCCCTCAGCAGCTGCAACTATCTTTCCAGATGTACCTGGGACCTTCAGAACCGAAGAACCCTTTTGGTACAAATCCCGCTTTTTCAAGGACTCTCTGAGAGGCGATGTTATCCGGAGCGGTCTCCGCTTCTATCGACCGAACTTCTGGCTGCCGGGATGCCCAGCGAACCACCGCCGATACCGCTTCGGTCATCAGTCCCTTTCCCTCATTCCCTGGGTTCATCCCGTACCCGATTTCCACCATCCCGCTGCCATCAATTCCCTTAAAGGCCAGACTGCCGACTATCTTCCCGCTGTCATTCAGTGCCAATACCCATATGGCGTGCCAGATGCGGTGTTCCGGATCGCTTCTGCAGCCTGCAAGCATCTCTGAAAAGGCCTGTCTCAGCATTGCGTTCGGTTCTTCTTGGATCATGGCTTCCATTTCTTCATCAGATAGTGGATAGATGGTCAGCCTCTCGGTTCTGATCGTTACCATTTCTGCTTCTCCTTTGACGCAGATTCAGAGGCAAAGCTTGTCACTCAAGGGCTTTGCTCCGAAGCAGGTTCGCAGCGTGATGCTTCTAAGGACGATGCCCGGTGTCGTAACACCATTTCGCGATTTCCGCGATCAGCTCCAGGGGCAGAGGCCTATCGTAGGGAAATTGAACAGCTCCCTTACTTGTCTTGTACCCTGCCAGCTTCTCTTTGAAGTGCTCGATGGCTTTGTCGCCTGGGTACAGCCCGATATGCCTTTTTGCAGCCGCAAAGTGGATGATGTTGGTTTTTTTCCAAAAGGTCGGCATGCGCCAGGAAATGCGTTCTTCCGCCCCTGGTAGGGCCTCCCGGATCGCACTGCGCACCTGTTCCAAAAGGGGCTGGATTTCCTCTGGTCGGGCTGCAATATACTCATCAACCGTGCTCAGCACTTCGCCGCAAGCGTGACCCTGATTTGTCTTTGGAAAACTCCGTCCACATTTTGGACATCTCCACATAGCTGAGTCCTACCTCCCCAGAATCGTGATGATGATCGCGGAACCCACTGAAAGGACATTACCGATGCTGTGCATCATCATGGGGTAGAAAACGCTTCCGCTCTTCTCAAGACAGTCACCGTAGAAGAGCCCCAGCACAACGCACAATACCACCTGCATGGGTGAGTATGAGACCCGGAAGGGAGCCAAGGAAAAATCGACATGGGCCAGTCCAAAGATCACCGCTGCAGCGATGTTGGCCAGGCTCGCCCTGCCTGAGAAGACCCTGTCCTTCAGTACCAGTCCCAGCATGGTAATGGCAAAAGCTCTGAAAATGAGTTCTTCTGACGGACCGCTGAGAAAGAGCTGAAACCCCAGGTAACCCAAGGCATTCCTCGCGGTCAGAGGCAGGGACAGCGGCTGAAAGGACTTCGTCAAAAGCATGACAGCATAGGAGCCGATCATACACACGCTGTAAACCAAGGTAAAGCGCAGGACATACTGCCTGCCAACCTTTTTGTCTCCCCAGCTCAACCCGAAATCCAGCGGAACGGTCCGCCTTGTTATGGCGATGATGGCCAAAAACAGGGCGGTTTGAGCAAGGTGATGGACAGTTAACCAAGCGAAAGCCCCATCTGGGTCAACTGCTCGGTAGTCAAAGAGGTTCGCGATCGCACCCGCGACCTTGGGAATCCCCAACAAGAGAACGGTGAGGAAAAGCGTCCAGCAAAGGGATTTTAGCACTTTAGCCATGTCGTGTACTCACCTACCCTTTGGTCTGCGGCGCTTTGCTTGGCGATTCGAAGATGAAAACATCGCCAAGGGTGCCGCCATCATATTGGGCTTGGGGATGGCTCGGCATATAGATGAAGTCTCCTCCGGTGTACTCGGAGACGATCTTGTTCCAAAAGTGCACAGAGCCAAGATTCTTAGGATGCCTCTTGAGCTGCCACTTCCCGGGGAACATGTCAAATACCCGAAACGCGGCATATCTTCCAACGCCGCGGCCGCGGTACTTGTGCATCACGGAAAACTCAGCCACCGTATGATCGGTCGCTGCCTCAACTTCGAGGTAAGTGTTGATCATCACAAATCCAGCCAGTTTCCCATCGACCTTGATGAAAAAGGCATGGCGCCCTTCCTCTGTCCAGTAATAATCCAGGTAGTCATAGCCGTACAGGCCCAGGTTGTTGACATCCCTCTGGTCGTATTGGGAAAACTCATAGTCGTACTTCTCCAGCAGGTTGCGGAGGATCTCTTTTTCGCTCACATCAACGGGAACTAGTTCAATATTCAAGCGCTGCCGCCTCCCTTTCTCTCGGCATAGTCAGGATCTCTGGCCTTTGGGCCCCATCGTTCCTTGTCTTCTCCGAAGTGCATATCCGAAGGCCAGGCCCAACACGATGCCGGCTGCATGGGCAGGCCCTCCCACTGAAACCTGGGGGTTCTGAACGGTCAGCAGTGCGTTCACTACGAAGAGTGCGGCGACCCAATGTGCCGCCTTGGATTTCAGGATAACTGTATCAGGCTTGAGTGCCGCGAAGGCTGCCGCGACTCCGAAAGCCGAGGCTGATGCACCAGCGATGGGCCCTCCCTGGAAGCCGATAACCGCGGCATACGCAACTGAGCTCAGGCTTCCAACGAGCCCGCAGAGAACATAGGCGCCCAGCAGCAACCCTTCGTTTGCCTCGTTTTCCAGGCGCGTGCCGAAGATAAAGAGGAGGAGCATGTTCAGGAGGATGTGGATGAACAGCTCATGGGAAAAAAAGGCTGTAAGCAGAGACCACGGTCTCTCCGCGATCAGGTCTGGGTTAAGCAGGAAGATATCGGCTAGATCTGGTGAAGCGTTCAAAGCAGCGAAGATAACGATGTTTGCAAGTATGAGGATGGCTGTTGCTTTGCTGTTCCAGAGGTTTGACTTCATCTCAAGTCCTTTCCCCGCGCATACCCGCCCGGGACGCGATAGTAGTAGATGGTGCTCCTTCTCTCTTTTCCATGGCCCTTAGCGGAGCCAGTTCGGTTAATTGTTACAAGTTGGCTGGCACCGCTGATGCGAAGATCGATACCTCCCCCCGTTTTCTCCATTTAACTTCAGCGCTTTTTTGCGATCCCCTTTTCGGTGGATGCCGTAAGGAAAAAAAGGGGTGACTTTCCAAGAACGGCACTTGTGGCGAGGTGCCGGCGGGAGTCGAGACCCGATTGCCGCCGTCTGGACCGCAAGTCCATCATCTCTTTCAAGAAGCTTCAGGCCAGGGGTGCGTGTGAAGCATACGCCTGGATCATGCCGGCAAGACTAGCGCAATGGGAGGCATGAACGTGAAGCAATCACCTGAGAAGATCCGCAGTTGGTTTGACAGGCATCGGCAGAAGGAACTTCGCATCCGGAAAGACGAGGACGGAGATCTGGACGTGTCCAGAATTCGCTTGGAGGACGTGGAGTTTATCCAGTACCACGGCACCGATGACTACCTTTCGCCGCAGGCCATTTTACTAAAGGGTGAGGGAACTGTCGCAGTGGTCGATGGTGAAGAGCCGATCCCGGGTGGGACCTATGAGATCTCCCTCGACGATCCATGGTTCAGTGCCGCCGACGACAGCAGCCTGCATCTCAGCACAGACCGCGCCAGTTACCTGATCGAAGTCATGGACAGTGCTGAGCCGGACGGCCGGTGAAGTCCGAACCGCAGGATCTGGCGGACTGATCGGAAACCGAGATTTGGCCCTTCCCTAGATACACGCAAAAGAGCAGCCTCGAACTCCCGCCAAACAGGGGTTTTGGGCTGCTTTTCCTTTTCCCATCTCAAAAACCCCAGTGAACATGGCCGTTGGGCTGGCGCCCAATGGGGGTAACCAAAGGTTACATCTTTTAGAATCTGAGGCGGCTAGGAAGGAATATTCAAAATAAAGCAGAAATCGGTTGCTGAAACAAGTTCGGAGGCTGTTGCTCAACTACCAACGCATTGGGGAGGTACAACCGATGTTCAGGAAAACAGTCGTGGGTGCGTTCTTACTTTGACAGTGATCATGGCGAACGCGCTGGGATCCGGCGGGCTTTACAGTATCCATGCCCAAGAATGCACAGCGCTGTCACTCAAGCCTGTCGACGAGGTTCGCAATGCCTTCTTCCACTTTGCTGATGAGTACGGATGGGACCAGTTGATCTCCGAAGCGATGGGGGAAGTCATTGCGGAAGTGATTTCTAACGGGCCTTTCATGACGGCTATGAGTACTCTCCTAACGCCGAGATATTTGTGGGTGGAGAGCATGTTCTTTGCAGCTCAAGACTCTCAAGACCTTGAGGAGGCGGAACGGGAATTCTACGAAGTCGAGTACGTTGATCCCTCGGAGGCGGTACATATCTTGGTCGCAATAGCGGATCGCGATCGGGAGAAGCTGGAGGAGAACGGCTTGCAGTTCGTCGTTAGGGACTCGGCGGGAAAGGTCTACCAGGATAGCGACATAACGGTTCTCTTGGTTTATCAAGATGAAGGCAGCGTGATGGGGTTACCGTACTACGATGTGACCTATCAGTTGGTTGTGGCCGGTGACTTCCGGGAAACTGACCACATCGAACTCTTCGTGTCTGCCAAGGGACACGAAGAGTGCGCAGAACATTGTTGGGAGCTCGAGTGATGGAAAGCTGAGGGATCTGAAGAGGAATCCTGCAGCATTTGGCAGAAATTACAAAAAGGCGCCTTCTGCACAGTCTACCTATGCGAGGAGAGGAAGGTCATCGTGAAATCGTCTGTTACGGTTGTATTGGCAGTGGTGTTGGTAATCTTGGCTGGAGTAACTGCTGCAGGTCCATATCTTACGATGAGGCAGATCGAAAAGGCGATCAATGAGAGGGATGCGGTCAGACTTGAGAATTACGTGGATTTTCCAGCTCTGCGGACTAGCTTAAAAGAACAGCTCCGGGCCTCAATGGTGAAAGAACTTGCCGCAGAAGATGATCCTTTTGCCATGTTCGGCATGGCACTCGCCAGCGCATTAATTGACGGCATGGCCGATGCGGTCCTTACTCCAAATGGCTTGATGGCCTTGATCTCCGGCGTTGAGCTCGAAGAGGTCGAAATGACTGATGTCTCCAGCCGAAAAGTCGATCTTCTCAGGAATTCGCGATGGACTGTGGACAGTCTCAGCAGTGTGTCGCTGTGGGTTAAGGCGGATTCAGATGAATCTAGATTTGTCCTGCAGCGGTACGGACTGAAGTGGAAGTTGAAGAACATCATTTTCCCAATGTGACCAGCTGCGCCGCGGAAGGCAGACAGGTTTTAAACCATGGCCATCGAGAAGATATAGAAGCAACGAAACACTAGCTGCACTTAGGAAAGCCGTGATGATGTGAAACTCCAACAGGTGCTGAACCGGGTCTGCAAAGCGGTTGAGGAGTATAGGATGATCGAGGAAGGGGACAGGATTGCCGTCGGTGTCTCTGGGGGCAAGGACAGCCTTACCCTGCTCTATGCTTTGGCCCACATGCGGCGCTTTTTCCACAAAAAGTTCGAGCTCGAGGCCGTCACGGTAGACCTGGGTTTCCCGGGCATGGACTTCTCTCCGGTTGCCCAGCTCTGCGGGGAGCTTGGTGTCAACTACACGGTGGTGGAGACCCGTATCGCTGACATCGTTCTCAACGGCAAAAAAGAGGACAACCCCTGTTCTCTCTGCGCCAAACTTCGGAGGGGTTCGTTCAACGAAAAAGCGAAGGAACTTGGCTGTAACAAGACTGCTTACGCCCATAACTTCGACGATGTCATCGAAACGATGCTCCTGTGTCTGTTCTACGAAGGCAGGTTCTCCTGCTTTCTACCGGTGACTCGGCTGGACAAGACGGGACTGGTGCTGATCAGGCCGCTGATTTACGTGCGCGAAGCAGATATCAAGGGCTTTCGGAACAGATACCACTTACCTGTAGTTGAAAGCAAGTGCCCGGTTGCAGGCCGGACAAAACGTCAATATGTCAATGATTTGGTCAGAACCCTCCAGGCCGACATCCCCGACCTGAAGAAGAATTTGTTCCACGCTGTCAAGACAAGCAGCATACCGGGCTGGGTGCCCGAGGAGCGGGCAGAACAGCGATAACAAAAAAGCCAGCCGTGACATCACACGACAGGCTGTTTGGCTGTTATATGGTGGGCAGAGAGGGACTCGAACCCCCGACCTCTACGATGTGAGCGTAGCGCTCTAACCTGCTGAGCTATCTGCCCGTTACTGCACCATTAATTCTACCGCTGCGGAGTAACTCTGTCAACCCTTCAGCTTCATTCCGTACGGGGCTGCGCCTGCGTTACAGGTACAGCCCCGTGTGTCAATCCGTGACGGACACAATCGCTTCATCGGGTCAGCGGCCGCCCCAGCCTCACACTCTCTTTACCGGCAGCACGTACTTGAAGTACTGCGCTGGATCGAAGTAGAAGTATGCAATTCGTCCTGGCGTGGTGTCTAAGGCGTAACCGGTGCCGGTGAAGTCAAACTCTGCCATCGCCTTTGCTACGCTTTCGCCCACGCTGGGGGTCTCCTGTTCGTAGTCGAAAGGCCCGTGTTCAAAGACAACATACTCCGCTTCAGGGACATCCATCAGGAGCATCTGTGGGGGTACCTCGCCAGAGTAATCGACGGGAAGCCGCACGCCGTAGCATTCTGCATGGGGGAAGCCCCAGTCGCCTACCGTACCTTTCGGATCGACGATGTAGCCCATGATCTGCCCGCTTCCGCTGTCAAGCTCGCCTCTACCGCGGTCATCCAGCTTGCCGGGGATGCTGTCCAACAGGCCGCAGATGGTCGCGCAGTCCTGCCCGGGTATCCGGCTCTGCTTTTCCCAGAAGTCCCAGTAGCCGTTGCTTTCGTAGTTCTTGATGTGCAGGAACTTGTGCGCCGGCATGTTGACAAAGTAGACCTTGACATCCTTTTCCGACTTCATCATGCCGATATCCTCCAATCCAAGAAAGTAGCGGTCGAACGGGTTGATTTTGGTGCGCAGCACAACAGGCTTGGGGTTTCTACGGTACTCACTCGGAGTTACTCCGTACAGTGCCCTGAATGCCCTTGTGAAGCCCTCATGGGACGAAAAACCGTAGTCCAAAGCGATATCCAGTATCTTTTTGTCGCTGTCCCGCACTTCTATTAGTGCGAAGGCCAGTTTCCTCCGCCGCAGGTAGTCCCGCAGCGCCATACCGGATATCTCCTTGAACTTCCTCGTGGTGTGGAACTCCGAGTATCCTAACCTTCTGGCAAGTACGCGCAGGGTCAAGGCTTCATCGTTGTGATCCTTGATACAGCGATCGATTTCATCAACGATTTCCTGAACCTGCCTGTGCCACTCGTACACTCTCATCTCACCCCGTTTCAACCACCCTAACCTGATCCTAGGAAAACAGAAGGGATGCGGCTTGATTTTACTTGCTATCTCGCGGCAAGCCGGTCCCGAAGGTGCCGGCTCCTCCCATCGGCAACTGCGCACTTCGAGCCAGTGCGGATCACCTGGATGTTCAGGTTGACCGAAAACCACGCGTGTATTCTCCTTTTCAACAACCAAACCCTTTGTCCCCATTTGGACCCACACACGCCCAAATCCGGACTCTGATCGAGGTCGATGTTAGGGCGATTACACGACCTGAAGTAAGCAGGATGTTCAGTTCCTTTAGACCCGGAGGAAGCAGCTCCCCGATGAGGACGGGGTCGTGGAAGAATACCTGGATGAGCTGCTCGAGGAATCAGTCACTATGCACAAGCGTTGGCAAGAACTCGGTGGTAGCCACAACGGATCGACAACAACGATTCAGCGGCCGCGTAGAAAGCCGCTCAGCCAATACAGTTTTCACCCAAATACTGCAGGACTCATTTGGCGTTTGGGGAAAGGTTCTTCAGCAATAACTCCAGGGAGGCGTCGTATCTTGCGGCGCAGAATACTCGTTGTACTGCTGTTGGTCCTCTTGGCTTCGGTCGCGGCATACAAACCAGTTATGAAGATGTACCACGGCCTCACGTTGTTCAGTCCAGACAAGCTGACCGTCAATTTCCGCAGCCTAGACAGGTGGTTCGCCGTCCGGTCTGTTGCCGCAGGCCCCGAAAAGGCGGATTTCAACTACGACCTGCAGGACCTGCCTCAAACGTACGTCTACGCAGGCCAGACCAAGAGCACTGCTCAATTTATGGAAGACACTCAAACCACGGGCCTCATCGTAACCAGGGGAGGCACCGTGGTGTATGAGGAGTACTTCCTGGGAAACAGCGCTTCATCTCGCTGCATCCTGTGGTCAGTGTCCAAGTCGATCGTGTCCGCACTGGTAGGCATAGCCGTGGAAGAGGGTTTGATCCGTGACTTAAGCGATCCAGTCACCGCCTATGTGCCCAGCCTTGCTGGCAGCGGGTACGATGGCGTCAGCATCAAAGATGCCCTTCAGATGTCTTCAGGGATCCGGTTTATAGAGGACTACGCTGACCCCAAGTCTGACGTGAACCGGATGGGGAGCATATCCGTTGGGGTGGGCGGGACGCTGGAAAGCTTCCTGGGTAAGCTGGAAAACGAACGGGAGCCGGGAAGCAGCTGGAAGTACGCCAGCAGCGATACGCAGGTACTCGGCATGGTGCTTAGGGTGGCCACCGGAAGGGACCTGGCCAGCTACGCCCAGGAAAAACTCTGGCAGCCCGCTGGCATGGAGGCAGATGCCCATTGGCTCGTGGACAAGGCTGGGGTGGAAGCTGCGTTCGGGGGCCTCAATGTGGTTCTGCGTGACATGGCACGCTTCGGCAATATCTACCTCAATAACGGTTTCTGGAACGGAAGGCAGATCATCAGCCCGGAATGGATCAGGGCCTCGATCACCCCGGATGCGCCCCGCCTTCGCTTGGTGGAAAGCGATGGTTCAGGCGTGAACATGGGGTATGGCTACCAGTGGTGGGTGCCTGACGGAGAAGAAGGGGATTTCCTGGCCATGGGCATCTACGGGCAGGCCGTGTACGTCAACCCGCGGCGTGGGGTGGTAGTCGCAAAGACCTCAGCTTACCGGGATTACCTTAAGGACGGCAAGGCCATGGAACTGGAGAGTGTGGAGTTCTTCCGGGCTATCGCACGGGCCTTTGGGACGCTGTAGTTATCACTGCTGGGTTGAAGCCGGCATCCCGTAGAATCAAGTGCCGGCTGGCAGAACTTGTCTGCTGTGGCGGCTTGGCGTTCTGTCCAAAGGGGGGGAAAGATTTGTCCCGGTTAACGACTTGTCTTCTTGCAACCATGCTTGTCTTGGCTGTGCTCGGCGCACCAGGCTGCGGCTCAGCCCAGGGGGGCGGCAGCACCTTGGGAGAGCTGCAGGCCTTTTTCGCGCGCAACTTCGGTGATAGCGATATCCTGTACTTGGACAGCATATGGAACATTTTGATATGCAAGCATCCTGAACTTGAGAACGTGCCAGGTGATGAGCCGACCAGAATCTACGTCGACAATGATCACCTGGCATCTTCTTACACAGAAGATTATTCCCTCGAGTTCACTGTTCTGCCGCTATCTGAATCGGAGACCCATCTTTTCGTCCGCTTCTATGGTTGGGGCGAACTGTTCTGGGATCTGGAGTTCGAGGACAGGACAGCCGAACTGTTCCTTCGCTGGAATGCTGGTGACCGCTTCTTTGAGGCCATAGACATAGACGATCAGTGCGAGATTTTTCTCAACGACCGTATCGCCGCCGGGGTGCTGCAGCTGGACAGTGAGGATGCAGCCGTGTATTTGTGGGGAAGTTCGGGTGCCGCTGGCTGGTTTGGGGACTTTGCAGTTTACCGCTTCGCCGAAGAAACTGGTTATGAATGTGTGTTGCACACAGGCAGTCCGCATGTGGTGATCTCGGAGTCACCAGCTCCGGCGCAGGTGACAGTGACCATGTTTGGCTCGTGGGATGGCTTTCCCGTGAGTGACTTGGGCTTCCTGTCCACGGGGATGCTCTTTGACCTGGCGAGGCGCTGGGAAGTGGTCTTCACTTGGGACAGGAGCGTTGGTTCCTTTATTGAGACAAGCAGTCGGGAAGTGATGCACGGGCTGGCCGTGGTCAACCATTTCCTGCAGGCGCTCAAGGAAGGCCAGTTTGCGAAGGCGGCGCAGTTCGTCGGAGAAGGCTTTGACATGGAGATGGAGGCATTGGCGGATGATGCCACGCGGCTGCTGACTTACCACCTGATCCCATCGTATAACCTCTCCGTTTCCTGGAAAGATCTCATCCGTTATGAACCGAGGGTGTCAGAAAACATGCTTGCGGTGTTGGTGATCAAGACTCCCGATGTCACAAGCTGGCCGGTGAGGGAAGACCTGGTTGAGGCAATTGCGGTGTTCGAACTGACAAGTGAGGAACCCCTGCGAATTCTGTATGTCCACTTCTATGGCCTGAACGATGAAAGACCCAGTCCATGACGGAAAGGAGCTGCCTCCATGGGCACAAAAGGTAACAAGGGAAGTCTGCCCAAGAAAGATGATCTGCTGGAAGAAACTCAGGCGCTGACTGAGGAAGACATCGCAGAGCTACTGATCTCCCTTGACCTCAGCGCGGTCAGAGAGACTATGCGCAAGTCCATGCTCCTGGACATCCTAAGTGTCTTGTGTGTTATCAGTTAACGTTACAAGGAAGCGGAAATCGAAAAGTACATCACAAATGCACTGGCCAGGGGAGTGCTGGATCCCAAGGCAAAGAAGCAGATAGAGAACCTCACAGAGGGGATTTAGGGCGCCCGAATATATGCTCCGCTTCCTGATTCTGCCCTTTTTGCCAGTTTCGTAAGGGAAACTGGCTTTGTTTTGCTGTTACCTGGCTGTAAACCCGGTTCCGTTTTCCGAAAATCGCAAACGCCATATTGACAAGGTGCATTTCGAGGAGTATGATCAACAAAAAACTGTTTGGTTTCTAACCATTCATGATGTCGTAGTATTGGAGGTCCTAATAATGAGCAGATCCACACTCGCTGGCGCAAAGGTCAGTGCCCTTGATCCAGGTTCAGAGGTGTTGGGTCGAGATGTCCTTTTAGGCGTAAGGGACTTGCACACTTACTTCTCCACCGATGAAGGTCTAGTCAAGGCCGTCAACGGTGTTTCTTTTGACATAAAGAAAGAATCCGTTTTCGGTGTCGTTGGCGAAAGCGGCTGCGGAAAGAGCATCACCGCTATGTCCGTCATGCAGCTGCTGCCAAAGCCTCACGGGAAGATTCACTCGGGGCGCCTTTTTTTTCGCCAGAGCGACGGAAGTATAGTAGATCTCGCCCAGCAAGATCCGACTGGCCCCGTGATGCGGCGCATTCGCGGCAATGAGATTGCCATGATCTTTCAAGAACCGATGACGTCGCTCAACCCGGTGTATACTGTGGGCCAGCAGATCGTCGAGGCCATCACGCTCCATCAGAAAGTCACGGTCAAGCAGGCGTGGAAGATGGCTGAAGACATGCTTGCCAAAGTCGGTATTCCCATCCCCGCCCAGCGTGTGCGGGAGTATCCATATCAGATGAGCGGCGGCATGCGCCAGAGGGTGATGATCGCCATGGCGCTGTCCTGCAACCCAACGCTCCTTATTGCCGATGAACCGACCACGGCCCTGGATGTAACGATCCAGGCCCAGATCCTTGAGTTGATGATGCGGCTGCAAGAGGAGTACAAGATGTCTATCATGATGATCACCCACAATCTCGGAGTAGTGAGCCGGATGTGTGATGAAGTGGTCGTCATGTACCTGGGGAAAATCGTTGAGCAAGCTCCGGTTCGTACTCTGTTCCACGAACCTGCCCACCCCTACACCGTGGGACTGCTCAACTCCATCCCCAAACTCGGTGGGCGGAAGAGAAGGCTCGTGCCAATCAAAGGGGTTGTGCCCGATCCCCGGGATATTCCCGCAGGCTGCAGCTTCAGGGAACGCTGCCCCGTGGCCATGGATATATGCACTCAAGATCCACCGCTGGTGAACCTTGACGACAAACACGCTGTCCGCTGCTGGCGTTTTGCCTCAGAAGGCGTGACGGAAAGGGATGCTTAGTGATGACGACTCCACACACAGGAGAAATCTTGTTAGATGTTAAGGACCTGCGGAAGTATTTCCCCATCACCAAGGGCCTGTTCCGTCGCACCGTGGGCTATGTGAAGGCTGTCGAGAGGGTTAGTTTCCAGGTCCGCAAGGGAGAAACCTTGGGAGTTGTTGGTGAAAGCGGCTGCGGAAAGACGACCATGGGCCTCTCCATCATGCACCTCATACAACCGACCGAGGGCAGCATCCGCCTCAATGTGGATGGGAATTGGCAGGATGTCAACACGCAGACCATTCGCCGGCTGCGTGACAAGATGCAGATCGTTTTCCAGGACCCCTACTCTTCGCTGGATCCGCGCATGCGCATCCGTGATATCGTGGCTGAACCTCTTCAGGCACACGGGATGAAGAACCGCCGTGAGCGCTATGAAAGGGTAGAAGCCCTGCTAGAGGCGGTGGGTCTGGGAGCTCACCACATGAACCGTTTCCCCCATGAGTTCAGCGGTGGTCAGAGGCAGAGGATCGGCATCGCCCGGGCATTAGCCTTGAACCCTTCGCTCGTTGTCTGCGATGAGCCCGTATCGGCGCTGGACGTTTCTGTTCAGGCGCAGGTCCTGAACCTCCTCGATGACCTGCAGGAGCAGTTTGGGCTGACGTATTTGTTCATCGCCCACGACCTCTCGGTTGTTCAGCATATCAGTGACCGCGTGGCTGTGATGTACTTGGGACGGATCGTGGAGATGGGGGATGTGGACAGCCTGTTCGTTACGCCGAAACATCCGTACACCGAAGCGCTGCTTTCAGCGATCCCCGATCCCGATCCGGATATTGTTCGTGAGAAGATCGTTCTGCAGGGAGATGTCCCCAACCCGGCGAACCCGCCGGCCGGCTGCCATTTCCATCCGCGCTGCCGCTACGCCCAGGAGCGCTGCCGGACGGAGATTCCAGACCTGAAGGACATAAACGGCCAGGGACATCTGGTGGCGTGCCACTACGCCAAGGAATTGGATTTGACCGGAATTTCCAGAGCCGAAACTGCCTAGGCCCAAAAGTCCGGTTGAAGTAAGCCATAGCTGCCAGGCATGGCGAGAAAGAAGAAAAGGAGGAAAAGAATGAAAGCGAAGGTCTGTAGTCTGATCCTGTTGTTGACGCTTTGTTTGTCGGTCTCTGCTTTCGCGGCTCCGTTTGACCCCGAGACGTTTATCTACGTCAGTGGGGCTGGCAGCCCGCAAACCCTCGATCCGGCGGCGGCGTATGACACGGCAAGCGGTGAGATCATCCACTACATCTACGACAACCTGTTCACCTACGTTGGCGGCGACCTCGACAACATCGGCCCCATGCTGGCCACCGAGGTTCCGACCGTAGCTAACGGTCTCATGTCGGAAGATGGACGTACGATCCGGGTGCCCATCCGCCAAGGTGTCAAGTTCCACGATGGTTCTGTGCTGACCCCTGAGGACGTGAAGTACACCTTTGTACGGGCTATGCTGGCGGATCCTGCTGGCGGACCCATCTGGATGTTCTTCGAGCCCCTGCTTGGTGTGCAGACCATGCGTGACGTCATCGCGATGGTTGGCGGCCCTGAGGACTTTGCTGACATTTCGGAAGTCGATCCCGCCATTCTGCGCAAAGCCTATGATGTCGTTGATGCCACCATCGAAGTCGACGGGAATGACGTAATCTTCCACCTGGTCGATCCCTATCCGCCATTCATCAACATCCTAACTAAGGGTGGCTCCTGGGCATCTATCGTATCCAAGCAGTGGATGATCGCCAACGGCGCTTGGGATGGCAATCCTGACACCTGGGCCAAGTGGTATGATCAAGCCATTGAAGAGATGACCCTTTATGAAAAGGGTATGGGTACCGGCCCGTTCAAGCTGGAGACCTGGGACAAGAGCGGTGACCAGATTCTGCTCAGCCGCTTTGACGACTACTGGCAGGGTCCCGCATCTCTGAAGAACGTTGTGATCAAGAACATTCCTGAGTTTGCAACCCGCCTGCTCATGCTGCGTGCTGGCGATGCTGACGCCATCTACGTTGCTCAGCAGGATCTGCCGCAGGTACGCGACATTCCTGGTGTGACCGTCGTTGATGGCCTGCCTCAGATCAACAACACGGTGCTCTTCTTCAGCTTCACCATCCCGATCCAGGGTAACGAAGACCTGGTTGGCAGCGGCAAACTCGACGGAAACGGTATCCCCAGCGACTTCTTCGCCGATGTCAACGTGCGCAAAGCTTTCTGCTATGCCTTCGACTATGAGGCTTACAGGGAAGAGGTTGCTCTCGGCGCCGGCGAGATTCCTAAGGGTCCATTCCCGCAGAGCCTGCCGTATGTGAACACCGAGCAAGAGTACTACTACCATGACCTGAGCAAGGCCGCTGAGTACTTCAAGAAGGCTTTCGACGGGGAACTCTGGGAGAAAGGGTTCAAAGTCGGTATCGTTTACAACACTGGTAACACCGCTCGCAAGACCGCTCTGGAGATTCTCGAGTACAACATCGAGAGCATCAACCCGAAGTTCCAGGTTGAGGTTATCGGTCTTGAGTGGGCCACCGTGCTGGATAAGCTCCGCTCGGCTTCGCTGCCTGTGTTCATAATGGGCTGGCTCATGGACTTCCCGGATACCCACAACTTCGCCGTTCCGTTCATGCACTCTGCTGGAACCTTTGCTGGCTACTGCGGCCAAGGCCTGATTGACCTGGCTAAGGAACAGTTCGATGAACTGATCGCAGCTGGTATCAAGGCCACCGATCCGGCGGAACGCGAGAAGATCTACTTCGAACTGCAGAGACTCTATGTTGAGCAGGCCATCGCCATGCCGTACATCGAGCCGACGACCCACAGAGTAATGCGCGACTGGGTACAGGGCTTCGAGTACTGCCCGGCCTTCAGCGCCAACTTCGATCTCTACAACATCAGCAAAGTTCAGAAGTAGTAACGACTGCGTGCTCACAAGATGGAGTAGGATTGCCTCCGGGCGATCCTACTCCCATCACTTCTGCTAGGTAAGGGGTAAGCATATGTTAACCTTCATCGCAAGGCGGCTCCTCTTTCTTCCGGTCGTGTTGATCGGGGTCACGCTTTTGATATTCGTGGCCATGTCTTTTTTGTCGCCTTACCAATTGGTCAGTACCTACATCAAGAGTCCGGAAGAGCTGAAGAACCAGAGCCTTGACGATCTGGTTCGCAAGTATGGCTTGGACCAACCGGTTCATATCCGTTATATGAACTGGATGAAGAACCTGCTCAAAGGCGATCTGGGATATTCAGTGTCAGCGAACATGCCGGTGACTGAAGCGATCGCTAAGCGTTTCCCGGCAACGCTGGAACTGGCCCTCTTCGCGACGATCCCCGTGGTCATGGGGGGCATCTGGCTCGGCACCATTTCCGCAAAGCATTACAACAAGCCGCTTGATCATTTCAGCCGGGTCTTTGCCATCGTGGGCTGGTCTTTACCAGACTTTGTCTTTGGACTCATACTGCTCATGCTTTTCTACGGCGTTCTCGGTTGGTTCCCGCCGGGCCGGCTTTCGATGTGGGCTGATTCCATCGTCTTGACGGGGGACTTTGTCCGCTACACCGGGCTGAACACAATTGACGCCCTGCTCAACAAGAGACTGGACATCTTCTGGGATGCGGTTCGCCACCTGATCGCTCCCGTTATTACCCTTGCGTATCTCTGGTGGGCCTATCTCCTGCGCATCACCAGGTCGAGCATGCTTGAAGTGATGAACAAGGATTATGTGCGTACGGCCAGAGCCAAAGGCTTGACTGAAAGGGTAGTCATGAACAGGCACGTTCGCCGCAATGCCCTCATTCCCGTTGCCACCGTTTCGGGTTCCATGGTTTTAGGCCTTTTGGGTGGTGTTGTTATCGTCGAAACTGTCTTCGACTATAAGGGAATCGGTCTTCTGACTGCAACAGGGGCTCAGCAGCTTGACTATACACTGGTCCTGGGGACAACACTGTTTTATGGACTGCTTCTGGTCCTGATCAACTTAGTGGTGGACGTTCTGTACGCCATCATCGACCCCAGGGTGAGATTGGAGTGATCGCACTATGGTGATGAAGAAGTTACTGCGCAATCCGCTTTCCATGGCAGGAATGCTCATCTTGCTTGTCTTTATCCTTGTGGCAGTCTTCGCACCATGGATTGCTCCAACGCCAGCTAATTATGCCAATGATCCCTATCGTGTGCCCCGCTATGGCTGGGGAAGCAATCCTTCGCCGCCGACCAAGGAGCATCCCATGGGCCTAACCCAGGGTAAGTACGATATCTTCTACGGGATCGTTTGGGGAACCAGAACGGCGTTTCAGGTTGGACTCATCGTCACCGGGTTTTCCTGCTGCATCGGTATCATCATCGGTTCGATCAGCGCCTACATCGGCGGGAAATTCGATGAGGTGGTCATGCGCTTTGTCGATGTGTTCATGAGCTTCCCATTCCTGATCGCCGCGATCGTGATCACGACGGTCTTGGGAAGGGGCCTGGACAAGGTCATACTTGCTCTCATCATGTTCCGCTGGACTGCCTATGCCCGCCTGATTCGCGGTAATGTTCTCCAAGTAAAGCAGGAGGAGTACATCATGGCCGCCAGGGCCGGCGGGGTAACCCATGCGAAGATCCTGCTTCGGCATATCCTGCCCAACACCATCTTCCCAGTCCTGATCCAAGCGTCGATGAACATGGGCTCCATCGTGGTTACCGCATCTACCTTGAGCTTCCTGGGACTGGGGGCCCCTGAGGGGTATGCCGACTGGGGGCAGATGATCAGCTTTGCCCGGAACTGGATCTTGGGTACTCCAACCAACCCGCTGGCCTACTGGTACACGGTAGTCTGGCCGGGCCTGGCTATCGTCCTCTTTGTGCTTTCCTGGAACCTGATTGGTGACGCTTTCCGCGACATCATGGATCCTAGAATTCAGGGGTGAGGATCCCCAAAATTTACCGCCTAGAGACAAGCTCATAATGCAAAAAAAGGACGCTTTCGCTGAAGAGCGTCCTTTTTGTGTTAATTGGGCCAGATCAGCCCGCCGCAGATGAGCGGCAGGTGTGAGAGCAGCGAAACGGAATACTAAAAGTGTACTCCAGAGAAGGCGGGCGAGAGCAGTGAACAAGGTGGAGCAGAACAAAAAGGCCTGGAATCTGTTGGCTGAGGGGCATTTCAACCACTACAAAACCCAGTTCGTCGAGGACAGATACCAGTTCAACCCCATTGTCCTGAGGGAACTGGGGGACATTTCGGGCAAGACCCTTCTCCATCTGCAGTGCAACACAGGGGCGGACTCCATCGTTCTCGCTCGCATGGGCGCAACCGTTACGGGAGTCGATTTCGCCCCGGATAACATCCACTACGCCAGAAAGCTGGCGGAGGATCTGGGAGTGGAAAATGTGAGGTTCCTGACGGGCGACGTCATGGAGCTGATGGAGATCCACGCGGGGAAGTACGATATCGTCTTCACATCCGATGGCGCGATCGGCTGGCTGCCGGATCTCAACCGTTGGGCCGAGACCATCAGGCACTTTTTGAAGGATGATGGGTTCTTCTACGCCCACGATGCCCACCCGTTTTTCTTGGCTTTCGATGAAGAAAAGCTTAACCAGGGGATCACTGAAATCAAGTATCCCTACTTCAGCAACGAACCGGATGAAGACGAGCAGATCGGTGGCTACGCTTCAGAAGCGAAAGAAGCTAAGTGCTATTTCTGGATGTACACCATGGGTGGGCTTGTCAATGCCCTGAGCAGAGCGGGGCTTTTCATCGAGTTCCTGAATGAACATGATCGCTGCGCTCCAGGGATGGGCGGCTCAGCAACGGACGAATCAGGTTTGTCGTACTATCCCTCTTTAGAGGGGGCCCTGCCCCTGACTTTCAGCTTGAAAGCCCGCCCGGTCCGCAGAACCACCGGCAGATGAAAGGGCAGGAGGAAGAAGAGGGGATTGGGCAGTGTTGGAGAAAAGTGGAAGAGTATACCCTGCCGTGGTGGACTGTGTCCCGCCGGCAGAAGGAAAGGGGATGATGCGATGAACATGCCTGTTCTGAACCCCGAAGTGACAACTTTCCTTGATACCATGAATCACCCCCTCAGGGATCTCATCGAGTATCTGCGGGGCGTAACCTTGAGTGCAGGCCCGGATCTTGTGGAGGGCATCAAGTGGAATGGACCCAACTACAGCCTTTTCGGCGAAGACCGCATCACCATGAGGATCAACCCGCCCAAGCAGGTTCAGGTTGTGCTGCACTGCGGCGCCAAGGTGAAGGAGCAGCCCAAGGAAAGGCTGATCAAGGATGATTCCTCTTTGCTGGATTGGAAATCCAACGACCGTGCGGTTTTGACGTTCAGAAGTCTGGCAGAACTCCACCGACACCAGGCTGTTGTCAAAGACATCGTCGCCAAGTGGCTGACGGCGGCTTCAGAAAGGAGTGCGGCTAATTGAACAGCGGTCGCATTTACAAGATGGCGTTTTCCAAAAGGAAGCCGCCCTATTCTACATCGGCCTTTTTGAGCAGTCCAGGCTGTTGTCCACCCATGTGATCAAGAATCCTCGGCCCTTCAGCGACTCTGAGATCGTAACCTTTGAGCTGAGGGGGCAGCAGTATATGGCCATCAGCGCAGGCCCATTCTTCAAACTCAACCCCGCCATATCGCTGATGGCAGCCTGCAGCTCGGCTGAGGAAGTGGACAGACTGTGGGAGGCGCTGCGTGAAGGGGGCACAGAACTCATGCCCCTTGGCGAATACCCGTTCAGCAAGCGTTACGCTTGGGTCCAGGATCGCTACGGCCTATCCTGGCAGCTGATGTTGGTCGAGGATGAAGCCCATCAGAAGATAATCCCCTGCTTGCTGTTCTCTGGAGATGCCTGCGGAAGGGCCGAAGAAGCGGTTCGGTACTATGCCAGTGTGTTCGAGAACTCGGAAGTGGGCGAGATCAGCAGATACGAAGAGGGCGAAGCGCCATCCTCGAAAGCCAAGGTGAAATATGCAGCTTTCAGGTTGGATGGTTTGAACCTCGCCGCGATGGATAACGGCTATGATGCTGACTACACGTTCAACGAGGCCTTTTCCTTCGTGGTGAACTGCAGCGATCAGCAAGAGATCGACTATTTCTGGGACAAACTCTCGAAAGACCCTGAGGCGGAAAACTGCGGATGGTGCAAAGACCAGTTCGGGGTGTCCTGACAGGTCGTTCCCGCCAACATGGAGGAGATCCTGTTCAGCGGATCTGAAGAGCAGATGCAGAGAGTGAACGCGGCTGTGATGGCCATGAAAAAGCTTGACTTGGGCGCCTTGTACAGGGCGAAGCTTGGCGAGTAGAGACGGAAAAGACAGACCCCCGAAACGTTCTTCGGGGGTCTTAACTTCGGTTACGACTGTTTCGGCAGCAGCGGCGCTGCCAGATGGATCTTTGATAGATCACGCACCGATTCCCGCTCGATGATCTCGTGGGGCAGGTACGTCCGCAGCTGCTCTAGGGGTTTGCCAGCCCTGAGCTTGTCCAGGGTGTGCATAGCCGTCCTGCCTATCTCATACATGGGCTGGGCTACCGTGGTAAGTTTCGGTATGCTCATCCAGGAGATTTTGGTGTTGTCAAATCCCATGACCGAAACGGTGTCAGGAACGGCGATGCCGAGATCGTGGAGGAGAGAGACTGCCCCCAAGGCGATCTCGTCGCTGGCGCAGAATACTGCTGTGAGTTCGGGATGCCGTTCGTACAAACGCCCCATGGCTTCGCAGCCGCTCTGGAAGTGGAAGGAGCTGAACTCGACGCGGGAACCCACATCCTCCATCCCGAGGAGCTCCCTGCAGGCACGTTTGAACCCCTTAAAGCGGGGAAGGCCGGCAATGCTGTCGCCGATGGGCCCGCTGATCATGCCGATGCGTGTATGCCCCCTGCTCACCAAATACTTCGCCGCATCATAGCTGGCCTGCTCATCATTGATCTTGATCGAAGGAAGCTCGTAGACCAGTGACTCCGTGGCTGCTAAGACCACAGGGATTTTCATCTTGCGGAAGATTTGGTAAAACTCCTCGCTGATGGCCTTACTCATAAAGATGATGCCGTCGACGCGCTTTTGACGGAGGACGTCAAGGTTGCGGATGGTGCGCTCGCTCCTCGCGTCTGTATTGCACAAGATGACGTGGATGCCCAGGGCGTGCCCCGCATCTTCTATCCCCTTAACCACCTCGGCAGCATAGGGGTTGGAGATGTCGGGCATGAGCACTCCAACGGTGTCAGTCTGCTTGGAAATGAGTCCTCTGGCCAGAGCGTTTGGGGTGTAGCCCAGTTCCTTGATGGCCTGTTCCACAAGTCTGCGCTTTTCAGGGCTCACCATTTCTGGAGCATTTACCACCCGGGAGACGGTGCTGATCGACACCCCGCATCTTTCCGCTACTTCTTTGATCGTTGCCATTTTCTCACCTCGCCTTAAGCTCGGGCCAATCGAGCTCTATCCCCTCCCTAACAAGGAGCTCTTGGAACTCCCGCAGCACAGTCCTGTTGTTCCTCACTTCCCTGGGCCTGAGGCCCTTTGCCACGCAGAAGGCAGCCAAGCTTCCAGCGGCTTCCCCCACATTCCATTCCACCGGGTGAAGGCGGTAACAGCCTTGGGTGATGTGGGTCACTCCGATGTTCTTGGCGGCGGCTAGGAGGTTCTCCATCCGCCGGGGGATCAGGCTGCCTAGGGGAATCTGGAAGGGCAGGCTGGAGACATCGATGTAATTGCGGCCCCCTGTGCTTGGGTGCAGATCGATGCGGTAGCTGCCGATCCCCACCGAGTCGAAGAACGGGGCACCTTTCACCCCGGGCTGGGAGTCGGGGCTGACATGCTGCTGCAGGACTGTGAACTCGGCTTTGATCCGCCTTGATTCACGGATATATGGGTGGGCCAGGCCGTCCGCTGTCCCCACAATATCTGAACGCAGGCGCAGTCCAGGATAGCCGCGGCCTCCATCAGGGCGAGGAGCTTCGGTCTGCATCCAGTACAGAAAAGACAGAGAGAGCTGTTTGGCAGCTTCTATATGCCTGGCCCGTTCACCTTCGCTCACATCAATGATGGGGCCCAGCCAGTAGTCGATCTGCGGCCAGTTCACCAAGGTGATATCGCTCTGGAAGGCGCCTTCCTCGAAGTTTTCCTTGTCGATAATCCTCCGAAAGAGCCAGAGGGAATCGATGATCCTTTTGCCGGGCTGCGGAAACAGATCCCGCGTCCAGGGCTCCAGGGTATCGGGCCGGGGATGGGTCCAGCTGAGAAGTCTATCCGGCCAGAAATCGGGCTGGTACTCCCGCCAGAAGTCATAGTCCCTGGGCCTTGCGATCGTGTGGTTTTCCCCGGGCAGGTAATCCAGGGCAAAGCAGATGGTAAAGGACTGCATATCCCTGGGATCCGCCTCTTCTGGGGCAGCTGGCTCTCCCGTTTCGCTGCGCGCCTCTGCGCCGGTCACATACTCCACGCCCGCCAAGGGCAGCACATCGCCGCATTCCGTTGCGTCGAGGAAGTAGGGGCCTTCCAGTTCCACCAGCTCATTCGTCTGGAGATTGCGTACAGTGACCGACTGCACGAAATCACCTGTAGTCCGGGCACTTTCAACGCGATGCCGCAGAAGGATAGTAACCAGACCGCTCGATACGAAGGGCGCGAGCATTTCTGTAAGGACCGCCAAGGCCACTTTGGGCTCGTGACATAACCTGCTCACCCAGCCGTTTCCCGGGTTCAGCTGTCGGTTTCGGCGGGCTGCCGGGGTCAATGGGTAATTGCGGCGGTAGTACTCCCGTACCCGTTCACGGAACTCCCGGTAACTGGCCGCTGCTCCGAACTGCTCTATCCACGGGTGTTCATCCGGGGGCACGGCTTGACTGGTGAGCTGGCCGCCGATCCAGTCCGTTTCCTCAGTGAGGATCACCTTCCTGCCGAGCCTGGCTGCGGCTAGAGCGCCGGCTGTCCCGCCTACGCCACCGCCAAGGATAACCACATCTGCAGTCATCTTCTTCGTGCTTTCCATCGCTCAACCTCCATCTTACCCTTTTACCGAGGAACTGACGAGCCCCTCGATGATGTACCTCTGGCCGAGAAGGAACACAAACACGATGGGGATTATGGACGCGGTTGCTGCCGCCATCATCCCGGGATAGTCAATGGAATGCTCCAGGATGAAGTTGTTCAGGCCTAGAGGGACGGTAAAGAGCTTCTCGCTGATCAAGAAGACAAGGGCGTCTTCGTAATTGTTCCAGTTCCAGGTGAAGTCCAGGATGCCGAAGGTGACCAGGGTCGGTTTGGCCAGGGGCAGGAAGATCCTGGTGAAAATGGTGAAGTGGCCTGCCCCATCGATAAACGCTGCTTCCTGAAGTTCTTTCGGCAAGGTGAGGAAGTACTGGCGCATGTAGAAAACCCCGATAATAGTGAACATCCCAGGCAGGATCAAGGCCCAATGGGTGTTGTAGATGTTGGCCCAGTCGAACATGATGAACTTGGGAACAAAGAGAACTTGGGGCGGAACCATCATCATCACGAGGTACAGCCCGAAAAGAAGATCGCGGCCCCTAAACTCGATGCGGGCAAACCCGTAAGCCGCCATGGCCCCGAAGCAGAGGGCGCCGGCCACGGACAACATGGTGATTTTCAGGGAGTTCTTGTAGTAGTTCACAAAACTCAACCGGCCGAACCACACCTTTTCATGGGCAGCCCAGTTAAGCCGGGAAGGCAGCCACTGTACAGGCCAGGAGAATACTTCAGCCTGGGTCTTAAAGGAAGTGCTGATCATCCAGAAAAGGGGGATGAGCATCACGAAACCTGCCAGGACCATAATAACGGTTACGAGCACTCTTCGTGCGGCGCTCTGACTGCGCACGGCCATACCTCCTTCCTCAGTAATGCACCCATTTCTTCTGCCCGTACCACTGCACGACCGTGAAGGCGAAGATGATCAGGAAGAGTATGATGGCGATGGTGGAAGCGTATCCGAGTTCGTAATAGCGGAAGGCGGTGCGGTAGACATATAGGGGCAGAGTCAAGGTGCTGTTCGCCGGCCCGCCGCCAGTCACCGCCTGGATCAGGCCGAAGCTCTTAAAAGCATTCATGGTCCCGATCACCAGCAGGAAGAAGGTGATCGGGCTGATGAAGGGCAGGGTTACGTGGCGCGTTATCTGCCAGCTAGAGGCTCCATCGATCGCGGCCGCCTCCTTCAGCTCCCGGGGCACATCCTGGAGTACCGCCAGGAAAATGATCATGTTAAAGCCCAGGCTGTGCCAGGTGGAGATGATGATTATGGCGGACATCGCGCTGCTGGTGGAGGCCAGCCAGTTCGGGGGCTTAGCGACGCCTATGCTCCTCAGCAGGTGGTTGATGGGTCCCTGGGTTGGATGGAAGAGCAGCATCCAGGAGAATCCGATGGCTATCGCGCTGATCAGATAGGGCAGGAAAAAGGAGGCCCTAAGCGCATTTCGGGCATAGACCTTCTGGTTGAGGGCGCTGGCAGCCAAGAACCCCAAGGCGACAGACATGGGCACGTGGAGCAGGTAGAGGATGTTGTTGCCAAGGGCCTTTAGGAAGATTTCATCGGAAAAAAGCCGCTGAAAGTTGGCCAGCCCTGTGAACTTAAGGCCCCTGCCCGCCGGGCCCAGCCAGTTGGTGAAGGCCAGGCCAAAGGAGAAGAGCAGCGGAAGGAGGAAGAACACGGTCACCCCCAAAACGCTGGGCAGTACGAACAAGTAACCGATAAGCCGCTGCCGTTTCATCCAGCTCACAAGTGAACACCTCCCCGGGGGAGTGAACGCCGGGAAGAAGCGCAGGCTTCTTCCCGGCACTGTTCAGCTACTGACGCTCCAAGAACTCGTTGTGGAACTTCACCATGTTGGCGATGGTGTCGTCCAGGCTCTGTTCACCAAGGAAGTACTTTTCGATCTCCTGGTTGATGTAGTCAAGCACTTGGTAGGGAGGAACGGGGATCAGCTTCGTGTTTTCCATCTCGTAGGTGCGGTCAAGGGATTCTAGGTTGTAGGTGTCCTCGGCACCGGAGACGATCAGCTTTCTGGCTTCAGCCTGGGGTGCATCGGTATGGGCGGGCACCCTGCCGCCCGGGGCCAGGGCCATCATGCCCTCCACAGCCCACCACTGGATGAACTCCCAAGCGGCATCGGGATACTTGCAGTGGGCAGTGATGGACATGGCATCTTCAATGTGGTGGCCGGGAATGCTGTAACCTTCGAAGTAGGGATAGGGGCAGAAGGCAATTGTGAAATCTCTGGGGTACTGGGCGAGGTCATTGGACATGCGCAGCCGCCAGGCACCGGCTTGGTAGAGGGGCAGCTCGCCTTTGAGGAACATCTGCTCGGGAGCCATGTTGGTGGCTTTCTGCACGGCGAGTATCGGCATGGTTTTGTCTTCGTACATCATCTTGTAGAAGGTCTCCAGGCCCAGACGGACATTGGGATGATCCAGGTTGGACTTCCCGTCTTCGCCCACAAAACCCACATCGATCAGAGCATGCTGGATGATCCCGTGGATGTTTCCTGCATCAAGGGCAAAGGTGTACTCGAACTCCGGGCTTTTCAGGGCGAGGGCCAGCTCCCTGAGTTCTTCCACAGTGAGCTTCTCTGGAACTTCCAGGCCTTTTGCCGTGAGAACGTCTTCGTTGATCATGACAAAAATGGCGTTGATGTTGGTGGGGAGGGCGTAGTAGGCTCCGTCGATCTTCCAGCGCAGAGCACCAGAACCGATCTTTTCGAAGAGATAGTCTTCATCGAGCCGGTCTGAGAGATCGAGGAGCAGGCCGGAGCGCACACGCTGTTCGTAATCGTTGGCTGAATGGGACATGAGGATATCCACCGCTTCGCCGGTCTGCATGGCGATGTTTACCCGCAGGTTGCCCTCGTCATTGTTCACGTAGCGGTTGTAGGTAACTTGGATGTGAGGATTGAGGGCATTCCACCTCTCCACCGCCTCCAGAGGCCCGTTTTCTGCCGGGACGCCGCTCCAAAACTGGAGCCGGATGACTTCTTCGGCACTCACCGCAGCTGCACAAGTCAAGAGAGCCAACAACGCAACCGAGGCCAGAAACACAGTACGCCTTGACATGCTTGCCAATCCTCCTGTTAGTATTCTTGAAAAGCTTTTCATAGAGGGTCAACAAAAAGGGCAAACGGTCTCGGATGCCTTTACTGCTATGTATGATGTATTCCTTGTCCCAAAGAGATGAAGTGTATCGTTGAAAAGCCTTTCATCCCGAATTGTAAAAAACAAGGCGCTTTCTGTCAATACTTTCTAGGAAAACTTAACAAAAAGCGTGGGAATAGGTCCGGTCGGGCCAACATGTCTGCTCGCGGCACCCCGTTTACCCCTAGTCTTCTGGGCGATGCTGCGGCAGGGTAATGTACCATCTCACCCCAAACTTGTCCATCACGATGGTGGCCAAAGGGCTCCACGGTAACTCACAGGGATCCAAGACAACCCTTCCGTCCTGCCTCAACATCTGAAAGACCCGTTCAAACTCATCCCTGGACTCAACGGTGTAACCCAGCTCAACCGGGTTGACGTACGACAAGTCCATGCCATTGGGAAGGTCCTTGTCATTTGCTTCTGCTACAGCAAGAAAGGGCTCCCCATCCTTAAGCAGTTCTGAATGGAAGAAATTCCCGTCTTCGTTCAGAACATGATATCCCAGTTCCAGCCCGAATGCATCACAGTACAACTCAACGGCCTCTCTGCTTTTTTTGGCATAGACGCCTATTCCAATATTCATAGTCCATCTTCTCCCAACTTAAGGTAGAATAACCTTGTAGTCGTCTTCCGGATTGATCGTGTGGCGAAAACAGGTTACCATGTCAACGCTTTCGGCAGGTGTTGCAGAAAACCTCCATGCCGTGCATCACATTCCTTGCCGCACCACGGCGGTTTTCTCTGGTCGGTTACGGGACAGGCAGAACAGCAAGAAGGAGAAGTCAATGAAACAGCAGCGTCAGTATCCCAAAGTCATGATATCCCGCAAAGCGGAGCGCAGTGTGAAAGCGGGGCATCCGTGGATCTTCGGGGAAGAGATCATCAGTTCAGAGGGGGAACTCCAAGACGGAGGATTGGTGGATGTCTTTGCCGGCACGTCCTTTATGGGCACCGGCTTCTACAACAGCGCAAGCAAGATTTCCGTCCGGCTTATCTCCCGCAATGCCAACGATGTCTTTGACGATCGCTTTTGGCGCCGTCGAGTGGCGTACGCCATTCGTTACCGCCAGACAGTGATGCCTGGTGCAGACTTCGCCTGCTGCCGCCTGGTACACAGCGAGGCAGACCAGATGCCGGGGCTGACGGTGGACCGCTACGGCAGCCTTCTTTCCGTACAGGTTGCCTGCTTGGGCATGGAATTGGTTAAGCACACGGTCTACCGGGCGTTTTGGGATGTGCTTTCCGAGATGGGTGAGCCGATCACAGGTATCTTTGAGCGCAACGACAGCAGCCTGCGCACCCTGGAAGGGCTGCCCGAGTACAAGGATTGGTACCGCTTCGACGGGAGGCCTGTGCCGGACTCGGCCGTAACGGAAATCTGCGAAAACGGTGTGAGGTACCTTGTGGACGTGGAGAACGGCCAGAAAACTGGGTTTTTCTTGGACCAGAAGTATAACCGCGCTGCTGTGGGTCGTATTGCCAGCGGCAAACGGGTGCTGGACTGCTTCACCCACACCGGTTCCTTCGGCCTGAACGCCGCACTTGGCGGGGCTGAGCATGTGACCTGCGTAGATATCTCCCGGGCGGCAATCGATCTTGCCAAAGAAAACGCCCGTCGCAACGGGCTTGAGGGGAATATGGACTTCATCTGTGAAGATGTGTTTGACCTCCTGACACGGCTGGCAGATCAGAAATGCCGCGACTATGATCTGATCATCCTTGACCCGCCGGCCTTCACCAAATCCCGCAGGGAAGTGCGGGACGCCGCCCGCGGTTACAAGGAGATCAACCTGAAGGCTATGAAGCTTCTACCGCGGGGCGGATACCTGGCAACCTGCAGCTGCAGCCACTTCATGACGGATGAGTTGTTCCGCAGAGTGTTAGCAGAGGCGGCCAAAGATGCAGCCGTATCGCTCCGTCAAATCGAAGCCCGTCAGCAGGCACCGGACCATCCCATACTGTGGGGTGTGCCGGAGACGGAGTACCTCAAGTTCTACCTCTTCCAAGTCGTTTGACCACGGCTGCTGTCAACGCAATCCGCATGGCCGCGGGCACCTCTATCTGAACACTCTCTGAAAAACGCCAAATCCTGGCGTTTTTTGTTATCAAAGCATTGTCCTAAGTGGTAATTGGTGGTAGGCTGAGGGTAGAGGAAGCCTACCAAACATATCCATTCGAACGAGGTGTCGGAGAAAATGCATTGGTTTGGCAATCTCAGGGTTGGCGGCAAACTTGCGGTGCTGGTGGTGGCAGTGCTGCTCGTCTTCATGCTTACGAGTGTTATGGCGTTTAGATCCTTGGCGACTATCGACAGCAATGTCGACACGATGTACCAGTGGATGCTCATCCCCATCGTCAGCGTTGAGGACGCCGTCACCCGTTATCTTGAGCTGAGCAGATTAGTCCTGGAGCTCGAGACCGGCAGCCAAGCGGCAGTCCTGCAGGACCAGGCCGACAGCCACATAACAGCCGTTCAGGAGACGATCAACAAGTACCTGACGGAATACGCACTTTTCAAGGATGCAGGCAGTGTCACCATGTTCACAAAGGCTGGAAGGGCTGACCTTTTGAGGCTTGAGGAAGAAAGCGTGCGCTGGCTGGCGGCCAACCTCGAACCCCTGAAGCAGGCTGTCGACAACGTGTTTCGCACTCAGGATCTGGAGAGTTGGCGGAGGAGCGGTGAACCGCTTCTCGATGAAGGCAGAGTCCAGCTGGGGCGGTTGGTGTCGGTCAACCTGGAGGCGGCTGCTCTGTTAGAGACCGATTCCACTCAAGAGTATACTAAGACGCGGACCAGGCTTCTGATCGTGATTTCCGCAGCTGCGCTGTTGTCCATCCTTGTTGCCGTTGGTATCACGAGGTCAATTACCAAACCGCTGAAAGCCATCCGTGAGTTGGCGGTGAAAATCTCCAGCGGTGATCTTACGGCCGCAGCAGACATTAAAAAGAGAGATGAACTCGGTCAGATGGCCCAGGCCTTGAACCAAGCCGTTGAGCACCTGCGCGAAACTATGACGACAGTGTTGAGACTGTCAAACGACGTGCTGAGAGCCAGCCAAGATCTGTCAGCCAGTGCTGAGGAGGTCAGTGCCTCCATTGAAGAGGTGGCAAGCACCACAAATGAGTTCGCTTCCACCGTAGATACCATGAACAAGCACACGCAAGACGTTTCTGAGTCCTCCAAGGGCATCGCAAGCACCGCTGCAGCCAGCAGCGAGGATATGGGCAAAGCTGTGAACCGGATTGAGGAACTCAGAACGATCATGAGCGAGCTGGCTTCGTCCATGCACGAGCTCCACGACAAGTCCAAGGAGATCGGGAACATCGTAGATCTCATCACGGATGTGGCCGATCAGACCAATCTCTTGGCACTAAACGCGGCGATAGAAGCGGCGAGAGCCGGTGAACACGGACGTGGCTTTGCTGTTGTGGCAGAGGAAGTCCGCAAACTCGCCGAGCAGACTTCAGGCGCCACTGCCCATATTACTGCCTTAGTCTCGGATATCCAGCGGCAAGCCCAGGCGGTGATGACCGAATCAGATGCCGGTGCCTCCGATGTGGAAGACAGCTCGACACTGATCAAAGAAAGCTGGAAGGGCTTGGACGCCATTTTGGATAAAATCGCCGCTATCGCGAAGGATGTCGAACAGTTGGCGGCTGGTACACAGCAGATCGGAAGTGGAAGTGAGGAGATCGCCGCTACGACTCAAGAGCAGTCTGCCTCGATCGAAGAGGTGGCCGCTTCCGCTCAAAACCTCAGCCAAACCGCTGAGGATCTGCAGCGCAGCGTCGCCTTCTTCAAGGTGAGTTAGTTCGAAAACCAAGACAATAGACAGGGGCAGAACTGGGCATGTGCAGTTCTGCCCCTTTGACATGTCATGGATGTTGTGAAGAGAAAAAGCAATGCCGCGACTATGATCACCTGTACTTCCGTGCCTTGTGGACTACTGTGCAACCCATTCGGGGATGAGCTTGCCGCCGTTTAAGCTTGCGAAGTCGGGCCACTTGCGTTCCTGAAGGTGCTCGATGAAACTCTCCGTAAACTCTTCTTTCCCAGGAACATTCTCGGGCCATGCCAGATCGAGGATCTGCCAGGCCAAGTCAGCGTGCCCCGAGTACATCAATTCCAAGAGCTCTCCCCAAAAGGCCTTGCTATCTTCATCGGCGATCCCGCCTGCCTCGATACCTCTGCGCACTCTCCGCAAGATTTCAAGCGTCTCATAGGCGTTGGGTGCAGGCTTCAGCATTGCCTCATCGCAGAGCTTCCATTCGCCGTTTTCCAATGTGAAGACTACCGTTGGCATCGGCGAAAACGAGCGGCTTACCCTCCAATACACCCAATAGTTGTCCTGGAGTATCAGTTCCAGTCCGGGCGCAGCTGCGACATCGGCGAAGTAACAGACGCCATCTCCGAAGGTGATTTCCGCGAGTTTCTTCGGTTCACTGCCCAGTTCGATTACGTACAGAGTGCCACCACCGTGGGCGCCTCCTGACCTTTGGATGATCGCCACATCGGGGGTCCCGTTGCCGTTGATGTCAGAACCAAAGGCAGGCTGCAGCCCTTCAGGCCCTTCCATGTCTGCTATGTCAAAACCGATAAAACCATACTCTGAGTAGACTTGCTCGTCTCCTTTGAGAATCTCGAAGAAACCGACGGCGATTTCCGTCCACATCCTCACCGTGTAGTCCTCGAACGAGGCTTCTCCCCGCAGCATCATCATGTCCTCTACCTCCACTTCTTCGGGCAGAAGGTGGAGGCCTTCAGGCTCGAGCCCCCAGATACGGAGCCTCTTTAGGGGCAGCCCTTCCAGAGGGGAGACGTCCTTCACTCTTGAAAACGACAGGTAGAGTTCGGTGAGCTGATCGAGACCAGCTAGGGGAGTCAGATCTTCCACGAGGGTCTCATTGAGCCAGAGTTTTTTGAGGTTCTTCAGCTCAGCCAACGGGGTGATATTTCTGATCGGGTTATCGAACAGCAGCAGGTACTCCAGCCCTTTGAGCGAGGCGAGTGGACCAAGATCAGAAATACGGTTGCCAAAAAGACTCAGATACCCCAGGCCATGAAGTGATGCGAGCGGAGCCACGTCCGTTATCCGGTTCTGACTTAGGGACAAGGTGTGCAGGTTCTGCAGGGGGGTAAGGAAGGTCAAGTCGACCAACCCGCAGTTATCCATGGTGAGCTCCCGCAGGGAAGTCAGTTTCCCGACAACCTCAGGGCAGGATAGGGGCTCGTCGGCATAAATGACCAGGGCTCTGAGATTTGGCAGCCTCACCAGTGGCGAGAGGTCAAGGTCGCCCACCTCGTACAGGGCGAGTTCCTCCAAAGCCTGGAGAACTTCTATCCCTTCCAGCGTCGAAACGTGATGGACCTCAAGACTCTTTACCGCGTCCGCTTCTTGTTGGCTGGACTCCACGGCTTTCAGCAGATACGGATCGGCGATGACCGCCTTATCGACTCCGTCTGCCCAGACCGGCAGAGCCATCAAGGCGACCGCCAAGAGCCGAGCCATGACACGGATTCTACAGCGGGAATTCATGAAACCACCCTTTCTCGTCCTTGTCACATCACAAGCAGGATCTCGCCAATGCATCGCCAAAAGCGGCAGAAACGCAGCTCCAGACACGTCCAGACAGGAAACAGAGAGGGGCAGAGCTGGAGATTGTTCCTGTTTTGCCTTTGACTCTCAGAACACATGCCTCCCTTATCGCGACGGCACGCTCTCGATGTGCCGGAAAAGCCCATCGCCATTTCCTTCCTTCTTCCTTTGACCGATCCTCCTTGTGTTCTCCTTTTGTGGGTTACCATTTGAGTTACCATCCTGAAAAAAGGAGCAGCCGTCCTTGAACCGTTGAGGCCCTTTGCCATCGGGGATATCGCAATTACGCCGATACCCACAGATCATTGCTTTTAAGGGATGGAAGCGGCCTGTGCGTGTAGCCCTGCTCTCTGATAGGCGTATGCGGCGCCAACAGGACCTTCTTTTGGCGGTGCCGATGTGTTAAGATAGATGCAGTATCGGTCGGCCAAGAGGAGGAGAACCATTGCCTGGGAAATACAAGCAGACGCTGCGTGCCTGTTATCTGGGCCTTGTTACGCAAGCTATCAACATCAACCTTGCACCTCTGTTTTTCGTGATCTTCCATGATCAGTTTGGACTGTCCTTTGAGATGCTCGGCCGCCTTGTGCTGCTTAACTTCACAACCCAGTTGGCTGTTGAACTGGCGGCTCTCAAGTTCGTGGACCGCATCGGTTACAGGGCATCAGTGATCATTGCCCACAGCCTATCGTGCTTGGGGATCATCGGGCTGGGAATACTGCCCCGCCTTGTGTCTAACTCAACATTGGCCCTGGCAGCGTCCGTGCTCACCCTGGCCTGCGGCGGAGGGATCATGGAGGTCGTGATCAGCCCCATCGTTGAATCGCTCCCGACAGAGGCCAAGGCTGCGTCCATGAGCCTGCTCCATTCCTTTTACTGCTGGGGACAGATGGCCGTCGTGATGATCACGACGCTGATCTTGTGGGTCTTTGGCAGGCAGATGTGGTTCTACCTCCCTCTCTTCTGGGCCCTGATACCGCTTTACAACCTCTTCCAGTTCATGCGAGTTCCCATGCGGGAGCTCGTACCGAAGGGTGAAGAGATGTCCATCCTGGAGCTTTTCCGTTCCCCCGTTTTCTTCCTTTCGCTCCTGCTCATGATCTGTGCAGGCGCGGCAGAACTGACCATGTCCCAGTGGTCAAGCCTATTCGCGGAGATGGGGCTTGGAGTTCCGAAAGTAGTGGGCGACCTGGTGGGTCCTGCTCTCTTCGCCTTTTTCATGGTTGTGGGACGCACGGCCTATGGCATGCGCGGTGGCGCCATCAACCTGACAAAGGCTCTCAGGGCCGGCTGCCTGCTGTGCATAGCCTGCTACGCCCTCACTGTATTCTCAAGCCTGCCCTTCTTCTCTCTGCTCGGAGCATCGCTGTGCGGGCTTTCTGTCAGCCTCATGTGGCCTGGCATCCTCAGCCTGAGTGCGGCTAGGTTTCCCAGGGGTGGAACGGCAATGTTTGGCATCCTTGCCATCTCCGGCACCTTGGGCTGTTCATTGGGCCCGTGGCTTACTGGCCTGGTTTCTGATCTGAGCCAGAACTCTGCCATCGTGCAGAACTGGAGCGCCTCTAGAGGGTTTGGCCTGGAACAGGCAGGGCTGCGCACCGGACTCCTCGTCGGCATTGTCTTTCCCATATTGATGCTGGTCGGGATGGCTGCACTGCAGAGGCTCAGCGCAGGTGGCGGACTGAATGAGGCAGGAAACCCGAGATAGGGATGGAAAATGTAGTGCATCCATATATCGACGAGGTTTGCGCATATACAGGTTCATGAAGTGCAGTAGGGAGGAACGGACAGGCATGAACCCCGGGCAGAAGATATTCTACGATTTCATCATGGAGCGGGTGCAGGAAGGAAAAGCCGAAGAGGCTCAGGCGCTGCTGGAAGAAAGCTTCGCCCGGCAGGCTGCAGGGACATTGGACCGGGAGTACTTCCGGGAAATAGCATCCAAGATTCTCTCCCTGGTCAAGCCCCGAGCAGCAGAGGAAGTGCGGGCGGCCATGGAGGATTTCGGCTCCAGACTGTAAGCAGCGCTGGAAGGCGTTTTAGTCAAGGCGAAAAAGAATGTGCGGTCCGAGATCAGCGGAAAAAGGGTGTCTTCTACGATGGAAGGCATCCTTTTTTTGCTGTTCAGGTAAGGCCAAAAATTTGTTCTCTTTTTTTGGCCAAACCCCGCTGCAGACTCTTCCGCGGTTCGCCAAACCTTGGTAGACTGGAGAAAACGGCAAAAGAGGGGTGGAACGCGTTGACATTGAGGAAGGCGTTGGATTCAGAAGTAGAAAAGCTGATCGAGATCTCGAAGGCGGCATTTCACAGCGACATTCACGTTGGTGCTCCAGGGGAAGGCGGACCGCCTAACTATGACTCCCTTGAGTTCCACACAAGGATGCAGCGTGAGGGTCATCTGTTCACCTTCGAGGTTGAGGGAACGATTGTCGGTGGGGCACTGCTGTTCAGAGACGGGCCGATCCTGTACGTGGGCCGGCTCTTCATCTCACCGGAGTTCTTCCGCCAGGGCCTGGGGCAGAGGTTGATGGAGGAGATCGAGGCCTGCTATCCCGACGTGCAGGTAGCGAAACTTGAGACTCCCGTCTGGAATGTGCGTACCAACCGCTTCTACCCCAAGTGCGGCTACGTGGAAGTGAGGCGGGATCAAGAGAGCGTATACTTCGAGAAACAGCTGAACCAGAGCGGCGGAGAGAGGAAGAACGCCGGCTGATCGACTGCCTAGCTTTCATCGTACTGACGGAGGAAAAGGAGGAGAGACATGGCTGTGCTTCAGGTTACGGACCCGAACACCATCGCACCGCTTTTTGCAGGCAGGGAGGACACTCTGATCTGGTCCTACCTGCAGGGTTGTATGGGCGAATCCTTCGCTGATGGCCTGCAAGAACCGCAGTCAGCTGTGATCTGCGTGGGCGGTTTCATGTTCTTTGCCGGTAGGCCGGACCCCGAGATGGTTGCTGTCAAGCCTGCTAGTTTCACCTTCGACTGTGTCCTCATGGTGCCCCCCAGCAGAGACTGGGAGGAGGTGATCGAGGCTGTTCTCGGAGAAAGGGCCCACCGCTGGGTGCGCTACGCAACAAAGAAGGACAAAACCGCCTTTGATCTTGAGGAGCTCGCGCAGTATGCCGCAGGCCTGCCCCCAGGTTTTGAGCTGCGGCCCATCGACAAAGAACTCTACGATCGTATCCTGAAGCTGCCTTGGGCTTGGGACATGTGCGGCCACTTCCCGAGCTGCGAAGCTTTTGCCGCACACGCCCTCGGCTTTGTCATCCTGCATCAAGGGGAGGTGGTTGCAGGAGCTTCCACCTACTCCTACTACCACGGCGGTATTGAGGTGGAGATCGATACGAGGCAGGATTACCGGCGCCGGGGCCTGGCAACCATCTGCGGAGCCGCACTGATCTTGGAATGCCTGGCTCGGGGGCTTTACCCGAACTGGGATGCTCACAACAGAGAGTCCATTGCTCTGGCCCAGAAACTTGGCTATGTCTTTGATCGGGAGTACACCTGCTATGAGGTTTACCCCTGGCGGAGTCTTTAGCGAAAAATGGCAAAAAGACGCAAATAAGTTGACACCATGCAGATATGGTGCAACAATATACAGTAGGAACGTGTGATTCAAGTAACGATGAGGAAGAACAAAGGCAAACGTCTCGAAAGGGGCGGACGCAAAGCTCCGGGTCTAAAGCTGCGTACAGCCATGATGGCCGAGCTGCTCTTTGCGATCGTGTGGGTATACGTCTTTTGGCGTGTAAAGAGCCAGTCCTCATTGGGAACTGGCTTTTTTCGCGCTAGCAACTGGGCAGAGGTGTTGAACTAAGGTGCCGGTACACGATGAGATCTTGATGCACGTGGTGGCCCGCTTGGATGATGAAACCTTCATCCACTGCAGACGGGTAAAATCATTGGCGCTCTCCCTTGGGAAGACAGCAGGTCTACCGCCTACCGAACTCAAGCTGCTCGGACAGGGCGCCTTCTTCCATGATATTGGCAAGAGTTTTCTGCCCCGTGATGTCCTGCAGAAACAGGCGCCCCTTAGCCCCCGGGACAGGGCGATCATCAAGATGCACCCCAAACTGGGTTGGGACTTCGCCGAACTGATCGGGCTTGAGGAAGGGGTTAAGAGGATCATCCTTGAGCACCATCTATGGGCAGATGGGCGGGATGGCTATCCCGACGAGCTGACCGGATGCAAGCCGTGCTTTCTTGCCCAGATCACAGCCGTGGCCGATGCGGTTGATTCCATGACCAGTGACTACCGGACGGCAAAGAGTCTCGATGCCTGTTTGGAATACCTGGAAGAAAACGCTGGTACCAAGTTCAGCCGCACAGCGGTGGAGATCTTCAAGGCGGCCGCCAGCAAGGGGCTGGTTCCATTGCCGCAGTCGGCTCCTGTGAGAAGCCTATCAAGGTAGAAAGCCTTCGCGTGTTCCCGCGAGCGGGAAGGCGCGAAGGTTTTCTTTTGCCCATCAGGCAACCAATATTTACATGAGATGTGCGCATTGGTTGGTGGGAACGCATCAGGTTTAGGGGTAGTATAGGGGTAGGAGGTATGAAAAGGATGAAAAGTTCGAGAGACAATATCGCGGAAAACCTCCGCTTCCTGCGAAGCCGCCAAGGGCTGACCCAAGAACAGGTAGCCGAGGCCATCGGCGTGTCGCGACAGGCTGTGGCCAAATGGGAGAAAGGGGAATCCCTGCCCGACATCCTTAACTGCGAGGCCCTCGCAGACCTCTTCGACGTCTCCCTGGAGGACCTGGTGCGCCATGATGCGGAAGAGGAAGGGGTACCGATTCCCCCGCGCAATAAGCACATTTTCGGTGTGGTTACCTTGGGCGAACGCGGGCAGATCGTTCTCCCCAAGAAGGCCCGGGACACCTTCAACCTGCAGCCTGGCGATGCGCTCGTGGTGTTGGGGGATACGAACCCCATGAGCCGAGGGATCGCCCTTATGGAAAGCAGCACCTTTATGAGGATGACAGGCGCTCTGCTGCCAGAAGTCTTCCCCGGGAAAGGAGAGTGATGGCTGTGCTGGTAGTGGAGAATATCCGGAAGAGTTACCCCAAGTTCACCCTGGAAGGTGTTAGTTTTACTCTGCAGCCAGGCAGAATCATGGGCTTGATCGGGAAAAACGGCGCCGGAAAGACCACCACTCTAAAGTGCCTCCTGAATCTGGTGCGCCCAGACAGCGGCAGGGTGGAGATGTTCGGCCGGGATTTCCGCAGCAATGAAGAGTACTGCAAGCAGCGCATCGGTGTCGTCTTCGGCGGAGTGGATTTCTACAAACACAAGAAGCTGGCCCAGATCACTGCCGTGACCAAGCGTTTCTACGAGCACTGGGATGACCAGGCCTACGAGAGTTATCTGGAGATGTTCGAATTAGACCCCGAGAAGAGGGTGAATGAACTCTCCTCCGGTATGGAGGTCAAGTACATGGTGGCCGCAGCCCTGTCCCATGGAGCACAGCTGCTGATCTTTGACGAACCGACCTCTGGCCTGGATCCCGTGTCCCGCGATGACCTCCTTGTGCTCTTCCGCCAGTTGGTGAAGGATGGGCAGAGAAGTATCCTCTATTCCACCCACATCACATCAGATCTGGACAAATGCGCTGACGACATCACCTACATCAAAGAAGGCCGGCTTTTGAGAAGCGCAGAAAAGGCTGAGTTCATCCGCTCGTTCCAGGACCTGAAAGAAGCGGGCGAGCAGGGGGAATTGACGCTGGAGGAGATCATGATCCGCACCGAGAGGAGGAGTTACCATGTCTAAGCTGCTCCACAAGGAGCTGGCCCTTGCAGCCCACCCCAACCTCTTCGTTTTCTCCCTCCTGGGAGTACTGGTCCTTGTTCCCTCCTATCCCTATGGTATGGTCTTTATGTTTGGCTGCTTGGGCCCGTTCATCACCGTGGACTACGGCCGGGAAACCAATGACCTCTACTACACTTCGCTCCTGCCGCTGCGCAAGCGGGACATCGTACTGGGAAAGTGCCTGCTTTTTGCCGCAGCTCAGCTCGGGCAGGTGCTGATCTCGCTCCCCTTCGCCTTCCTGCGGGTAAGACTGCTCCCTGCTGGAAACCCAGCGGGGATAGAGGCCAATGTGGCATATTACGGCTTTGGTTTCTTGATCTACGCGCTTTTCAACTTCATCTTTTTGACGTCCTTTTTCAAGACCGGGTTCAAAGCAGGCTGGGCATTCCTCTGGGCCGTGATCCCGGCGACTATCTGCATTGCGGCCATGGAGGTGGCAGTCCACCTGCCTGGTCTCGCCTGGTTGGACAGCGTGAAGCCAGCAGATCTCCTCAGGCAGCTCCCGATCCTGGCCATCGGCCTTGTCGTTTACTGCGGCGCCATGGCGGCCGCCTACCGGGTGGCGGCCGAGCGTTTCGAACGGGTTAACCTGTAAACCAGCCACTCCGCTGATACTGGAAGGAGGACACTGCTTCTGGGAGTGGAACTCTATTCAGTGTGCAAACAGAAAACTCTGAGGTGATTGCAGTGGACATGGATCGGGTCATTGAGCAAGTTGAAAAGAGGATCAGGGCTGAGCTTGACCTGGACGCCCTGAGCGATCTTTCAGGCAAGAAGGGGCCGCGGCCAGAAGCGGCGCCCGCTGATGTGCCCCTCGCCCAGATGATCGATCACACCATCCTCAAACCCGATGCTTCCCGCGGGCAGATCGAGAAACTCTGCCAGGAAGCGAAGGAATACCAGTTCTGCTCAGTCTGCGTCAATCCGGCTTACGTCAAGTTGGCCGCCGACCTGCTCGCGGGGAGCGGGGTGAAGGTCTGTACAGTCATTGGTTTCCCCTTGGGAGCAGCAACACCGATGGTCAAGGCCCTCGAAACGCGCGATGCGGTTGCCAACGGCGCAGAGGAAGTAGATATGGTGATCAACATCGGGGCGCTCAAATCTGGGGACCTGCCGCTGGTGGCCAGGGATATAGCGGCCGTAGTCGAAGCAGCTGGGGAGCGGGCGCTCACCAAGGTGATCATCGAGACCTGCCTCCTGACTGACGAGGAGAAGATTACGGCCTGCCTCTTGGCTAAGTATGCGGGGGCCGATTTTGTCAAGACATCCACCGGGTTCAGTACGGGAGGCGCTACGGTGGAGGACATCGCCATGATGCGGAGGGTGGTAGGCCCAGATATGGGCGTCAAAGCATCGGGAGGGGTACGTGACCGTCAGGCCGCCATGGCCATGATCCAGGCTGGTGCCAACCGCATTGGGACTAGCTCAGGGGTGAAAATCGTCCAGGACGCAAGCGGCGTCTGACAGCACAGCACAAAAAAGGAGGCCTCACTCCCAGGGGAGCGAGGCCTCGCTGTTACATAGGCACGGGCGAAACGAATCCGTGCGAAGACGAAAATGTGCACCACCGGCGATAAACGCAGCTGCAGTACACAATCAATGGCTTCGACGAAATGTTCATGCGTCCCTGCGAAGGCTCGGTAAAGTATTGGTCAAAAAAGAAGGCCCGTTTGCGAACGGGTTCTCTTCTTAGTCGGCTTCCGGGGCCCCAACCAGCACCTCACTGGACATGTTCGGCTCAGTTTCACATGGAGGAAATAATTACAAAGGGAACTTCTTATGAAAAACACCTTGACACCGGGGTGGCGGGGTGACATAATGTGCCCTGTGGGCAAGAGACAGAACGATAAGGACTTGCCTTTGCCGCAGCAACCATCGCAGACTTCGTATCAACATTCACCGAGCCGCACAGCAGCGATCACACCACTGCCCATTCTCAATGCATAAAGCCTGATTGCCTGGGTCTTAGAGCCGTTCCTTTCGGGAACAAGGCTCTTTGTTATGCCCGAAATTGAAAAGAGGATGTCGATGTTTTTTGCAGTTTCCTGACCATGTGCTGACGAGTGTTGTTGATGACCTTGACCAGGAGACCATGGTTCACTGCCGTAGGGTGGAGTTCCTGGTACTGACGATCGGCAAGTTGATGGAGCTGACATCGGCGGAACTCAGCCAGCTCAGCTTGGGCGCCTACATACATGATGTTGGTAAGAAATGTGTCCCCGAAGCCATTTTGAAGAAAAAAGGCCCGCTGACTCCGCAGGAGTGGGACATCATCGAGATGCACCCCAAATGGGGCTATGATGTGGCCGCATCCCTGGGGCTCAGCGAGACCGCAAAGAGGATTGTCTTGGAACACCATCTCTGGGCGAACGGCCAGGGCGGGTATCCACAGGAGCTTATCGGAACCAAACCGTCACTGCTCACGCAGATCACCACAGTAGCTGATGTCTTCGATGCCATGATTAACCACCGGCCCTATCGGTCCGCTTTGAGCACTGTCTCAGCCATGGAATACCTGACAGGCAACGTGGGGACCCGCTTCAATGAAGACGTTGTGGCTACCTTCGAAGCCAAAATCTTCCCGTCTTTCCGCATCCCTGCTGGAGGGATCTGATCAGAAGGCGTCGAAGACGTTGACTTCTCTCAAGTCAAACGGCACCCTGATCATCTCATTACCCAGTACAAACTGGGCAAAGGTAGAGAAACATTCATCCACGGCTAAGGCCAAGTCTGCTAATTTATCGATAGTCTCGAAATCAGCCTCCTTCCACCTCTCGGTGGGGAGGCTTTTGTATCCTCTCCAGTTGTCCCAAGGCTGCATGGGCACCTTGAGCAGAGAGTTGACATCCAAGATGAGGTTGCAGTTCAGATAGTCATAGCCCCACCACTGGAAGATGCCGAAGAGGTTGGGATCGGCCTGACCCTGCCGGCACATTTTCCAGGCTCGGGGAGCGATGATGAAGTCATCTTCACCCACATCCAGCGGGTCGAAGGTGATCTTCAGCGCCTTCTGCTGCAGTTCATCGAGTTGAGCATCAACCATAACCCACCGCTGTTCGGCTTCATTCCAGTACTCCAGGACCCAATGGTCTTCGAACTTGCCCGGCGTGAAGTAAGTGGCAAAGCCGCATCGCGCCCGGGCTGAGATCCCCGCTTCCCGGCACAGGGCAGCCGCTGCCACCGAAAAGTCACGGCAGATGCCGACAACCTTGGCTTCCACAGGCATTTCCTCAGAAACGTGGTTCAGGCCTCGGCTGCTCAGCAGAGACAGCTTCTCTGCAAAACTCCGCAGATGTGGTTCCCGCTTCTTTTCCTCCGTCAGCTCCACCCCATAGGCTTTGCTCCAGTGTTGGTGGAGCAGGATGTTCTGCACATACCTTGCGATTTCCGCAATGTCCTGGGGTATGCCGGTCACCATACGCAGCATAGCTCCAGGTTGTGACATGGGCCCGTGAGCCCTGTAGTACGCCAACAGATCTGGGTACATGGCTTCACTCCTCGGCGAGTAAGGTTGGCACTTGAAAAAAGTATAACAGATATTTCCACAATCGTGTGGTGTTCGGGATCTTTTTTCTTTTCCGGCGGAGGATGACAGCGGGAAGGATGCCCGGAAAGAAGGGCGAAGTCAGAGGATCATTGTGGGGAGGGCGGCAGGGTGAAAGACATAAAGAGCTGTGCCTCGTTCAGCAAGGTGGAACCTCTATGCAGAGGTTGGTCCCGCGATCGCAAGTACTATGTGGAGACCCGCGCGGGGGAGAAGCTGCTCCTGCGGCTGGCGGACATCCAGTCCTTTGATCGCAAGAAATCTGAGTTCATGTGGTTGGAAAAGGTGGCCGCGCTGGGCCTGCCCACTCCCAAACCTCTAGAGTTCGGACTCTGCGAAGATGGCCAGAGCGTCTACCTGCTGCTCACCTGGTGTGAGGGAGAGGATGCCGAGGAGGTGCTCGGCAGGCTGGCACCTGCCAAGCAGTATGCCCTTGGGGTGAAAACCGGTGAGTATCTGCGCCGAATTCATTCGCTTCCTGCACCGCCGGATGTTGAACCCTGGGACAACCGTTACGGCCGAAAGGCCAGGGCGAAGATAGACGCCTACGCAGCCTGCGGCTTCAGTTTCCCCGGCGATGAGCTCTTTGTGGGTTATGTGGAAGACAACTTACATCTCCTCTCAGGCCGACCCCAATCGTTTCAGCATGGAGATTATCACGGGGGGAATATGGTTGTCAGTTCGGCAGGCGAAATAGCGGTGATCGACTTCAATCGCTGGGATTTCGGCGATCCGTGGGAAGAGTTCAACCGCTTGATCTGGAGCGTTAAGGCCAGTACCGTGTTCGCTGTGGGTCAGCTGCGAGGCTACTTCGGTGGCGATCCGCCCCTTGAGTTTTTCAGCCTCCTAGCTTTTTATACTGCCGTCAACACTCTAGCCTCCATCCCCTGGAGCATTCCCTATGGTAAAGGGGAGGTCTCTGCCATGCTGGGCCTGGCTGAGGAGATCCTGGGGTGGTTTGATCAGATGACCAACCCCGTGCCGAGATGGTATCGAGATTACTGCCCGATGAGGGATTGACAAGCAGCTTCTGGCGGATCTCCCGGATGGAGATGCCGTCGTCGCACCCCGTGCGGGTGCGTGGGTTGAAGCACAAGCGCAGTGCTACGTCCGTAATTGGCGTCTTGTCGCACCCCGTGCGGGTGCGTGGACTGAAGGCCGGTGAGAAAAAGAGAGGGCCGAAGCCCTCTCGTATTACCGCGTATGCGTGCCTGCATTGAAGCAATCCGTCATGCCAGCTCTGCTACCTCACAGAGCCATCCCACGATCCTCTCAAACCTTTCCCTGGTCAAGGCATGGCCTCCTTGGTATCTGTGGTGGACCAATTTGTCGCCGGCGCCAAGGGCCTGGTAGGCCAGGGAGGCCTCTGCGACGATACCATCGGCGTCCTTGGAGTACTTGTCCTCCGTGGCTGACACGAGGAGAAAGGGGCGCGGCGCCGCACACTTGACCAGGTCAGCGATCTCGAACCGCTGGCAGAAGCCCGGTATGACAAGGGCCATCTCCATGCCGGTTCTGGCCTGCATCTTCTGCCTGAAAGAGCAGGCCGCCCCGCTGGAACAGCCAAAAGCGATGCTCTCATTTAGCGCCATTTGGAAGAGGACGGTATTGCCTCCATAGGAATGTCCTAAGATGCCGATGCGCCGCTTATCCACCGCAGGATGACTCTGCAGGACCGCAAAACCGATATTGGCATCATCAAGGACTTTTTTCATCAGTGTCTGCCCGCACAGCAGCCGGTAGCACATCTCGTTGTAATGCTGGAAGAAGTCGTTGTCCCCATCAGGCATAGTCCCTTTTTTGTTGGGCCTGCGGTCCTCGAAGCAAATGGAATCGGGAGCGAGGACCACAAGACCTTGTTGGGCCAGTGCCGGCCCAAAAGCCTGAAGCGGGTCTCCCGCCAAGCCGACTACTTCGCTTTTGCCCAGATGCCTCTCGCCATTGTGTTGGTGATGGACGAGAACCCCAGGGAATGGCCCCCTGCCAGACGGCAGAAGAAGGTAAGCGGGGACCTCATCACCTTCACTGCCAGGATAGGTGATCAAGAGCCTCGTATAACCAGCGCAGATCTCTTCCTCAACTATCCTGTACTGTGGGGCCGGCCCCGCTGGGTTTAGGCCCAGATACGCTCTAATCTCCTCTCTGAGGTTCATCTGCTTCACCCCAGTCTGACTGCGGCGTTGACCTTAAGCCCACAGGGCTGCCAAGACCGCCGCTACCACCACCGCCGGCAGCATGTTCCCCACGCGCAGTTTGGTCAGCCCCAGCATGTTAAAGCCGATGCCCATAATGAGCATACCGCCTGTAGCTGTGAGTTCTTGGACCACGAAGTCGCTCAAGAGTGGAGCGATAAAGCCAGCTAGAAGGGCAATTGCCCCTTGGTAGATGAAAACGGGGAGCGCCGAGAAGGCTACTCCGATGCCCAAAGAGGCGGTGAAGAGAACAGCCGTAGTCCCGTCCAGCATGGATTTGGCGTAGAGCACATGGTGGTCGCCGGTCAGGCCGCTGTTCAGGCTGCCTACCACCGCCATGGCACCAACGCAGTAGACCAAAGTTGCGGTCAGAAAGCCCTGAGAAAAGCTGGCCGGTTTCCTGAACCTGCTCGGGCTCATCCGGCGCAGGTTTTCGCCGAGGCGCTCAATCCTGTTCTCCAGATCCAGTTTCTCCCCGACGATGGACCCGATGGCCAGAGCGGCGATGGGAATGAGGACGTTGCGGGTCCGCAGACCCATGGAGATGCCGATGACCAGCACGGCCAGGGCCAGGGCGTGCATTATGGTCTGGCCGATCTTCTCCTGCAAACGCACCACGCTGCCAAGCAGCGCACCGACTACAATAGCCAAAGCATTAATTAAAGGACCCCATAAAGCCAATCGCAAAACCTCCAATGATTGGTTTGCTTCCAGATCTTCGCTTTCGGATGCAGCCTTCCTGCGCCTGTTCGTCGCTGACCAACAGTGGATCGCCGCTTGGCGGTCTTTTTTTTCGTGGAAACAGCTTTTTCGGCTCCCGTGGACAGAAATTGGTCAGTTTTTGGTTAGACCAGTTCGGTACGCTAATGGACAAGAAGTAAAGAACCTAGGAGGTGTCTTGTTTGCGTGTAAGAAGGAAATTGTTCGCACTGTCGTTGTTGCTGTGTTTGGTTCTGCTTCTGCAAGGCTGTGGCGGGGGCGGTGGAGGCGGGATAAAACCTCCGAAGATCACCTCTACAAACCCGTCAAACCTCAATGTTTCTATGGCACCCAATGAGCAAAAAGAGTTCAGTGTCACTGTAGATTCTTCCAGCGGCGACACATTAGAGTACGAGTGGACGTCTGACACGGGAAACTTTTTGAGCAAAGAGGGCAAAAAAGCCACCTGGAAAGCACCGGCGACCGAAGGCAGCGCGAACGTGACGGTTAAGGTTATCGGTCAGAAAGGTCAAGACTCGAAAACGTGGAGCATCACCGTCACCTCTGCCCAGCCGCCCAAGATCCTGAACCCCAAGCCAGTGACCAGTCAGACGCAGCCGGGGGAAGTGAATGTCAACGAAGAGATCATACTCTCCATCGACACCACTGATCCCCAGGGGCTGTCCCTGGAATCCACATGGACATGCACCCGGGGAACCATACAGAACCCCCAGTTGAATACTGCGAAATGGGTCGCTCCAGGCATCACTGGCCAAGCTCAGGTGACTGTCAAGGTGACCAACAGCGCTGGGAAATCTGCCACTCACACCTGGTACTTCGACGTGAAGGGCAACGTTGTCTACGTAACAGAAGACATCACTGGTACCGTTACTTGGGCGACCGGGAATATCTACGTGATTGGTGAGAAGGACATCGAAGTTAGGGGGACGCTCATCATCCAGCCCGGCGTCGTCGTGAAGTTCGGCGATGGCCGTTCGCTCCGCACAACCGGCAGCGGGCGCATTCAGGCCGTGGGAAAGGAAGATAGTCCCATCGTCTTCACTTCTCTCCGCGACGATGATTGGGGCGGTGACACCGATAAAGACCAAGGCGCGGTGCAGCCCGATCCCGGAATCTGGGGTGCAGTGATCCTGGAAACGAACAGCAATAGGTTCGAATACTGCCATTTCTACTACGGTGGAGGGTCCGGCGCATGGTACTCCCCAGGCATGCTCCAGCTGGATCACTCCTCAGGCACCCAGGTCAAGAACTGCACTTTCGCCTTTGCCGAGGGAGTTGCCCTGCAAGCCAAGGATGCGACAAATGTGACCATCCAGGGGAACGCGTTCTATCTCAACGAAAAACCGCTGGCGATCGGCGCGGAAACGAGCCTCGACGACTCCAACATCTTCCACAATCCCCTGAATCTCGATGAGAAGAACACGTATCAGGGGATCTTTGTGCAGGCGATGCCGGTTGAGAAGCCTGTTTCTTGGACTGAGACCGAAGCCGCCTTCGTGCTGGAGGGATACCAGTGGAACGTAAATGGCAAGCTGACCTTAGGTCCTGGTGTAACGGTGAAACTGAGTGAAGGAGCCTTCCTCGCTGTCAACAACACCGCGACACTGGAGGCCAAGGGAGAACCCGGCAAGCCTATCGTCTTCACATCCATTAATGACAGCAGCTACGGTGGCGACAGCAAAGGTCCAGCTCCAGATGATCCTCGTCCTGGCGATTGGGAGTTTATCGTTATCCACAATGGGGGCCGGGGCATCTTCGAGCATTGCGTGTTTGCCTACGGAGGAAGTGAGGAACACATGTCCGAGGGTTGGGCGGCCTTACATGACACTAACAACTCCGATGGGACGACGGTCAAAAACACACTCTTCAAGAACAATCGCCGCGGCCTGACTATGCTTTCGACCAAGAGCCAAATTGAGAACTGCACATTCGAGGAGAACGTCTATCCTCTGGTGGTTGATCTGAACGTCGACACAGACAACAGCCTGACCATCCAAGACAACAGGTATAACGCTATCTACCTTGTAGTGGAGCGCTCTCCTCAGTTTGCCAAGCAGTCTGTCCGATGGCAGAACACGGGTGTTCCCTACGTGCTCCTGTATGATAACCTGTACACCGAAGGAAAGACCATTGTCCTTGGCGAGGGAACCATCTTGAGGGTGGACCGGGGTCTCCAGATCAACCTCGAAATAGGTTCCAAGATCGAAAACTTCAACAAGGCCATCTTCACATCCTACAGAGATACGGCGAATGGTGGAGACGTCGGCTTTGGAGGAGGCCCAAACAAGGGCGATTGGGAAGGCATTTGGGATGAGAGTGTTCCGGATTACATTGGCGGCCCGAATATTCTCTACGCTGCGAATCCCAAGTAGGACTAAGGCCAACCTTGGCAGTCTGACAACGGAAAACGGCTCCAGATCTGCTCTGGAGCCGTCCTTCTTCCTCTTATCCACTCAGCAGGCCGAGGGTAAGGCGTCGGAAGAGCTCTTGGGTCTCGGGCGACGGCTGTACGCCCAGCTCTTTTCGGAGAGTCTTCTCGAGGAGCGCGTACTGCCGCTGCGCTGCCCGCCGCTGCCCGCTCCGGGCGTAGGCTTCGATCAGCAGACAGTGATAGTTCTCGTTCAGTTCATCCCTCTTGAGTAAAAGGATGAGCTCAGCGATGGCTTTCTCGTACTGCTGAGCCTCTAAGCAGCACTGGGCCAAGCGCAATCTGGCCTCTCCGTAACGCAGGCGCAGGGCCTCGCGTTCGGGGACAGCCCACGGGTAATCCAGGTTTTCCAGGTAATCCCCGCGGTAGTGCTTCACTGCCTCTTCCAGCAGGTGCATCTGTTCCACAGAGTTCGTCTGTTGGCTGAGGCCTGATTTGAGCAGTGCCTCAAAGCGCGCCAGGTCGGTGGTAACCGGAACCGCCAGTGCGTACACCTCTGCGCTGCGCTGGATGGGATCTGGCAGGTTGTATGCCTTGAAAACAGAGCGCAATCGATAAAGAGTGGTGTGGAACTGGGCATCGGCCTTCGCCAGGTCCTGGAGATCGCCAGGCCAGAGAGCGTCGATGATCTGGTCCTTGGTCACAGGCTGCCCGACGTGGACGAGGTAAACCAGTAAGTCCCGCGCCCTGTGGCTGCGCCACTTTACGCCCGTTAGTTCCTGGCCGTCCACGAAAATGCGGACCGGTCCGAGCAGCTGCATGCTTAGGGTTGGGGAAGCAGCTGCCGGCTGAGCTGGTTCTTCCGGGCCTGTGAGGCGTTCGTAGGCTTCGGCAGCCATATTGCGAACGTACTCCACAGGATCCTCTCTCAGGGCGGCCAGGGCACGGCGGGCTTCAGGTCCTCCAATTTCCAGAAGTATTGGAATGATGCGCTGTTTGGCCGCGGGGCTGCCCCTCTGCATCAGGGGAATGAGATGTTTGAGGCTGCGCGGGCCGACTTTGCGCAGCACCCTCTGGACGAAGCTGGTCTCGATCCCCTCTTCCAGTCCATGCATGAGCAGGGGATAATACCAGTCATAGCAGGTTACATAGTTCTGCAGGTCGTTGATCTTCGCTGAGGTTATCAAGGCCTTCTGCGTGTATTCCCTGGCCTTCTCCAAATCTCCGTGGAGGAAGAACAGGTGAGCCAGGGATTGGTAGCAGTAGGCGAGGCATTTGAGAAACCCCATATCTTTGGCCCGTTCAGCTGCACCCACAAGCAGAGCCAGACCCGTGTCCAGTGAACCCGTTCTGGCCAGAATCAGTCCGGCCACCGCAGGCACGGAGGTGCGGAACAGATAGGGTTGGGACTCCACAACTTCCAGGGCCTCCAAAGCGCACGAACGAGCGGCGACCCATTTGCCCTGAATGGCCAGGGTTCGCGCTAGGAACACCAGGTTCAGGGCCAAGTTGGAGCGATCGCTGTCGTGCTCCCGCACGTAATCGGCTCCCTGAAGGAAACAGCGTTCCGCATCTTCGAACCGGCCGAGGCTTGTGTAGACGAGGGCCAGCTGCAGGCAGGAAGAGGGGAGCAGTTCAGTTAAGCCCATCTTCTCCCGCACCGCTGCTGAACGCTCGGCGATGAGCAGGGCCTGTTCCGTCTCGCCCCAGTCATCGTAGATGGCGGACATCATATCCTGGAAGTTGTAACCCGGCATGATCCCCTCGGGGCAGAGCGACATAGCCCGCCTGAAAAGAAGCAGGGCCCGGGAAGGCTCACCACACAGGTAGGTGATGTTGCCCAAAGCCTCCAGGATCCTCACAAGCGCCTCGCAGTCTCCGCTGCCTTCATATTCCTCCAGGCACCGCTGGAGGATTTCCCGCGACTCCCGGAAGCGCCCGGCAGAGTGGTAGATGATGGATTTCTCTATCGCCAGCAGAAGCCTATAGCGCGATGCCGAGAGGTTTGCCTCCGCGTCGAAGAGGAAGTCGAAGCTCTCCTGCAGGGCGCCGCGGCCTCTAGAGAGGCGAGCTTTCACCAGCTGGCATTCTGCCAACCCGATCTCATCTCCGAAGGCTGCAAAGAGGGACTCAGCCTGCTGGACCGCCTTCTGGGCGTGGCTGAGCTGGCCGCGGCCGATTTCTACCAGGGCGAGCAGCAGTGACAGGCGGGGGTTTTCCTTGATCTCTTCGACTGTGATGGCCATCTCCAGCCATCCGCCGAGCTCCTGCCATCTGCCGTGCATGATTGCTTCTCCAGCGAGTCTGACTACCAACTCTGGGATGCTCTCCCTCTCTCCCGCCTCCAAAAAGCAGCTCACAGCCTGCTGAAGATTTCCCCGGCTTAAGGCAATAGTTCCCGCCTTCTTAAAGAGCGCACATTTCTCTGAACCAAGCTTGGTTCGGAGATGGGAGCGCAGCACCGGCACCAGACTGAAACGGCCTTCCCTTGATTCCAGGAACAGCTGTTGCGACTCCAAATACCTCAGGTGCTCTCCGGATACACTGCTGTCCAGAAGCTCATCGCAGTCCGCACTGGTGAAGCTGGTAAACACGCTGGTTTTGATGAGGAAATCTGAAACGTTGCCAGGAATGTCCTGCAGGATTTCCCGGTCGATGTAGGCTTTCAGGGTTTGGGGGACTCTTCCTCGGCCTTCTTCCAAGCCCTCACCTGCCTGGGTGAGAAAGCTGACCATGATGGGCCAACCGCCGCTGAAGGCAGCGATCCGCTCCGCCTGCGGCTCCTCCAGCGCGCAGGCGCGCAGTCCGAAGAGGCGTTTCAACTCTTCCGGAGTGAACTTGAGATCCTGGCTGCCGCTGAGCTGCACTTGGCCGGCCAAGTACAGTCGTTCCAGGGCAAGCTGGCCGACGAGTTCCAGCGAGTTCCTGCCGGCCAATGCCAATTGGGTCTGCGGTGGAAGCAGGGGAATGAGTTCGGATATGAACTGGTATATGGCGGGTTGAGTAATGGCCTGCCAGTTGTCGAGGATGATCAGCCCTCCACTGGGCAGGGAAGCAAGGACGTCGACGAAGAACGACAGCGCAGAGCGGCACAGCTCTTCCGGATCCGTCCTTGAGATCAAGCGGTGGAGATGCACCTCATTTTGGGAAGCATGCTTTGGCAGTGCCGCGGCCAGATGCCTGATGAAGACCACGGGATCATCGTCGTAAGAGTTGAGGCTGTACCAAGCTGTAGGTCGCGAGCAGCTTCCGGCCAGTTGACTCAAGAGAACAGTCTTTCCATACCCTGCAGGAGCCAAAACCAGCAGTACCTGGCAGCCAGCGGGCAGAAGGCGCTGGAGCAGAGAGCTTCGCTCTACCATCCGCCCCTGGAACTGAGGGCACTGCAGTTTGGTTGTAATCAACGGCACGTTCTCAGGATGTCTGATCACTGCAGTCACCTTCTCAGGCATTTTTCGCCTTCTTCGCCGTGAATCTTTGTTACTCCTTCACAGGGGAAAAAGTGTCCGCTGCTGGTTATGCTAACTCCGAGGTGATACGGTGAAAAAGATACAAGACCGGGTGCAGCTCGGTATTATCTCGGGGTTGGCTGGCGTGTTTGTTAAGAACCTGGTAGGCACGGTACTAGTCAAAACAGGTTTGGCAGAAGAGGGGGCCCCACAGCGTGCCGCGGGCATGCTCCTTCCAGCTTACAAAGTCGCGGCCCCCCTTGGGCGAGCTGCCGGTTGGATGGCCGATGCCGCGGTGGGCTGCTTGCTGGGCATTGCTTCAGTGTACGTCTTGTCTTTCACGGGAAAGGACCGTGCGCCCCTGAAAGGACTGACCACGGGAGCGCTCGCTTGGGTGGGGCTCTACGGGGTACTCGGCAACATGGGCGCGACGAACGTGCGAACCGCGCTGCCCCGGACAGTGCTCAGCGAGTTCATCGGCCACTCTGTCTTCGGACTGGTGTCCACAGCCACCGCCGCTTTCTTGGGAGATGAAGACTTGCTCACCGCCGGGATGCCGCGGAACGCAGCCACCATCCGCTTGGAGGTTCCCTATTCTCCATCACCGCGCCCGCGCCACTGATAAGTGAACAAAGGCACGAACACCTTCTTGGAGGAATTGGCAGTAATTGTGGAGAATCTTGAGACACTCGCATACGCCAAGCCAGGAGGTGTAATCATTGAAAGTGTCGCTGCGCTGGAAGATGCTGCTGTTGGTCTTTGCGGTGATCCTAGTACCAATCTTTGTCCTAGGTCTCAATGAGTACCGGGAAACGAGGTCCCTGATCACGGACATGATGCGCGCCACAGCCCGTGATGTTCTGAGCAGTGGGGTCGAGTATGCAGATGACTTCCTCGAGACGTTGGAAGAAGCCGTGGCCATGCTCAGCCAGAACTCCGATGTGCTCAGTGTCTTTGACGATCCCGAAGCTCCAGCCAGGATTGTCAAGCTGCTGGAGAACTACGTAACAACCCACGCCGATGTTGAGAATGCCTTTTTTGGAACCCGGGACAAAGTCCTCCATGTCTACCCGCCAACACCGGGCGGCCTGCCAGCCGACTATGATCCGGCTGCCCGCCCGTGGTACCAGCAGGCAGTCGCCGCCAACGGCCTGATCTGGACCGAGCCGTACATAGACACTGGAAGCCGCAAACTGGTGGTAACAGCGGCCATGCCTGTACGCCGGCCAGGCGACACTGCTCCTCTGGGGGTCGTGGGTGTCGATGTCACCTTGGAGCATCTTGCGGCACTCATTTCTTCCCGTAAGGTAGCGGAGAGCGGCTTTCTGGTTCTCATGAACAAAGAGGGGATCGTCCTCGCCCATCCGGATCCAGATGCAATAGGCAAGCCCATGCCGGATGCGACCATCCTGGAGCGGGTGCTCTCCACCAGTTCCGGAGAGGTTGACTACCTCGGCAGGGAGCAGATGTTCGTTGTCTACACCACCCTGGAACGCACAGGTTGGCCGCTGGGGGCGATGGTCTCCTACGCTGAAGCCAATACCCACGTCCGCAGGCAGCTGGCGCGGACTGTGGTTATCGGGTTGGTTTTCCTCGCCGCCGCTTTCGCCCTCGGCTCGATTTTTGCCAACCGGCTCTTGGTTAGGCCCGTTCTCCAGCTTGCTGCCACCGCCGAGAAGATCAGCCAAGGGGACTTCACCAGCGAAGTGACTCTTCAGAAAAACGATGAGCTGGGTGTGCTGGCAGAGGCGTTCAGAACCCTCCAGAAGGAACTGGGCAGGCTGATCGGGGAACTCAAGGCTGCCAGCAACAAGACGGCCGATCTCAGCCGTGCCGTCTACCGTTCCAGCCAGGAGATCAGTGCTTCCACCGAAGAAATGGCCGCCACCACTGGCGAGTTTGCCACTTCGGTCCAGCGCACCAGCGACAACGTGCAGTCCATCGATGACGATGGCAGCGCCATCCGCCGCATTTCCGCCCAAGGGGCTGAGCTGGTGGAGCAGGCCGTGAACCAGATGAAGAACATAGAGTCAAGTTTTGCCCAGCTGCACCAGAGCGTGGAGGAACTCAACGTTCGTTCCAGCGAAATCGGCAAGATCACCGACCTGATCCGCGGCATTTCCGATCAGACCAATCTCCTGGCTCTCAATGCGGCGATCGAGGCCGCACGGGCAGGCGATCTGGGACGGGGCTTCGCCGTAGTAGCCGAAGAGGTGCGCAGCCTGGCTGAACAGTCGGCATCTGCCACAAAACAGATCGATGACCTGCTCCGCGAAGTGAACGCCAGGATCGCTGAAGTCCGTTCGGAAGCTAACTCGAGCATCAGCGAGATCAAAGCAGGGTCCAAGAGTGTGCAGGTCGCCGGTGAAACCTTTGCCCAGATCGGACAGGCTATAAACAGTATCAGCGCCCGCATAAAGGATGTGGCCTCCTATGCCCTGGAGCTCAGCAGCGGCTCAGAAGAGATGGCGGCAGCCACCGAGCAGCAGGCGGCAACACTTCAGGAGATCACCCAGTCCGCAAACGAACTTGCGGATCAGGCCACCCAGTTGATGAAGTTGACCGAGGGGTTCAAGATATAGCGTCCTTGGCAGAAGGGGCCCGCAGTGCCGGGCCCCTTTTTGTGTGCCCGGCATGTCTACCGAGCCGATGGGTTGAGAGAAACCCTACCGCCCAACCAGCGGGAAGGTAATCAGCAGGCAAGGGCGCCACTGGCAACAGTGGGGTCTGGAGGAAGCCGAGGGGGTGCCTTGGAACATAGCGCGAGCGAACCGAAGTTGGCTTGCAGAGTGGGTAACCTTGCGAAAAATGGGGAA